>ERZ780212.107-NODE-107-length-88491-cov-4.892238_pt1 | contig 88491 bp, 81 predicted proteins | sample MGYA00511364_ERZ780212 | MGnify/ENA primary metagenome ERZ780212 (study PRJEB29588, sample SAMEA2147991) | human gut metagenome | biome: human gut; feature: human-associated habitat; material: faeces | place: Denmark | collected 2008/2010 ... | reverse complement strand
GGAGGGTTGGGGTGGGTGTCAGGTTTGTTGGTGTCAGGTTTGTTGGTGTCAGGTGTATGCCATGTTTGTGGGTATTATCTTTTTCTTTTGTTTTTATTTTGCGTTTCTCTTGATTTGCATTATCTTTGTCCCTGACAAATTTATGTATAACTTTTAAATATTATATAGCGATAAGAAGAAACTGACAGCTGGCGAACCTGCGCGCGTACCGGCAAGCCACGGCCATTGACGGCGGCTGGCGGCAGGGCGCATCCGTTCACACTTATATATATTTACATATTGAGCTTTTAGCTCTTGTTCTCATCTTCTTGAATACCGCCAATATTCGACAACCAAGAACAAGCAGACTGAGGGTTCACGCTCATGGGCGTGGATTATTCTTTGCTTGTTGGTTGTGAGGTCACTTGGCGGTAACCTAAGAAGATGACAAGTGAAACGAATGGTTGCACGCCTTTCCCGTATCAGCCCTATTGGCCGTTGCCAACGGGCGCATAGCTCTCAACCCGCACAAATAGACGAGTTTGCGGATATTCGCAAAAATTTTTAAACAAAAAGAGCGTCTTTCCAAGAAAATTGCCTATCTTTGCCATGTATCGTGCTTGCACGTACAGACATACTGAAAAAGAAGCGCAATTTCGCTTTATTCCGTCGATGTAAAATTGGACACTTTACTGCGTAATATCGGAATAACTAAGGAAAGGCGCTCTTCTTGGCTGTATCCGTACACGTGTGCCTTTATGCTTAGTAAGGGCATGGTGTATCCGTATATTGCATACATCCAAGCGGGGCTGTCAGTTCATCTTATCCATATTACGGGAAGTCCAAGCCTACATCGAGGATAAGACCGGATTTGGCGGCCCCGCTTTCTTTGTATGTCTTAACCTAAAATTTATTAACTGCACCAACAGGGCTGCAAGGGGCACAAAAAGAAACAATTATGGAAAAATCAGTGTTTTTGAATGATTTTGTTAAGGCTATCCAAAACGTAGACCTGAAGTATTTTATTTGGCATGACATTGGCAGCTCAATCAATAAGCCTTCACAGTTTACGATGCAAGAGCGTGTTTTCTGTTATGAGTTCTATCATCAGTTTAGGATGATTGCGGAAGCAAATGTGAGTGAATATGGCAATCTGATATTTAACGGAGAAATAAAGAAAATTGAATTTGACGATTTCCTTAAACATTCAGAAGAATCAAATAAGGAATCAAACAAAGACTCCGAAAATAAATCCAAAGAATACAAGTATCCTGATTTTGTTTTGCACGGTGGGCAAAACGATGATACACACCAAGAATGTGTAATAGAAGTAAAGACTGCTGAAAGGATTAAAAAAGTTGGTATCGGTGGTGATATTGACAAACTTCTGAAGTTTGTAGATGAAAATAAGTTGAAATACAATACGGCATTATTTATTGCCGTAAACATGGACAATAAGGAACTAAAAGAGCAAATAGAAAAGATTGCTGATAAATTAACTGGTAGAAATGCAAATAAAATTTATTTCATGGCAACAGATTCTGTAAGAAATGAAGATTGTAAATTGAAATATTTTACAATAAAAGATTTGAATTGTCTAGATTGTTAATTATTAATCTCTCCTTGCCGTGTTTTATAAAACACGGCAAGGAGAGATTATTTTTTAATTGAAATAATTATGAAAACAAAGTTACGCATATTTTGTATTTTCTTATGCCTCTCTGTCGTAAATAATATGTTTGCTGATATTCTCCGCAATGAAGAATATACTTATTCCACTATTACAGGTGTTGGCAAATATAATGAGCATGAAGTTTTTAGGATTCTTGACGGATCTTCTTGGTTTTGTTGTGATCGTTTATATAGCCGAATACTTATTAATGGTAAAATTATAATGTGTGATACTTATAGTCCTTTCATTAATCGGTATTATTTAACCCACCTAAAAGCTGGCGTAAATATAATCGAGAATACTGATAGAACAGAAAAAGAGTACTTGATTTATGGATATCCAAAAGATTATACATGCTTGACAAATACGGAATTGCTAATAGCAATAGCCAATGATAATTTTGCATATTGGGAAAAGAGCAAAAACAATGGCGGTTCATGGGAAAGAATAGAAACAACGGATATGATTTACTCTACCAGCGAAGCAGAGGAATGTACCGTGATGTACCGCAACGTAAGCAGCACGGGCAATTATTCTGAGATAGTCACCGTGAAATATATCGACCCAGTGCCGGAGGCGGTGAAGACAAACGTTGACAACGCGACGAAGACCGTGGACGAGGCGACGACATTCACGCTTGACATACCCGACCACAACTACACATACCAATGGATGCACAACGGGGCGGAGATAAACGGGGCGACAACCAACACTTACCATATAGACGAGATAAAGATGAAAGACGCGGGCAGCTACACTTGCCGCGTAAGTAATGAGTGCTCTGAGACGGTGTCGGCGGCGGTGACGCTGACGGTGAACAAATGCCCGCAGGTAATCGACTTCCCCGAGTTTGAGGTAATGACCTACGGCTGCGACCCCATCACCCTGCCGCAGACTACGAACAAAGGACTGACGATAACTTACCAATCGTCAAACCAAAGCGTGGCCACCGTGAGCGGCAACATTGTAACAGTGGTAGGCCCGGGCGAAGCTAACATAATAGCCTCGCAGGCCGGCAACGAGGACTATCTCGCAGCGGCGGGCGTTACGCGCACGCTGCACGTAAACAAGATAGCGCAGACGATAACGTTCGACGAGTTGCCCGTGAAGACTTACGGCGACATACCATTCACCCTGCCCGAGACGAGCAGCGAGGGCCTGCCGATAAGCTACAGGGTGATTAACACCGAGGTGGCCACCGTTGAGGGCAACACCGTGACGATAAGGAACGCCGGCACAACGGAGATAGTGGCCAGCCAAGAGGGCGACGAGCACCACAGCGCGGCGGCACCGGTGACACGCACGCTGACGGTGAACAAGGCCGGGCAGACGATAACGTTCAACGAAATCAGCGAGCAGCAGTACGGCAATCCGCCGGTGAAGCTGAACGAGGTGACCGACAAGGGCCTGACGATAACCTACACCGTAGAAGACGAGAGCATAGCCAAGATGGACGGCAGCAGCGTGAGCCTGCTAAAGCCCGGCACCACGACGATAACAGCCACGCAGGAGGGCGACAGGAACTATCTGGCGGCCGAGAGCGTTACGCGCACGTTGACGATAGTGAAAGGCACGCAGGTGATAGCATGGGGAGAGATACCCAACAAAGAGTTCAACTCGCCCGACTTCGACCTGCCGCTGAACACCGACAAGGGCCTGCCCATAACCTACAAGAGCGACAACGATGGCGTGGCCACGGTAAGCGGCAACACCGTGCACATAACGGGCGTGGGTCTCTGCAACATCACCGCGACGCAGGAAGGCAACGAGTATTACAACGCCGCCGTGCCTGTTACGCTGCCGTTCAGCGTGACGAAGTCGTACCAGACGATAACGTTCGAGCCGCTGGGAACGTATGTCTACGGCACGGGCTACGTGCAGCTTACGGCCAGCACGACATCGGGCGCGGAGATATACTTCGAGTCGTCAAATGAAGACGTGGCGCGCATCGACGGCGACAAGGCCGTGATAACAGGAGCGGGAACATGCTATATCACGGCGAAGGCGGTGAGCACGCCCAACTGGTATGATGCCACGCCGGTGCAAAGGGAACTCGTTGTTGAGAAAGCAAGTCAGACGATAGACATAGAAGACCTGACCGACAAGACATACGGCGACGCCCCGTTCGAGCTTTCGGCCTCGGCAAGTTCGGGACAGGGCGTGGTGTTCACGTCGTCAAATCCGCAGATACTGTTCATCGAAGGAACGACGGCGAGGATACTCGGCGCGGGCGACGTGGTGATAACCGCCACGCAGTCTGGCGGCGACGACTATGAACCTTTCTCGTCGACAAAGAACCTGCATATCAACAAAGCCAACCTGCTGGCCAAGGCCAACGACGTGGAAAGACTGTATGGAGACGAAAATCCAGAACTTACGATATCTTACACCGGATTCGTAAACGGCGACACGGAGTATGACCTTGCTTCACTGCCGAAGGCAAGCACCGACGCGAAAGTGACTTCGCCAGTGAGAATGTATGACATAGGCATATCGCCGATAGAGGACGACAACTACTCGATTAACTACCAACGGGGCACGCTGACGGTAGGAAAAGCGCCGCTCACGATAAAGGTGGAAGACGCAAGCAAGATATACGGCGACGCCAATCCCGGCTTTACGTTTACGTACGAGGGCTTGAAACTAAGGGAATCGGCCGAAAAAGCGTTGAGCGTGATGCCGACGGCCGCCACGACGGCCAAGACCGCCAGCGACGTGGGCACATATCCAATCGAGGCTTCGGGCGCAAGCGCGGCGAACTATGAGATAACTTACAAGCAGGGAACGCTGTCAGTTGAAAAGGCGACGCTCGACGTATGGCTTGAAAACGAGACCGTGGCTTACGGCGACGAGCCTGAATACAAGTTGTATTTCGATGGCTGGAAATTGAACGACGGCGAGGACGACCTTGACATACTGCCGAACGTTGTGACGCAGGCCGACGTGACATCGTATCCCGGCAGTTACGAGATAAGCCTTGAAGGCGGACTTGACAACAACTACCGTTACAACTTGTTGAAATATACCAGATACCTGAACATAGAGAAAGCCGTGCTAGATGTCACCGTGCTCGACGCGACAAAAACCTACGGCCAGCCTAACCCAGTATTCGTGCTTGAATACGAAGGCTTCAAGAACAATGAAACCGAGGACGACTTGGAGCGCAGGCCGACCGCAACATGTGATGCCGACGAGTACACATGGTACGGAGAGTATCCTATCAGACTGAGCGGCGGTTACGACTCACGCTATACGTTCAACCTGCACGACGGAGTGCTGACAATCCTGCCCGAAGGCACGTCTATAACCGAGGCGGAAGTGGAAGGACTGAGTATAAGATGTGAAAACGGCGCTATCATAATAACTTCAGAAGGCGGTATCAAAGCCGTTGAGGTGTATGACGTAGGCGGACAACTCGTAGCGTCGGAGAAAGATGCCAACGGCAGCGAGTTGCGTTTTGACATAGGACGCCAAGGCGTTTATATCGTAAGGCTTTGGACTGATAACGGAGTAATGGTGCGCAAGGTGCTTGTAAAGTAAAAGACTATTGCGCGGCATAATAGTTTAAGCCGTTCAAGCGACATGCTTGGACGGCTTAATTTATGCTTCCATGCGGTGTACACGCCCGGCTTTGACGGCGTAAAAAAGGCTTGCCGATTCGGCAAGCCTTTATATTTAACTAATTAGCTTAGAGTAATTAGAACGGTAGGTCGTCTTCGCTGTTGCCGTCGCTTTGCGGCGGGAACGGCGTAGCTTCAGGCATAGGAGCCGATGCCGGGGCACCTTGCACGGGCTGGGCCGGGGCCGGCTGGTCGAATGGCATGGGTTGCACAGGAGCCTGAGCGACATTCGGGTCGATACGTTCCACTTTCCACGCGCGTATTGAGTTGAACCAACGGCCTTGGTACTCGTGGGCGTCGATGTCGAAACTTACGCGAAGCTCCTCGCCAACCTGAATGTTGAACAACTGTATCTTGTCGGCTCCGAACACGTTGAAGCAGCAGCGGCGCGGGTATTGGTCGTGCGTCTCGATGACGTAATCTTGGGTTTTCCACGCTGTGCCTGTTCTTGCCGACACGCCTTCCCTCGGCGGGATGACGGCTATTATCTTACCTTCTATTTCCATAATCGCTTGTTAGTGTTGTTTTATTTTTTGATTGCGAAATTAGTAAAATACTGTCGAATAAAGAAATTTTTGCACAATTTTTTTGTTCCGCCACTTGCTTTTTAGTATTTTTGTGTCCTACTTTGAAGATTTATAAGCGACAAGCAAACAAGTGACAAGCAGGCAAGCATAAAGGTTGGTTACTTGTGCCTTGTGTTTCGATAAATAAGGAATAACTAAAAACACATATAAATAATGAGACTAACCATATCAAGCACAACTTTGGCAAGCCGCCTGTCGGCTTTGTCGAAAGTGTTCAACAGTAAAAATTCAATGCCAATACTGGACTGCTACCTGTTCGAGGTGGCAGGCCAGACGCTGACCATTACAGCGTCAGACAGTGAGAACGTGATGACAACGCAGTTGCAGTTGGACGAAGCCGACAGTGACGGGGCGTTCGCCGTAAACAACCGCACGATACTCGACGCGGTGAAAGAATTGCCGGAGCAACCGTTGACGCTTGAGGTAGACATGGTTTCATATAAGATGAACGTAAGATACCTTAACGGTGTTTACGAGTTTACGGCGCAGAGCGGTGACGAATTTCCGCGCCTGCAGCCGTTGCAGGAAGGAGCGGCGTCGATAGTGATTGACTCGAAGACATTGGCGGGCGACATATCCCGCTCGATATTCGCCACGGCAAACGAGGAACTGCGCCCGGTGATGAACGGCGTGTATTTCGACTTAACTCCCGAGTGTCTTGCAATCGTGGCCAGCGACGGCCATAAACTGGTGCGCACACGCAACAATGGCATAAAGGCTGATGCTCCCGTGTCGTTTATCATGCCGAAGAAGCCGGCTACGCTGCTGAAGAACGTGCTGCAGAAAAACGATGACGACGTTGTGGTGAGGTTTGACGAGCGTAACGCCAACATACTGTATCCCGGCGGAACGCTGGCGTGCAGGTTGATAGAGGGCCGTTACCCTAATTACAACTCAGTGATACCGAAAGACAACCCGAACAGACTGACCATTGACCGCATGGCACTGACCGGCGTGATACGCCGCGTGCTGCCTTTCGCAAGCGGCAGCAGCCAGCAGGTGCGTCTGCACATAGAGCCGGGTAAAGTGGTGGTATCGTCGGAAGACATCGATTTCGCTACCAGCGCTAAGGAGGAGATAGTATGCGACTATATGGGAAGTCCTATGGACATAGGCTTCAACGGTTCGTCGCTTGTTGAGATTTTGAATAACCTTGACAGTGATGAAGTTGCTCTTGAACTGGCCGACCCGAGCCGCCCGTGCCTTGTAATTCCGATTCAGCAACCTGAGAACGGCGACATACTGATGCTTCTGATGCCGATGATGCTGAATGACTAAAACCCATATAAGCAGACAAGCAGGCGAGAATAAGAAAGTGTATTTTAGTGCGCTTGTGTACATTTGCCTGCAAATAAAAGAAGGATTGTGGTTTGTCTGCTTGTAACTTGTCAACAGAAAAATATGAAACTTAATTTAACTAAGCCCCTGATTGTCTTTGACCTAGAGACAACGGGGCTTGACCTTGTAAAGGACAAGATAATACAGATATCGTACATTAAGGTTTTTCCTGACGGAAAGGAGGAACGTAACAACCTGTTCGTTAACCCGGAGAGACCGATTCCGGCCGAGGTTGCGCAGCTGACAGGCATATCCGACGAAGACGTGAAGGACGCACCTACGTTCAAAGCCATAGCCACCGACCTTGAAAATAAGTTTAAGGGTTGCGATTTCGCAGGTTTCAACTCCAATCATTTCGACGTGCCGATGCTTGCCGAGGAATTTCTGCGGGCCGGTATCGACTTTGATTTCTCGAAGTGCCGTCTAATCGACGTGCAAACAATATACCACAAGATGGAGCGGCGCAACCTTGCCGCCGCATATAAGTTTTATTGCGGCAGGAAAATGGAGGAAGACTTTACCGCCCATAAGGCTGATGAGGACACCGAGGCCACATATCGTGTGCTGCAAGGCGAGCTTGACATGTATGCCCCCGGCAGGCAGGAGGAGCCGGAGCGGCAACTCAACAACGATATGGACGAGCTGGCGGAATTTTCTAAGTTGAACGACAACGTTGATTTTGCCGGCCGCATCGTGTGGAAGGAGATGAAGGACAAGGATGGCAAGACCCTGCTTGACGCCTCGGGTAAGCCGAGGATGTATGAGGTGTTCAATTTCGGCAAGTATAAAGGGTGGGGAGTTGCCGACGTTCTTCACCGCGACCCGGGGTATTACAGTTGGATGTTGAGCAGCGATTTCACGAACAACACCAAGCAAGTGCTTACCCGCATACGCTTGAGAGAGTTCAATAAGAATTAAAAATTAAGAGTTAAGAATTAAGAAAATATGCTTTTACAAATGGTAAAGACATTTTTCTTAATTCTTAACTCTTAACTCTTAATCAAATACATTATGTTGAAAGGTAAGAAAATCGTTCTTGGAATAACGGGCAGCATAGCGGCTTATAAGTCTTGTCTTATTATACGCGGCCTAATAAAGCAGGGGGCTGAGGTGCAGGTGGTGATTACGCCTGCCGGTAAGGAATTCATAACTCCGATAACGCTTTCTGCGTTGACGCATAAGCCTGTGGTCAGTGAATTTTTTTCACAGCGTGACGGCACATGGAATTCGCATGTAGACCTCGGGCTTTGGGCCGACGCCATGCTCATAGCCCCATGCACGGCGAGCACTATCGGCAAGATGGCCAACGGCATTGCCGACAATATGCTCATTACCACATACCTTTCGATGAAGGCACCTGTATTCGTGGCTCCGGCCATGGACTTGGATATGTACGCACACCCTTCGACACAGCGCAATCTAGAGCGGTTGCGGTCGTATGGCAACATTATAATCGAACCTCAGAGCGGTTTCCTTGCCAGCGGTCTTGAGGGCAAAGGACGCATGGATGAGCCTGATAATATAGTAAAGGTGCTTGACCGCTTCTTTTACGACAAGAAGAACGAGCTGAAAGGCAAGCGCATAATGATTACAGCCGGGCCTACGTATGAAAAGATTGACCCAGTGAGATTCATCGGCAATTACTCTAGTGGCAAGATGGGTTTTGCTCTTGCTGAGGAGTGTGCCCGGCGTGGGGCTGAGGTGACGTTGGTGAGTGGTCCTGTGAGCATGAAGTGCTCCGAGGGAATACGGCGCATCGACGTAGAGAGCTGTCAGGAAATGTATGAAGCGGCAAAGACCGAGTTTGAAGGTTGCGACGCTGCGATATTGTGCGCCGCCGTGGCAGATTTTAAGCCAGAGCAGCCTTCTGCCACGAAAATAAAGCGCGGCGGCGACGACTTGGTTGTGCGCCTTAGTCCGACACATGACATCGCCGCCGAGTTAGGACGCATGAAGCGCGGCAGCCAAAGGCTCGTAGGTTTCGCCCTTGAGACCGACAACGAGGACGCTAACGCTAGGGGCAAGCTGGAAAGGAAACATTTCGATTTCATCGTGCTCAACTCGACACGTAATGAAGGTACTACGTTCCGCACCGACGACAATCAGGTGAAGATAATCTCGTCAGGGTCGGTTAACGAGTATCCGAAGAAGAAAAAGGCAGATGTGGCGTGTGACATAATCGATGAATTATCGAAACTGTTCTGAGACATGAACCTTAATTATGAATAGATTATGAGGCTGTTATCCGTGATTATATGTGTATGCGCCGCCGTGCTTGGCGCGGGTAGTGCCTATGCTCAGGAGCTGCTGGCAAGGGTGACGATAAACCATAACCAGATACAGGGTACCGATGCAAGCGTGTTCGACAACCTGCAGCAGACGCTTGAGCAATTTATAAACGACCGTCAGTGGACATCGTTGCAGTTCCAGAAGAATGAGCGCATCGTGTGTAATTTCAACATTACCGTGACGCAATATGACCAGTCGTCCAACCTGTTTACGTGTACAGCCCTGATACAGGCCAACCGTCCCGTGTACAACTCGGCTTATACGTCGACATTATACAACAACCAAGATACTGAGTTTAACTTTGAGTTCGCCCAATTTGACCAGCTCAACTTCAATGAGGAGATGGTGGATAACCAACTGACGGCGCTCATAGCCTATTATGCTTACCTTATAATAGGGCTGGATCTCGACTCTTTTTCGCCAATGGGCGGCGAGGATGTGTTGCAGCGTTGCCTCAATCTTGTGAACAATGCACAGAATCTTAACTTCACGGGATGGAAAGCTTTTGACAACGACCGTAACCGCTTCGCCATAATCAACGATTACATGGACGTGGCCATGCGTCCTTTCCGGCAATTCCAGTATGATTATTACCGTACAGGACTTGACGAGATGGCCAATAACGCCGACCGTGGCCGTACCAATATAACCACCGCCATACAGACCAACCTGAAGAAGGCCCACGAGGATAAACCCCTGAGCCTGCTGCCGCAGATATGGACGGACTACAAGAAAGACGAGCTGGGTAACATATATAAGGGAAAAGGTACGCCTAAGGAGAAAGAATCAGTCTACGAGGTGCTGTTCTCAATCAACGCCTCACAGAACAACTACTGGGAACGTATAAAAGAATAAAACGATGTTGAAACATTTATACATCAACAACTTCACCCTTATCGATACGCTTGACATCGATTTCGCCTCGGGTTTCTCTGTTATAACCGGTGAGACCGGTGCAGGCAAGAGCATAATTCTAGGTGCCGTAAATCTGTTGTTGGGTCAGCGGGCCGACACCAAGTGCATTAGGCAGGTCGGGCGCAAGTGCGTTGTTGAGGCTCATTTTGATATAAGCCGCTATGGCAATCAGGAATTTTTCGATGACAACGGTATAGATTACGATGCCGATGATTGCATATTGCGTCGTGAGATAGCTCCATCTGGCAAAAGCCGCGCCTTTATCAACGACACGCCAGTGCCACTCACGCTAATGCGTACCTTGGGCGGACAGCTGGTTGACATACACAGCCAGCACCAAAACCTACTGCTGGGTGAGGACGATTTCCAGTTGGACGTTGTCGACATCATAGCTGCAGATAAAGCCCTGCTGGCTGAATATAAGGAGCGTTTCACCGATTACAAAGAGGCGCATCAGGCGGTGAAGCGTGCTCAGGCCACCCTCGATGACGCCCGCCGTAATGAGGACTTCATGCGCTTTCAACTCGACGAACTTCAAGCGGCAGGATTGCGCCCCGGTTTGCAGGATGAGCTGGAGCAAGAGAGTGGTGTGCTTGGACATGCTGAGGAGATAAAAACTGTTCTTTACGACGTGGAGAGTACGTTGGGTGATGTTGGTCAAGTAGCCGACCGATTGAAGTCCGTCGTGCGCCAACTTGAGGGGATAGCCTCGATATACCCAGCCGTCAAGGCCACTGTCGAGCGACTGGAGAGTTGTCACATTGAGGTGGCCGACATCATGCGTGAGGTGGGTGCCGAGGCTGAGGCTATGGATTTTGATCCGCGGCGTTTGGAGCAGGTGAACTCCGCTCTTGACAAGATATACACGCTGGAGCAGAAACACAAGGTTGCCACTGTTGACGAACTGCTCGTTCTGAGGGATGGGCTGGCGGCGAAGTTGGCCGCCATAGATGGCGGCGATGATGAAATCATCGCCTTAAAAGAGCGCGAGGAGCGGTTGGCTGCCGAATGTTGCAACTTGGCCGACAGGTTGACGGCGGAACGTGAGGCCGCCGCCCGCCGCATAGAGGCTGAGATGCCCGCTAGATTGTCTGACCTTGGTATGCCTAAAGCCCGCTTTGCCGTAAGTTTAGAGCGTAGCGGCGAGCTGGGGCCTGACGGGCACGACCGTATCTCATTTCTCTTTACTGCCAACGCAGGCACTGCCATGCAGCCTGTTGCCCAAGTGGCCTCTGGCGGCGAGATAGCTCGCGTGATGCTCTCGCTAAAGGCTATGATAAGCGGTGCGGTGAAGCTGCCCACGATAATCTTTGATGAGATTGACACCGGCGTATCAGGAAAGACGGCCGAGAGCATGGGGCGTATAATGCAGGAGATGGGCAGGGCCGAACGTCAAGTGGTCAGTATCACCCACCTGCCCCAGATAGCAGCTAAGGGTTCCGTCCACTACAAGGTGTATAAAGAGGAAACGTCTGCCGGTACAGTCAGCCGTATGAGCCGCCTTACGGCTGACGAGCGTGTGGTCGAGATAGCCCGGATGCTCAGCGGTGCCGAGATAACCCCTGCTGCAGTCAGCAATGCAAGAGAATTGTTAGGAAATGAATAATTAGAACGAATATCGCTTTACGGCAATGATACGGCGTATGCTCAGTTTCTATTTTTAATTCTTCAATTTCAATTTAAATTAAAGAGTTATGTTGCACACAATCATATCATTATCATTGGCGGCAGCCCTATCGGTATGCTGCCTGAAGTCGGCAGGACAGCCTGTCGCGGTTAAGAAAGCCTCTGGAGCCGTGTTCAGGCTAACCACGTATAAAGTTGACGGCACAGTGTTGGCCGAGGGTGCCGGTGTGTTTACTTCGGCTGACGGAACGGCTATAGCTGCCTTACAGCCATTCGACGGCGCAGCCCGCGCCACCGTCAACTACGGCAACGGCAGACAGGCTGAGGTTGAGCGCATCTGCGGCGTAAGCGAGCTGTACGACCTCGCTAAGATAAAGGTTGACGTCGACGGCGTTACAGCCCTGCCCGTGACTACGGCTTCCGCTAAGGTTGGCGATGCTGTGTGGCTTGTGCCGGCGGGCGAAGGCTCGCGCCCCGTAGAGGCTACGGTAAAGGCCGTTGAGACTTTCGGCGGAGAATACTCTTACTATATATTCGGGTTTACCGCACCCGACGGTTCAGCTTCGTGTCCTTTTGTTACGGCCGACGGTCGCCTGCTGGGGTTGATGAAGCCTGCGTCGGCTACGGCCGACGTGCATGCCGCCGATGCCCGTTTTGCCCTTGGCCTTGCCACCAACGGTTTTGCCATAAGTGATCCCCTGTTGCGTCGCATAGGCATACCGCCTGCTCTGCCCGTCGATGTGGAGCAGGCTAGGCTGGTGCTCATCATGGCCGAGCAGGGAGCCGACACCCTGAAGCGTCGTGCCGCAGCGGTCGACTTTATTGGGCGGTATCCTGCCTTGACTGACGGCTATTCGGCCATGGCCCGCCTTCAGGTGGAGCAAGGGCATTGCGCTGATGCTGCCACTACAATGGCTGAGGCCATTCGGCATGCCGACCGCAAAGATCAAGCCCACGCCGACTATGGCAAGCTGGTATATGACTACGTAATGTACGCTCCTGCCGAGCCTTACGCTCCATGGACGCTAGCCCTTGCCGCCGCAGAGACGGCCGAAGCATACAAATTGAACCCTCTGCCGGCCTATCGTCACCAGCAAGCCCGTATAACTTTCGCCCAAGGCGACTATAAGGCTGCCTACGATGAGTTTACCGCCCTTATGGCTACCGACATGCCCCGCCCTGAACTGCTTTACGAGGCCGCCCGCTGCAAGGCCCGTATGGGCGCGCCGGGAGGAGAGGTTATAGCGTTGCTTGATAGTGCGATCAACACTACTGATACTTTGCGTATGCGCGAAACTGCTCCTTACTTTTTAGCCCGTGCCGAGGCTTACGCCGCTGAGGATAGTTTCCGTCAGGCCGTGTTCGATTATACCCGTTACGAGTTGCTTACGGCTTCACGTCCCGGTGCCGAATTCTATGCCGTGCGCGCTCGTACCGAGGTGAAGGCCCGGCTTTACCAGCAGGCTCTTGGCGACTATGCACGCGCCATGCTGCTGGCTCCAGGCGAACCAACTTATTATGCAGAGATGGCACAGTTGCAACTGCGCGTGGGGCACTCTAAGGAGGCCGTAGAGACGGCACGCCGCTGTACGGAGATGACCCCAGATTATTCTGACGGCCATCTATTATTAGGCTTGGCTCTTATTACTACAGGCGACAAGCCTGCCGGGCTTGCAGCTCTTAAAAAGGCTGACGAACTGGGTAACCCGCAGGCGCAGCCCCTTATAGACAAGTATTCAAAGGACGGCGAATAATCAGTATCGGCAGCTGACTTTTTATTATAAATATTAAGACTTTGGAAACAGCGTAATTTGCACTGTTTCCAAAGTTTTTTTCATCAACATTTGCTATTTGTAATAACTTTTCTTATTTTTGCACAGTTTCCTCACACGGAAGCCACGAAAGCGGCGGTGTGTGGGATTCTATATATGGAAAAGGCGTTTACTTGACGCTTTGTGCTTGACACTTCGAAACTTCGCAAATTTCAGGTATTTTACGTAACCCACTGAATTTAAGCGACTTGTACATATAGTGATAATTTGTTCTTTTTTCTTGTTCTTACAAAGATAGAAGTTATAATTTTAATAGGGAAATGTATTGATTTTTATTAACATTCCATGTCTTGAAAAAATCCCTAGAAATCCTTTGTTTAGGGATGTTTCAGTATGATTTTCAAGTGCTGGCGTGGGTGCTGGCTATATAGTCACCAGTGCTGTTTTAATGCGACATGAGGCGTTGTCCTGTTTTTACTGATAAACTTGCCACGACTGAAAAGAAAAGCCCACAGGGCGCAAGCAAATGGCTCCGTGGGGCATTTATTAACACGTTTGAGCTATATCATACAATGTTATTATTTTCTTGCCCGTGGCTTTGTCCCTCCAGTATACAAGCCTGTTTGCGCTGTATTCCCATAAGGCGCGTTTATATTCGTCCAACCCGAGCAAACAAACCATCTTGTCAGTACCCTGCCACTCCGATAAGTAGCTGCCGTTTTCAGCTATATGTTTCTGCCATTTGTTCACGTCGTCGTTGCACATCCTAACCTCCATACGGTAAATGGATTGCTTGCCGAAATCGTCCCATTCCGTTATGTAATCCTTGCAGCCATTGTTGTCCCGTATCTCCTTCGACTTGTTGTATATCCTCAATTTCAAGTCCGTATATTTCTGACCGAAATATAGCGACGGAGTTCGGCACAACTTAGCCCTCGACCTCGTAAAATATTCCCCGTAACATTCTATTTCACGCATGTTATCGGGCACGCGTTTCCCGTTGACAACCATGTCAAAACCTTCATCACATTTGATGAGTTTGCGGATGAGTGGCACGGGGTTCTTGTTCACGTCAGCTGCAATTTCAAGCTCTGTTACATTATTGAGCTGTAAGCCTAAATCGTCGGCTACATAAGGAAGGTAATCTATTGCATTGTATTTGCGCGGCGGTCTATCGGGCGCATATCCCATGCACAGGTAAAGTGCCTTGTTTTCATAACGAAAAAAACATAGGCCGTTATATTTGGCAGTTTTATTGAAGGTAAATGTCCCTAGTAATATGCTGTCAGAAGTTAACACGTTCACAATTACTTTGGTAGGAGTTTCTGTTCCCCTTTGCCCTCTGCCGTCATCTATTATATGCAAGGCATAATCATTCATTTGCACATAATCGCCTGTACTATGTTGCGCCATGTCCTCAAACAACCCTTCAGGTTGCTTGTAACACAACCTCAACTTATCAACGTTGAGGCTTATTCTTTTTTTTCGTGGCATAATTCATTGTTGTCTTTATCGTTATTATTATCTGTCGGCCATAAGGTGCTGGCATCTTGTTTCTGTGGTATTTGTGCCCACGCCCTGCGCTGACCGTCCGCAATTCTTTTTTTCGTTTCATCAGATAATTTCCTGCCACGTAATTTAGCAGCAATTTTGTCTTTTACGACCTGCGGCATTTCACGGCTTTGTCTCTTAAATCTTTTATTGTCAGTCATTTTATTTATATTTACATTATTATTTCATATAAATAAATAGTATAAATAGTTGAAAAAGTACCAATAGTAGGTATCTTTTTTTCGGAAGAATTGTCTGCCAGAATATTTTTCTATCCGATTATTGCCTGCTAAGCCTACTTTGTTGGCATAATTGGCTGCAAGGTTTCATAGGGGTATACCACTTAATTTTTGCAGCTACAAAATATTACTGGAACTGTTGTGGTTTCATCCTGATTTATTATCTTTACGGCTGTTTTCAATTTGACTTATACATGAGCTTGCTAAAATTAAGATATGACCCTAGCATATCAGTAAAGGAAAACGCAGCCAAATGTGGAGTTACAGAAGCGGCCGTGCGCAAATACATACGGGTCAACAATATAGACAGGAGGTTGGATGCTAGAATAAGCCTCATGCAAAAGATACTGAAAGCCAAAAGAGAGCATCCAAACATGACATTGCGGCAAATAGCAGATATGTCGGGGTGTTCAGTCAACACCGTGCGGAAATACCTTAACAGTGACCTTTCCGTATCAGAATATGCTACTGAAAAAGTATCAATGTTTGACATTACAAAACCATCGACGGTAATCAAGTCCGTCAGTGACAGCCAGGACGAAATATTGTGCAATATACTGCGTTTGTACATAAGGAAAGACACTTTTGACTGCGACCTTACATATTCAGTCGGCAATTTCTACAAGGAGATTGAAAAGCCCGAATTAAAGTTTGACAGGCATCCACAAGTTGAAGGCGTTTTGCCGTTGTGCAAGGCCGCAGACATAGTGCAAGGGGCTTTGCACTCCGTAGTCGTGGATTTGCCCTTCATAGTAAATTCCAACGCCAAGTGCAACTTGAAGTCAAAACTTGTTGACAGATTTGACTGTTTTCAGACTGTGGATGAGTTGTACAAGGCCAACGACTATATGATTGGGCTGGCGCATGAGAAATTGGCAAACGGAGGTTTCCTTGTAGTCAAGACCATGGACGTATGCGGCCCTAACGGGCAGGTCTGGGTAAGTAATTATGTCCACAATAAAGCCGTTAAATGCGGTTTCACCCTCGAAGACATTTTTATTTTGGTCGCCCGTACAAAATATTTGTTTGCAAGGGGAAGCAAGCAAAGACACGCCCGTAAATACCATTCTTATTTTTTTGTTTTCAAAAAGCCGTAGACGTGAAGATAAAAGCCTATATTACATTGCGTTCCGACAGATAATGCCTTTTTTATCGCTTACTATACGTGCAGAGTTGGCGCAAAAAACATGTTGGTTCAAATAAATCTGACAACAGTGTTTTGAGCCTCTTAAAACATATCTCATAATATTCTTTGAATTATTGTATGCTAGAGGATGTTAAATCTATATTTAAGGTTCAAATAAATCTACGTATTATTTGGTTGTAAACAAAATAATCCGTATCTTTGCATCAGAATTAAACCTGATGAAGTTATGATGAAAGCGGTAATATATGCTCGGGTCTCATCTTTGAGCGAAAGGCAAACAACAGATAGGCAAGTATGTGATTTGCAAAAGTATGCACATGCCAATAATATGGAGGTTGTAAATACATTCCAAGAACACATAAGCGGCGCAAAACGCAATGAGGAACGTGCTGTGCTTACGGCGTGTTTGGATTACTGTATAAATAATGATGTGAACATATTGTTAATTAGTGAATTAAGTCGTTTAGGCCGTAATGTGTTAGAAGTACAAGAAACAGTTAAATATTGTTCGGACAATCATGTAAACGTATTTTTCCAAAAGGAAAATATGACACTCCTTAATGCAGATGGCCAAATATCTCCAATTACAAGTGTGCTTATTGCTTGTCTTGGAATGGTTGCACAATTAGAAAGGGAAAACATAAAGTTTCGCCTTAACAGTGGCCGCGCTTTAGCTATCTCCAAAGGCGTAAAAATGGGGCGCAAAGTAGGCAGTTGCAAGAGCCGCGAACAAAAGGCCAATGAATACAAGGACGTTATCAAGTGTTTGCGTAAAGGTCTTTCCATTTCCGAAACGTTTGCCATTTGTAGCCAAAAAGGCACTAAATGCAGCATATCGACAATTAAACGCGTTAAGAAAGAGTTTGTGGGTTGAGGCTATAAATTTAGCCTCAACCGCTTAATATCTGCTTTCAAACGTTTGTAACCCTCTGTATCATCGTCCTTATATAGTCGTTCTATAGCCTCAACATCCCATCCCATATTTGCCAATGGGACTTCGTAACGGGTCGCAATTAAGCGTGCAAGCCCCCGTGGGTCGCGGATGTCGGCGTAGTTCTCGCGCGGCTCACCAAGCCACGACAATATGTCGCGACAATGCAGCACATAATCCGTTAATGCGGTACTTTGCTGCGGTTGCTGTTGCTCATTTGCTGCATCATTGTTTTGGGGCTTGTCGTTCACTCGTTCCAGTGCCTTAAACACATACTTCGCCTTGTCTTTACCTGTTATTATTAAGTAAACCTCATTAATCATGGCTTCGCTGGCGTGCCCCGTCAAGTCCTTTATTTCGCTCGCCGTAAGCCCTTTTTGAAAACAGTCTTTAATGAATGTGTAGCGTCCGAAATGGGAGGCTATAATATCGCATAACTTGTCATGATGCGCCACCCCGTGTGCGTCCATGTAGTGCTCTATTTGATTGAGACCTGCCTTGCAAAATATACGTTTGAGGGCTTTGTTGTAGCTTGAAATACATACACGCCAGCCATGCTTGTATTTTTCCTGCATTCCTCGAATAAGTGGTGTTAGTATTATAACGGCCTTTATGCTCTCTTTTTTTGTGTTTATAACAAAAGCCTCTTGCCCGTCTTTGGTGTAATACTCTTGCTGTGTTTTGTCAAATATTCTCCATAAGTCACTTGTACGGCAACCACAAGAGCACTGCATGACAAACAGCCCTCTATATTCGGCTTCACGAGCCGTAAGCCCCGTACACTCCTTAATTGCTTGCATCTCGTCATGCGTAAGCGGTCTGCGCATCTTTTGTTCGCCCTTGGCCTTAAACTCGTGGAGTTGCTTGTATTTGACGAATTGCAGGTTGTAACGGTCAAAGGTCGTGTGCGTCCCCATGAAGTTAATCAAACGGGCAATCAGCTCGCATTTTGCATTTATCCTTAAATTCGATGAACGGACTTTGCAGCCTTGTTTTTCTCGCTCATTCCGTTGCTTCACTAGGTAGTCACGGTACTCGTTCAAGCCTCGTTGTGATAGCATACTCATCTTGTCTTTGCCTATTGCTTTGCAATACTCGGCATAGCTCGTTAGCAACTTGCGTGTTTCGATAATAGTGCTCTCCTTGGCTGGCTTCTCTGCATAATAGAGGTCAAATGCACGTTTTAGCAAGGTTGTTGCCTTGGGTGTTCGCGTTACACTTGACCTTAAGTTCTGTGGGTTTGCCATCTCGTTTATTTCTTGTTTAAGTTCTAAAATTATATTCTTGCTGCAACCGTAGCAAACTTTCTCCAAAAATCCAACTTTTAGGCGTGAAACGATGTTAATTATACGTAATATATTTTCATTTCCACTTGTTAGCACAGGTTGTTGTTTCCGTTCATCCCACAGCCACGGCTCTATCTTGCATTGTAGTGGTATCTTGTATTGCTTCCCGTCAGCTCTTACAACTGCATATAGCTGTGTCTGTTTCTTGCCTTTTGGCTCACGCAGATTAAAGTTAAGACTAACATTATTTAACTTTTTCATTTGACTAAAAGCTAAAAGATTTCACACTTAAACCGTTCTTTTTTCTCGTTCTTTTTTCTCGTGTACCAAACTGAAACACGTTTGTAAATCCTTGATAATGAATGTCTTTTGTGTCCTTTTGCACAAATTCGCAACTTTCCAAGTCTGGCCAAGAACAAGGCAACGGTAGATGTCCTCGGGGATATGTTTTATACAGCCCTTATCATGCGCATTTGTCTCAGGCAAGTGTGCTTTATGGGTATATATACATATCGGCGTGGGCTTCTGCGTTGCTCGTTCTATCAGACTGGGCAATGCGAAGGCCTCGAAGTGTGGGACGGGTGACAGGTGAGAACTCCCACGCTTTTTGTATATATACGCGGCAATCAAATTTTTTACAAATTCGTTCGGTCGGGGAGTTTGCCGGATATTACAGCTTCAAGATATGAAGATACATATTAGTAAGGCGATTTTATTTTTCTGCATCTTGCAACTTTTCGCGTTTAGTTCGTGCAGCGACGATGATGACTTAGGCTATGAACCTACGCAGACTGGCACGAGTTACGGCAACCTTGGCCCTAACGACTTTGTAGCCACAGGCGACGTGAAGGATATTTCATACACTACGGGTACGACCCTGTGCTCGGTGAACGCCGAGAAACTGCTTGGCAACGATTACCGTATAGGCGTTGTGTATTCCGACGAATATGATGACGAAAGCACGCTGACATACGACAAATGCGACTACCGGACTACCAACAACGTCAGCGGCAACAGGTATGAAGTGGAGTTGACTGGACTGCGGGCGGCCACTACTTACCATTACAGGTCATACGTTTACGTTGACGGCAATTATCATTACGGCGGCGTAAAGAGCTTTACAACGCACGACCCGGCAAGGCGGGTGCGCGTGGCCACAGGCGACATTACCGACAGGCAGCAGCTCCCTGACTTTTATTTCAATGCCCGGCTGCACGCCACTGTTGATATGGACGGAGATTATGACGGCGACATGCTTTGCGGTTTTATTTATTACCACAAGCTCAACGGCGACGGCACGCTTGTGCGCGACAGCCTTTCCCGCGGCGTTACGGCCTACGACTTTGACGGCGCGGAATTCAGCGCGGACTTAAGCCGGGTTGACGGACTTACCACTTGGTATTACAGGGCTTACGTAAGCATCGGCGGCAAGAACATTTACGGAGAAATAAGAGAGATAAAATCGGTAAATGTAGAGTTGGTGACGGGCGAGGCGGCAGACGTAAAGGCCACGTCGGCAACGCTTAACGCAACCGTTGACATGGGCGACCTTGCCAGCGTGACGCAGAACTGTGAGTACGGATTTATAGTGTCGAAGGACAAGAGCAATGTCGATAGCGGCGAGAGACATGTCGTTGATTATAACGGCACTGACGATGGTTTTTCATCTGGCTTGACCAATCTTGACGACGGCACCACTTATTATTACAAGGCTTACATCAGGGTAAGGGCGACGTCTTATTATGATGATGACAGGTATGTTTACGGCAAAGTGATGCAGTTCACCACGCCGTATCTTGTAGAGCAGATTGAACAGAAGGGCGCAGTTGACTTAGGTCTGCCAAGCGGCACTAAATGGGCGGCTTACAACGTAGGTGCCGTGCGGCCTATGGAGACAGGCAACTATTACGCATGGGGCGAGCTTGAGCCGAAGGGCGAATATATTGAGGCCAACAGCCTGACATACGGTATGCCGTTTGACGACATAAGCAAAAACAAGCAATATGACGTAGCCCGTGCCAAATGGGGCGGTAATTGGCGTCTGCCAACCAAGGCCGAGGCCGAAGAACTGCGCAAGGAATGTACTTGGACGCAGAAAACCTATAACGGCGTTGACGGTTACGTAGTTACCGGCCCGAACGGCAAGTCTATATTCCTGCCTGAAACGGAAAAAAGGAATGACGACCCGAACCATAAATACGATAGTTCCTACATAGAATGGAGTAACGAAAATTATGGAGATTATCTTTACGGGTACGGGAATAACAACGGCGATTATTATGAAAACTATTATGAGCCGACACTTGGTTATTACTGGACGTCAACACCGTCATCGGCATCATACGGAGACTTTGTAAACGCAGACAGTTATGCGTTTGATATTGCCTTCGGCGGTGGTGAAAGTGTTTATGGAAGATTTCGTTACATCGGCTTATGTGTCCGTCCCGTGTGCGATTGACGTGCATCCCCTGTCTTAAAAGCCGTTGATATTACTTGTGCGGGCGGTCTGCAAAGTGTGCGCAGGCCGTCCGCACACTTTGTGCAGGTCATCCGCACTTTTAGTCTGAACCGTCCGGAAAAATCTTTTCCGTGTTCTTCCACGGCTTTGCCTGTGGCGTGGTGCCTGCCGGCGGAAGTTGTGCTATAGGATTATGTTACGCAAAAGAGCCGCACGGGCATTATCACCCGTGCGGCTCTTTTTTTATCTGTTTTGCCTGTTTTGTGTCAATACTCGTCGTCGTCGGCTACGTCTTCAGCCGACAGTTCGAGGTCTTCAGGATTTTCTTCGATAGTGGTGCGATAACTTTCCTCGGTAAGCCGGTCGTCGTCATAGTCGTCATCGCTGTCTGCATAGTTGTCGTCAGTTGGCATGTCGTAGTCTGTGTCGTCGTCAGGCTGCCCTTCAGGTCGTTTCGGGGCTTCGGCCCGCGGTTTTTCGGCCTCTGGTTTGGGCTTGGCGAAGATAGCTTCGGTCCATGCTCCTTTGGCTATCTCGAGCACGGCATATCCGTCAGCAAGTTTTTTCTCATACATTCCTCCGGGCTTGTGCAGACGCTCTTTTGGCAGCGTGGTTGTGCTTATGTCGAAACCGCTCTGTATGATGTCTTGTATACTCTGTGGCAACGAGTCCCAGCCTCCGCCGAAGTTGCGGTCTAGCACTTCTACCAGTTTGTCGGCTGAGATATGGCGTATGTTTTCGTATGTAAGGTCGGTTACGCGTGTTATGGGCTTTTTCTTTAGGGCTACGGTGTGCTCTTGTCCGTCGGCAAGGCGCACGGCGGCCGTTTTGTATCCGCGGTTCTCGTATTGCTTGAGGGCTTCGGGGCGCGGTGTCTTAAGGTCTTCCATGTCGAACGCGCTGCGTATTATGTCGATATAGTGGCGCAGGTTGTCTTTGGCATCAGCGTCTTTTTCTGCGTCGGCCAGCATCCTGAGCACGTCGTTCTCCTGAATGTCCCATACGTTGCCCTTGGTGAGGGTCTTCAGTGTGAGGGTCTTCTTGTCGGCGGTTTTCATATTTTTCTTTGATGTGTTTTGTTTTTATTTTATATGAATATGTTGAAGCTGTCGGCATCTGCCAGCGCAGGGAATGTCGCGCGGGCGTTGTCGAGGGCGGCTTTGCTTATGGTTGCGGTGACGGTCTGCGCAATCCGATCCCGTGCTTGGACAATGGTGCGTCCGGCGTAGTCGATTACGGCACTGTGGCCGATGTAGTGTGCATCGTGTGATGCCGTTCGGTTGGCGGCTATTATGTAGCACTGGTTCTCTATGGCGCGGGCTCTTGTCAGTATGTGCCATGCGGACATACGTTTTGCAGGCCATTGTGCTGGCAGTATTATCGCGTCGTAGTCTTGGCGGCAGCGTGCCCATACAGGGAAGCGCAGGTCGTAGCACGTAAGAAGAAGGAAACGCATCCCTGCGTGCTTGACTATTACACGGCTGTTGCCATTAATGTATTTGCCGTCTTCGCCGCCGTGGGTGAAAAGGTGGCGCTTGTCGTAATACGCAGTCGTGCCGTCAGGCTTTATGAAGTAGTGCCTGTTGCGCAGGAATCCGTCTGAACCCCTTACCGTCAGTGTGCCACTGACGGCGGCACCGGTTGCGGCTGCAGCGCGCCTCATCCACGCCAGGGCATCATCGTGGCTTTGGGCGTCGGAGGCAGGGAATCCCGCGATCCACATCTCGGGCAACACGTAAATGTCTGCTCCCGGCGCGGCAGCCATTAGATCCCATGCCGCAGCCATGTTGGCTTCGGGACGTGCCTGTATAACGTCGGTCTGCAGGATTGTAACGGTCACCGTAAGAGTTTTTGTTTCTATAGTGTGTTGCAAAAGTAATACATTATCCGTTACCTGCAAGTTTTTGGATGATATTTTTTGCCCTGTCGGGTATATTTCTTACTTTTGCAATATCATTATGGTAAAACCTTTGGCAGAGAGACTGAGGCCCAAGACGCTTAACGAGTATGTGGGCCAGCGCCACCTAGTAGGTTCCGGCGGCGTGCTGCGCCGCATGGTTGAGCGGGGGCGCGTGTCATCGTTCATACTGTGGGGGCCGCCGGGAGTTGGCAAGACAACGCTGGCGCTCATTGTGGCGGGTGAGCTGAAAGTTCCGCTGTATACCCTGAGTGCCGTGTCGAGTGGCGTTAAAGATGTGAGGGATGTTATTGACAAGGCTCGTCGTACGGGCTTTTTTAACAGCAACGCACCGATCTTATTCATCGACGAGATTCATCGCTTCAGCAAGAGTCAGCAGGACTCGCTTTTGGCGGCAGTGGAGCAGGGAGTAGTGACACTGATAGGCGCTACCACGGAAAATCCTTCGTTTGAGGTTATCCGGCCTTTGTTGTCACGCTGCCAGCTTTATGTGCTCGAACCGTTGGATAAAGACGATTTGTTGGAGTTGCTCCAACGTGCGTTGACCGAAGACGACGAACTAAGACGCAGGCAAGTGACGCTTAAGGAAACTGACGCACTCCTGAGATATAGTGGAGGCGACGCGCGCAAGTTGCTCAACACGCTTGAACTGGCCGTAGGGGCGGCTGGCGGCGGTTCTGTCGAGATAACCGATGCTTTGGTAGAGAGTTGCTTGCAACAGAACCCTTTGGCTTATGACAAGGGCGGCGAAATGCACTACGACATAGCGTCAGCCTTTATCAAGAGCATACGCGGCTCTGATCCCGATGCGGCTCTTTATTGGTTGGCCCGCATGATAGAGGGTGGCGAGGATCCTAAGTTCATAGCCCGCCGCTTGGTTATAAGCGCGGCCGAAGACATAGGACTGGCCAATCCGAACGCTTTGTTGCTTGCTAATGCAGCCTTTGACGCCGTAAGTAAGATTGGTTGGCCTGAAGGGTGTATACCATTGGCCGAAGCTACGGTTTATCTTGCTACGAGTGCGAAAAGTAATTCCGCCTACAATGGCATAGCTGCGGCTATCGACCTTGTGAGGCGTACCGGCAACCGGCCAGTGCCGCTGCATTTACGCAATGCCCCGACGAAACTTATGGCCGAGTTGGGGTATCATGAGGGGTATAAGTATGCTCACGATTATGATGGCAACTTTGTCGCCCAGCAGTATCTGCCAGACGGTCTGCAGGACGAGCGCCTGTGGCACGCCCAGCATTCGCCTTCGGAAGAAAAGATGTACCAACGGATGCTGCAAAGTTGGGGAAAAAGGTATGAAAAGTAAAGAGTGAAGAACGAAGAATTATAATGATATATAAAATGATTTTTTCGACTTTCACTTAAAAATATAATTTTATGAAAATAATAGTGCTTGACGGATACAGCGTCAATCCCGGTGACTTGTCGTGGGCTGCGCTTGAGGAATGTGGCGATGTGACGGTATACGACCGCACGGCACCCTGTGAAATTGCGGCCCGGGTCGATGGTGCCGATGCAGTGCTCACCAATAAGGTGGTGATGACGGCCAACTTGATTAAAAACCTTCCGTATCTTAAATATATAGGTGTGCTGGCCACTGGCTACAATGTGGTTGACACGGCTGCGGCCGTGCAATGCGGTGTGACGGTGACCAACGTGCCAGCATACAGCACCGACAGCGTGGTGCAGATGACGCTGGCCCATATACTCAACATGACTAACCGTGTGGCAAGCTATGCTCGCTTGAACCGTGCGGGGCGGTGGAGCGCCTCGCCTGACTTTTGCTATTGGGACACCGCCTTGCACGAATTGGCCGGCAAAACTCTCGGCGTGGTGGGGTTGGGAAACATTGGCCGCAAGGTTGCCTGTGTTGCGCGCAGTTTGGGCATGGACGTGTTTGCCTGTACGAGTAAAAGCTCGGCCAGCTTGCCTGAGGGCATACAGAAAACCACTTTTGACGGCTTGCTGGGTATAAGTGATGTGTTGACGCTGCACTGCCCGTTGACGGAGTCTACACGGGGTATGGTAAATAAAGATACGCTTTCGCGTATGAAGCGCGGTGCCCTACTTGTGAACACTGGACGCGGGCCACTTGTGGTTGAGGCTGACGTGGCCGCCGCACTTGCCGACGGGCAGTTGGGAGGATACGGTGCCGATGTCATGGTCGATGAGCCGCCGCGTGCCGACAATCCGTTGTTGAGTGCTCCCAACGCATACATAACACCACACATAGCATGGGCTACGATCGAGGCGCGTACGCGTCTCATAGCCACGGCCGCCGCCAACATTAAGGCGTTTGCCTCCGGCGAACCAATGAATGTAGTAAGATGAACACTTTGCAGCTGGTAATAGAATTTCTCGGCACATTCGCTTTCGCCATATCCGGTATACGCTGGGCTGCTTTTAAACAGTTCGACTGGTTCGGCGGCTATGTAGTAGGATTAGCCACAGCCATAGGCGGCGGCACGATAAGAGACGTAATGCTGGGAGTCACGCCATTCTGGATGACCGATTCTATATATATGGTGTGTACGGCTGCAGCCTTGCTTACGGCGATAGTATTCAAGAAAGCCATAGCAAGGTTTGCCGCCACATGGTTTCTTTTCGATACACTCGGTTTGGCCTTGTTCACAGTGGCTGGTTTGCAGAAGACGTTGCTCGGCGGTTATCCTTTTTGGGTGGCCGTTATCATGGGTTGCATAACGGGAGCCGCCGGCGGTGTAATACGTGACGTGCTTATCAATGAGGTGCCGCTTATTTTTCGCAAGGAGATTTACGCCATAGCCTGCATCATCGGCGGAATTGCTTATTATGCATGTTTCCGATTAGGCTTCGGGGCTGGAATCGCTGCTGCAGCGTGTTTCGTCATAGTGGTGGCCGTAAGGCTGGCCGCTGTGAAGTTCCACATATCGTTGCCACGGTTGCACGGCGAAAGCGAATGAGCCTTAATACTAGAAATATTTCCGCTGGAATCTTACATTCTTAATTATATTACATCATTATATATTTAATCCTGTATTTTTCTATGCGATATGCTTTGTCGTTTGACGGAAAAAGCGTAACTTTGCCCCGCTGATTGGTTCACACACCAGTGATTAAAAGGGAAACGGGTGAGAATCCCGTACAGTCCCGCTGCTGTGAGCTACCCTTAGCAAGGCTGACAAAGAAAGCCACTGGCACAGTTTTTACGCCGGGAAGGCCGTTGGTTCTTGAGGTAGCGAAGTCAGAAGACCTGCCGTCGGCATGATGTTTAATCTACCGCTTCGAGGAGAGCGGTGTATTATAAGTATTCGCATTGAAAAGTTTTAGATTATTGTCATTGTCATTGGCGGTGGCTTCAGCATGGTCAACGTTTGCCCAGACACATACAAGCGATAGTATAGCAGGCAGCCGTGTACTTGATGGCGTAACCGTGAGGGGTAATGCCGGAGCATCACGAGTTTCGGCCACGGCTCCGTTGCATTTGGTCGACGCTGAGGCCATGCGCCGTTTCGGCATTGCAGATATGGCCGACGCTCTGCGCAGGCTGCCCGGTGTGGTTCTGCGCGACTATGGTGGCGCGGGCGGTATGAAGACGGTGTCAGTGCGTGGTTTCGGTGCACGACATACGGGGGTAAGTTATGACGGGGTGGCGCTTAGTGATTGTCAGACAGGTGAGATTGACTTGTCGCGGTATACGCTTGACAACGTGGCAAGTGTGATGCTCGCCGTAGGCGACAATGACGACATTTTCATACCTGCGCGACTGTCGGCCCATGCCGCCGTGCTATCCGTTAATACGGTTACTCAGCCATCAGCCGACAGGAGACCGCATCTTACGGTGCATCTGAAAACAGGCTCGTTCGGCTACATCAGTCCGTTCGTGAGCTATGCGCAAAGTTTTAGCGATAGGTTTTTGCTGACAGCGTCTGCCGAATATGTGTATGCCGAAAATGATTATCCTTTCACCTTAAAAAATGTGTCGCTTGTTACACGCGAGCGTCGCACTAACAGCATGATGAACTCCGGTCACGGCGAGGTTGGCTTTACATGGCGTACTGGTGGAAAAAGCACGTTGAACGGCAAGTTGTATTATTATAATAACGATCGCGAGTTACCCGGGCAAGTGAGATATTATACAGATATTAGCGACGAGGCCCTGCATGAGCGCAACGCTTTTGCCCAGTTGCAATACAGAACATGGAGTAGAGGTGGATTGTCGATGAAGATGTTGGCAAAATACAACTGGGCTGCATCTGATTATACTGATGGCTTATACAAGGACGGAAAGAACGACGCATCTTACCGTCAGCGCGAAGCCTACGCTTCGGTATGCCTTCTTTATTCTCCACAAGGTAAGTGGGCGTTTAACTATTCAGCCGATTACATATTCAATAACTTAAGTGGTAGCCGCCCTGATGATACAAGGCCATACCGTCATTCTGTGCTACAGTCGCTCGCGGCGCGATACCGCACCGGCAGATTGACGGTTATGGCGCGAGCACTTTATTCGCTCTACTTCAATGCCGCCAAACGCGGTCCCGGCGCAAGGGATATGCGTCGGCTCTCGCCGTCGCTGTCGGCATCTTATAGGCTTCTTAAGGATGAAGACCTGTATGTGCGTCTTTCGTACAAGAACATATTCCGCGCTCCAACCTTCAATGAGTTGTATTTTTATCATTATGGTAGCACAGATTTACTGCCTGAGAGCACAGATCAGATAAATCTCGGTTTGACATGGAACCGTGGTGATAACCGTGCCACAAGTGTCAGGTTGTCGGTAGACGGCTATGTAAACCGAGTGAAAGATATGATTGTAGCTGTGCCCTACAATATGTTTGTATGGACTAATATCAACGTCGGCAAGGTGGTAGGTCACGGCGTTGAGGCTGAAGCCACTGTAAGGCAGCGGCTGGGTGGGCGTAGCGCATTGACCGCAACGGCCAACTATACGTGGCAACGTTCCGAGAACCGCACTAACAAAAAGTCTGAATATTATGGGAACCAAATAGCTTATGTGCCTGAACATCAGGCAAGTGCGGCTATAGCTTTCGAAAATCCGTTGATTAACGTTTCAGCCCATGGTCATGGCATCAGCCATCGTTACACCAATAACAACCATTATAACGGTACACGTATGGCCGGATATATGGAAATGGGGATGACAGCGTGGCGCGAATTCGTTGTAGGGTCGGGCGTTATTGAGGCTAGAGTTGATGTAAAGAATCTGCTTGATAAGCAGTATGAGATAGTGGCGCGTTACCCTATGCCCGGAAGAAGCTGGCAATTATCAGTAAAATATAAATTCTAAAAAATTATTAAGATGAAAAAGTTTTTATCAATCGCCGCGGTGGCGGCATTGTGTATGTCGGTATTCACGGCGTGTGACGATGATGATTTCACGCCACAACCGCAACCTGTCTATGTTACTGACGGTGTGTTTGTTGTCAATGAAGGTGCGTCGTATAGTCTTATTGACGGCTCGCTGACATACGTGGCAAGTGATGGTAAGGTGACACCACACGCCTTTTCGACAGTCAATGGCCGTTCTCTTGGTGGTACGCCTAACGACGCCGTTGTATCGGGGGATAGGCTTTATATTGTCGTTACGGATGAAAATACCGTCGAAGTGATTGACCGTAACACGTTGAAGTCAATCAAGCAACTCAACACCGTTGAGCTTATGGGGCAGGAAAAAGGCACGCAACCACGTTGCGTAGTAGCCGGTGGTAAGTATATATTTGTATCTACATACGCCGGGTATGTGGCACGTATCGACACAGACGATTATTCTACAACCGTATATCAGGCAGGTTCTTATCCCGAGGGAATGGGCTTGGCTGACGGCAAACTTTATGTCGCAAATTCTGATTACGGTTCGGGAGTAAATCCTTCAGTTTCTATTATAGACCTTGCTGATGGCACATCACGTAATGTGACGGATCCTGCAATCTTGAATCCGGTAAAGCTTGCAGCAGTTGGTGGTGGCATGTATATTCTTGACAGCGGAACATACGCCACTGGTAGTCAGACCGAGGCAGGTGTGCGTAAGTTTGTTGATGGTAAGGTTGAGAAAATAATTGATGCCACGCTTATGGCCGTCGACGAACAACGCGGGCTGATTTATACCGTCAACGCACCTTATTCATATACGGTTACGCCTGCGCAATATAATGTGTATGACATGAAGACAGGCGAGAACCGTCAATTTGTTGCCGGTGACGAGATTGACAGTCCTGTAGAGATTGCCGTCGACCCTGAGAGCGGCGATGTGTATGTAACATCATTAAAAAACAGTCCCGATACAGGCTATCCCGATTATAATGCCGACGGATATATGGTGCGTTATTCTTCTGGCGGCATATTCAAGGCCCGTTACGATACGGGAGTTAATCCCGGTACGATAGTTTTCAATTCTACCGTAACGTATGAATAAACCATTAAACATACTTATTCTTTTAGCCGTGGCCGTCGTCTTGTTCTGTTCTTGCGGGCAAGGCATGGTCACGGCTGGCCTTTCTGGTGGTGACACAGTGCGTCTTCGTTATGCAGAAAGATTGGGAATCGTGAAATATGACGGTTTTACTGTAGTAACATTAGCCGACCCTTGGAACGAAGGAAAGGTTTTGCATACGTATGTGTTGGTTGACTCTGTCGCTGGAACTGACGGCATGACTGATGACGAACTGGTCAGTCTTGTAAGCAGGTCGACCGGGAACCGGTCGACTGTGACTGTCGTACATACACCTTTAAAGCGTGCTGTTGTGTCGACATCGGTACATTGCGGCCTTCTCGTATCACTTGGCCGAGGTGAGGCTGTACGCGGCGTATGCGACGCACGTTATATCAACCAACCTTATATCAGGCAACGCTTGGCCGACGGGACTATAGCCGATTGTGGCGACGGGGTGGTGCCGGATGTTGAGAAAATCATTGATGCCGATGCCGACGCAGTACTTGTGTCGCCTTTTCAGAATAGTGGCGGATACGGGCGTCTTGACCGATGGGGGCGTCCGGTGATTGAGGTTGCCGATTATATGGAGACCTCGGCTTTAGGCCGTGCTGAGTGGATGAAGTTCTACGGCATGTTGTTCGGTGTCGAGGCGCGGGCCGACAGCCTGTTTTCCGTCGTAGAGCGTAATTATAAAAGCCTTGTGCTTGAGGCAAAGAAGGCTGTGTCGCGCCCTATGGTTATTGTCGATAAAGTGGAAGGGCCTGTATGGTATGTTCCAGGAGGAAACAGTACGTTAGGGCGTGTGATGGCCGACGCAAATGTTAATTATGCTTTTGCCGACGACAAAAGCAGCGGCAGTCTTCAGTTGACGTTCGAGGCTGTGCTCTCACGCGCTGGCAAGTCCGATGTGTGGATGTACCGTTATTCTCCTCCGCAGCAGGCGTCTTACGCATCGTTGCTTGATGAGAACAAGGGCTATTCGCTTTTCCTTGCGTTCCAGCGGAAAAATGTTTATGCCTGTAACACAATTTCCACTATGTTTTATGACGAGACTCCTTTTCGGCCCGATTTGCTCTTGCGTGAGTTTATCGTAGTGTGCCATCCTGACTTGCGTAGTCTCGGCGCTCCCCGTTATTATGTTCCCTTGAAATGAGCAGACCAACGATCATCAACATAGTCATGGCTGTGGCCATAGTGCCGCTTTTGCTGTTAAACCTTATGGTGGGCGCGGCTGACATTCCAGTATCGGCCGTTTTTGAAATCCTTGTCGGTTATGGCGGTTACGATATGTCGTGGCGTTACATTGTGATAGAGACCCGCCTGCCTCAGGCTGTAACTGCCGTGCTTTGCGGAAGTTCGCTGGCGGTCAGCGGATTGTTGTTACAGACGGCATTCCGCAATCCTTTGGCAGGACCTTCTGTGTTTGGCATTAACAGTGGGGCGAGCTTAGGCGCGGCCTTGGTTATGCTTGCTTTCGGCGGCGGGTTGTCGCTTGGTTCGGTGTCTCTTACCGGCTTCATGGCTGTATTGGCGGCCTCGTTCGCAGGCGCGGGGGCTGTAATGGCCGTATTGCTGTTTTTCGCCGCCCGGGTGCGTAGCAATGTCATGCTGCTTATTATAGGTATAATGACGGGCTATGTAGCCTCGTCTGCCATATCGTTGCTTAATTTTTTCGCCACCGAGGAAGGTGTACATTCATATATGGTGTGGGGACTTGGAAATTTCGGCGGCGTGTCGCTGTCACGTCTGCCGTGGTTTGCTGTTGTCACGGTTGTCGGTCTGCTGGCTGCGATATGTCTTGTCAAGCCGCTTAATGCCTTACTCCTTGGTGAACAGTATGCCGCCAATCTTGGTGTCAATACAAGCCGTCTGCGTAACAGCCTGCTTGTAGTTACCGGCCTCCTGACCGCGTCGGCAACGGCGTTTTGCGGTCCGATAGCGTTCATAGGTCTTGCTGTGCCCCATTTGGCGCGTATCATATTGAAGACAGATGACCATCGCCAACTTGTGCCAGCCACGATTACGTCAGGCGCGCTAGTGGCTTTGTTATGTAACGCCGCCTGCATGTCGCCCGGAGCTTCCGGAATGATACCGCTCAATGCCGTGACCCCGCTTGTGGGGGCGCCGGTCGTTATATATGTGATAATGCGCCGCCGTTAAGAGAAAAAATCGCGGCTTCCGTCTTTGGCTATTGTGATAGACGGAAGCCGCTGTATTCTTTTTTAGTCAAGATGTCGTGTGTCAGATGAACAAGTTGATGCCGGACTTGTCTGCGCGCTCCATGTATGTGGCCACTCCGCCTACGCTCACACAGTCGAGCAATTCCTCACGTTTTATTCCCATTACGTCCATCGACATCTGGCAGGCTATCATCTCAACTCCGTTGTCGATAGCCTGTTGGCGCAATTCCTCGAGCGATGCCACGCCTTTTTGCCGCATTATGCTCCTCATCATGCGGCTTCCAATTCCGAGCATGTTCATCTTCGACAACTTCAGCCGCAGCGAACTTGACGGCAGCATCATGCTGAACATCCGCCCGAAAAAGTCTTTTTCCACCTTCGGTTTTATTTCTCTCTTTATCACGTTAAGCCCCCAAAAAGTAAAGAATATCGTTACTTTGCCGCCTGCGGCCGCCGCTCCGTTGGCCAGTACGAATGTGGCTAGTGCCTTGTCTAAGTCGTCGCTGAACATGATAAACGTCTTGTCGCGCCCAGTCATGGTTGAGGTTACGCCATGAACTGCTGGTTTCGTGCCTTTTTCCACCAACACTTTGTAAACTCCACGCTCAGTCTTGCGCTCCAGCAGGCGGTTGCCCGTCATGTTGCACCATGCCTCGGCATCACGTGGAAAGGCAGAGTCGGTAGAGATAACTTCAACACGGCAGCCTTCGGCCATCTGCCCCATGCAGTCTTTCAGTTTCATTATCGGGCCGGGGCACTGCAGTCCGCAAGCGTCTACGCGCACTGTCTCGCGCCCTTGGCTGTCGGTTTCAGCTTGAGCTTGCGGTTCGGTTTGGTCGCTTCCGTCGTCGGCAGGTACGCCTACGGGTGCTACTGCGGCTTTGTATGTACGCAGTCCGCCGATAAGGTTGCGCACGTTCTTGTATCCGTTGTCTTTCAATATGTTTGAGGCCAAGTATCCGCGCAGACCTACGCCGCAGTAAACCCATACAGGCTTGTCGGCCGGTATTTCAGCAATGCGTTGCCGCATGTCGTCCAGCGGAATGTTTACAGCGCCCGGTATTGCTCCGAGTGCGAACTCGTCAGGTGTACGTACGTCGACTAATGTAACATCTCCAAGATCGGCATCCTTTAGTTCGCGCCAGTACAGCGGCGACATCTTGCCACTTAATATGTTGCAGGCTACGTAACCGGCTACGGCCACAGGGTCTTTGGCCGACGAGAACGGTGGGGCGTAGGCGTGCTCGACGCGTGTCAGGTCGGCCACTGTGCCGCCGCGTTTTATCACCAAGGCGAACTCGTCTATGCGCTTGTCTACGCCGTCGCCGCCCACAATCTGTGCGCCTAACAGGCGGCCGTCCCCGGGCGCGAAGGTTATTTTTATTGTCATTTGCGCTGCTCCGGGGTAATATCCGGCGTGGGCTGACGGATGGATTGTCGCCGTAAGGTATGGCATGCCCATTTGCTTCAGACGCTTCGCAGGCAGGCCGGTTGAGGCTACGGTGAGGTCGAACACTTTGGCTATTGACGTGCCGATGGAGCCTTCATATTTTACTTTGTCGCCGAAAACGATGTTGTCTGCCACGATGCGCGCCTGCCTGTTGGCCGGTCCGGCTAGGAAGTTAAGCCACGGACGGCCCGTCACCGGATGGGCGAACTCAATGGCGTCGCCAACGGCATAAACATCTTCGGCCGACGTGCGCAGGTATTCGTCAACCTTGATACCGCGCATTTCGCCTATCTTAATGCCTGCGTCGGCAGCCAGCCTTGTCTCGGCGCGCACGCCTATTGACAGCAGCACCATGTCGACGGTAAGGCTGTCGCCCGATTTCATCATGACCGTTATGCCGCCGTCGTCGTGCTTGAAAGCCTCCACGGCCTGTCCAAGATAAAGCCTTACGCCATGGTCTACAAGATGTGGATGCACTAACGCGGCCATTGAATAGTCAATGGGTGCCATCACTTGGTCGGCCATTTCCACTACTGAAACTTTCACTCCGGCGTGTACAAGGTTCTCAGACATTTCAAGGCCGATGAAACCTCCGCCAACAATTACCGCCCGCCTTACGCGGCGGTCGGCCACGAATGCCTTTATGCGGTCGGTGTCGTCAACGTTGCGCAGGGTGAAAATGCCGTTGACGTCGATGCCCGGCAGCGGCGGACGCACTGGCGACGCTCCGGGCGACAGCAGCAGCTTGTCATAAGTTTCGGTGTATTCGCGCCCGTCGGCGGTGCGCACAGAAACCTGCTTGCGTGCCGTGTCGACGCGTGTCACCTCGGAGTTCACCCTTACGTCGATGTTAAAACGCCGGCCGAAAGCCTCGGGTGTCTGCACGAACAGCTTGTCGCGCTCGGCGATGATGCCGCCTATATAATAAGGCAAACCACAGTTGGCGTATGATATGTGGCCGCCTTTTTCTATCAGTATGATTTCTGCATGTTCGGTATTGCGCCGTATGCGCGCAGCCGCAGTGGCTCCTCCGGCCACGCCGCCAACGATGATTATCTTCATGACAGTATTCGTTTTTTTATTATGTAACATTTGTTTTTCCGATTACAAATATAATATTTTTTTCGGTAAATATAAAACTAACATTTATATTTCATAAAGCCTTAACACCTGAAAAACAACCGTAACAAAATGAAAAAACTTACCGTTTGTTATGTTTTATGCCGTCAAAATGATAACTTTGTGACGTGCGTTAATGTTCGTACAGGCTTTGCGCGCATTTATGGAACAGTAAAACACTTAAATAATTAACGTATGAAAAAAAATAGAATTGTTACCGCCGCCATAACCGCGGCATTTTGCATGGCAACATTCAGTACGCCTGTAAAGGCTCAGGATGTAACTTTGCCCCAACCTACTAAGAGCGACGTGGCCGGCAGTTTGGCAAAAGCGTTGCAGGACCGCCACTCCACACGCACGTTTACCGACAAGGCCGTGAGCGACCAGACGCTGGCAGACCTGCTGTGGTCGGCCAACGGAGTAAACCGCAATGACGGCAAGCGCACCGCCCCGTCGGCAATGAACCGGCAGGATGTTACCATTTACGTGGGCAAGGCCGACGGCACATTCCGTTATGATGCTGCGTCGCATAAGCTCGTAAAGATAGGCAGTGGCGACTTGCGCAAGGCTGCGGCTGGGCGCAACAAGTTTATTGCCACGGCTCCCGTAGTGCTCGTCATCGCATCGGACACGGGATTGACGCAAGGCAATCTGGCTATAAGCGGACTCGACGCTGGCACAGTCATGCAGAACGTTTACCTGTATTGCGCTGCCAACGGACTGGCCACTGTTTGCTGCTATGCGGGCGATAAACCGGCAGATATGCAGAAATTTCTCGGCATAAAGGAGAATATCCTGCCGCTGGTTTACATGCCTGTGGGCTACTGACGCAACCTGTTGATAATCAGTAGCTTGTAAAAGCGATTCCAAAAGGCCGCCTTTCGCACGCCGAAAGACGGCCTTTTGCGTTGCGTTTTGCCGTGTTTTGCAACGCCGTTTGCCGTCTTTGGTAAAAGCAAGTGCCAATAGAACATATTTCGGTTGTTTGGTAATGAGATATATGTGATGATTTCCGATTTAATATTTGGATTTGTGCTCGGGGAGTGTTATCTTTGTATATAATAAGCGATGAGTTTTTGTTGATATGATTGACGAGCTTAATCGTATTAAAGTGAACTTTCAAAGGTTTAAATTTATAGTGTAATATAATCAGAATTATGAAAGATTTAAAATTTCTTGGAAAAGTTCTTATTTGCATGTTGATGTGTCTAAATTTTGTTGCTTGTTCAGATGATGACAATGATTTTTTAGCATTTGATTCTACAACAATAATAGGACAGTGGGTGATAACGGACGTGCAAGGTTCATCTGAATGGAGTTGGATATCAAAAGGCGAAACTATGACATTTAATGCCGATGGAACTTGTATTACAGGTCATTGGATGGAAAATGTTTACCGTATTGAGGATGGATGTATCCATACGTATAATAACGACAGTGGCGAGCCAATGTTTATTTATACGTTGATTGAAAATAAGGGAAGTAAATTATCCGTAAAGGTTCAAGGAACTTTGGATGAAAGTAATTCTTCAGTTGTAATTGAAATATCAAAAAACATATAGACTGTAGGAACTTGGTTGGTTATTTGTTTTTATATGGCGGAATCCTGCAACTGAAACCTGCCAAAGACCGTTTTTTCTTCCAATATAAAGAGGTCGGATGAATTTAAGAATTTATGTTTAACTGGATGATAATCAGTCAAAATATGAATTTAGCCACTTATTATTTGTCTGTTCATGCACTTTTTTTTATTTTTGCACATAAAAACTTTTAGCAAAAGATTTTATGTATAGGACTAATACGTGTGGCGAACTGCGCCTTAGTGACGCCGGCAAGCAAGTGACGCTTGCGGGATGGGTGCAGCGCAGCCGTAAGATGGGCGGCATGACGTTTGTCGACTTGCGTGACCGCTATGGTATAACACAGTTGGTTTTCAATGAGAACGACAACGCTGACTTATGCGCCGAAGCCAACAAGCTGGGGCGTGAATATTGCATACAGGTGGAAGGTACTGTATGCGAACGCCAAAGCAAGAACGACAACCTGCCGACCGGCGAGATAGAAATAGTAGCGTCGAAACTTAACGTATTGAGCGAGAGCGCAACGCCTCCGTTTACGATAGAGGACAATACTGACGGCGGCGACGACATCCGCATGAAGTACCGCTACTTGGACTTGCGCCGTCCGTGCGTAAGGCAGAACCTAGAGTTGCGCCACCGTATGACCATCCTGATACGCAACTTCTTGGACTCGAAGGACTTTATCGAAGTGGAGACACCTATACTGATAGGCAGTACACCTGAGGGGGCGCGCGACTTTGTCGTGCCGTCGCGCATGAATCCGGGGCAGTTTTACGCCCTGCCGCAAAGCCCGCAAACGCTTAAACAGCTGTTGATGGTGAGTGGCTTCGACCGCTATTTCCAAATAGCCAAGTGCTTCCGCGACGAAGACTTACGCGCCGACCGCCAGCCGGAGTTCACGCAGATTGACTGTGAAATGTCGTTTGTTGACCAAGACGATGTAATCAACCTGTTTGAGGACATGTGCCGCCATTTATTCAAGGAGGTGCGCGGAGTGGAGCTTCCGGCAAAATTGCAGCAGATGACATGGGTCGAGGCGATGCGCCGTTTCGGAAGTGACAAGCCCGACTTGCGCTTCGGTATGGAGTTCGTCGAACTTATGGACGTGCTGAAGGGCACGGGCACGTTCGGCGTGTTCAATGACGCCGAGTATATCGGCGGCATCTGCGTGCCGGGCTGCGCCAACTATACGAGAAAGCAGCTTGACCAGCTGACCGATTTTGTCAAGCGTCCGCAGGTAGGGGCGAAAGGTCTTGTATGGGTGAAGTTCAACGAGGACGGAACAATAAAGAGCAGCATAGACAAGTTCTATTCGCCTGAGATTATGCAGAGATTGAAGGAAACGGTTGGTGCCAACAACGGCGACCTGTTGCTCATAATGAGCGGCGACCGTGCCAACAAAACGCGTACCCAGCTGTGCACGCTGCGCCTTGAGATGGGCGACAGGCTTGGCTTGAGGGACAAGGACAAGTTTGAGTGCCTGTGGATTATCGACTTCCCGTTGTTCGAATGGAGTGATGAGGAACAACGCCTAATGTCGACCCACCATCCGTTCACAATGCCTAATCCTGACGACATACCACTGCTTGAGGAACATCCCGAGCGTGTGCGTGCCAAGGCTTACGACTTTGTGTGCAACGGTATTGAGGTTGGCGGTGGCAGCCTGCGTATCCATGACGGCAAACTTCAGGAAAAGATGTTTAAGATACTTGGTTTCACTCCTGAGCGCGCCATGGCCCAATTCGGCTTTTTGATCAACGCGTTTAAATACGGTGCTCCTCCTCACGCAGGATTGGCGTTCGGCCTTGACCGTTTCGTGTCGATAATGGCAGGTCTTGATAGTATTCGTGACTGTATAGCTTTCCCGAAAAACAACAGCGGTCGCGACGTGATGCTTGATGCTCCTTCATCGTTAGACCAGAAACAACTTGATGAATTGCAGATAAAGGTTGACTTAAGTCAAGAAAAATAGTATTTTTTGATTTAAGCTATCTTTTATTGTGTTTTATTTCTGTAAAATTGTCCGTATTCAGAATAAAAACATTACATTTGCAACGATAAAAGATTGTTATTAGATCTTTAATGTTGTTTTAAAATTATGACAGAAAAGAAAGAAACTGTAAAGAAGACCGCAACTCCTAAGGCTGCGGCTGAGAAGAAGGCAGCACCTAAAAGGAGCACTGCAAAGAAAGTAGTTGTTGAAATCAATGCGGAATCTGTAGGTTTTAAAGCCGGAGATGTTTATCAGGCGCTTGCAACAGCAGGTAAGGCTCTTAGCGTGGCCGAGATAGCAAAGGCTGCGAAAATAACAGAGAATGAAACTCTGTTGGGTATGGGCTGGCTCTTCAAAGAGGGCAAGATCAAAGCTGAGGAAAACAAGATTACATTGGCTTAATCTGTTTAGGCAATATTGAGGAAGGACTGGGAGGCGTGTCTTGCCGGTCCTTCTTTATTCTAATTCTATGAACTACGACAGCGAGATTGTTTTTGTTCTTCGCGAGGCAGGGGACAAGGGGTTAAGTGTAAAGAAAATAGCCAGACACGTATTTAATAAATGTAATGGTTTCTTTGATACAGTGTCTTTTGATGAAGTGCACCGTTACGTGGCTTCTTTCCTAATGAAGAACAGCAAGCTTGCAGATTCGATAATAGAGCGGACTGATGTCCGGGGAGTTTATCGTTTGAGCCTGTCTAATACCTCACGGCAGTTGTATTTTGATTTTAAGAATGACGAGGTAGATGATGGGGAAATGGTAAAAGCATGTGAAGACAAATCGTTGTCTTTGTTCTGATATAATGGTTTAAGGCAATTTATTGTTGGAAATTCATTGGATGAAAACACAATATCCGTATTTATTAAAAACGCGCGATTATGTCAGGAAGATATTTGTTAGGATTTGATGTCGGCAGTTCGTCTGTAAAGGCATCATTGGTTGACGCGGATAACGGCGTATGCGTGGCTTCCGCATTTTATCCCGAAAATGAGGCTCCAATAACAGCCGTGAAGTCGGGTTGGGCAGAACAAGACCCGCAGATGTGGTGGGATAATGCCAAGTTGAGCCTAAAAAAAGTAATGAGTTATGCTTCAGTAAGTGGTGAAGATATAAAAGCGATAGGCATATCTTATCAAATGCATGGGCTTGTTTGTGTAGACAAAGACATGCGAGTGTTGCGTCCATCGATTATATGGTGTGATTCAAGGGCTGTGCCTTACGGCGAAAAGGCTTTTGAAACTCTTGGTACGGAAAAGTGTTTGTCGCATCTTCTCAATTCTCCCGGAAACTTTACGGCGGCCAAACTGGCTTGGGTGAAATCTAATGAGCCGGAGATTTTTGACAAGATTTATAAGATAATGCTTCCCGGAGATTATATTGCCATGAAGTTGAGTGGTGAGATTAACACTACAGTCAGCGGTTTGAGCGAGGGTATGTTCTGGGATTTTAAGAATAAGGATGTAGCTGGTTTTCTGCTTGATTACTTTGGTTTTGACAAAAGCATAATAGCCAATGTCGTTCCTACATTCAGCATACAATGCGAGGTAAGTGCAGCTGCAGCCGCCGAATTAGGATTGAAGGAAGGTACTCCGGTAAGCTATAGGGCAGGTGACCAGCCAAATAATGCCTTGAGTCTGAATGTTTTTAATCCGGGTGAGATTGCTTCAACGGCAGGAACGTCAGGCGTTGTTTACGGAGTGTTGGGCGGAGTAAATTATGATGGGCGTAGCCGTGTGAATACGTTTGCCCATGTTAATTATACAAAAGATGTAGACCGTTTAGGTGTGCTTTTGTGTATAAACGGAACAGGTATATTGAATGCTTGGGTGCGCAGGAATGTAGCTCCAGAAGGAATATCTTACGCGGAAATGAACGAGATGATGGAATCTGTGCCAATAGGAAGTGACGGTGTTACGGTTATTCCATTTGGCAATGGAGCAGAGCGTGTACTTGAGAACAGGGAGATAGGCTGTTCAATTCATGGAATAAACTTTAATAAACACGGGAAGTCTCATATTATGAGGGCTGCGCAAGAAGGTATCGTGTTCAGTTTCTGTTATGGAATGGAAATAATGCAGCAAATGGGTATGGACATAAAAAAGATACATGCAGGCAAGGCAAATATGTTTCTTAGTGACGTATTCCGCAACACACTGGCCGGAGTCAGCGGAGCAACCATCGAGCTGTATGAAACTGACGGTAGCGTAGGCGCGGCAAAAGGTGCTGGAATGGGTTGTGGAATATATAAAGACAACAATGAGGCTTTCGCTACGTTGAAAAAACTTGCAGAGATAGAACCGGATGAAAAACATCGTGCTGAATATCTTGAAGCATACACGTCTTGGAAAGAAAAACTTCATACGATAATGAAATAACACAGTTTTACCTAATTTATTATAACCTACTAACATTAACTATTATGGCAAGAGAGTATTTTCCGCAGATTGGAAAAATCAAGTATGAAGGTGCTGACAGCACCAATCCGTTAGCTTATCATTATTATGATGCTGACAAAGTGATCATGGGCAAGAAAATGAAAGACTGGCTGAAGTTTGCTATGGCATGGTGGCACACGCTCGGGCCGGCAAGCAGCGACCAGTTTGGCGGCGGCACTCGTGTTTATCCGTGGGACGAGAAAACAGATGCTGTTGAACGGGCCAAAGATAAGATGGACGCCGGATTTGAAATCATGGAAAAGCTTGGAATAGAATATTTCTGTTTCCATGATGTTGACCTTGTAGACGAAGGTGATACTATTGAGGAGTATGAGGCTCGTATGAACGCCATTACTGATTACGCATTGGAAAAAATGAAAGGTACCAATATAAAGAATTTGTGGGGTACGGCCAATGTGTTCGGTCATAAACGTTATATGAACGGTGCTGCGACAAATCCTGATTTTGATGTCGTTGCCCGTGCTGCAGTCCAAATCAAGAATGCAATTGATGCCACAATCAAATTAGGAGGTACAAACTATGTGTTCTGGGGAGGACGTGAAGGCTACATGAGTCTTCTGAATACTCAGATGCAACGTGAAAAAGACCATTTGGCTACAATGTTAAAAGCTGCCCGTGATTATGCTCGTTCAAAAGGTTTTACAGGAACGTTCCTGATTGAACCCAAGCCAATGGAGCCGACGAAGCATCAATATGACGTTGACACAGAGACCGTTATCGGTTTTATTCGTGCAAACGGACTGGAAAAGGATTTTAAGGTGAACATAGAGGTCAACCACGCAACGCTTGCCGGTCATACGTTCGAACATGAACTGACTGTTGCTGTTGATAATGGTATGCTGGGTAGCATTGATGCCAATCGTGGAGACTATCAGAACGGTTGGGATACTGACCAGTTCCCGATAGATAACTGGGAACTTACTCAGGCTATGATGCAGATTATCCGGAACGGCGGGCTTGGTAATGGCGGCTCAAATTTTGACGCAAAGATACGTCGTAACTCAACAGATTTAGAGGATCTCTTTATTGCTCATATCAGTGGTATGGATGCCATGGCGCGCGCATTGGAAAATGCGGCCAACCTGATAGAAAAGTCGCCTCTGTGCGATATGGTCAAAAACCGCTATGCGTCATTCGACGCAGGTAAGGGTAAGGAGTTTGAGGAAGGTAAACTTTCACTGGAAGACATAGTTGCTTATGCCAAGACTGTGGGTGAGCCCAAACAGACTTCCGGAAAGCAAGAACTTTACGAGACAATCGTAAGTTGGTATTGTAAGTAAAATCATTTTGTATGGTAAGGGAAAGGCGGAATAAATAATTCCGCCTTTTTCTTGTTTTATTTTTATTATATTATTCTTTTTTATTATTTTTGCCTTTGTTTTTTAAACTAAATTGTATGGCTTATTCTAATAATCATTTAGTCATAATGGCAGGTGGGGTCGGCAGTCGGTTTTGGCCGATGAGCACGGCGGACAGACCCAAGCAGTTTATTGATGTTTTAGGAGTCGGACGTTCGTTGCTGCAACTTACATTTGACAGATTTAAAGATATTTGTAATCCTGATAATGTATGGGTTGTTACAAGCGTTGATTATAAAAGTTTGGTGCAAGAACAGTTGCCGGAGATTCCTGATGGGAATATTCTTTGCGAGCCATGCAGGCGTAATACGGCTCCGTGTATAGCTTACGTCAGTTGGAGAATAAAGTCGAAAGACAGAAACGCAAACATTGTAGTTTCGCCGAGTGATCATATTGTGACTGATAAAGATGAATTTCGCCGTGTAATATCACAGTGTCTGAAGTTTACCAATGAAACAGATGCCATAATAACATTAGGTATGAAACCGACACGTCCAGAAACAGGATATGGATATATACAAGCTGATTTATCTTCAAGTTCGCCTCGTAATAAGGAAATATTCAGAGTTGATTCTTTTCGTGAAAAACCTGATTTAGAAACAGCTACTAAATATATAAAGAATAAGAGCTATTTTTGGAATGCCGGCATTTTCATTTGGAATGTAAATACGATTGTAAATGCGTTCAGAATTTATCAGCCGGCTATCAGCAGGTTATTTGAAGGATTGTTGAATGTTTACGGCACTCCACAAGAACAGGATGAGATAAACCGCAGGTTCCCTGAATGTGAGAATATTTCCATTGATTATGCCATAATGGAAAAGGCAGAGGAAATCTTTGTTTGTCCGGCTGATTTCGGGTGGAGCGATCTTGGAACGTGGGGATCCTTGCTTGAGCAGACAAAGAAGGATTTGTACGGCAATGGTGTAATAGGAGATAATGTCGCACTTTACGACACGCATAATTGCATTGTGCATACATTAGGAAAGAAAAAAGTCGTCGTACAAGGACTTGACGGATACATCGTTGTCGAGAAAGATGACAAACTTCTTATATGCAAGCTGTCGGAAGAACAGCGAATAAAGCAGTTCTCAGGTGAAGATAAGTGAAAACCAACATTTTAATATATAAGAAATAAAATGAAGAAAAACGTTGCTTTGATTACGGGAATTACAGGTCAGGATGGTTCATATTTGGCTGAATTCCTGATAGAGAAAGGGTATGAAGTGCATGGATTGTTACGTCGTTCGTCTTCGTTCAACACAGGGCGAATAGAGCATTTGTATCTTGATGAGTGGGTGCGTGACATGAAAAAGTCACGTCTCGTAAACCTGCATTGGGCAGATATGACCGACTCGTCTTCTTTAATACGCATTATCGGCGAGACAAAACCTACCGAGATTTATAATCTTGCGGCTCAGAGTCATGTAAAGGTTTCATTTGATGTGCCTGAATACACGGCAGACACAGACGCTGTGGGTGTTCTACGTCTGCTTGAGGCTGTGCGCATCTGTGGTCTTGATAAGACGTGCCGTATATATCAAGCGTCAACATCAGAACTTTATGGCAAGGTGCAGGAAGTGCCGCAAAGTGAGACTACACCATTCTATCCACGTTCGCCATATTCAGTTGCAAAACTCTACGGTTTTTGGATAATGAAGAATTATCGTGAAAGTTATGGAATGTTTTGCTGTAACGGAATTTTGTTCAACCATGAAAGTGAGCGTAGGGGCGAGAACTTTGTAACACGTAAGATAACGCTTGCCGCCTGTCGCATAGTTCAAGGATTTCAGGATAAGCTGTATCTTGGCAACCTTGACGCGCGTCGTGACTGGGGATATGCCCGTGATTATGTTGAATGTATGTGGATGATACTACAACAACCTGAGCCTGATGATTTTGTTATTGCAACAGGTGAAATGCACACCGTGCGCGAGTTTTGTACTTTAGCGTTTAAAGCTGCTGGTGTAGAACTACGTTGGGAAGGTGAAGGTGTAGATGAGAAAGGCATAGATGTGAAGACAGGAAAAGTTCTTGTTGAGGTCGATCCGAAATACTTCCGTCCGTGTGAGGTTGACCAATTACTCGGCAATCCTGCGAAAGCGAAGAAAATATTGGACTGGAATCCGACGAAGACTTCATTTGAAGAATTGATAAACATTATGGTCACGCATGACATGAAGTTTGTGAAGAAACTTTATATCAAGGCTCAAATGGCGGAATAATCATGTTGGATAAAGATTCTAAAATATATGTTGCCGGACATCATGGTTTAGTAGGCTCGGCTATTTGGAATAACTTGAAGTCGTGCGGTTATGTCAATCTTGTCGGACGTAGTCATAAGGAACTGGATTTGCTAGATCCTGTTGCCGTAAGAAAGTTTTTTGACAATGAGCGTCCTGATGCGGTTGTGCTTGCAGCAGCGCATGTAGGTGGTATCATGGCAAACTTGAATTATCGCGCTGATTTCATTTACCAGAATCTTCAGATACAGCAAAATGTGATAGGCGAGAGTTTCCGTCATGGTGTTAAGAAGCTGTTGTTTCTCGGTAGTACGTGCATTTATCCTCGTAGGGCAAAGCAGCCGATGAAAGAAGATGCTTTGCTTACGTCGGAACTTGAATATACCAATGAGCCGTATGCCATCGCCAAGATTGCGGGTCTAAAGATGTGTGAGAGTTTCAGCATACAATACGGTTGCAATTATATTGCGGTCATGCCTACAAATCTTTATGGACCAAATGACAATTTCCATTTGGAGAACAGTCATGTGTTACCTGCCATGATACGTAAGGTGCATTTGGCAAAATGCCTGAACGAGGGGAGGTGGGATGACGTAAGAAAAGACATTGACCTTCGTCCTGTTGAAGGTGTCGACGGCAAGAACAGCAACGATGAGATCTTGGTTAAGCTTGCTAAGTTCGGAATTACTCCTGAAGCCGTGACACTTTGGGGTACAGGTAGCCCCATGCGTGAGTTCTTGTGGAGTGAGGAAATGGCAGATGCCAGTGTGCATGTCTTGCTTAATGTTGATTTCAAGGACACCTATAATCCGGTAGATAAGGAGATAAGGAATTGTCACATCAATGTAGGCACAGGCAAGGAATTGAGTATACGTGAATTGGCTGAGAAAGTTGTCCGTGAGGTTGGTTTCAAGGGTGAACTTCTATGGGATGCTTCAAAACCTGACGGCACGCCACGTAAACTCACCGACGTGTCAAAGCTTCATTCTTTAGGTTGGCATCATAAGATTGAGATTGACGAGGGGGTACACCGTTTGTACGAATGGTATAAACAAGGTATCTGTATAAACCATCAGACCGTTTAATGAGTTAAAGTAATTATAAAAAGAAAGGGATGTACTTACCGCACATCCCTTTCTTTTCATTTTCCCTCAATCTCCTCCTTCATGTCGATAAAATGTTTCTCGCTGTCGTAAAATTCGTATTGCAAGAAAGCCATTTTCTGTGAAGGTACAACGTGCACTCCCCGTCCGTATTTCATTTGCCACTTCCTTTTCAGGCTGATTAAGCCTTGGTTTATATATGCGGCTACGTAAGGATGCACATGCAGATAGAATTTCTTTACGCCAATCTTGTTGACTAGACTGTCAATTTTTCTCTCCAATTGGTCTACGAAAAGAATACTTGACTTTATTTTTCCTGTACCGAAGCATGTAGGACAGTTTTCTTCAACGTTTACGTCTATCGCCGGGCGTACTCTCTGCCTCGTTATTTGCATCAGTCCGAATTTGCTGAGCGGCAGGATATTGTGGCGCGCGCGGTCTTTCTGCATATTTTTGCACATGCGTTCATATAGCATTTGGCGGTCTTCGGCCAGGTTCATGTCAATGAAGTCCACAACGATTATTCCGCCCATGTCTCTCAAACGTAACTGTCGTGCAAGTTCGTCCGCGGCTCCAAGGTTCACGTCAAGCGCATTGGCTTCCTGCCCTGTCACAGAGCGTGTACGGTTACCGCTGTTTACGTCTACCACATGCAGCGCCTCCGTATGTTCTATTATAAGGTAGGCTCCATGTTTGTAGTTTACAATTTTGCCGAAACTCGATTTAATTTGCTTTGTGATGTTGAAATTGTCAAATATCGGCACATTGCCTTTGTACATCTTTACTATGTTAGCCTTTTCAGGGGCTATCAGTGTAACATAGTGTTTCACCTCTTTGTAAACTTCCTCGTCGTTGACGTAGATATTTTCGTATGAAGGGTTGAACAAGTCGCGCAGTAATGCTACCACTCTGCTCGTCTCCTCATACACCAGTTGAGGCCGTTTTTCGGTTTTCTGTACTTTGGTAATGGCATCCTCCCAACGCTTTAGGAGGATTTTCAGTTCGGTGTCGAGTTCGGCAACTCGTTTGCCTTCGGCCACGGTGCGCACAATCACGCCGAAGTTTTTCGGCTTAATGCTGTTAATCAGCTGTTTCAGGCGTGCGCGCTCCTCGCCGCTTTTGATTTTAGAAGAAACAGAAACTTTATCGTTGAATGGTATAAGCACCAAATATCTTCCTGCGAAGCTCAGCTCTCCTGTAAGACGTGGCCCTTTGGTCGATATCGGTTCTTTTACTATTTGTACCATCACCTCTTGCCCTACTTGCAGCGTAGTTTGTATGCTGCCGTCTTTTTTCAGGTCGGGCAGGCGTGACGCCTTTGAGAAAGGATAAAGTTTTTTCCTGTCGCTTTGTACTTGTTTCAGGTACTTTTCGTAAGAGCTGAATTGACTGCCTAAGTCAAGGTAATGCAGAAAGGCGTCGCGTTCGAATCCTACATCCACGAAGCAGGCGTTAAGCCCCGGCATCAGTTTTTTTACCTTTGCCATGTAGATGTTCCCAACCGAGAAAGACGCCGAGCGTTGCTCGGTCTGATACTCTACCAGATTTTTATCTTCCAGCAGGGCAATCGAAATCTCTTTCTGTTGGACGTCAATTACTAATTCGCTGGTCATTTCCGATTGTTTCAACTTAGTTTGTCAAAGCGAGAGAAATGCCGGCTTCAGCTTCTCGCAAGTTTGCCGACATTCCCCGTAAAAGTTACAGGCTTGCAAGCCCACGCAGTGCGCGCCGGCTTACTTGCTCTTATGCCTGTTCTTTCTTAATCTTTTTTTACGCTTGTGCGTAGCCATCTTGTGGCCCTTTTTCTTTTTACCGTTTGGCATAATTATAAGTTTTAAAGTTGTTATTTAATATAGTTTGATTATACGTCTTTATTCGCCCTTCATCTTGGCCACAAAGCTCTTTGCCGGCTTGAAACTCGGAAAGTCGTGTGCTGCTATCTCGATAGTTGTGTTCTTAGAGATGTTGCGGGCCGTTTTCTTCGCCCTGTGTTTCACAACGAAGCTGCCGAAGCCGCGTAGGTACACGTTCTCCCTTTTTTCGAGCAGGCTGTCTTTGATAATGGCCATAAACGCCTCCACCGTGGCCGAGACGTCTTTCTTCGCAATGCCCGTCGACATTACTATGTCCTCGATAATATCTGCTTTAGTCATATTATATTATTGTGTAATTACAGTTCTTTCTTTACAGCTTCTCACTTTTGAGCTTGCAAATATAGTGGTTTTTGCCGTGAAACGGAAATATATTTTCCTTTTTTTGCTAATTTGAAGTGTAAAAGGCTCTATGAATCACGCAGTTACCTTAGATTTGAGTTCAAAAAGAACTTTTTATATGAAATGTTTTTTACTTATATTGTTTAAGTTACCATACCAAAAGCGGCGCGTATCAATACGCGCCGCTTATATTATTATTGAGTGTCAGGTTTATTCAATGGGCACAAGCTCAATCAGGAACAGGTTGCAAGAGTCTTGCTTTGTTATCTCATGTGAGCCTGCCGCAAGTTGTACGCTTATTACTCCGTTGCTGCCGGTGTTTTTCTCGCCGTCGATCTTGGCTGTGCATTTGCCGTCAAGATAGAGGTTAAGCGTCATAGGCTTGTCGATAGTGAAGGTGATGCTTGTTGCTGATTCCATTTTCAGGCACCATGTGTATGTTGTGCCGTTAATGGTCATCGAACCTTTACTGTCTGAATAATTGCCTACAATCGAGAACACATTGCTTGACGGCCCGTCCTTGCTAAAGCTGCAAGTTACAGTGCCTTCGATAACAGGAGTGTCGCCACCGCCTTGCTCGCCACCTTCATCGCCGCCGGGTTCAGTGCCGCCTTGTTCGCCGCCTTCACCACCGCCGGGTTCGGTAGTTTCAGTCTCGTCGTTCTCGCCGTCGAAGATACCTTTGAGCGTAGTCTTATAGTTGGTTACAGCAGACTTCAATTCGGGTATCACATCATAGTTGTGGTCTTCTGTGGCGTTGTCGAACGACCACTGGAAGTCGCCGTGCTGCAAGCGGCCTGCGCCATACTTGCCTGTAACCACAGCTACAACTTCGTTTGCTTCGTCAGGCGTATATTCATACATGATGCTGGGGTCAGTGTCGAAGTTATTGTAGCTTGTGCCGCCTTGTTTTGTTTTCACACTGCTTGGCACTTGCTCGTCGCGTGATGTTGCTTCGTAGGCATCAAACTCTACGTTGTCTTCCTGATAAGTTACATATTTGAAGTTGCTTGTTTTATCGGCGAAAGCGTTGCCGTAAGATTTTATCATACCGCCGTCTTCGCTTGAGAATGTGCCATCGCCACTGGCAATGTCTGTGCCTTGCATTGAAATCATCATCGGTCTGTTTGTGCCACGGAAATAGTTGTTCTCAACGAAAACGCTTGAAGCCTCGCAAGCACCAACTCCGTATTTTGCACAGCCGTCAAAATAGTTATTATAGACGTGTACTGAATACGACCTTATTCTCGGGTGGCGGCTGTCAGAGTGGTCAAACCAGTTGTGGTGATATGTTACATACATTTTGTCGTTCTCTCCGCTCAGACCAAGCAAGCAAGCCTTGCCGCTGTCCCAAAAACGGTTGTATGAGAATGTTACGTAGTTTGACTTCTTGCAGTCCAATGCTCCGTCGCCTTTTACCTGGTCAGCGTCGCTGCCGGCATCACCGTAGAACATGTCGCAATGGTGTACCCATACATAGTTATTCCCCTGTTGCAAACCGATATTGTCGCCTTCATCGCTGTGGCAGTTCATAAACGCAAGGTTGCGTATCTCAACAGAAGTCGCATTTTTCACACGTATGCCCCAGCCGTTAGCTACAGCATCTTTACCAACGCCTTCAATTGTTATGCCGGGGCATGTCGTTTTACCACCCATATCTACACAGATGTCGCCTTTGTCTGCATCACCAGGAACGTCAACATTTCCTATAAGGCGGAATACAAAGACTCTGTTGTCGTAACCTTTCTTTATACTGTTAAGAATGGTTTGGAAACCTGTGCTTTTTGTTGTTGAGCCTTTGCTGCTTGTTACGATGTCAAGGCTTACATTGTCCTTGTTGCTGTTGGTAATATAGATTACCACAGCGTTGCTCTTCAGCGTCCCGTCCATATTGTATGCTCCGGGAGCTTTGTCGTTAGCGAAGGCAAAGCCTATGCGGTCGTGGCCGATTACTTCGATATTGTCAACAGAGCTTGCCTTGCTATCGTCTTCGGCATCGTTGATTACGGGCACAACCTTTATTGAGTATGTGCCTGCGCTGAGACCGAGCACGTCGGCACGGCCGTAGCTGCCGTAATTGCGCACGAGCTGATAGTCGATTTTCTTGTATTCGCTGCCTATTGAGCCGCCTTTTGCATAAACGGCATACGATGAAGCACCGTCAAGCAGTTCCCATTCAACGTATGCAGCCTCGTTCCATCCGTCGTAAGCGGTTATCTTGACTTCACCCTCGGTTACGTCTCCGCTCGGGGTGTCTTCTGTTGCCGCTGCGAAGTCAATCTTGCTGACGGTCTTGGTGTAAACGTCCTGCCATGTGCCGGCGTTGGGCGTTACGGTAACTGTGCCTGCCGTGCGGTCGAAGGCCACTTTCACGTCGTCGGTGTTGTAATACTTGATTTCGCTGCCGAGCGTCAGTCGCATCTGGTTTTTCGCCGTGTTAAGCGCAACATCGTTGTAATCGGGAGTAGGGGGGGTAACTTCACCCTGTCCCTGCACCTTGATGCTGAAGAAGTAGAAACCGCCGTCGGGGTTGGTTATCACCACGTCGCCGTCGTTTTCAACGGTTCCCGTATATGTATGGTTCTCGTCGCCGAGCAGCTTGTCGCCGAAGTTTGTCGTGCCGGTCAGGTTGGTTGCCGTTATGCTGCGCTCACCTTTGCCTGCGGTATTGTTACTGCTGGTAGCCACGACCGTCACCACTTGTCCTGCCGTCAGGCCGGGTATGGTTATCGTGCCGTTGGCATTGTTCAGACTTATTCGCTTGTCGATGTCTATGCGCAGTCCGTCGGCCGACGTTATGTTGAATGTCAGTCCGTCGGCGAATGCCAGCGTCTGTCCGTTGGCGGTCAGCGGGCCGTTGATGGGGTTGACGTTGCTGTAACGTGCGTTTTTGGCATCATACGTCCAGTTGGCTGCGTCGGCCTTGAGGTTTGCCTCGTCGCTCGACGAACTTGTGAAGTTCCAGCTTTGCGCGTTTGCGCCTGTTGCCGCCAGCGTCATAACGGCTGCGAGCAACGTATATAATAAGGTGTTAATCTTTTTCATGGCGCGTGTTTACTTTTTGATTACTTTCTTTCCGTTAACGATGTAAATGCCTTTCTGCAGGTTGTCGAGCGACGTGCCTACGTATTGTCCGCTGATGGTGTAAACTCGGTTGTCGCGTACCTCGTCCGCCGTCTCAACCTCGGTGATGCCCGTCGGTGTGTCATCGTTGTAGGTCAGTTCGATAGAGATTTCGTCGTCAACCATGCTGAACGTCTGCGTTGTCTGGTCGTCGAGTGTCATTCTGACGTCGTTGCCGCTGAATGTCAGCTCTGTGACGAAATTGCTGAATGGATTGCCGCCGTTTACGTACACAGTCTGTTCCGTGTCCGCAAAGGCAACGCTTCCTGAAAGCCCTGCTAACAGGAAGGCACATAAAGCCTTTCTTTTCATGATTACTTTTGTTTTAAATAGATTGTGTAGTTTATTCAACCGTGCAAATTTACGGTAAAAGTTTCAAAGAACAATGATTCTAGGGGCAAAAAATTATGTTTGATGTCAATTTTTAATGTTTATTGCACAATGGCCGGTTTCGTCTTGTTCCGTCGGACTACAAATCCGCACAACGCTTGTATGCCGCAATCGGCTTTGTTCCGTTGGATTTGCAATCCGACGGAATGTAATTGCGGATTTGCAATCCGCTCCGCCAGCCATTTGGTGCAGATTGCAATTTTGCGCCTAGGTTGTGTCGTATATTAAAACGGTCGGCAATACGCTACGAGATTTACATCCGTAATATATCTATATCAAGCAGTCCTTTATCTCCGGTATAATCAACAGCCGAACTGTAAAGATATTCTTCAGGACGTGACACGATTTCTTGTCGCACTGGGTTGTTGTGTATGTAATCTAATTTTTGTTTGAAGAATTTATATGAATTGATAATTTCAGGGTAGTATCCGTTTTGCCATAAGCGGAATATTTTTATTTTCTTGTCGTTGTTTCCTGCAAAATGAAATCGGTTGAGCATCCATTCGCGTCGGCTTTCTTGTGTGTCGTTTTTCAGTTCGTTAAGTATTTGTTTGCTTGTGAATTTTTTGAAATCACGCATGATGTCGGCCACAGGGTGTTCGTTTTTTGTGCTGACAATGGCGTGTAGGTGGTTGCTCATGAGTACCCATGCATATATTTGTAGCCCCTTTTGTTGTTGGCAATAGGCTAATGATTGAATTATCATTTGTTTGTATTTGGGACGGGTGAAGATGTCAATCCAATCAACAACAGTGGTTGTTATAAAATACATCTCGCCTGTTATGAATGTAGTTGAATTCATTTTGTTATTGTTATTGTGTAATCAAAGGTAATATGTTTTTTGTATATATGGCAGTATTTATACGATATTTTGTGCGGATTACAAATCCGCGCCTATGTTGTGTCGGATTTCAAATCCGACACAACGGTGGCAAAAAATTATGTTTGATGTCAATTTTTAATGTTTATTGCACAATGGCCGGTTTCGTCTTGTTCCGTCGGACTACAAATCCGCACAACGCTTGTATGCCGCAATCGGCTTTGTGGCATTTTGCCGTGATAACGGCCTGTGCGCTTACACATTGATTTTGCTTGGTGCCGCGAGAAGGCCGCCGGCCGGAATTTTTAGCATGGTTGCGTGAAATATGCTTGAAAATCGTGTGCATACGTAAGTGCTTGTTGGCGTGAATGTTATTACGGGTAATGGGTTATTTGTGCGGCATCGGGTGCCGCTTTTTATGCGGAATGTGGCCTTTTGCGGTGTAAAAGGCCGTGTTTGAGAGTGTCATTGACGGTCTTCCAGCATGCTTTCCATGGCATAAATGACAGTGAAAAACCGCTTTTTACCGTTTCGCCGGTATGGACGTATGGTGATATTGACCAATAATAGAGAAGAAACGGACAGCCTGTCGGCGATACGTTTTTTCGGTTTTGTATTTTCGGCGGACATTCTTGAATTGACATTTTGCGAACGATACGCTCTGTTTGGCTTTCAATCGTGGCGCAACGGTGTGAACTTCAGTCTCTTTGTTTATGTCAAGAAATGCGTGCGTTTATGAATTTTTATGCGGTTTAAGGGGTGTTTTTGTATGAAAATTCTTTATCTTTGCACCGTTTTTTTAGTATCTATTTAGGAACTGATGGCAACAGGATTATTGTTTCCCGACTATGTGTTTGAGTCGAGTTGGGAAGTCTGCAATAAGGTTGGAGGCATATATACGGTCCTTTCAACACGGGCAAAGACATTGCAGGACGTTTTAAATGATAGAATAATATTCATAGGCCCTGATTTGGCAGAGGCCAATGACTTGTATTTCAAAGAAGACCACACACTATTCAAGGAGTGGAAGGCGCAGGCCGCGGCCGAGGGCCTTGGGCTGCGCGTAGGCCGCTGGCAGGTGCCGGGCGAGCCTGTGGCGGTATTGGTTGACTTTAACCGTTATTACGAGGAAAAGAACGATGTGTACGCTTGGCTGTGGGAGCATTACGGCGTTGACAGCCTGCATGCTTACGGCGACTACGACGAGGCGTCAATGTTCTCGCTGGGCGCGGCCAAGGTGGTAGAGAGCTTTTATCGTTTTTATCTTGACGCGTCGAAGAAGGTTATATACCACGGCAACGAGTGGATGACGGGCCTCGGGTTGCTTTACGTCAACGCGAAGCTGCCTGAGGCGGCTACGCTGTTCACCACGCACGCCACGAGCATAGGGCGCAGCATTGCCGGCAACAACAAGCCTTTGTACGACTATCTGTTCGCTTACAACGGCGACCAGATGGCGGTAGAGCTGAACATGCAGAGCAAGCACTCCGTAGAGAAGCAGACGGCAAAGTATGTTGACTGTTTCACTACGGTCAGCGAGATAACAGCCAATGAATGTAAGGAGTTGCTGGACAAGCCCGTGGATTTCGTGTTGCCTAACGGTTTCGAGAACGACTTTGTGCCAAAGGGCGCGCAGTTCACCCGCAAGCGCCATCTCGCGCGAAAGCGTATGTTCGAGGTGGCCAACGCTTTGCTTGGTGTGGATTTCGCCGACAGCGACACGCTTGTGGTGTCTACGAGCGGGCGTTACGAGTTCAGGAACAAGGGGGTAGACGTGTATATCGAGGCCATGAACCGCCTTTTGCGCGACAACCGCCTGAAGAAGAAGGTGCTGGCGTTTATCGACGTGCCCGGATGGGTGGGTGAGCCACGGCAGGATTTGGTTGACCGCCTGAAAGCAGGGAAGCGTTGCGATACGCCGCTGCACGTGCCCATGCTGACTCACTGGCTGCATAACATGAGCCATGACAACGTGCTCGACATGCTGAAATATCTCGACATGCAGAACCGCAAGGATGACAACGTGAAGCTGATATTCCTGCCTTGCTACCTTAACGGCAACGACGGCGTGTTTAACATGAAATATTATGACCTCGTGTTGGGCAACGACCTGTGCATATATCCTTCGTATTACGAGCCGTGGGGGTACACCCCGCTCGAAGCGGTTGCTTTCAGGGTGCCGTGCATAACGTCTGACTTGGCCGGCTTCGGCTTGTGGGCCAACTCGGTGATAGGCCGTTACGGCGAGATTAAAGACGGCGTGAAGGTGATACACCGCACTGATTATAACTATTCGGAGGTGGCCGATAAGATAAAGGATACAGTGGCTGAATACTCCAACTTTACGCCGACGGAAGTGAAACGCTCGCGCGAGAATGCCGACAGGCTGTCGAAAAAGGCGCTGTGGAGCAACTTCGTCAAGTATTATTATGAAGCCTATGACTTTGCGCTGAGAAAGGCGGAAGAACGGAAAAGTTAAGGATTAAGAGTTAAGAATCAAGAAAAGCGATCTTGCGGATAAAACAGGCAAACGCATGTTTCTTGGTTCTTAACTCTTAATTTTTAATTAAAAATAAGTGTATTATTTGAACTTAAAATAAATTATGAAGATTAAAGCTGATTATGTAAACGCTCCCCAGTGGAAGGAGCTGACAGTGAAATCAAGGCTGCCCGAGCAGCTGAAATGCTTGGACGAGCTTGCTCACAATATGTGGTGGGCTTGGAATTACGAGGCAAGAGACTTGTGGCGCAGCCTCGACGAAAAACTTTACGAGGAAGTGGGCCACAGTCCGGTGCTGCTGCTTGAGCGTCTCAGCTACGACCGCAAGGAAGAAATCGTGCGTGACAAGGCAATAATGAAACAGGTGAAAGACGTGTATTCGCAGTTCCGCAAATACATGGACGTAAAGCCTGACAAGAAGCGCCCGTCGGTGGCTTATTTCAGTATGGAGTATGGTATCAACCAAGTGCTGAAGATATATTCAGGCGGTCTGGGCATGTTGGCCGGCGACTATCTCAAGGAAGCGTCAGACAGTAACGTAGACATGTGCGGTGTAGGTTTCCTTTACCGTTACGGATATTTCAAGCAGTCGCTCAGCATGGACGGCCAGCAGATAGCCAACTATGAGGCTCAAAACTTTAATTCGCTGCCTATCGAGCGGCAACTCGACGCTGAGGGTAACCCCCTTGTCGTAGACGTTCCTTATATGAACTATCAGGTTCACGCCTATGTATGGCGCGTCAACGTAGGCCGTATCAAGCTGTACTTGCTCGATACCGACAATGAGATGAATTCGGATTTTGACAAGCCGATAACACACTCACTTTACGGTGGCGACTGGGAGAACCGCCTGAAACAGGAAATCCTGCTCGGTATCGGCGGTATGCTCATGCTGAAGAAGCTCGGAATAAAGAAAGACATATACCATTGCAACGAAGGGCACGCCGCCCTCTGCAATCTTGAGCGCCTGTGCGACTACGTTCAGGGCGGGCTTACGTTCAACCAAGCTCTTGAGCTTGTGCGCGCGTCTTCGCTCTACACGGTGCATACGCCGGTTCCCGCCGGTCACGATTATTTCGACGAAGGTCTCTTTGGCAAGTATATGGGAGGTTATCCTTCCATACTCGGCATCACATGGGATGAGTTCATCGGCATGGGTCGCACAAACCCTGACGACCACAGCGAGAAGTTCTGCATGTCAACGTTTGCGTGCAATACCTGTCAGGAAGTCAACGGCGTGAGCAAGCTGCACGGATGGGTCAGCCAGAAAATGTTCTCAAGCATCTGGAAAGGTTACTATCCCGAGGAGAACCATGTAGGCTATGTCACCAACGGTGTGCACTTCCCGACATGGGCCGCTACCGAATGGCGCAAGCTCTACGCGCAGTATTTCGACAAATCGTTCATGGCGGATCAGAGTAACGAAAAGATATGGCATGCCATTTATGATGTGCCCGACGACGTGATTTGGAATACTCGAATGACGTTGAAGAAAAAACTGACAGATTATATACGTGACAAGTTCCGTGAAACATGGCTCAAGAACCAAGGCGACCCTGCGCGTGTAGTGTCACTGCTCGAGAAAATCAACCCCAATGCGTTGATGATAGGTTTCTGCCGCCGTTTTGCAACGTATAAGCGTGCGCACCTGCTGTTTACCGATCTTGAACGCCTTTCTAAGATTGTCAACGACCCGGAGCATCCGGTACAGTTCCTGTTCGCAGGCAAGGCTCATCCTGCCGACGGAGCGGGTCAAGGGCTTATAAAGAAGATATTTGAGATAAGCCAGCGTCCCGAGTTCCTTGGCAAGATTATCTTCCTCGAGGACTACGACATGCAGCTTGCGCGCCGCCTCGTTTCCGGCGTTGACATTTGGATGAACACTCCAACACGTCCTCTTGAGGCTTCAGGCACGTCAGGCGAGAAGGCTGAGATGAACGGGGTTGTCAACTTGTCGGTGCTTGACGGCTGGTGGCTTGAAGGCTACCGTGAAGGCGCAGGCTGGGCTTTGACCGAGAAACGTACTTACAAGAACCAAGGCTATCAAGACCAGTTGGACGCCGCCACGATATATGGTTTGCTTGAAAATGAGATTATCCCCCTGTATTATAATAAGAACGAGAAGGGGTATAGCGAAGGCTGGATAAAGGTAATCAAGAACTCTATCGCAACAATCGCTCCTCATTATACGATGAAACGCCAGCTTGACGATTATTATAGTAAGTTCTACGTTAAGGAGGCTGCACGCTTTAAGAAGCTAGCAGCCAACGACAACAGGCTTGCGAAAGACATTGCCCAGTGGAAGGAAACAGTCGCTGAACGTTGGGATTCAATATCAATTGTGTCGAAAGAGGGAACTATGCCTTCAACAGGAATGGAGACCGGAGTAGAATACAAGATAAGAGTCGTTATCGACGAACAGGGGCTTAATGATGCGGTAGGTCTTGAGTTCGTGTCTGTTACGACAGACAAGAACGGCGAGGAAAGGATATCCAACGTGTTCCCATTCAAGATGGTAGGCCATGAAGGTAACCTATATACATTTGAAGCTATCATTGAAGCCTCGGAGGCCGGTACTTACAAGACAGGCATAAGAATGTATCCTAAGAATGAGAACCTGCCTCACCGTCAGGACTTCTGCTACGTAAGGTGGATTTAATCATCACGGTAAAGAGTAGGGCTACTACTTCTTGAATCGAGCGGCGTAAGGTAATGTTAACTCTTGCGCCGCTTTTTTGTGTCATCATACGTCAACAATCAAACTTTTGTATTATGTATAAAAAAAGAAGCCACAAGGCTATTTGCCAACCTTGCGACTTCTTTTGTAGTGGATAGGGCACTACAAATATTACTTTTTCTTACTTTGTTTGATAAAGATGTTTATTGTAACTGCCTGATAATCAGCTAAACTTTTATTTTGCTGTGGTAGCAAGATAAAATAAAAGCAAAAAATGTGGTAGCAATGTGGTAGCAACGGAAAAATTTTGTATCTTTGTAGTGCAATTAAAAACACATGATATGAGAACATTTTTTTTGAGAACAAAGAACGTGGCCGGATATGCCACACTTTACACGAGAATTAGGAAAAGAAGCCCGAAAGTTGACATTTTCGTGAACAGCCTTATTCAAGTTGACATTATCACATGGGAAAAAGCCAATTCAGGGCTGGAGGAATGGAACAAGTTTTTAAAGACAAAAGACGGCAAGGAGGTCTATGCAAAAATGCAGGGCGTAGATAATGCCCTCGATAACCTGACGGAACAAGGCGTATTCGACAAAGACATTATAGATGAAGCGGTCGCCGATGTGATTTTCAAAGAGGCAAGGGAACAACAGCGTATAAGGGAAGATGAAGAACGCAAGGCGCAAGAGGAACAGATGCGCATTGAAGCGGAAAAGGAAGCGGCACGCAAGGCCGACGTAATTCTTTTTATGCAGGACTTTTTGGACGGAATACGAAGCGGAGAAATAAAATACAACGGCGAAACATACGAGAAAAACACATGCAAGGCGTGGGGCAGCTTCTTTGGTGTCTTAAAGCGTTTCTACAAAAAGCACCCCTTTACCTGGGCTGACATTGACGAAACTTTAACAGATAGTTTCATCAATTTTATGGAAAAAGAGGGTTACATGGTGAAGTCGGTAAACAAGTATTTAATCACTTTCCGTGCGATGGTTGGCTATGCGTATAAAAAGAGATTACATAATAACACACGGGCACTGACGGCTTTCAGTACGAAGAAAGTACAGGAAACCGACAAGGCAAAGGAAATCTATCTTACGGAACAGGAGTTGCAAGCTCTTTACGAAATGAAGCTGGACGGCCTTAAATCGGTTGTCCGTGACGTGTTCCTCGTAGGTTGCTATACCTGTCAACGTTTCAGCGATTACAGCCGTTTGGAACGAGAGAACTTTGTCACCACACCCAAAGGGACAAAGGTTGTGCGTATCGTTCAGGAAAAGACAGGTAACACCGTGGTTATACCTATCTTAAATAATAATTTACTTTGCATCGCTGAAAAGTACAACTACGAAATACCCAAAGTAAGCGATGTTATACTAAACCGCTATGTCAAAAAGATATTAAAAGATTTGTCTAAGGTAGTGCCGTCTTTGGCAAAGTTGGAGCGTACCGTGCTGACAATGAGAGAGCGGACAATGGAAGAACGTGGCGAAGTGTCCTTTATGCGTGACGCTAAGGGATATGTCGTAAAACCACGTTACGACCTCGTAAGCAGTCACACGGCACGGCGCAGCGGCATAACAAACTTGTACCTGACAGGGCTGTTTGACGAGGTGCAGATGATGAGCGTATCAGGGCACAAGGACGCAAAGACTTTCCGTGAGTACGTCAAACTATCTTCTGACGAGATAGCGGATGCAATAGCGAAGAAATTAGCAGACAAGGAAAATAAAGCAACTAACGAGGGATTATTCTAATGGATGCAATAAGACAATTTAGAAACCTCATGGCCGAGGTTGACCGTTTGTTTCGGGGGTGCGCTATCGGCGGTTTTAGCCGTGGCGTTGACAGGCTGGAAGTATTTGACAACCTGATAGAAAAGATAAGCAACTTTGACGTTACGACGATTGAAGATGAGCTGACAGCAGACGCAAGCAAGCTGAAAGACAATTTGCAAACGGCACGGCTGGTATTGCGTAATGCACCTAAAAGCCTGAACCAAGACAAATTCTTTCCTGAATATTCCGAGCTGGATTCAATATACGAGAAGATAAAGAAAATAGACGGTGAAGAATGGGCGAGCCGTGTTGTCGGCGGTTTGGCCGGGGTTACGAGCCACGCAAACAGCTTACTTGCAGATATTAGCAAAATTATTGACGAGCTGGCCAAATATGACAATGGAGAAAAGCCCAGCAAGGCCGAGGCAAAGGAACAAAGCCAACAATACAAACGTAAGATGAATGAAGATGAATTGCGGCAATGTTTTAGGATAGCATTTCGGGGTGGCGGAAATGGTAATATAGACTATTTCAAGGATAATCTTCTACCCGATTTGAAGCAAAATTGGAGTGATAAGGATTTAGCTAAAATAGCTCTGATGATTTATAATAGTGGAAAACTCATGCCAGCTATGCGCCCAAACACATTCAGAGCGTGGTATAAGGAGTTTTGCAACCTTATAGGTTGTAAATATCACAAAGACTATAAGCCAAGTATATTAGAACCTGACGATAAATTACAGCGTGTATTCTATTATCTTTAGATTTGTCACCTGAAAGTCACCTGATACTATCACCTTTATTTTTTGTAAGCCGTTCACTATGAGCGGCTTACTTTTTATCGTAAAATCCCCTTTTTTCTTTTATTTTTTTCTTCACTTAACTTTGCAGCAAGAAGTTAAGGAAGTCGCGACCCTGATACTTCATAACTAATAAATAACAAAGTTATGACGAACACAGGACTAAACCAAACACAAATGTCGGCACTTATGCCGTGGCTTAACCCAGTTATAAATATAATCGTGGAGAGGGTGACGGACAAGCTGCTTGAGGCTATTAAACCGAGAGAACCGAGGTATTACAGCCGAGCGGAGACGGCACAACTGCTCCATGTCACTTTGCCGACGCTGGCAAGACTGACAAAAGAGGGACTTATAACGGCAAAAAAGGCAGGAGGCCGTGTATTGTATGAGGCAGAGTCGATAGACGAGGCCGTAAGAGAGAAACGAACGTTCAAATACAAACACAAAAACTAAACAAGGAGGACTAAACAATGAAGATTGTAATCAGGGGCAAAGAGTTTGACGTTGACCCACAAGACGTACAAGTTATAGACGATGAAAGAGTAAATGATGACTTCTCGGATGTCGTTAAACTGATAGCCGAAGAGCGCAGACGTAGACCCAAAGACAAGGAGGCGGAGTTATGAGAACAAAAAAAGCGGCCGAAGCCGCCCCGATAATACCGAGTGCAAATATACAACAAAATTTTGACAAATCCAAAGTGATGGCGGCTGACTTTGACCTAAAAGAAGAATATCAAAGACTGCTTGATAGCCAAGAGCCGCAGGACGTAGGAGTGTTTAGGGTGAGGACGGCCAATGCAACAATTAAGGAAGCGGCGAACCGGCCAAACCCCACACCGCTTTGGCTGGAACTTTGGTACGAGGGTGAAATAAGCTGTTTATTCAGTGATAGTAATTTAGGCAAGTCATTGTATGCAGTGATGATTGGTGCGGACATTGCAAGGCGAGGAATAAGGGTATTATACTTTGATTTTGAACTTTCCGACAAGCAGTTCCAAATGCGATATACCGACAAAAATACAAATATATTGGCGCGATTCCCTGACAACTTCTTTCGGGTGGAGATAAACCGTGAAGCACTTGACGCTGACTTTGAAAACAGACTGATGCAAGACATAGAATCGGCAGCATTGGAAATCGGTGCAAAAGTTGTGATAGTTGACAACATCACATGGCTATGTAAAGACAGCGAGAAAGGAACTGACGCGGTTAGTCTTATGCGGCAATTCATGCGCCTTAAATTCAAATATGGCTGGAGCTTGCTTATAATCGCGCATACACCCAAACGCACAATGACGAACCCTATCACTCAAAATGATTTAGGAGGCTCAAAGAAACTCTTTAATTTTTTTGATAGTGTTTTCGCCGTCGGTCAGTCTGCCAAAGACCCGGCATTGCGATACGTCAAACAAGTCAAATGCAGATATGGTAGTTTCAAGTATGACAAGGACAATGTTTTAATTTACGCCATTGAGCAGATAGATTCATTCACGCAATTTGTATTCCAAGGCTTTGCAACCGAAAGGGAGCATTTGAAAGAACCGAGTGACAAGGATATTAACGACCGGGTGGCAAAAGCTAAGGAATTGGCAGCGCGAGGTTGGACCCAAAGGCAGATTGCAGCAGAGCTGGGAGTTTCGGCCAAATCGGTAAACAAGTATTTAAATAAAAAGTAATGTGTTACCCCATGTTACCCTTGTTACCCCTATTGCGAGGGGTAACAGAGGTAACAAAGGGTAACAAGAAACAGAAGATATGAAAGAGTACAAGAAACATATTTACAAGGAGATAGTCAGACCGTCATATTATTCGTGCCTTGTCGCATATCTGATAAGCACCGTCGGTGTTAAGGCAACCGATAGGCTTATACCTTTATATCACATCGGAGCTTGCAAGACGGACGGAGCGGCGGCATTATGGAGGCTGGATGCAGACGGCAAGCCATTGAACGGAAGCGCTGTGTTATTCGACGTTGGCACAGGGCAAGTCATTACGGCAGAATCTATTACTCACAGGCTAATGCCGCCTTATGAGTGGTGGTTTACTGCGCCGTCGTTCTTTGGCGGTCATTTGGTACATGATGCCTCAACTATCGCCATTGTCCAAGATGAAATCACGGCCTTATTAGGAGCGGTGGCCGAACCGTCTTTTACATGGCTGGCTGTCGGCTATGGGCAGAATGTCACAGGGGATATGCTGGTGCAGTTGGCCGGGCATGATGTCGTAATGTTCGCTGACAGCCTTAACGCCGAGGCATGGCACGGATTGCGTTTGCCCAATAAGCGCATGGCAGTGTCTGACGCTTTCGTATGCGCGGACGTAAATCAATATTTACTAAATAAAAGAAGGAGATAAGACATGAAAATTTTAGAGCAAAACGAGGACTACGAGATTTTGGAGGATGTGTTCAATGGCGAGGTTATCACCATACGCCGCTGGTATGGGTGCCACGATGCGGTGGAGCTGAAAGTCAACGACGCTTTCGCCAAAGCCAACGGTTACGCAAGCGTTGGCGACATGGTGGAGCGCACGGTCGGGGTAGAAACATTTTATCAGATGTACGGCAGAGTACCGCAGTGGATAACGGCAAGGGTCACACCTGACGGACGAGGAGAGTTTTACTTTCAAGAACTGCAAAGAACGGATATAAATTAACCCATTAAAAACAAAGATTATGAATAATTTTACAAAATCTAAACTGACAAGGCTTTTACGTTTGCTCGACAAAGGCAAATTGAAGCACGCCTATTTCGGCGAAGCAGCCAAAGGGCGGAACAAAAACAGGGCAATTCACCTTATTACGTTTATCGTAGAGGTGGACGAAGATTTAACTAAGGATATTTAATCAACACTAAAAATTAAACGAAATGGAAAGACTTTTGATTTTCAAGAATGACAATGCCATTACAGCGAGAATGGTCGATTACAAGCACACGGAGCAGCGTATTAACGCAGCCATTTCAGCCGTCATTGATACCGGCCTGAAACTGGCTGACTTCGACCTCTCACGCATAGCGGATAAAGACTTCATTTGTAGCGAGGCTCAACGGCAAGCTATTCAGAACGCACAGGCACACACGCCATATCCCATCACGGCAGAACACGTAGATACGAGGACTTGGAGGGAGCAGCTTACGGAGATTTGCACGCAGCTCACAAAAGAGATGCGCAGCCTTAAAGTCCGGTTGGATTACTTCACTTTTTCAGACGGCAGGGCGACGCTTGACCGTGAGAAACTGCAAGCGGATTTGGCCGAAGCAAATAGCATATTCGCCGAGACAGAGGAACAGGCGGAGGCGTGGCGGTTGGCGCAGGAGGCAAAAGAAAAGCTGGATGCCTATCTTTCGTTTGTTAGCAAGCACGATGTCGGCGCACCATTCAACTTCTCGCCAGTCGTTGACGCTGACGCATGGGGTAAGTGCGGATTAATCATGCTCCACAAGGACAAGGCAGAGATTGACCCAAAGGCATTATGTTACATTAAGTAGTTGCCTATCATAATAGAGAGGGTGGCCCTTAAACGACCGCTCTCTTTATTTGTTGTAAATCGCTGAAAATCAAATAATTACAGTTAAGTGCAACCTTATACGTGTGCGTTGGACGTGTTTATGTGGCCCGCTAATTCGGCCAATCTTTTCAGGCGTTCGGAGTAGTCGCAGTGCCACGGCTTGCCTTTGTCGTCACGTACTCGCCTTATCTGTGGCAGCTCCATGTAAGGTGCAGAGTACCGACCACCGTCTACGTACACGCTTAGCTTCTTTATTTCCTTACCGTTCCATTTCTCCAAGTACGGCTGGAGTGTCAATATGCGGAACTTACAGCCGACCAACGACAGGACAAGGTTCGCAAATGCGCTGCTTTTCAGTTGCAGCAGCACACACATATCATCTGTGCCGTCGGACAGCCCTACCGCCCAATAAGTGAAACCCTTGTATTTAGCCGTACTTATGCCCGTGAAGCGTCCGCTAACCTCGGTGTACATTTCGCCGCTTTCAGGGCAAAGGAAATACCCCTCACGCAGCAGCAGTGTTAACTTCGCCATGCCTGTTTAGTCTTTGTGTTATGTCACAAAGTTACGAAAAAAAAATTTTTGGAGAGAGGCAGCGTGGATTTTTTTCGCCCCTGACGGGGGAGGGGGTATGCCATGTGCCGGGTGCATATCATTTTCCGTGCGGTTTTCTTTGCCGTATCAGAATAAATGCGTATTTTTGCGGTGCTAAAACTAAATGCGGTGCAATCCGCTGGCTTCATTGTCGGCGTTTTTTGTGCCCGTACATTGATTGTATTCATATGAAATAAACCGTGCCGTGTCGTGGAGTGGAAACACCCACGGAGCTTGCATTTAGGCTTTAGCAACACGCAACACGGTTTTTTTATTGCTAAAAATTAAATGTTTATGGAAACAAAGGAATTAATCAAAAAGGAGTTTCCCAACCTGTCAGGAATGGATGACGTGAAAGTAAGCGACATGATGAAGAAGATTGCCTGTTGCGCGGCAGCACTCGGCGACATCCACGGCACGGTGTCGGCTGTGTCCTATGAAATGCACCATAAAGAAGTAGACACGGCCTATCCTGATTTTGAAAAGGCGTGGAACGAACTTTGCGACCAACTTCAAATCATTTCCGGCGAAGTCGCTTTTTATAATTTATGGGAGAGTTTTTTTACGGAAATATAAAAGGGTTATATCCTTAATCAAACTATCGGCGGCGGCTCTTTACGGGTTGCCGCTTTTTTATTCTTTTTGCAGCGTTGATTTTGATTTGTACGGATAAATGCTTACCTTTGCTGGCGTATGAAGAAAGAACTTGGAAAGTGGCTTATGGATATAGCCAAATACATGGCGACCGCTATCTTATTGTCATCTGTTTTTAATGGCATAGAGGAATGGGCGTGGTATGTTTACGCTTTAATAGTGGTAGCTGTGTTGGTTACTTTGGTTGTAGGATTGTCAATGATAAAAGATAAGGAGGAATGATTATGGGAGCAATAGTAACATCTGTGTTGGTAATCGTTATTGCCGTTGTGGGATATGTGTATTTCAACAGGCAAGACAAAGTTTTGAAAGACAAGAAAAACAACATTTAGCGTTAGGCCGAAATAAAGCGGCTTTAGGATTGTAAGGAAACGCCAAACTGAATCAATACACACCGGGCGGCGGTTGCTTTTCATGGCGACCGCCGCTTTTATTTGCAAGTGTCAGGATTATTTCGTACCTTTGCATCAAACCCTCATATCGAGGTATTTTTAATTGCATCGAAGCCTTTTGTCCGAGTGAGGATAGGAGGCTTCTTTATTATGTGTGGTGACTATGTGGTGACTTTTGAGGGTGTGGTGATAAAAAGAAAAACGCTAAACGGCTGAACATCAGTCATTTAGCGTTTTCTTTTGTAGTGGATAGGGGAATCGAACCCCTATGCCAAGATTGAGAATCTTGTATCCTAACCGTTAGATGAATCCACCATATTTGATGTTATTTAAAATCCCATCAACTTTGCGGAAGCTGGGGGATTCGAACCCCCGGTACGATAAACTCGCACGGCAGTTTAGCAAACTGCTGGTTTCAGCCACTCACCCAAACTTCCTTTCCGGTTTACTGTACCGAAGCATTATCGCTCAAATGCGGTTGCAAAGGTAAGTATTTATTCCCGCCTGTGCAAATTTTTCCGGCAATATTTTTCTGTTTTCTGCCGTTTTAGGCATTTTATATGGAATAATGTGTGATAATAGTTCACTACAGAGCGTTATTAATGGGATATTTGTTGGAGATGAATAAAATGAGGTGTGTATATTTGTTTGAAATATATAAGCTCGTCTTTAATCCGCCTTTGAGATTTCGGCTTTTGCTCGACGGTCGTCATGCAAATGGAATAAAGACGAACTTATATAAAACAAAAATTGATTGTCTCACGACAACCAATCTTTTATTAACCTTAATAATCTAATACCATGAAAAACACAGTGCAAAGGTATTGATTATTTTTTTATCTGCAAAATATATAGATGAAAATCCGCGTATTTTAAATCATTTTAAATGTTTTGCCGTTCCATTTAAATGATTTTTGCCTTATTATGGCTTTTATATTCTTTCTTTCTTCTTTTGTTGTGAACGGAATGTTGAGGTTTAACGTAATCTTGTAACCTCCGTCCGGAATGTCGGCGCTGACAATGACAGGCTCGATATAGCTGCGCAGCTCTTCAAACTTAGTCTCCGTCATGCTGTCGGGGCGTTGTGTGAGCATGGCCAGCATTTCGTCGTCATTGCGCAAGTCGGGCAAGTTGAACTTTGATTTTATCGGCGACCAGTCGGTGTTGTAAAACCTTATGTCGCTTTCCGGCAAAGGTGTCTTGATTGTTCTTACCATGCAGATGATTTTTGCCGTATCGCTTACAGGTAGCAGTTTAATCAGTATCATAGCGCTTTTGCTAAGGTCTATTTTCGCAAAATCGTCATTGATTACTGTTACCGTGCTAGTGCCGTTGAGTTCGTTTTTTATTGTAACAGTGTCGTTTTCGATGCTGAATTTGCTCATTTCGCCGCGCTGGTCGTCGTTGATGTATGGTATGAGTTCCTGCGGCATGGTGGACAATACGCTTGTCGCCGTTTTCTGCGCGTCGGCGGCCAGTGGCGCCAGTGTCAGTCCGGCTGCAAGTGCTAGGGTCTTGATTGCAGTTTTCATAGTTCCAATTTATTATTTAGTTGATTGTTTTCTTCCTTCGCGCAGGTCGTTTACTCTTACTGCTTTACCGTCGCTTGTTGGTATCGAGCCTTTTTTTACCAATTTTACTTTTGGTGTAAGCAGAATTTCGTCTTTAAGCGCGCGTTGTATGTTTTTTGTCATTCTTTGCAGTTCCGGCAGTACATCGGTGCCCATGTCGTCAAGTTCTACTTCTACGGTCATGGTATCGTTGTCGTCCACGGTGTCGAGCGTGATGAGGTAATTTGAGCCGAGACCCGGGTATTGCGCCAGTATTTTCTCAACCTGCATTGGGAATACGTTTACGCCTTTGATGATGAACATGTCGTCGGTACGTCCTTTTATGCGGTCTATGCGCCGGTGGGTGCGGCCGCAAGGACATTCTCCGGGGATGATGCGGGTAAGGTCGCGCGTGCGGTAGCGCAGTATAGGCATCATTGTCCGGTCGAGTGTGGTGAGCACCATTTCGCCTGTTTCGCCGTCTGGTAGGGGTTCCAGCGTATCGGGGTCGACTATTTCAACGATGTAGTTGTCTTCCCACAGGTGCATCCCGTTTTGTTCCTTGCACTCGAAGGCCACACCGGGACCGTTCATCTCCGTCATGCCGAAACTGTTGTACGCTTTCACGCCAAGCAGCCGTTCTATCCTGCGGCGTTGTTCTTCGGTGTGCGGTTCGGCTCCGATGAACAGCGTGCGCAGCCGTGTGTCACGAGGATCTATGCCTTCTTCGTGGAACACTTCGGCCAGCCTTACGGCGTAACTGGGTATGGCGTGCAGGCATGTCGTGCCGAAATCGCGTATGAACATTATTTGGCGTTTACTGTTGCCGGCGGCCGCCGGAACAGTTGTGGCACCGAGTTTTTCGGCTCCGTATTGGAAGCCCAGCCCCCCGGTGAACATCCCATAGCCTGAACTGTTTTGGAAAACGTCGGTGTCACGGCACCCCACCATGTACATGTTTCTTGCTATCATGTTCGCCCATGAATCGATGTCGTGGCGGGAATATACCACTACGGTAGGATGACCTGTCGTACCGCTTGACGAGTGTATGCGCACGGCGTCTTTCATATTGCCGCTTACTAATCCGAAAGGGTAGTTGTCCCTGAGGTCTTGTTTTGTGGTGAACGGTATTTTCCTTATATCGTCAACCGTCCTGATAGAATCAGGCGACACGCCGCATTGGCGCAACCTCTTTCCATAGAACGGTGATCGCAATGCCGTTTCTACGGTCTGTCTCAGCTTTTCAGCCTGCAGCTTCTGCAGTTCCGCACGTGGCATTGTTTCGATTTCAGGTTGCCAGTATTCTCCGTTCATCATGCTTGCCCTTTCTTTTTGTCGCTTTTCCAGTTTGCAATATTACACTTTTATTTTGATATTTGCAAATGAAATATAACATAAAAAATGTTTTGCCGGGCTTTACTGATATTCTGCTGTATGGTCGCGTGGCTGTCTTTTGCAGATGTGTGATGTGACATTCGCAGTAATGGGATATATTAAAATAATGTTAATTGTGATTGGCGCGAAGTTTCGTTTGACGCGTTGAGAAGGCCATTGTCGTTGGGTAACGGATAATTTGGCAGAAAAGAACGTGCTTTTTGAGGATGTACGTAAATGCTTGATGGTCAGGATGTTGTTGCGTGAGTTGATTCGCGCGGCTTGTTAAAATCGCCTGAAATGGCGTTTTCAACAGTAAAAAATGAGGTTGTTTAATGAGTAAAATACGGTATTCTGCATCCTAAAAGGCCGTCTTTGACATCCTAAAAGGCCATCAATTTCATTGTATGAAGCCATTTTTTAGTGTTTTTATAGATGTCGCAGTCTTTCCCGTTGTCTTTTTTGCAAAATTCCAATGTAAAGAAAACAGATTTCTCCTCGTTTAAAATATGTTTACCGCTATGGTTTTGGCATGAAGTTTGAAAAGGGCTACGCATAGTTCTTATTGAATGGATTTTATGGCATTTAGCGTTCTTGTTTGTGTCTGTGAGTGACTTTTTGTTATATTAAGAATGGTAATGTCTGCCGTAAAGACTGCAAAAGGCTTATATGGATGCCATATTGTATGCGTACTTAAAAATATCGTTAAAAGATGATTGCTAATCCGAAGTTATTTATTACTTTTGCAAATGGAAATATAAAAAGGTAAAACTATCATTTAATGTAAATGAGACCAACCGCGATATTGCTGCTTCATTGTCCCGACAAACAGGGTATAATAACCGAGATAACAAAGTTTATTACAGACAATAACGGCAACATAGTCTATCTGGACCAGTATGTTGACCGGCAAGACGGCATGTTCTTTATGAGGCTTGAGTGGGAGCTTGACGGTTTCATCATACCGCGCGACAAACTGAAAGAATATTTCCAGACACTTTACGCCACGAGGTATGATATGACGTTTAACCTGTATTTCAACGACGTGAAGCCCCGCATGGCGATATTCGTGAGCAAGATGAGCCACTGTCTTTACGACCTGCTGGCGCGTTACAAGGCGGGCGAGTGGAACGTCGAGATACCTTGCATCATCAGCAATCATGAAGATTTGCGTTATGTGGCAGAACAGTTCGGCATTCCGTATTATGTATGGTCTATAAATAAAGACCATTCAAATAAAGCCGAAGTGGAGCAGGCCGAAATGGAACTGCTGAAGAAAGAGCGGGTGACATTCATCGTGCTTGCGCGCTATATGCAGATAATCAGCGAGCGGATGATAAAGGAGTACCCCCACCATATAATCAACATCCACCATTCGTTCCTGCCTGCCTTCATAGGCGCAAAGCCTTACCATCAAGCATGGGAGCGCGGAGTGAAGATTATAGGGGCGACGAGCCATTACGTTACAATGGAGCTTGACGCCGGTCCGATAATAGAGCAGGACGTGGTGAGGATAAGCCACAAGGACACGCCGGAGAGCCTTGTACTCAAAGGACGCGACTTGGAAAAGATCGTGCTTAGCCGTGCGGTGACAAAGCATATCGAGCGAAAGATATTGACATATAATAACAAGACGATAATATTCAGTTAGCGGCAAGTGTGGCGGGCTTGACTGTATGCTTGTCTTTACGGGCTTGACGACTGATGAAGATATGAATGTAGCGGTTATAAAGTATAACGCGGGCAACGTGTACAGCGTGGTAAACGCCTTGCGTAGGCTAGGCGTTGAGCCTGTTCTGACTGATGACGCGCGGCTGATAAGGTCGGCTGACAGGGTCGTGTTTCCCGGTCAGGGTGAGGCTGCGTGTGCTATGGAGTATTTGCGCGGTCACGGTCTTGATACGGTGATACGTGGTTTACTGCAGCCCGTGCTAGGCATTTGCATAGGGCAACAACTGTTATGCCGCCACTCGGAAGAAGGCGACACCGACTGTCTCGGGGTTTTTGATGCCGACGTGTTGAGGTTCAGTCCGTCGCGACACGAAGATAAAGTGCCGGCTATGGGCTGGAACTCGCTTTACGGTTTGCGGTCGCCGCTGTTCAAAGGTCTGGCTCCCGAAGGTGCGTTTGTTTATTTCGTACATAGCTATTACGTGCCAGTTTGCCGTTTTACGGCGGCTGTATCGGATTATATCCAGCCGTATAGCGCAGCCATGCAGAAAGACAATTTTTACGCTACTCAGTTTCACCCGGAAAAGAGTGGAAGCGTGGGTGAGATGATAATACGCAATTTCCTTGAATTGTAAGGCAATGATAGAACTTATACCGGCAATAGACATAATCGACGGCAAGTGCGTTAGGCTGGCTAAAGGCGATTACGCGGCGAAGACCGTTTATGACGGTTCTCCGGCTGAAATGGCCGAGATGTTCGAGGCGGCCGGGTTCAAACGCCTGCATGTAGTCGACCTTGACGGGGCCAAGTCGGAACATGTTGTCAATCTTAAGGTGCTTAAAGAGATAACCTCGCACACCGGTCTGACAGTTGATTTCGGCGGAGGCGTAAAGACAGAGGACGACATACGGCGTGTATTCGATTGCGGCGCGGCTTTGGTTACGGTAGGTTCGGTAGCAGTGACGCAGCGTGACTTGTTCGTGGAATGGCTCGATAAGTTCGGCCCCGGGCGGATAATACTCGGCGCAGACGTGCGTGACGGCAAGATAAGCATTAACGGCTGGCTTGACGACACGCAGGAAGACATAGCCGAGTTTCTGGAATATTATATTGCAAAAGGAGTGGAAAACGTGCTCTGCACCGACATTTCAAAGGACGGAATGTTGCAGGGCCCGGCATTTGGCTTGTATAAAAAGATATTGGCCGGGTTTCCCGGTATCAACTTGATTGCGAGCGGCGGAGTGTCGTGTGCTGCCGATATAAGGCGGCTTGAGCGTGAAGGCGTGCCGTCGGTTGTATTCGGCAAGGCCATATATGAAGGCAAGGTCGACATAAGGACGTTGAAGGAAGACATTGAAAAGCTGGAATCATGACCCTATGAAAGGACTGGCAAAGAGGATAATACCATGTTTGGACGTGAAGGACGGGCAGACCGTAAAGGGAACAAATTTTGTAAACCTGAGGTCTGCCGGCGACCCTGTCGAGCTCGGAAAGGCGTACAGCGAGGCTGGTGCCGACGAATTGGTATATCTCGACATAACAGCGAGTAGCGAGGGGCGTAGGACGTTTACCGATGTCGTTACGAGCGTAGCGGCTGAAATTAACATACCGTTCACTGTCGGCGGAGGCATCAATGACATAGCCGATGTTGAGCGTCTGTTATGCGCCGGTGCCGACAAGGTCAGCGTGAACAGTGCGGCATTGCGACGTCCTGAGCTGATAGATGACATTGCTAGGCGCTTCGGTTCGCAGGTGTGCGTATGTGCCATTGACGCGAAATGTGATGAAGGCAGGTGGACTTGCTACCTGAACGGAGGTCGTGTACAGACAGGACGCGACCTGTTTGACTGGGCTAAGGAAGCTGAGGAGCGTGGCGCAGGCGAGATTCTGTTCACGAGCATGAACCACGACGGGGTGAAACATGGGTATGCTAACGACGCCATCGCGCGTCTGGCCGACCTGTTGGGGATACCAATCATTGCCAGCGGCGGCGCCGGGCGACCGGAACATTTCAGGGATGCTTTTGTGCATGGAAAGGCTGATGCGGCTTTGGCAGCGAGTGTGTTTCATTTCGGTGAGATAAATATAGGGGAGTTGAAGAACTATCTATATAATGAGGGAGTGAACGTAAGGCTTCATCATTTACCACAAAAATGATTGACATGAATATAGATTTTGAGAAGATGAACGGTCTTGTGCCTGCCATTGTGCAGGATAACGGAACGATGAAAGTGCTGATGCTCGGTTTTATGAACGAGGAAGCGTATCGAAAGACAATGGATACGGGCAAGGTTACGTTTTACAGCAGGACCCGGAAATGCCTTTGGACAAAAGGAGAAACCTCAGGTAACTATCTCAATGTGGTGAGCGTGGCCGTTGATTGTGATAATGACACATTGCTAGTGAAGGCTGTGCCTGAAGGCCCAGTGTGCCATACCGGTGCTGATACTTGCTGGGGCGAGGATAATGTAGCCAATCCTTTGTCTTTTCTTTCCGTGCTACAGGATCTCGTTGAAAAACGTCATGAGGAAATGCCTGAAGGCTCATACACAACAAGCCTTTTCAAAGACGGTGTCAACAGGATTGCGCAGAAAGTAGGCGAGGAGGCATTGGAGACAGTTATCGAGGCCGTGAACGGTAGCGACGAGCGTCTTATATATGAGGCTTCTGACATGTTTTATCATCTCATCGTGCTGCTTACGGAAAAAGGATTGCGTATAGAGCGGATAGCTGAAGAATTACAAAAACGCCATGAACCGGGGTGGCATAAGCATTGAATTTTTTAACGACAACGATATGTTTATAGAGTATAAGAACGTAAATATATATCAAGACGATGTGAAAGTGCTTGCTAATGTGGATTTTCATGTCGATGAAGGCGAGTTTATATATATAATAGGTCATGTCGGTTCGGGTAAAAGCAGTCTGTTGAAGACGCTCTATTGCGAGCTTGACATAGACGAAGGTGATGAGGCTGTAGTATTGGAACGGAATTTGCTGAAAATCAAACGTAAGGAGATACCGTCGTTACGAAAAGAACTTGGCATAATATTTCAAGACTTCCAGCTGCTGCATGACCGTAGTGTGTTTAAAAATTTGCAGTTTGTGCTTAAAGCTACAGGCTGGAAAAACAAAAGTGACATAAACGAGCGGATTGACGAAGTGCTTGAATTGGTAGGCATGTCGGAAAAAAAGATGAAAATGCCTTATGAACTGTCTGGCGGCGAACAACAGCGTATAGCGATAGCGCGAGCCATACTTAACAAGCCGAAAATAATCATAGCAGACGAGCCGACAGGTAACCTTGACCCTGAAACGGCGGATAATATCGTGAGTCTGCTCAAGCAGATAAGTCTTACGGGGACGGCTGTTGTAATGTCTACGCACAACTTGCCCATGCTAGACAAGTATCCGGGCATCGTATATCAGTGCAAAGACGGCGGACTTAATGATGTCACCGATAATTATAATAAGTTAAGCCTGTCAGGCGAAGAAGACGAATAAACAAAAAAATATATAGATATGAAAGTAATGAAATTCGGAGGTACGTCCGTCGGTTCACCGGAACGTATGAAAAATGTGTCATCGTTGATAACAAGCAGCGGTGAACCTGTATTGGTTGTGCTATCCGCTATGTCAGGAACGACAAACTCGTTGATAGAAATATCCGACTATCTGTATAGGAAAAACCCAGAGGGTGCCAACGATGTGATAAACCGTTTGGAGAAGACGTATATGCGTCATGTTGACGAACTTTACTCTACGGAAAAGTGGAAAGACGAGACACGCAGATTCTTACGTGGCGAGTTTGATTACCTGCGTTCGTTCACTAAGGATCTTTTCACGAGTTTCGAGGAAAAAAGTATTGTCGCGCAAGGTGAGATAATGAGTACCAACATGGTGAACAACTACTTGAAAGAATGTGGAGTTAAGGCTACGCTTCTTTCGGCTTTGGATTATATGCGTACCGATAAGAACGCCGAGCCGGATTCAGCTTATATAAAAGATAAACTGACGAAACTGTTGGAGCGGGAACAAGGGCAACAAGTTTATATTACACAAGGCTTTATCTGCCGTAATGCTTACGGAGAGATAGACAACTTGCAGCGTGGTGGCAGTGATTATACGGCATCGCTTATAGGAGCGGCCATCAACGCTGAGGAAATACAGATATGGACGGATATTGACGGCATGCACAACAATGACCCGCGTGTTGTCGATAAGACGGAGGCTGTACGTCAGCTCCATTTTGAAGAGGCGGCAGAGTTGGCTTATTTTGGCGCAAAGATATTGCACCCGACTTGTGTGCAACCGGCCAAGTTCGCAGGTATACCTGTGCGCTTGCTGAATACAATGGACCCGACCGCCCCCGGCACGATAATAAACAACGAGACTGTAGCCGGTAAGATTAAGGCCGTTGCCGCCAAAGACAATATAACTGCGATAAAGATAAAGAGCAGCCGAATGTTGTTGGCTACGGGCTTTTTACGTAAGGTGTTCGAGATTTTTGAAAGTTATCAGACACCTATAGACATGATTGCGACGAGCGAGGTGGGAGTGTCGATGAGCATAGATAATGATTCTCATCTGAATGACATTGTAGCGGAGTTGAAAAAATACGGAACTGTGACGGTTGACCGCGATATGTGTATTATATGTGTTGTCGGCGACCTTGATTGGAGCAACGTAGGTTTTGAGACATTGGCTACTGACGCCATGAAGAATATACCGGTGAGAATGATTTCATACGGGGGCAGCAATTACAATATTTCGTTCCTCGTTAAAGAGTCTGACAAGAAAAGGGCTTTGCAAAGTCTTAGTGAGACATTGTTCAATAATAAATAAACGGCACAAGGATGAAAGGTGTTTTCCCTTTAGGTAAATTTAAAGAGACAGATACTCCTTTTTATTATTATGATACGGACTTGCTGCGTACCACGTTGCGCATGATAAACTCTGAGGCTGGCAAACATGAAGGTTTTTTGGTGCATTATGCCGTAAAAGCTAATGCTAATCCAAAGATCCTAAACATCATCTGCCAGGCCGGTCTCGGCGCAGATTGCGTGAGCGGCGGAGAGATTCAGGCGGCTGTAAACGCCGGCTTTCCGCCAGCGAAGATTGTCTTTGCTGGCGTAGGTAAGAACGATAAGGAAATAAATCTGGCTTTAGATAAAAATATCTTTTGCTTCAATGTTGAAAGTGTGCCTGAGCTTGATGTCATAAACGAGCTTGCCGCAAAGATGGGGAAGGTTGCCCGTGTGGCGTTCCGTATAAACCCTAACGTCGGGGCGCATACACATGCTAACATAACCACCGGTCTTGCTGAAAACAAGTTTGGTATCGCAATGGAAGACATGGAGGAAATAATCGACCGGGCAGCGACATTGGAGAACGTCTCATTCGTTGGGTTGCATTTCCACATAGGCTCACAAATTCTGGACATGGGCGATTTTGTTGCGTTGTGCAACCGCATAAATGATTTACAAAACCAGCTTGAGGCTCATCATATTGTGGTCAGGAATATTAACGTCGGCGGCGGTCTCGGCATTGATTATACGCATCCAAACAAGATTCCGATACCGGATTTTAAGGCTTACTTCGATACATACGCCAAGTTCCTTAAGTTGCGTAAAGGGCAAAAGCTGCATTTCGAGTTGGGGCGTTCCGTAGTGGGACAATGCGGCTCATTGATATCCCGTGTGCTGTATGTGAAGCAAGGTACGGTAAAGCGGTTCGCCATAATCGACGCAGGCATGACTGATTTGATACGCCCTGCTCTTTATCAGGCATATCATAAGATTGAAAACATATCTAGTGAAGGCCCTTTGCATACATACGACGTCGTAGGGCCGGTATGCGAGTCCAGCGATGTTTTCGCCAAGGCTGTCGACCTTAACGAATGTCGGCGCGGCGACATTGTGGCAATCCGTTCGGCCGGGGCATACGGCGAGATAATGGCTTCGCAATATAATTGCCGCCAGCTGCCGAAAGGATACATTGCCGAAGATATGATATAAGTGTGTTTTTATATGAATAGTTGAAAAACCGAAGGAGCGGCCGGAATATGTTTGTTGACAGCGTTACATTGATAGTTTGTGCGGTATTGCTTGTATTGGCCGTTTTGTCCGTCTTGTTTGACACATTCTTTAGGAAATTGTCGGCTGGCGGGCTTGGCGGCGGTGGCTGTGATAAACGGCCTGTTTCAGTCATTGTAGTGGCTGACAATAACGCCCGTGAGCTTGGCAGCAACCTTCCTGCGTTCTTGTCGCAGGATTATCCTGAAGGTTACGAGGTTATTGTTGTTGTCGTGAAAGACGAAGACGGCACAGGCGACGTGCTTAAGGCTTTTAAGGGTGTCCCTAATTTATATACGACCTTTGTTCCTGAAACGTCGCGCTATATGAGTGTAAGGAAGTTGGCCGTTACGCTTGGGGTCAAGGCGGCGAAGAATGAATGGGTGCTGTTGACCGACGCGACTTGCTGCCCAGTGTCCGACAAATGGATTGACTGCATGTCTTCATATTGCGGTGGAAATGTTAATATGGTGATAGGCTATGGCAACTATTCTGATGAGGCCGGATTTTTTAAGATGTTTTGCCGCTTACATCGTGAGTATGCCCTTTTGCAAGAGGCATGTTCCGGTATGGCGTATGGTACGGCCGGTAATAACCTTATGTTTAGGAAGAGTATGTTCATGACAGGCAATGGTTTCCAAGGAAACTTGAAATACCTTAGGGGTGAGTATGATTTTCTTGTAAACAAATATGCCGGGCAGGGAAATGTGGCGGTGGCATTAAGTCATGACGGCTATATTGTGGAAAAAGCCCCGTCGCGAAAGGAGTGGCATAACAGGAACTTGTTTTATGTCGAGACGCGCCGCCATCTTTCTCATAGTCTTAAACACAGGCTGAGGTTCAATCTTGACATGTTTTTTCTGTATTCATGCTTGTTGTGCGGGATGGGTGTTGCCGTGTTTGCGGCTATTGCTGCATATTGGGCGGTGCTCGTTGTCTCGTGTGTGTCTGTGGTTGCGCCGTTGTTGCAAAGAACTTTCAACGCCAAGCGTGCTATGTCTACGTTTTTGCCGGGTATGCCTTTATGGAAGGTTGTGCCGTTTGAACTTTGCCTTGTATGGCATAATTTGCGTTATGCGTTTGCTTACGTATTCTCGAACAAGTATGATTTCATAAGCCATAAGTCTTGACCGCCATGAAAGTCCTGCATTTTATACCAAGTGTCAAGGCCGTCGCCGGTTCGGAGGCTAAGAAGTATAAGTTGGCATTGTTGGAAACCATGGCTGACTATACCGATGTGCACTTGCTGGCTACTGACGCTTCCGGCTACAGACTGGGCAGGGTGGTGGTACATTCGTATTCAGCAATGAGCGCCGCCGTAAGGTGGAGGCGGCGTTTCGGCGGTATATTGTCTATGGTAAATCCTGATGTCGTGCATATTCATGCTTGCTGGAATTTGTCGGCATACATCCTGTTGTCGGTGTGTCGTAAGCGTAACATTCCTACGGTGCTGACGCTTGACTGCGGTCTTGCCTCTTGGCGTGTGGCCTGTCGCTATTGGCTGTGTAAGCTGCCGATGCTGCTTGCGTTCCAGCGCAGGATGCTGGCATGGGCCGGCGCATTGCACGCTGTAAGCGACCAAGAGGCTTCCGGCCTTACGGCTTTCGGATGGCATCCTGCGTTAAGGCCGCGCAATGCTCTTAATAGGCGGATTGCCGTTGTAAGGCCGTTCGACCGTGTTCCGTGCATGTCGGCGAAAAGCATGACAATGGAACTTCTCGGGCTTTACCAGAAGGTGGTTGACAGTTGTCCGTTTCCTCAAATGACCTCCGATGAGCTTAAGGCTGAAGATGAGCTGTTACGTGTCGGTATGGCTAAAGGACGTTTGGCCTGCGGCATGGAAGCGGATGTCTTGGCCCGACTATCGTCGCTGGGCGGTAAGTCGTGGCGCAGGATATTCTTACATTCGGCTGACGAGGGGATATACGGTTACGTTACGGACGGCATCAATGAGGCCAAGCTGCCGGTGGGCATACTTGATACAAGTAAGGTTGAACGTTTTGTAGACGGCGCGGGTGGACACGGGTACGTCTTAGGCAAGCGCATGGTCAGAAAGCTAGACCGTGGCGGCGGGGAGTTGCCCGACTTAGAGCGCGGCCTCTGCCTGTCGGTGCTCACAGTGTTGCAGAAGATGCGCCGTTTGTGCGTGCGGCGTTCCGATTTCGCGGAGTTGTGCGTAGCCATGCGCTTCAATGATTACAACGAGGACATAGTGCAGGCCGAGCTCCGCAGGCTTGGCGCGGCGCGACCTGCGGCACGGCTGTTGCAGATACTGAAGGAGCGTTACGGGCTGGGCGAAGGCTTCATGTTTACTCAGCCGCTTGACGACGGCAAGACGGAGGTGTTAAGAAGAAAACTATTTAAATCAAACATACAATGAAAGCATCAACCAAAGACAAAGACATAGAGGGCGACATGAGGTACCTGCGGCTGCTGTCGCAGTCGTTTCCGACCATAGCCGACGCCAGCACGGAGATAATCAACCTGCAGGCCATACTCAACCTGCCCAAGGGCACGGAGCACTTTCTAGCCGACCTGCACGGCGAATACAAGTCGTTTCAACACGTGCTGAAGAACGCCTCGGGCAACATAAAGCGCAAGGTGAACGAGATATTCGGCAACGAACTGCGCGAGGCCGAGAAGAAAGAACTGTGCACGCTCATCTACTATCCTGAGGAGAAACTCGAGCTGGTGAAGGCTTCCGAGCCCGAGCTTGACGACTGGTACCACATCACCATACACCAGCTGGTGCGCGTATGCCGCGACGTGTCGGGCAAGTACACCCGCTCGAAGGTGCGCAAGTCGCTGCCCGAGGACTTCTCGTACATAATAGAAGAACTTTTACACGAGCGCACCGATGACGCCGACAAGGCCGCCTACGTGAACGTGATAATCAGCACGATCATCACCACCGGCCGCGCCGACGATTTCATAATAGCCATATCCCACGTGATACAGCGCCTCGCCATCGACCTGCTTCACATACTCGGAGATGTCTACGACCGCGGCCCCGGTGCCCACATCATAATGGATACGCTCGGCACATACCACAATTGGGACATACAGTGGGGCAACCACGACATACTGTGGATGGGCGCCTGCGCCGGTAACGATGCCTGCATCTGCAACGTCATACGTTTGTCGCTGCGCTATGCCAACCTTGCCACCCTCGAGGAAGGCTACGGCATCAACCTCGTGCCGCTGGCCACTTTCGCCATGGAGCATTACGCCGATGACCCATGCCTCGAGTTCATGCCACTCACTGGCGGCGGTGCCGCCGAGATCGATGACAAGACGCGCCGCCTCACCGCCCAGATGCACAAGGCCATAACCGTCATACAGTTCAAGGTAGAGGCCGCCGTCATAGCCCGCCACCCCGAGTGGCGTATGGACGGACGGAGATTATTGGATAACGTAGATTACGGTCGCGGGGTATGTACCATTGATGGCAAGGAGTACGGGATGAAAAGCTGCATGTTCCCCACGGTCGACCCAACCACCCCCAACCGGCTTACCCCCGAGGAGCTGACGCTCATGGAGCGCCTGCGCCACTCGTTCACCGTCAACGAGAAGTTGCACAAGCACATACGCCTCATGCTCGGCCATGGCTCGCTCTACACGATAATCAACGACAACCTGTTGTTCCACGCCTCGGTGCCACTCAACACCGAGGGCGACCTTAAGGAGGTGGAGCTGTATGGAGGTCGCAAATACGCCGGGCGCGAACTCATGGATCGCATAGACCGCATAGTGCGCAGTGCCTTCCAAGCCGACACCGACCCGCAGGAGCGCGCCTTCGCTGTCGACTATTTCCTTTACCTGTGGTGCGGGCGCGACTCGGTGCTGTTCGACAAGTCGAAGATGGCCACCTTTGAGCGATACTTCCTCAAGGACAAGGAGACATATAAGGAGGAAAAGGGCAACTACTTCCGCCTGCGCGACGACGGCCGCGTGTGCGACCGCATACTTGATGCCTTCGGCGTGACCGGCCCCAACCGCCACATCATCAACGGCCACGTGCCCGTTCACGCCGCCAGTGGCGAAAATCCCATAAAGGCCGGGGGGCGCCTCATGGTTATCGACGGCGGATTCTCGCAGGCATACCACAAGGAGACCGGCATAGCCGGTTACACCCTGGTATACCACAGCAGGGGCTTCCAGCTCGTGCAGCACGAGCCCTTCACTAGCACCGAGGACGCCATACTGCGCGGCTCCGATATCAAGAGCACCACACAGATAGTAGAAATGTCGGCCCACCGTATGCTCGTGGCAGATACTGACATAGGCCGTGAGTTAAAGAAACAAATAGCCGACCTTGAGAAACTTCTTTATGCTTACCGCCACGGCTACATAAAGGAAAGAAGGTAAGGCTAGAATTAAAAATTAAGAATTATGGATTACGACCGGTGTAAGGATTTCCTCAACCAAGGCGACCGCTTCGCTGCCAATGCCGGAGCACAGATAGTAGAGGTGCGCGAGGGCTATGCACGTGCCGAAATGACCGTCACTCGTGAGCATCTTAACGCCGGCGGAGTATGCCAGGGAGGGGCGTTGTTCACGCTGGCCGACCTTGCCCTTGCCGCCGTGATGAACTCTCACGGCAAACTGACGTTCAGCATCGAGAGCACAATCTCGTTCCTCCGTTCGGCCGTAGAGGGCGACGTGCTCACGGCAGAGGCTGTCGAGACGCACAGCCATCACAAAATACCTTATCTTGAAGTGAAGGTTACCAACCAGCGCGGCGAGCTTGTCTGTGCCTTCACTGCGCTTGGTTACCGCAAGGAGCGAAGTCTGGTCTTGTGAGTGGAATGTATAAAATGCGATTAATAAAACTCCACATTTTTGCTACTTTTGCATCCGCATCTCAGGCAACCTCTCTGTGATGTTTAATCACATTGTGATATGATAGCATGGAAGCCGAAAGAAAGATGTAGAAAGGAGCGTTTTGCTATGTTAATAGTAAACAATCCATATCTTTGGCTCGTAAGAACCATAGCATGCTTTCATAGGCTAAAAGCCTATTAAGCCCTCAAAAATAATTATCTCCCTACGTCTAGAGCGTAGGGTTCTTTTTTTGTGCGATTTTTTAGATAGTTGTGTATGGTTTCAGAAACAATACGTTCTATTTTTTTGCGTAATTCTGTTACTATTTGGTTGTTTTAAAAAACTTCATGTATCGCGACAATTATTTCGCCTTGTTGACTTTGTGATTTACTATATGCAAACATCAAATTACCAACTCTCAATACAAGCATATTGTCTCGTTTCCACGCATATGGCGCATTGTTTACGCTTTTTGCATAGATATTGTATTGATTTGCCCAGTTTTTCAATAGCCGTTTTGACGTTTGCATATAATGGGGTGGGCAACCTTGATATGCAATGCCATTTAAATAAATCCTATTTAAAACATTTTCTACGTCATTGCTGATTACTATCATGGCTCTCTATTCTTTTAAACACATCTTCAGCTAAGCTATAGCCATTGGCCAGATACCAATCAATATCAAGGCCATATGTGGAATTAGTGCTTTCGTTGAGGCGTTTCTGCTCTTTTTCCAAAACAGCAGATTCAACAACTTTTTTGTCTCCAAATTCGTTTATTAAATGAATCTTCATAACATTACTACATTTTAGTTAAACATTCAATATTTTGCATTTGAAACGGTTGAACCATGTATCCTTTTTTGACCTTGGCCAATTAGCTGTGTCGGTGATGATAGAAACATTAAGTCCATACTGTTCATTTAGTAGTTTCATATAACCCTTAAATGCGGGACTATGGCCTTCAAGGCCAGTTGGGATATAGCAATATGTATACAAATGTATCATCTCATGAACCAACAAATTGACCGCTTTCCATTCAGTGTAAAGGTAGGTATCGTTTATCCTTATCTGAACATACATCTGCCCATCGTGAGGCTCCCATAAAAAATACCCCGCATACTTAGGATTTTGAGTCATGTGTATAGGAACAGTTGGAAGGGTATTGTGAAAATACCTTTCATTGCATAAAGCAAACAACTGCCCCATATATTTGGGTGTTATTTGAAACCAACGCTTGTTGTCATATTTGTATTTAGTTGCCATAGGCCAATATATTTAGGGAATGATATACCAGTTTACCTAGAATGTTAATGCAATGGCTTTATTTGTATATGAGGCTATTTTAGATTATATTTTTTAAAGATAATCATGTATGGTTTCTGTTATGATTTTGTCAATCATTTTTTATTGTCATGGATGTTAGTACAATAACAAGTATCATAAACATGAATTACATTACCCTCAATGCGATAAGCGTAATACCATCTGCCAACCTTTGACAATGCCACATAATAACCTCGCCACCGCTTCATCCGTGGCCGACGACGAGACAAACTATGATAGATTCGCCCTATCTATATACCTAAGGATATCTTCTAAAGAATTAGTGTTGCCATGATATATGGCAACATTACGGTAAAAATTCCTAATAACGTTATATACTCTATCTTCTATTTTGTATTCCATTCTTCATCGCATATATCTTCTTTATTTCAGCAGTTGTCAATGCTATTGCATCTTCCACCGTCATCCATCCTTTCCTTTGAATGTCCTCACTCAATATTGTTTTGACTTCCCCATTCTCTACGAAAACCTTGCTGCCGTTTATATCGACAACTTCATTGATGAATTCTTGCCTCGTCTTTTTTCTCATAACAAAATCATTTATACGTGTTTATAATAAATATTCCATTTTCTGCAAATATATGAAAAATATCCCGAAAAACCAAACTGTCACCCGACGTTCCTGACATCGGCGTAACTGAACGTACCTATCGAAAGCACGATTGTAAAAGGTAAAAAGACATATTCACTCCTTTTTGACGATTTTTTAGCCAAGAAAAGACGGTTCATATTGCACATGCTTACGGCTTGACGGCTTAACACTTTGATATTTTGGTATTTGCGTTTGCACACGAAAAATAGCCGTATTTCTATACAACTGACTTTGTTTTCAGAACGACTCCATTGTGGAGTGTCAACGGAAATCAAAGTGTCGGCCAATGGGCGTTTTTCGTATCAATGTGATTTTATGAAGGTTTTGCCGTTGTGCTGCTTGGCATAATCTGTAAAATGGGTACAAACTTCCATGGTTTGTTTATGCAAGATATGGTTTTTATCCGTTATCTTTGCTGCGTATTAAAATGAATTGGTTATGAAGACAATCAGGACTTTGTTTACTTTTGTGGCCGCCATTGCGGTGTGTACAAACATCTGCGCCTGTCGGAATGGCGGACAGCAGAAGGCCGAAGGCAAGGCGGAGGTCAAGGGTAAGACGCTCGTGGCTTACTTCTCGGCCACGGGGACAACGGCTCGCGCCGCGCGGCAGATTGCCAAGGAGACGGGCGGCGAGCTGTACGAGATTGCTCCGGCGCAGCCTTACACGGCGGATGACTTGGACTGGACCGACAAGCAGTCGCGCTCGTCGGTCGAGATGAACGACCCTAAGAGTCGTCCTGCGTTGAAGGCAAAGAAGGCCGACATCGGCAGCTACGACACTATTTACCTTGGCTACCCGATTTGGTGGGGCGTGGCTCCGCGTATCATCAACACGTTCATCGAGAGCCACGACCTGCGGGGTAAGCGCGTGTTGCCGTTCGCCACGTCGGGCGGCAGCGGCATAGAGCGCAGCGTCGAGGAGCTGAAAGCCGCCTATCCCGACATCGTTTGGGGAGAAGGGAAGATGTATTAAGTGAAAAAGTAAAAGTGAAAAGTGAAAAATCCATTGCCTTTAAAGCATTTGGATTTTTCACTTTTCATTTTTACTTTTTCACTTTAAGCGTCATTCTTCGGATAGGTCGGCCACCATCTTGCGGTACATGGCGTACATGTGGGTGCGCGATATGTAGCCGTACAGGTGGCCGTCGGCATCGAGCACGGGCAACATTGACGAGTCGGTGGAGTCGAAGCGGCGCATCACTTCCTCCATTGTGTCGTTGACGGAGAGCACGGCCTCGGGCTGCGACATCAACTGGCGCACGTGGAAGTGGTGGTAAAGCTCGGTGCGGAACACTATGTGGCGCAGCTTCGTTATGTCTATTTCGCCTAACAGGTTGCCTGCGTCGTCGAGCACGGGCAGTATGTTCTTGTGGCTCTTGCTTATGTAGTGTACGAGCGAAGCAAGGTCTTTGTCGGGGCTGACGGCGGTGTAGCTCTTGTCGATTACGCTGTCGAGGCTCATCAGCGTGAGCACGGCGCGGTCGGTGTGGTGGGTTATGAGCTTACCTTGGCGTGCCAGTCGCATACCGTAGATGCTGTGGGGTTCGAATATAATGATGGTAAGGTAAGAGCAGATGCTCACTATCATCAGCGGTATGAACATCTGGTAGCCGCCGGTTATTTCGGCAATGAGGAATATGCCTGTAAGCGGAGCGTGCATCACTCCGGCCATTACGGCGGCCATGCCGAGCAGGGCGAAGTTCTTTTCAGGCAGGTAGACGCCTATCTCGTAGATGTTCCAAATCCTTGCGAACAGGAAACCGGCGAACGCGCCGATGAACAGCGACGGCGCGAACGTTCCGCCGCAGCCGCCCCCTCCGTTGGTGGCCGACGTGGCGAACACCTTGGTGAGCAGCACCATAGCCACGTATGGCACGAGCAGCGAGCTGTGGCCGTAGAACGGCGAGTTGTGTAGCAGCGTGTCCCAGTCGGCCTCGGTCTTGCCGCTTAGCAGTATGTTGATGCTGCCGTAGCCTTCACCGTAGAGCGAGGGGAATAGGAATATGAGCGGACTTAGTATCAGCGTGCCCAGCAGCAGCTTGGCTATCGGCCTGTCCTTGAGGCGGGCGAAGACGCCCTCGCAGGCCGTCATGGCGCGTATGAAGTAAAGGCTGACGAAGCCGCCGAACACGCCCAGCAGTATGTTAGCGGGTATGCGCTCTACGGGCCAAGGGTTGTCGAGGGTGAAGGTGAACAGCGAGTCGCTGCCGGTGAAGATGTAGGTGAAGCATGTAGCCGTGACGCTCGATATGAGTATTGGCAGCAGGGATGCCATGGTAAGGTCGATCATCAATACCTCGAGGGTGAACACGAGCCCGGCAATCGGAGCCTTGAATATGCCTGCTATGGCGGCGGCTGCGCCGCAGCCCACGAGCAGCATGAGCGTCTTGTTGTCCATCTTGAACAGCTGGCCTAGGTTGCTGCCTATGGCCGAGCCGGTGAGCACGATGGGGGCCTCGGCTCCTACCGAACCGCCGAAGCCGATGGTGATGGCCGAGGCCAGCACGCTGCTCCAGCAGTTGTGCCCCTTCAGGCGGCTGCGCTTGCTGCTTATGGCGTAGAGTATGCGCGTTATGCCGTGGCTTATCTCGTCCTTGACGACGTAGCGCACGAACAGCGACGTGATGTATATGCCTATGACGGGGTAGATGAGGTATAGCCAGTTGAAAGTGTCGGTGTCGAAATGTGAGGTGAGCATCCCGGCTATCTCCTCGATGAGCCGGTGGAGCACGAACGCCGCCACGGCTGCGAACAGCCCTACGAGGAAGCTGAGTATGAGCGTGAACTGGCGGTCGGTGAGGTATTGCCCGCGCAGCCTGATTACGCGCTCCATCAGCGTCTGCCCGTCTTGTTGTGTAGCGTTGGCCATGTCGTCACTCCCTTATTATTTCCACTTGTCCGTCGTTCTTTATCCTGATGATGCCCGATGGCGTGTGGGGCCGTTTTTCCTGCCTGCGGCTGTAGCACACGTAGTCTACGGCGCCGAGCAGTTCTTCTGGTATGTCCCTGTAGTTTTGGGCGGCGGGCTCGCCGCTGATGTTGGCGCTGGTCGACACTATGGGCTTCTGGAAGCGGTAGCACAGCTCGCGCGAGAAGGGCTCGCGGGTTATGCGCATGGCTATGCTCCCGTCGTCGGCAACGAGGTTGGGGGCTAAGTTTACGGCCGTGTCGAATATCACCGTAGTGGGCTTGGTGGCCAGCTCCATCACCTGCCATGCCACTTCGGGCGCATTCCTTACGTAGCGCTGCAGGCGCACCTCGGAGTCGACAAGGCATATAAGGGCCTTGGAGTCGTCCCTGTGCTTTATCTTGTAAACCTTGGCCACGGCCTCGGCGTTGGTGGCATCGCAGCCTATTCCCCACACGGTGTCGGTGGGGTAGAGTATCACGCCGCCTTGGCGCATCACTTCTACGGCCTTTCTTATGTCGTCTTGTATGTTCATTGTCTTTTCCGTTTTTTTGTCATGCGCCCTCGCAGGCACGTCGTGCGCTTGGCAAGGGCGTGGCAAATTTACGGAAAAAAAACGTAACACGGCGGCTTTTCCCGGCTTTTTTAGTAAAGGACGCTTCGGCGGCGGGCGGTGGAGGCCGGTTGTGCGGGTGATCCGCACACTTTGTGCAGTTAGTTCGCACACTTTGTGCAGATAGTCCGCACATTTTGTGCAGATGGCCTGCGCACACCATTCAGGCTGCTTAAGGTTGCGCCGCCTGCCGCCTGCGGCTGTGCTGTGGTCGCTGTTTGAGCACGCTTCAGCGCAGGATAATCACGATATTTGCCGATTTAACAATATTTCACTATCGGGGGGGGTATTTGAGGAATACTATTTAATTTTGCCCCAGTGTTTAACATGCTTTATATAAAGCAGGCAACTATTTTACATTAATTCTAACAATATGAATAAAGTGTTTACCAAATCAATTATTGCTGCAGCGGCGTTGGTGCTGGCTTCGTCCAATGGCGCTTACGCACAGGATGCCGCCAACAGCGGCAGCGACTGGTATTTCGGCGTAGGCGGCGGCTACCGCCTCACCCACATGGGCTTCTCAGACATCAACGAAGACTTGTTCCCCGAGAACGAGTGGGGTGGCAGCGGAGTTTATTCATTCTTCGTGCAGGGCGAGTTCGGTCGCGAGCGCAACTTCGCCGTGCGTCCGCAACTGTCATTCCTCGACCGCGGCGGCAAGCTGACCGGGATAGGCCGCGACCTGTGGACCGACGACATGAACGACGTGTGGTATAAGCTCAACGCCCATTACATCGACATCCGCGTGCCGTTGATTTACAACTTCGGCAAGGCCGGAGCCGCCGTCCGCCCATACGTTTACGTGGCTCCGGTGCTCGGCTTCGTCACCGGCGGCGAAATAGAGATGCTGTCGGAGTATGAAGACTGCAGCGTGGAAGGCTACCGCATGGACCTGTCAGATGCCAACATGTCGTCTACATATTTCGCGGCTCAGCTGGGTGTCGGCGTGAAGTTCCGCATACCTGTGGCCTCAGACTACTGCTACCTCGGCGTTGAGGCGGCATACGAATACGGCTTTACCGACACTTACGGCGGCAAGGAGAAGGACGGCGACGCCAACGACGTGGCCCAGCTGTTCAACGCCAACTATGCCATATCCGGCTCGCGCAAGTTCCAAGGCATAGAGTTCCAGGCCACGCTGTCGGTGCCCTTCAGCATATTCAAGCAGAAGGCCGCCCCCGCCCCGCAACCCGAACCCGTGGTGGAGGAGAAACCGTGCTACACGCTCGACGAGATAATAGAGCTTATGGCCAAGAACGAGAGCATAGAGGGCAAGACAATATGCGCCGTTGATGCCATCAACTTCGACTTCTCAAAGAGTACGATAAAGTCCGAGTCGTACGAGTATCTCGACAAGCTCGCCGCCACGCTTATCCGCTCCAACCGCCGCATCGAAGTGAAGGGGCATACCGACAACGTAGGCTCTGAGGAGTTTAACATGAACCTTTCGCGCGAACGCGCCGAGGCCGTGGTAGACTATCTGGTAAGCAAGGGCGTTGACCGCAACAAGTTGACTTACAGCTATTACGGCATGTCGCGTCCGCTGTCGGACAACGACACTGAGGAAGGTCGCGCCATGAACCGCCGTGTAGAGTTCACCATATTAAATAACTTTTAACCAAGAGAAAGGAACAACATTATGAAACGTTTATTTTCAAAGGCAACGCTCCTTGCGTTTGCGGCCGCGTTCTCACTCGCCTCGTGTCTCAGCGATGGTGACGACACGATAGTGCTGGAAGACGGTAACGCCACGGGCATACCGAGTGATGACAAGGCAGACCCCAACCCACAGGTAGGCAGTTCGACAACCACCATTCCCAACGTGTCGTACACCGTTGAGCCGAGCGGTAACGACGCAATCGTGCGTCTTGACATGACCGGCATACAAGACGCTTCGAAGCTCGACTGGCTCCGCCTTATCGGTACGGCGCAGGATGGGCAGAACATCTGGGTTGAAGTTGACGGTAAGCCTAAGGGCATCTCTGTTTACAATAACGCCGACGATGCCGATGACAGTAATATTAAGGTTGACCTTGTGTTTACGGTTGACAATTCGGGAAGTATGTCGGAAGAAGCCGATGCCATAGCACGTGACATAAAGTCGTGGACGGAGAAACTTGAAGCATCTAACCTTGATATTCGTTTTGCTTGCGTGGGATATTCCGAATATGGAAAAATAAATGGTGCTATAAATTTGACTGATGCTGATGAACTTAAAGAATATCTTGACAGGAATACCGGTACATACAGGACAGTTGGTTTCTATGGATCTGACGCTGTAAAATTGCAAAATGCAGCATCAAGCTATTCTGTAAGTGATGAGTGTGGTGGTATGGCTTTGCGTTATGCAGACAGGAACATTGATTTCCGTACAGGAGCGAACCGAATTTATGTAAACTTTACGGATGAGCCTAACCAGCCCGGTGGAAACAGCAATTATTCTACGGAGTTCTTTAAGAGCCAGTCAAACTGGAGTACAGTCCAAGGTACTGTTCACACTGTTTTCAGTGGCAGCAAGAGCTTCTCAGGCGAACAACCATGGAAAATATCCGAGTATACCGGCGGCACGGTGCTTTACGCCTCGTCCAACTTCTCGGGCGTAACCCTTGAAAGCCTGCCTGTCACGGGTGCAATGCAGAATTCTTACGTGATACGTTTCACCAACGTGCGTGAGTTCATGGACGGCCAACCACACGAGGTTAAGATAACCATACTCTCAGCCGACGGCAAGACACGCGCCGAGAGGACGTTCTACATAGTTTTCGGCAATTTGACAGCTTGATGGTGCAAGCATGGATAATAAAAGAACGGCGGGTGAA
>ERZ780212.103-NODE-103-length-89385-cov-16.167155_pt1 | contig 89385 bp, 71 predicted proteins | sample MGYA00511364_ERZ780212 | MGnify/ENA primary metagenome ERZ780212 (study PRJEB29588, sample SAMEA2147991) | human gut metagenome | biome: human gut; feature: human-associated habitat; material: faeces | place: Denmark | collected 2008/2010 ... | reverse complement strand
ACAATCTGGCGGAAAATGTCCAACGGCCCATCACTCTGAGCAGAAAAAATTTTCTTTTCTGTGGTAATCACGAAGCAGCAGCTAATATGTCTGTTATCTGTTCCCTATTGGCTACTTGTAAGGCACACGATGTAAACCCAAGGAATTACCTGAATGATGTAATCGCCCAAATGCCTTATCACAAGAATGCAACTCATGAGATACTTTTGGATCTGCTTCCACACAAGTGGAAGCTGAAACATCCGGAAAGCATATTGACAAAACAACATGGGGTATCTGACAACTAATGCCATATGCAACATATAGGTTCAACAAAATAATAGCGGCTGAAACTATTAGGTTCATAGTGACAGTCGCTATTGTTGTATATAAAGGTTTAAAACTTGTAGTTTATCGAATGCTTACCAAAAATAAATGCTATCAAACATAAAACTCTTATTTCGTTAGTTTGTTTTGAGTTGTTTCTGTTTGCTATTTTAGCAAACAATCTGAATATCTTGGCATAAGATACCCAATAAATCATCCGTTACTTTATCCAGTAAACTTTTTCGTCTTAAATTATCCACATAATAGGGAGAAATGGAATTAAATCCATACTTTGCACCTAACAAGCTACAAGCAACGGCTGCATTAGTGTCTGCATCTCCTCCAGCATTAACTACTGCTAACAAACCCTCTTGAAAACTTTCCGTATGATATAAACACCAGATAGCAGCAGATAATGTTTTTAAAGTATATCCCATAGTCATTTCATCATCTAAAGCTAAACCTTGTATATCATCAGACCTTTTTGCCAATAACAAATAAGGCACTATTCGTTCATCAAACTTTCTTGCTATTTCTTGAATAGTTTCAAAATTCAGTTCATATCCATTCCACACAAAATGATGTATTAACTCTGATAAAATAACACAAGAACCTATACATCTGGAGTCTGTATGAGTAAGCCTACAAACTTCTTCTGCATAAAATGATACATTCTGTTTCCAAAGTCCCACTACAGATGTCCTCATAATGCCACCATTTGCTGCACTTTTCTTACCTGATAATTTCCAAACTATTTCTGCCGCTTTCGTTGGATTATCTGTATAATCAGAAATGGCTAATACATTATATGTATGTCGTCCAATACCCATAGGGGAGCCATTAAACCATTTCTTAAAATTTTGAGCAATAGAGTTTAAATAAATATCCTTATCTGCAATTATCGCATTGGCAATGCATAACATCATATCTGTATCATCTGTCCAATCTCCTTGTTTCCATCTTTTACGATGATAGTCTTGAATAATCTGATTATATAACGTCAATCCTTGCGGATAATACTTTAAAACTTCTTTATGCGACATAAATTCTGCGCCAAGCCCTAAGGCATCTCCAATTGCCTGACCAAAAATCACTCCACAAATTTTATTATGTAATTCAGATGGTATGTTTTTATTGCAATTATCCATATTCGTTTTCTATATCATTTACGTAAACGTTTGAATAATTTATGTAACCAACTTTCCTTTTTCTGAAGTTTTACACCAAATATAGCTTCCCATAAATCACTCATATTTCTTTCTTCCATTTCTTTTTTATCAGCATAGAAATGAGCATTATCTTCTTCACGATAACTTACAAGAACTCCTGATTCAAATCTTAAGAAAAGTTCTTTTTCATACAGCGAAGCATATCCTTGATGTACATACTTCATCATTTTACCATGCGGAATACGCATAACATCCGAGTACCAATCGGCAAAGACTTTTGTTTTTCCGGGAAATAAATAATCTAATCCTACTTCTTTATCTTCACCAAATTTTCTATCGCCATCAGATATATTGGCTTCCAAATCCACAAGATATAATTTGTTATCTTCAATGAGCCAAGAGCCTATATACCCTCTCCAACATGCCGTGTGAGGAGCTGTAAATCTTATCTTATGCGATACAAGGTAAGGAGCTAATGGTTCTGTAGCAAGATAATATTCTTCACCATTATAAATTAACCGTTCTCTACATTGTGCTGTCATAGTCCGCCTAATTTTTTACTTATTAGTATAGACATATTAGAATATCTCATAACCTTGATTTTTAATAGTTTCCTTATCTCTTTGGGTTATTTTTTTTACCATAATATAGCCTTTGTTTTCTAAAATCTGAATATCCGTATCAGTAAAAACAGGTTTTATATCGTATTTTTTATTACGTGAATATCTCATCCAGCCCTTTGCAACTTTATTTTCAACTTCAAATAACTGTTTTTGCGGAACAAATAAATCATTTGCTACTATATCAAGTTGTTCTTGATTATTTTTTAGCATATCGCAAAGATTAAACTCTTTTTTACTTTTCATTGAAGGTAAATCTTCAGTAAATTTCTCTGTTTTTTCATATTCAGATTGTACCTTTTCTTTAAATATAGGTAACTTTATACAATCATAGTAAGCATCATAAGTTTTATCACATCCAAGTGTTAATCCCAAAAGATATATCGCAACGGAACATTCAAAACCAAATGTTTTTGCATAATCAATAGTTTTGGAATCGATGTAAAATCCACTACTAAATTTGTCTTTCAGTAGTAAGAATAATGGAGCAGCTACTGCAAATTGACATTTGGCAACTTCGTCCGTTCGAGAAGGTAAATTTGAATTTATTGCTATTTGTGAAAGTGGCTTGAAGTCCGTTGCTGGGCTTTCTTTTATCAAATTATACAATGCTGTTTCGATGGCAACATCGTTCTGTATTTCTTTTTTTGCCATCCAATTGCAAGCTACATGAATATAGTCACAAAAATACCCTTTTGTATTTTTAGGATAAAAACTGTGGCGTTCATATCGTAGAAGATACGTCCATATAGATTGTTCTCCTATAGGACGCTTATATGAAAATAATTCATCAAATACTTCGGAAACAATATCATCGGTAATAATAGATTCACACATCTTTCTGTCAGTTTCCGACAAATCAAATATCGCCCATAAATTATCTATACCTCGTTTTGATTGCGCTATTAGCTGATGGTTGTGTAATGCCTTGAATTTCTCACTCCAAGGTGACACATGAAGCCTAATTCGAGAATCAAACGATATGCTCATTTCTTTTTTGGCTTCCTCATCGAAAGTATAAAGTCCCTTTATATTTTCAATACTTACGAGACAAGGTTGTTCATTCCCATTATCGCTAATAAAGTGTATTACCATATACTCAAAAGAGTATTCGAATAGGTTCATGTTCCTTGTCAGCTTTTCAAACAAATCATTATCATTTGCATGAGCCTTGATATTTCCGTCAAAATCAATTGCCGAATAAACATTCAATTTACCATATTTGAATAAATCAACGAAATCTGCTTTACGTATAATTGCTAAATAATCCATTGTATTTAAAATTTAGAAACCCCAAGGGTTGTTGTTATTGTTGTTGGTTGTTGATTGGCTTGCCACCGATGTGGAAATATCTATGTGCGAACAATTTGACTTGAAAGCCTCCAGATAATCACTTGGATAGCCATAATGGGAAATATACAAATTCTTCCTTGCTCTGGTCATTGCTACCATAAACAAGGTCTTAGCCATACTTTCATCCGGGCTGATATACAAATTGTTATTAGCAAATGGGATGAAAACATTATCAAAATCCAATCCCTTTGCGCTGTGATATGTCATGAGGATAATACGACGATCATTTTCAGAAAAGTTACCGTAACCATTACCCACATATTGCATTTTTATACCATTCGCTTTGAGAAATGCATTCATTACGCCAAAATCAGTTTTTCCATACTGGTTGGTTGCTCCTCCCCATGCTGGTTTTCCGGCATGGCTAAGGGCTAAATTTACGAAATGGATAATTTTTTGAGCAGATGGAATCAAGATAGCGGCTGTATCACCTACATTCACAGCTTTCGTTGCCTGTTCTATTACGTAAGCTACTTCTTTTTCTTCGGAAGAAGCTTCGCACAAACGTATTTGTGTATCACTTTTTGTCATATCTCTTTTTGCAGAAAATATGTTCATTCGTGGCAAGAAGCGTTGCACGGCATCAATGATAGACCGTGATAGGCGATGAATGATTCCTAATTCAAAAGCGTCTCCATTGATTAGTCGTCCTATTTCTGACGGAGTTACGGTTGCTTCTTGCCATTGAGGGTCATGGTCATATATCGATTGATTGGAGTCACCTGCTACAACAACGTGCGTACCACGGTTATTCATCTCTTGAAGAATACGTGGTGTTAAATCTTGAACCTCATCGCATAGGATATAGTCATAATGGCTATTGCCTTTCATGAACCTAAAGTAAGTTTCTACGGTAACATTCAATCCGATTTCCTTAAATGCGGATTTAAACATTTCAACCAATGATTGTGTGAACACAATCAATAAAATGCTTGCAGAGGGTGATTTTGCACGGACTTTTTTTGCCGTGTATGCAAGTAAAATAGATTTTCCAGAACCTGCAAATCCTTTAATCCAAACATTCTTGCGGTTTATATCCACATTATCAAGAAAATCACGTTGTTGAGTATCAAGTTTATTCTCTTCTATTATCCATGCCATAATCGCAGCTATTTAATTATTTGTTAATACATTATCCCTAATTTTAGACAGGTTTTCTTTATTATAATAAGAATCATTTTCAAGTTTCTTGGCAGAGGCCATCACTTGATTTGCAATGTCATTTTCTCCTAGTTCGTGTGCTACAGCTGCTAACCATCCCAAACTTGCACTATCCTTTAAGGTATTTGTTTTCCATTGTTGGAGCATATGGTCATAAGCACGATGGAATTTATTATTGCTATCTTCAGTTTTGCCTTCTGCCTTATCTATACGTCCTGCTTCAATCAATGCTATGTCATAATTAGGATTGAGTTCGCATGCTTTACGCACCTCCCTTTTGTACACATCTTTGTTGATAAACTTCATTGTATTGCCTAAGTTGAAATGTGCATACTCATTATTCGGATTTTGCTGAATAGCTTGTTCAAAGAATTCTGCAGCCTTTTCATTATTCCCTGAATTATGATAGAGTACACCTATCGAATTTAGGTTTTCTACATTTGGATATAATTCGTTTTGAAGTTCAAGTGTTTCTGCTGCCTTGAAATCATTTCCAATCTTCAGATAAGCCTGTTTGAGTGTAATCAGTGTTTCTTTCGAAGGTACACCGCCATTTTGTTCGGCTTCAAGGTTAGCTTGTCTTTCTGCTTTTAGGGCAGCCCTTTCTTCGGTTGTCAATTCTTTATTTGCAAATGGACTAAGTGGTTCCACATGGCATATTGTTCCCATGCAAGTAGCATGGATAATCAGCATCTTATCCGCATTGACTTCAATTATCAATTGGATTGGAGTATTGATAGAAAAACCATTGGGCATGGAAGATTCTATCTTCAAATTGAAAAGCATTTTTGTTGTATTACCAACACAAATAGGTAACTCGACAATTTTTTGCCCATTCCGGCTTGTTACCAAGTCATCAATCTCTATAGTGTTACAGGGTATCTCTGTTCCTGCAGGGAGAATGATTTTAGGTCGATCGTCCTTAGTGATGATTAAAATCGGTTCACTCGTGATAGGTTGTATCAGGCATTTATTCATACCATTGAACAATAAGCTGTGAATGGCTGCTCCTTGTGAAACGTGGGTTTGCAGGTCCATCGGAACCAATATCTCCGAATCCTCAAAATAGGAATGCAAGGCTTCTTGGATGTATGGACTTTTGCTGCTTCCTCCAATAAGCAAAACATAATCAATCTCTTCTTTGAGAGTTTTAGATTTCTTAATGGCACTTTCTATAGGAGAAAATATACTGTTGTATTCATCTTCTCCTTTTATGCGAGTCGTCTTACCAAATCCTTGTTTTAAGAACACAGCCATTGTTTCTGTAAGCTCCTTATTCGTCAGATAGAACTTGTTCTGTTTGAGCGTACCTTTATTGGTGATGATTTCAACTTCAGACTCTATTTCAGTCTTTGAATCGCTCAATTTCACATCAGGTATTACAAAATCAGAGGTAAGCGTTGCTAATGTTTTGTTCACTAATATTTTCAGTCGTTCTGCGACTTTATAAAGTGCAGATGCTATTTGTTTACGTTCATTCGTCCGAAACTGTTCTTTTTTCTTTCCATTAGCTTCCAAAAAGCGTGGCATGAGATAATGGTACGTTATGTACCTGTCTATGTCATCACCACCTAACTTCGTAAATTTTGAAATGGCAATGTTCTTAGAAAAAAATCCATTAGCACTCTGTCCTATTTCGAGTATAGATATATCGCATGTACCTCCTCCGAAATCAAAGACTAATACTTTCGAATTATAATCTGGGCTTATGAACATGGGGCGGTCTTCTGCTGCCCGTGATACAGCATAGCTGATAAAAGCCGCATTCGGCTCGTCTATAAGAGCTTGCTTTGACACTTTCATATCATTCGCCATTAGTGCGTCAAGTAAATCTTTACGCTGATTGGCTTCAAATGATGCAGGAATGCTTACTGCATACAAAATATCTGTACTGATATTATTTTCGGTACAGTATTTAATGATGAGGTATTTCAGATAGGCAAAGAATACCCGTGCAGCATCCACAGGATTCTTTATCCGAAAAGGGTCAACCTCACGCAGTTCACTATCGTAATACTTTGCTCCTAAATCCTCGCCTAACTCCATTTTGAATGAATACCAGATATTCTTTCCCTTTTTCAGTTGGTATTTCATTTGCGATGCACCTTCTCCAACCAAAATGCGTCCATTCAGCCACGCTATTACCGTAGGCACTATCTCTGACTTGTATAAAGTCCCGTCAGGAAGCATTTGCGGCAATCGGAAAGACTTCGTATGGATTTTATGGTCGTACTCATCATAGGAAGCGATAGATACCACCGTTGTTGATGTACCAAAATCAATTCCGATGTACGTTTTACCACGCATGAGTGCTGTATTCCTAACAGCAGGCAGCATTGATGATATTGTTATTTCATTCATTGCACTATGTTTTATTTCACGAGAAGTTTATTAAGTCTTGAATGTTCACTTCTAACAGTTCTGTTATACGTTTCAATGTTTGTAAATCTGGTTGTGTTGTATTTGTACACCATTTAGATACCGTTGTTTGGTTTACTCCAAGTTGTTCTGCCAACCATTTATTAGTACGTTTTTTCTTTGCCAAAACTATTTTAAGTTGATTCAAATCTTCCATTAATTTTCATTGTTATTTCTTTGATTGCAAAAATAATGATTTTAACAATAATAAAAGCCGAAATTCTAAGATACTTTTGTTTTATATGAAACAAAGTCATACCTTTGCATACAAAGAGTTATCCCGAACAAGCAAAGCGATGCAGACCACGGCAATTAGAACGGTTACCAACTCATTACCCGAAAACAAGGTAATTCTTCTAACTCTCTTGATTTCAAAGAGGTATATTCCTTATACAGATTTACAAAAAAAGTTTGGAAAAACCTTGGAATTTTCACCTACAATCAGTCAATAGCCTCCCAATATCGCATTATGATATTACTTTTCGTGAAATAGAAAGACTGCCCCCTTGGAATCTGTTACAGAAAGATTATCTTTGTGAAAGATATATTTAAATCAATATGGAACAACAATTTTGTCAAAGCTGCGGTATGCCTCTGACTGACGAGAACAGAGGAACAAATACCGATGGAAGCCGTAGTGAGGATTATTGCACTTATTGCTACAAAAACGGAGAATTCACCCAAGAGTTCACGATGAGCCAAATGATAGAGTTCTGTCTGCAATTCTTAGACCAATGGAATACGCAGACGGGGTGCAAGTTGACTCCCATACAAGCGAAAGAACAAATGCTCCGGCACTTCCCGCACTTGAAACGATGGAAAGTGAAAGACGAACGGATACTGACGGAGAAAGCAACGCACTTGCTTGCCCAATGCGAAAACGTGACCGTCGCTTCCATCGACGCCTACGGATATCCTCGCCCTGTGCAGATGTCCAAGATAGGAGCAAAGGGCTTCCATGAGGTTTGGATGGCAACAAGCGCAGACTCCGTAAAGGTGAACGATTTCAAGACGAACAACAAGGCAGGTCTTTGCTATGACCATTACGGAGATGGCGTTGCCCTGCGTGGTACAGTAGAGATTGTCACGGATGATGCCGTCCGCAAAGATATGTGGCAGGACTGGTTCATTTATCATTTTCCCGGTGGAGCAAGTGACCCCAACTATGTACTTCTACATTTCATCGGTACGGAAGCCACCTTTTGGATAAACGGTGAATTCGCTCACTCCAACATCTGATGCCTATGAAAACAATTGTACCAGACACTCAAAACATAGCTGCTTGCGGTCTTTATTGCGGAGCTTGCCGTAAGTTCCTGACAGAAAAATGTCCCGGATGCAAACATAATGAAAAGGCTACTTGGTGCAAAATCCGTTCATGTTGCCAAGAAAACAAGTTCAAGTCTTGTGCTGAATGCTCTCATGATGTCAGGGAATGCAAATGGTTTTCCAATTGGATAGGCAAAACATTCGCATTCCTGTTTAATTCTGACCGTTACGCTTGCATCCGCTATATCAAGGAACATAGTGAACAGGCCTTTGCTGAAGAGATGACCAAACGTAAATGTCAAACCATTAAAAGAAGATAAATTTGAAGAACGGGGTGTTATATCTGTTATTAAACCATGAAGTCGTGTTTAACATCGGCTACTGCGTGTGACGAACGCCGTATAAAAGGAATTTACCCCAAGCATGGCAGCGGCTAAAAGGAATGCATCGAAAGTGACAAAAATGAATAAAGACATTAATATATAATATGGAACTGTCGGATTGGTTCAAAGGATTTGAGAAAGGTATAGCCCGGCTTTCATCGGAACAGCGGGCTGCTTTCTTTTCAGAATGTAGCAAGAATTGTGTGAATGGCGGTACGCTTTCCATTTACAGAAAGCTCTACGAAGATGCCAAAGGGAACATGGATGTTTTCTTTCAGTTAGCGAATGAATTGCCGGGAGTAAAAGGCGAGGTCGTAGAAAAAGGCCGCGTCTATTATCTTACTTTCCTGGAATGCACCTGCCATTTGTGCAAGAAGGGTTATATCACTACGCCTTTACTCTGTGAATGTTCCCGTCAAAGTGTCATTTATTCCATGCAATACCTTTGGAAAGAACTGAAATTCAATGTCACACTCTGCCATTCCATTTTGCAAGGTAAAAGAGATTGCAAGATAAGGATTGAAGTGATATAGGAGGCCTCCTCTTGTCAATTGAATGAAACAATGCAAGCAGGTTGTATCAAAAACGAACAGGGTTTTATCATCATGCAATGTTATTCTTCACTTCGTTTAGGATGACATTGCATGATGATTATGCCGTCCGCATCATTCTCCCCGATTTTGCAGGGAACGCAACGATGCATTTACTCCGTTTTTCCAAGTTTTTCCAGAGCCTCCCATTCAATCTGTGGGGGCTGTGTGTTGTCGTAAGCAGGTAAAGGGAAGTGCGTACCTGCCTGGACATTCCCGTTGAAGAAGCCACCCATTTTCAGGAACAGCGCCTTTCCGTCAGCAGTTTGTCCACCTGCATAGTCCAGACGCACACCGGCTTGTGCAGTGCCGTCGTTGGTAAAGGTCGCATGCAAGGGACGCACCCAACGGCCGTCCGTCGTACGTGCCCATTGGTTCTGAAACTGCACCTTGCGCGTCAGATAGCCTTGCTCCGGATTGAAGTTTTCCAGGAAAGAATGGGGATGGGTGTACCAGGTGTCGGTTTGTGGACGCAGGAACTCTGCAATGAGACGCCACTGTCCCTCCTCCATGGCATAGAAGTAGGCCGTGTATATCGTGTTTCCCTTTCCATCGGGACGTACATGCATCAGGAACGGGAATGTCGTAACAGCTTTCCAGGGATAATTCATAAAACTTTGGCCGCCCGAGCCCTCATTGCCAAACTCTCCGATTCGCACTCCATCGCCACGGCGCAGCATGCGGATGCGCTGGTCTTCGGGAATATTGCGCGGGTCTTGTGTGTCAAACGGGCTCCACACGGAAAAGAGGATGCGCCGCTCTGCCTTTGAGTTATATTGCATGCCAAAATATCCTTCGCCAAAGCCTGCCACCATATAGTAGCTATGCATCACTTCACCATCCTGCGGAACGGTCACTTCGTTATAGAACCATTCATAATCATTCCCCTGCGGCAGCGTATAACCCAAGTGTACAGACGGGCCGCGGCGTCCCCAGTAGTTAGAGAAATCGTGTACACAGGTCACTTTGCCATCTGCGTATGCAACCATCAGGTCGGTAATGTTGGCAAAGTTCCCGCCATCACGTTTCTTTCCTTTGAGGTCCACCTGGACATAACCTGGCTCACTGATCTTGACTTTCATATTGCCGGCAATGGTCGGTTCATCGTTATCGAACCTGACATCCTGTTCCTTACCGTTGCATATCATGCGCATCGTGGCGTGCCCCTTGCCTTGAAGCGACAAAGTAATGATCTGCGGCTTGTCGATATGAAAGTATGCGCTGACAGTGGTCTGGGGACTACTCCAGTTTTCCACGCCGTTATCCGATATACGGACCTTATCGGCACGTTGGGTAACATAAGCATTCCCTGCAAAGGATACGGACTGCACCCGTGATTGTGCCAGCATTGTGATGCTTGTCAGTGAAAATAATACGGCCATGATGTGACCTAAAGTAAATTTATACAGCTTCATGGTGTGATTTGTTTTATTATATGAACCGTCGTTTGAATTAAGTTATTAGCTATCAGTAAACAAACAATTTGTACACCTCATTGACTTTCCTGCAAATTGGTTGCGGGCAAGTCATTGATGGCTATTTGCCTGTTGATGCACAACTTCAAAGCAAAAATCATAATAATCCCTGGAATCTGCAAGGATTTCACAGGAAATCGTGTCCATACACTCGGGAATGTACCTCGCAGCGGAGTTATTCCCTAGTCTTCGGCCCAGCCTGAGCGATTGCGTTGTCCGGCTCTCGGCTGAAATGGATATCTGCTCTCCCAATTCCACCAACGGGCAATCACCAGACAAATCAATTATATTTACATCCAAGAATTTATCTTCAATAGTCCTCCAAACCGCTCCAAATCCCGGTTTCAACCCCAATCCCCTTATGTTTCAAACATTCGGGCCTTATGTTTGAAACATAGACCCCTTGGGTTTGAAACATTCGGGAACGGTGTTTGAACGTCTTTTAAGCAGGATTCAAAAAGCGAAGGGAACATCCGGTCAAAATACTTGACACTACAAGATGCAGAACAGACAAATTATTACCAATCGTCCGTTCTGAACGGAACCAGAGGAAGTTCGTTGACGCCAATCAGGTTACCCGGCTGGAAGTCGTGGAAGCAGTAACGAACGGCAACCGGCTTGGATACCTTCCGGCTGGAAACGACCACTTCATTGGTATCCAGATGCAGCCACACGCTATCGGCCGGATAGAACACACGGTCCTCACCGGCTACCTCAAATCCCTGTATGTCGTAATTGCGGCAGATGCCCATCTCCACGTGGTCGAACGAAATCCACGCCTCGTTGCCCTTGTCCGTCCACGACTTATACTGAGGTCCGAAGCACATCAGCTGCTTCTGGCCGTAGGTCAGGTTCAAGGCCAGCAAGCTGAGACGCAGCCCCACAGCCTGCTTGTTGCGCGGATGGTTAATGTATCGCTCGTAAGGTTCCATCAGGTCGTTGGTCGACGTCATCGCACTGTTCGGAATCAGGCTCTGTGCCTTGAACTGTGCCTCGCGCAGGTAGGCAGCCTTCCCGGCCTGCTCCGGCTTGTCGTAGGTATAGGGGGTAATCTCTGCATAATAGAAAGGTATTTCGCCCAAGCCCCATTCCTTGCGCCAAAGGTCCACCATGTTGGCCAGCCGCTGGGCGTATGTTTCGTGGCGGCCTACGTTGGAGCAGCCCTGATACCAGATAATGCCCTTGATCGTGTAGTTCTGCAAAGGCTTCAGCATGCCGTTGTACATCAGCAGCGGACGCAGCCAATACTTCATCTTTGCATGATCTTCGGGCTTGAGCGAGATGTCGGGATACGTTTCCAGCAGCTCGCGGTTGGTCCAGCTCTCCACCGTCGAGCCGCCAAACGTACAGTTAATGATGCCCACCGGCAGACCCAGCGCCTGGCTCAACGACTTGGCAAAGAACCAGGCCGTAGCACTGAATTCGGGAGCCGTCTCGATGGAGGGTACCATCCAACTGCCGCCGCACTCGGTCTGCGGCTCGTACTCCTGCTTGTGGGGCACATTGAACATGCGCACCTGGGGCGTAGAAGAGGCATTGATGATTTCCTGAGCGGCGTCCTTGACGCAGTAGTTGGCATAACCCTTGAGAGGCATCTCCATGTTGCTCTGCCCCGAGGCCAGCCACACTTCGCCCACCAGCACGTTCTTCACCGTCAGCGGCTCGCCGTCGTCAAAGGTGATTTCGTAGGGAGACATCGAGGCTTGCGGCGTCTTCACCGTCAGCAGCCAGTGGCCTTGCGCGTCGGCCCGGCAGGTAGACGTCTGTCCGCTCCACGAGGGAGTCACTTTGATTTCGGCCCCGGCACGGGCTGTGCCCCACAGCTGGACGTCAGTCTGTTGTTGTACAATCATGTTGTCGCCCACCAGCGAGTGGAGCTTTACTTTAGCACCCAACGTGGCGGCGTAGCAAAGCAGAAGTAAGGGAATCAGTTGTTTCTTCATTATTGTTGATATTTGGATTTGTGAGTTTATTAAATTTGCGAGTTGATGAGTTCTTGAATTTCTGCGCAAGGCAAAAATACATATTTAAATGATATATCCGCTACCTTATACAAGGAATTTGTGTTGCAACAAGCAAAATACATGATTGCGTAAAGCCCGAATGCTCGGGACATTCAAAGAAGCCATTTAACCGCCTTTTAAACAGAAATTTAAAAGCAAATCTTCCACCCGATTAAAAGACTTGACAAACCAAAACTTTACGGCTAAAGCAAAACGCGGAAGACAACAAGGTGTGGGTTAGTAGCCGGGAAGGAATGAAAGGATAGCCGCCACATATAAAGGAAGGCCGGGAAGCGCCGGCTTCCACAGAAACCGGGCCTCCCGACCTGACATCAGAGAGAATAGATGAAGAAAAATATGAAATTGGTTAGGGTAAAGAGATTCTCACTCGATGTAGCTGTCCAACGCGCCGTTGTAGTCCACTTCCTTGGCGGGATAGACCCACGTCCACTGGTTGGCCTCCTCGGGCTGAACGCTGACGGCAAACTGGGGATGGAAGCTGCCCTGGGGATGGGCGTGGCGGACCAGCGGCTCACGCCAGCGCTTCAGGTCGAACCAGTCGAAGCCTTCGCCCCAAAGCTCGATGCGGCGGTAGAGCTTCACCTCGGCCAGGAGGTCGGCGCCCGTCTTGGTGCAGGTGTACTGCGGGTCGCGCCCACTGTCCTTCACCAGCGCCTTCAGCAGAGCCTGTGCCTCAGTGTCCTTGCCGTCGAGGTGGCAGTCGGCCTCAGCCTCGATGAGATACATCTCCGACGAGCGGAAGTGGTTGAGCTGGCCGATGCCGGGCTGGCCGGTGCAGAGGAACTTGAACTGCATGTAGGCATAGATGAGGCTCGTGCCATACAGCTTGTCGGCATAGTCGCGGCGCGCACGCTCCAGCAGAGGACCGGCGGTGACACGGCCGTTGGTGGTATTATAGGCATCGCCTTCAACCGGGGCCAGGAACATCCGGCGGCGCACGTCGGTCGCGGGAATGCGGTCGTAAAGCTCCTTGCTGATGGCACAGGGATAGGTGCGGCAGATGCTGGCACTGGAGTTGCTGCCCTGATAGGCAAAGAAGGAGAAGTAGTAGAGCGTCTGGTCGGGGGCGCTGTAGCTGCTCCAGATCCATTCGCTGTTGGGAGTGCTGAAGCCGCCGTCCACGTAGTCGGCGTTGCTCATCAGCGGATAGTCCTTGCGGGCCAGGGCGGCATACTTGGCAGCAGTGGCCCAGTCTTCACGCGTCAGGGCGGCGCGGGCATAGGTGGCATAGGCTACGGCCAGGTCAGGGCTGTAGTTGTCGCCACGGTCGCGCGACAGGCCGCTGCGGGTATAGGCGTCGACGGCCGCGTCGAGGTCGGTATAGATTTGTGTATAGACCTGAGCCAGCGTCGAGGCGGGCAGATCGCCGTCCGAAGTGTCGAGCCTCAGCGGCAGGCCGCGCGAAGCTCCCTGACGGCTGTCCGTCCAGCGATGGCAGTAGAGCTGGCTGAGCATCAGATAGGCATAGGCACGGACGGTGAGCGCCTGCGCGCGGATGAAGAGGCGCTCGGCCTCCGTGCCTGCGGCATGGTCGATGTTGACCACGATGCGGTTGGCATTGCCTATCAGCTTGTAATAGTAGAACCAGGGGTAGTAGCAGTAGAGCACCGAGTTGCGCTCCAGATACGTGGTGGGGTTGATGATGGGGGCCCACCCCGTCAGGTTGCACTTCTGGAAGTCGTTGCCCGTATAGTTGCCATACAGGGTCTTGATGGTGCCTTCGCCGTTGAAGCCCTGCTGCCCCAGGTACTGCTGGGTCATCATCAGGCAGAGTCCGTTGACGGCCAGGCGGGCGTTTTCAGTTGTCTCGAAGACGGTTCCCGTGTCGGTGGACGCCTGAGGCAGGGTGTCGAGGTAGTCGGCCGAGCAGGCAGTAAGCAGAGCCGCGCCGACGGATATGTAGAGTAGATTTTTCAGTTTCATACGTTTCGTTTTAATCGGATATGGTTTACAATTTCACACTCACTCCCACGGAGAAGATGCGCGGTGTCACCAGGTAGTTGCCCTGACCGCCGGCAAACGACTGCTGGGGATTCATGCCCTGACGGGCGGCGAAGGTCCAGAGGTTCTCGCAGCTGACGTTCAGGCCCACGCTCTGCAACCCCATGTGCTCTACCCACGCCTGCGGCAGGCGGTAGGCCAGGGTCAGGTTCTTCACCACGAGGTAGTCGGCCGAAGTGAGCCAGCGGGAAGAGACGGCATTGTTGTCCGAACTCAGCGTACTGTTGATTTGCGGTATGCCGTCCTTCTTGATGCGGTTTGGCGAATTCTCGTCCATCCCCTCGGGAGCCTGCATCCACGACTGCATGATGTCGGCATGGTAGTTGCCGGGGCTGGTGCCGGTCGACATCAGCGACTGGTAGACACCGTCCATCGTCTTGCCGCCCAACGAATACGTGAAGAGAGCAGAGAGAGTGAACGACTTGTAGCCGATGGTCCCCGTCAAACTGCCATAGACCGTGGGCAGGGCCGACCCGTGGAACTCCCGCTGGCCGTAGGTGGTGTTGGTGACGTAAGGCACTCCGCCTATAACCGTCGCCTTTTTGGTGATGTCAATGCCGCTCTGCTTGTTGCCCAGCGTGGTGCCGTCGGGCAGTGTGACGAAATAGTCGTCCAGATTGGCTTTGTAGAGCGAGTTGCCCGTCAGCTGGTCCACACCCTCGAAGGTGTAGGTGTAGAATTCGTAACGGCTTCTTCCCTCTACAATCTTGTAGGCACCGGAGATGATACCGTCCTTGTTCTGGTCGGGCAGCTTCACGATCTTGTTTTTCAGATAAGTGGCATTGGCTGCTATGTTGAAAGTCCAGTTGCGGTTGCGGAACACGTCGATGTCCGTATTGACCTCGATGCCTCGGTTGGAGATGGTGCCCAGGTTGCGGGTCACTGTAGCCTCGGCCGCGCCGGAGGACGTTCCTCCCGCCGACAGGGGCAGGTAGATGTCGAACAGCAGGTCCTTGTTGCGCTTGTCGAAGTACTCCACGCTCAGGTTCCAGCGGTTGAAGAGGCGTGCCTCGACGGCCACGCCATAAGCCTCGCCCGTTTCCCACTTCAGGTCATACGAATCGTTCTGCGTCAGATAGAGCGCACCCTTGTGGGCGTTCTGCTCCACGCCGTAGAGGCTCATGTAGCCATAGAATCCGGCTCCGGCATCGTTGCCCACCTGTCCGTAGTTGGCACGCAGCTTCAAGTCGTTCACCCAGCGGACATCCTTCATGAAGGCTTCCTCGCTGATAATCCAGTTGGCACCCACACTGCCGAAGTTACCCCAACGGTTGTTGCGGTGGAAGCGCGACGAACCGTCGCGGCGGAAAGACACTTCCAGGTTGTAACGGTCGCGGTAGTTGTAGCGAACGCGGCCCAGATAGCTCTCCGTCCGGTAATTGCTTTCATAACCGTCCAGACTGGTGATTTCGGTAAAGTTGTTGAAGTTGGGACGGTCGGGGAAGATCTGCGACGTCTTGAAGCCGTACAGGTAATCGTAGTTGTACGAATAGTTTTCGTGGGCCATCAGCACGTCCAGCAGATGAGCGCCGAACAGGTGCGTCCACTTCAGCTGCTGCTGGAAGGTGTAGCTCTTATAGCGGCCTATCACACGCAGCCCTCGTCCGTTACTGCCTTTTCCGTTGCCGATGACGGCGTTGTCGTAGGCCGTGTTATCGGACTGGCTCAGGTTCATGTCGCCCTTCACGGTAAAGGTGAAGTCCTTCAGGAACTTGACATCCATGTATGCGATGCCCTGCAGGGTGTTGCGTACGGTCTGGTTCTTGTCCAGCTCGTTCTCCCACACCACGTGGCGGTCCTGATACTGGTTGCGTGTGGCTATCTCCACTCCCTTGTCGTCGGTGTAGTAACCGGGGTCGTACTGGCGCTGGCCGTCGGCCGTCAGACGATAAGAGCCGTCGGCGTTGTGCAGATGCACCGGATAGATGGGGGCAATCTGGCGGCAGTACATGAAGGCGTTCGTAAACGAGGCCCCTTCGTCACCCGCCGTAATCTGCGAATTCTGGTGAGTGCCCGACAGGTTGACACCGGCCTTCAGCCACTTCACCGGCGTGAGGTTGACCGATACACGGGCCGACAGACGGTCGAAACTGGAGTTGCGCACGTAGCCGTCCTCGCTGAGATAGCCCAGCGAGAAGTAATAGTCGCTCTTCTCGTTGGCCGCATTGCCGCTGAAAAGGTATTCCTGGCGGTAACCGTTGCGGATGGCCGCCTTGTACCAGTCGAGGTCGTCGGCATAGCCGGGCAGCATCTCCACGCCCGCAGCCAAACGGCCGTTGGCATCGAACAAATCCTTGTCGGGCTTGTTGAAGATGTTCAGATAGAGCTGCTCGCTGATGAGGTTTTCGCTGGCATAGCGTGCCGCCACGTCGGGAGCGTCGCCGGCCGAGATGCGGGCGTTACGCAGGTTCTGCCAGCTGGCTTCCATGAACTGGCGCGCGTCGGTGCGGGCATATTCCTTGATGCCGCGCGTGTAGACGCCCTGGTTCACCTTGAGGTCGAAGCTCAGTTTGCCGGCCGTACCTTTCTTGGTGGTGATGAGGATGACACCGTTCGAAGCACGGTTGCCGTAGAGGGCGCACGAAGCGGCATCCTTCAGCACCGACAGGCTCTCGATATCGGCCGGATTGATGTCGGCGATGCTTCCGCTGAAGGGTACGCCGTCCACCACATAAAGGGGCGAACTGGAGCCGTTCACCGTGCCAATACCGCGGATGCGGATATCGGGAGCACTGCCCGGAGCTCCATACGTGTTGTTGATCTGTACGCCCGAAGTGCTGCCCTCCAGGGCGGAAGTGACGCTCGACGTGGGTCTCAGCTCAATCTTCGACTGGTCTACCGATGAGATGGCACCCGTGAGCGACGAACGCTTGGCCGTGCCGTAGGCCACCGTCACGAGCACTTCGTCCAGTACCTGCTGGTCGCTTTCGAGTACCACTTCCACACGCGGCGCAATGGCTACTTCGCGCGTCTTCATGCCTACAAACGAAATGACCAGCATCTTGGCCGAAGCCGGCACGCCGTTCAATACAAACTTACCGTCAACGTCGGTGATGGTGCCTTGCGAGGCACCTTTCACCAACACCGAAGCTCCGATGACGGGTTGGCCGTCTTCAGCGGAAGTGACGATTCCTTCCACTTGCTTCGTCTGTGCCTGGAGCACTCCCGCGGCCAGACACAAGGACACAATCAATAACAAAACTCTCTCTTTCATAAAAAACTCAAATAGCGTATTATATAGGTTGTTTCTCTTCTGTTCGTTTTCCACGCATCCCTTGCGGAGATGACTTTCGGCGGCAAAATTAGAAGATATACAGCAGGCGCACAAGAAAACCTGATGTACATCAAGCGACGACACATATATTTGAATTTCAGAAAGATAAATGCTTCATCAGCTGTACAACCGATGTACAATCCACTTTCCAACCCTCAAAAAGAGCAAAAAGAAGGGTAGAAAAACAAAAAAGTCAGGAAAGTGTAGGTAATCCGAAAGTTCTGCATATATTTGCATTTTATATGAAGTATCCTTTGCTATTCCTTCTGCTTGCCTCGTGGTTCGGCGCGTGCACCCATCGCCACGACGACTTCCCAAAAGACTTTTGGGACAGCATCGCCCTGCACGATTCCATCCTGTTGCCCGACAGCCTCCTCCAACAGGGGCTCCACCAGGCCATCGCCGCCGACGATTCGTTCCACACGAGCCTCCTCTATTTTCTCCAGGGGCGCAAGCTACATCAGGACTACTTCCTGCTGCGGGCACAGGAGTGCTACGAGAAAAGCCGCCAATACCTGCCCGCCGATGCCCGTCCCCGCCTGCGCATGGAACTGGACATTGCTCAGGCCGATCTCTGCCGCTTCAATCACTTCGCCGAACGGGAAACGTCCCTGCTGGACCACGCCCTCGCGCTGGCACTGGAAGAGCAGGACAGCCTGATGCTGGTACGCATCGGCCTCATCCGCAACCGCCACTTCAAGACCCGGAAGGAATTTGCGCGGGCGATGGACGAACTCCACCGGGCCGGGCGTTTTGTCGGCGCCGCCCCTCCCCCGCACAAGGCCGAACTGCTGGCCGAGATGGCCGTCGTACATCTTTTTTATATGGAACAACCTGACTCCGCCCTGGCCGACATCGAGCAGGCCGTTGCCGTCGGCGCAGGCCGCCAGAGCTACTACCGGGCACTGGACAAGGGCATCCGCTTCCACCTGGCCCACCACGATTCGGCCCTCTACTATTTCCGCACGATAGCCGAAATGTTCCCCTTGCGCCGCAAGGCAGAAGCCTACCGCTACATGTCCGAGACCCTCCACCACCGTGGCAAGCAGCAGAAAGCGTACGACTTTCTGCGCGAACATGTGCGCTACCGCGACTCACTCGAGGCCGACAAGCGGGCCGAGCTGCTGGACAAGATGCACGCCATCCGCGAATACCGCCAGCAGCAGCAACAGATCGAAGAAGGAGAGCGCCAGCTGACGCACCGCCTGCTGCAAGTCTACCGCCTGGCCGCCGTGGTCTTCGTGCTCATCATCCTGTGGGGAGCCCACTACATCTTCACCCGCCGCCGGCAGGCACGGCTCCAGCGCGACCTGATGCAAGCACAGCTGTCCCGACAGGAAGCCGAGATACGCTGCCTGCGCGAGCAGGAAGCCAAGGAACAGCTCGAGAAAAGCCAGCTGGTACAGAAGGTGGAATACTTCAGGCAGCTGAACGAAATCACCATCCCCCTGCTGATGCGGAGCCGCACGGCCACGGGTGCCCTCCACCTCTCGGCCGACGACTGGCAGACCCTGCGCAACAACACCGACACCTGCTTCGATGGCTTCACCCGCCGCCTCAAGGCCGCCTGGCCCCAGCTGAACGACGAAGAGATTGACTTCTGCTGCCTGGTAAAAATGGAACTTCCCCTGGCCGTGCTGGCAGAAATCTACCACATCGCCAAGGGAAGCATCTCGCGCAAGAAGATGCGCCTCAAAGAAAAGATCGGCATCACCGACATCAGTTTCGACGAGTTTGTGGCGGGGTTCTGAGAAATGGTCAAGAGCGCCATCACACCTCAGGCGGCGCCTTGAACTCCACCGCGCCGATGCCCGGCATCATCTTCACGCGGTCCTTGTAAAGGCTGTCTACCTTCAAAGCCTTCTGATAGCGTTCAGCCCAGCGGGACTGATATTCCTTCAGCAGTGCTTTAAGCTCGTCCAGCATTTCGCGCGACATCCTGGCGTGACCATATTTGGCCAACGTATCCGTCACTCCCCGATCCAACTCTTCCAACTCACTGACCCCTCCCGTCCGGGAAAGCTGCCGGATGGAATGGGACAAAGTCCGTTTACAGCTTTCGTAGGCGGCATCATCATGACCGCATCCTACAAACGCCAGACAGCACGCGCCACACAAAAAGAATAAAAAAACATGTTTCATCTTTCATCCTATATAAAAAAAGTCGGAAAGTAAAGTGCTTTCCGACTTTTCTATTATACTATTGGTTCAATATTACCAAGCAATATCACTTGTATTGCCATTCCAAGAAATCTTCTGTGCTTTATATAACACTTCATTGAATTTCAAGTTGGCAGTGCCCTTGGCCTGAGCATCCTTCGTTACAAAAATCTGATTGGTATATCCCAAACCAGTTACACCTTCAGCAACAGTGATAGCAGTTGTCTCACTTACGGCAACCTTAGTATACGCCAAGTCGCTCTTCAGTTCCAAAGAACCGGTTACCAAGCAGTTACCGGAAATTGCGGCAATAGCACTAATTTTTCCGTTAGTCAGCGTATAGACTTTACCATTTTGTTGTTTATTATCACCAGCAAACGAAGCAGTACCATATACATAGAAATTAACAGGAGCTATAGCCTTGGTTCCAACATTTGCAGTTGCACCAGCTGCCACTTCAAGAGTGCCCAATGCCAGATTGTCAATAGTTGTCGTACCGGCCTTGATGATAATTTCAGTATCCGTCATATCCTGAGGATCCGTAGAGTTTGACGAACCCAATGTTGCAGTTTCCGACTCAACAATAATCTTACCAACTGCAGCATTTTTCAAATCAGGATAGCTTGTGCCATTTGTCAAAATAATAACATCTGCCTTAACTTCAGTAATATTCTGGTTCAAATTACCACAATTGTCAAATGTTACTGTAACACTAGCCTGCTCTTCTTTTGCTTTAGCTGAAGAAGCATCCACACTACCACCGAAGAATCCACTTGTAATATCCTTCAAAGTAACATAGTTTACACCTGCTTTCAATGCATCACTCAAACTCTGCTGTGAATTTGCAGTATAATCAATCACACCATAAGTGTCAGCATCCAAAGCAGTTACATCAATTATAGCTTTATCCGTGTAGTGAACAGTACCCTTTGCATTATTCTTTAATGTAATAGTAGCCTTAGCAGGAACAGTTATTACACTCTGGTTAATAATAGGATTAGCTATTGTATAACCATTTGCTAGAGTCTTAACCTTGCTGATCTTCGAAGTGGCCGGAATGGTTAATGTAACTGTTGCAGGCAGACCTTCAATGTTCTGCAGTTCAGTTGCTTCAGTTGTATTAACAATAACATTGTTTACACCATTAGCAGTTAATGTCAGAGCACCTGCACCGAACTTCTGAACGAAAGCATTCAGACCGTCATAGTTGGTCAATTCGAAATTACCATCTTTGTCAGCCTTCAAAACGACAGTCAACTCTTCACCAGTAGCATAAGTCTTGCTGGACTGAACAGCAGCACTCAAGATGGCGTTCAGTTCTTCCGTGTTGCTTACTTCCTGACCTTGAATATTGGCTTTCTGCATGTCCACATTGATGACACGGGTCATGGAAACACCGCTGTTGAACTTATAAGTTGCTTTTGAATTATTCTTTGAAGGAACTTCCGTTGTAACCATGTAATTTGCCGTATTCTTTACAATTGTTTGTAAAGCCTCGTCATCGGAAGCTGCGGCATAATCCACGCCATTTTCCTTGTAGATACAGTTAGACTGAGTAGATTCAGCTTTATTTTCACCACCAATCTGAACCATACCGTAATTAGTGTAAACTTTCAGCACGGGCTGATCGTCACCAGCAAGACTTTCAATATCAGCCGGCAACAGCAACATTGTTACTTTCGTACCAGCCATATCTGTCTCAATATTCTCGCAATTCAAAGTTACACTTGCAACATTTTCCGTACCTGTATACCACGGGTTACGATATTGTGTTTTGCCACTCAGATTAGCATTTTCTGAAATCACATCAGTTGTACTTCCGGGAACCAAGTTTCCTTCAACAGAATAGATAGTACTTGCTCCACCTTTTGTAGTCAAAACGACTTTTTCAATCTTAACATCCTTTGCATTGGTATTGATAATGCGGAAGTCCATGTTGAGCAATGAGCTCAGCAGCTTTACACCCGTCTTGATGCCATGAGCATAACCAGAGGTATTCGGATCGTCCGAAGTAGCTACGGCCTCATACAGATTGTAGTATTTTTTTGCCGTTGCATTGTATGCCGGTTGATGAATATGCAGAATAGAGTCACCAATGTAGACAACATTCTTGGTAAAATCTTCATCGGCCTTCTGTTCCTGAGGCAAGCCAACCACTACAGGTTTCGGATCAACATGGCTTGTATTACCCGGATATACCAACAGATTGTAGCCTTCATAAACTACAGCTTCAGCAGAAAAATTCGATCCGTCTTCTGTACGGAAAATAGCATTACTATTACCTGTTACAGCGCCACTAAGAGATTCCGCAGTACCTTCAAATTTGCCTGTTGTATTATTCTGGGTATATCCATCATTACCCAACCAGAACAAGCTGATCAAGTCACCCTTCTCGAAAGAAAGTTTGTTGTCTACCCATGCGGCACGCGTACCGGCCTCAGAGCCATTTTTTGCAATGGTGAAAGTCACCCCGCTGATAGCCTTGCCTTCAGGAGTATTCGAGATGCCTTCACTAAGCAGGTCATCTTGGTTACAGCTTGCCAATGCAGCAGGCAGAACCAATGTCCATAATAATTTTTTGTTCATGTCTTTTAGTTATTAATTAATTAATAAAAGTTTGACTTAAGCTTCGGGAGTCGGATTTACTTGAATGTCACTGCCTTCAAATCCTTTTTCCACTTCTACTTCCAAGATTTCTACCTCGGGAGCTACATAAAACTTTTCCATTTCCATAATTTTTAGTTTTTAAATGTTAGTAATAAAATAAATATCTGTTTCAGTCAATCGTCAGTTGCTTTCTTTTTGCGGTTTCCGCCGGGCGTCCCTGCCGCCCGTCTACACCTTAATTATATATATGCCTTCCTGCCTTTCTCTCTTCTTTCACCACCCCCTTTCACAGCACGCTACAGGGCACATTTATGGCTGCAAAGTAACAAACAAATTTCCTAAATAGGTTTTGAACGTATATAGCTGATTATCAGCCATTATAAAGATCTGAAAAATATGAGAATGACACTGAAATGACAATCAGGAAGAATCTGCTTGTGCACCTTTATTCCCCTTGTTCACAGCCAGTTAGAAGAATAGGAGATGGAGGATAAGAACAGACTGCCGCAAGATTGACACCAGATTCCGGCACCAGTCATGAAGTCTGTAAACGGCTGTTTACGAGGAACAAAGAGAGGAAAAGGGGGAAAGAAGAAGGACGGACTGACACCACAACACAACACCACTGCCCAAACAGATGTCAGGATAACGGACAAAAAAAATCCCCGCCTGTTAACCATTGTGACGGGCGGGGAACATACACTATATAAAACTACAAATGGGGTCTGATATGGAAATATTCTTTTACACCACTTCTTCCGCTTCCAGTTCCCAGCTGCGGAACAGCAGGATGAGGAGGCGCAGGGTGGTGTGCCCCTTGCTCTTCTGCACCTTTTCGTCCGCGGCATAGCGGCTCAACTGACTGGCGGCCTGCTCCTTCAGGGCAGCCAATTCGGCGGGAGTAGCGTCGCGGCGGGCATACTTCACCTCCACCAGGTAGCTGTAGGCGATGTCGGGCTGGCGCTGCAGGTCGGGCATCATGTAGAAGTCGGCATAGCCTTTTGACGATTCGTGCTCGGGCAGGATAGTGTAGCCCCTGGTCAGGCCGAGGTAGGCCAGCAGGAAGCCCTTCACGTGCGCTTCGCCCTCGATGAACTCGCGTACCGCGCTCTGGCGTTCCAGCTCCGCGGCAAAGTAGCGGAACACCGGTTCCCACTCGCCGTGCAGGGCCATGCCCTTGACCAGGTCGGAGAGGACGGACAAGTCGAGCGTGAAAAGCGAGGCGTCCCGGTACGCCTCCACCAAATAGGTGTACAGCTGCTCGCGAACCGTCAGGTTGGGGATGCCCAGGATGGTGTCCCCGAAGTCCGTACCCTGTATGGACAGCATTCCGAAGTAGAACAGCAGGCTCTTGAAGTTGTCCGTCTCCACCATCCGCTCGGCGGGGAAGGAGGTCGCGATGGAGGCGGTGACGCGCCCTTCGGACACCAACTGCTGGATGACGGAGGTGTTCTTGCCCAGCCGCCTGTCCACCTGCACCAGGTGGCGCAGCTTGCCGTAGTCCGTACGGATGTTGTTGTCCACCATCTGCCTGGGAGGCCGCTGCTGCTGGAGGTAGCTGTTGAGGAAGTAGAGGGCCATGTCCGAATTGAACATGTGCTCGTCGGACGCATCTTCCGAAAAGCAGTAGTTGTCATACCACGGCTTCATCTCCTCCAGCAGGCCGTCCACCGTCACGTCTGAGGGCAGCGCTCCTTCGGACTGGTAATAGCCGACCATCCGGCGCACTTCATCCGTACTGAAACCGATGATGCCATTGAACTGCGGCAGCAGGCTGATGTTCGTCCCGATGTTGAAGCCGCTGGTCACGTCGTCCATTGTCACGGGGCTGACGCCCGTGATGAACAGGCGGTCGATGGCTGCGCCCGGTCCCGTTGTGGCGGCCTTGATGGTGTTGAAGAATTCCCGGATGAAGCCTTCGCCATGAGTGGTCCGGCGGTAACGTTCCGTGCCGTACGTGGCCAGGAGCGTGTTGGTGAAGTTGTCGTACTCGTCAATCAACAGGTAGATGTGCGGGCAGCCCTTGTCGCTGATGTAGCGGGCAATCTTTCCGAGCTGCAGGCCGGGCGACTCTTCCTCCCTGTCCAGCTCCTCCCAGATCTCCTTGCCCAGCAGGTGCTCGTACTTCTTGACGAAGCGGATGATGACGGCGTTGCAGTAGGCCCTGAACGACCGCTCCACCTCGTCGGGGTTGGAGGTGACTTCCGAGAAGTTGAACCGGAGCGCCAGATACGTGTTACGCGACGGCGTGGGGTGCTGCCAGATGTACAGCCCACTGAACAGCTCGTCGAACCTTGCCCGGTAGTCCACGCTATAGTACGTCTCCAGCATCGCCATAAACAGGGACTTGCCGAAGCGGCGGGGGCGCAGCAGAAACAGGTAACGGGGCTGGTTCTCCAGCAGCTCGATGTAGCGGGTCTTGTCCACATAGTAATAATCCTCTTTAATCAATAAAGAGAAGTCCGATATTCCGTAAGGTAGTCTCTTCATGGCGGCTATATTTGTTATTGACATTGGCAAATATAGCATAAATCAAGTGAAGGACAAAGGCTCAATTGTTGTTTTCAGTAATTTAGTTTCGAGATACTCCTTTTCTTTAAAAAAGAAGGAGGACATCCTTTAAGGGATACCCTCCTTGTCTTTAATATGAAAGAGTATATTATTCTGCTGCAGCAGTTCTCACTTTGATACTCTTGAATGTAATGGAATTATCAACGCTTGTTGTAGGTAAAGCTAATACATTCGCATTGTCTCTGTTGTAGTAGCTCTGTCCATTTTGGATGAACAAGTCTACTTGGGTAGAGTTAGGACCAAATGCACCTTTCCATCCACTTGCACCTAACGTTGCTGCCGTGAATTTCTTTGCAAATTCTACCTGCTCCAATGCTGAAGCATCCGTAAAAATAGGACCGTTTACTTTTGTTGCATTGGTGAAGTATACATTTACAACGGCAGTTTTAGCCAAAATTCCACTTTCAATGGTAGCGGCATTTACGTCCAAACGTGCGCTTCCACTTACACCTTTATACTTGGTTGCACCATTGAATGCATCTGCACCGATAGTAGCTGCCTTGCTTAAATCCATGTATTGCAAGTTCTCAGCACCCTTAAAGGCAGTCTTACCAATATAAGTCGGAACTACCTGAACGCCGTCTTTCAATACATTCACGATGTTTTTGGCACCATTGAATGCGTCTGCAGGAATCTCATCGCTGGTGAGGTTAATGCTGCTGAAGGATTCAGTCGGCTTCTGGGCATTATAAGTGTTGTTACTACCTGCGTTCATAAATGCTTCAACGGCATTGGCTGAATTCAAATCGAGTGAACCGCTGATACTTACTAAGTCTTTGCAATTCTTGAATGCTTTCTGAGAAGCGATGACATTTTCACCCATTACGACAGTCTTCAACTTTATGAAACCTTCGAATGCCAAAGTACGATTCTCATTGAACTCTGCTGTCATATCTTTAACAGCCTTCATGTTCAAAGTCTCCAATGTATTATTAGAAGCTGTTTCCATTCCGTCGAACAGCAGATAGTTGATGTCTGTAGACGGGAATGTGTAGCTTTCCAAATTCAACTCTGTCAAAGCAGAGAGCGATTGTTGTTGACCAGAAGCGTTTTTGGTGAAGTTTGCATCAATTTTAGTAACCTTCGGCATTACCAGCTTTTTAATCGTAGTAGCTTGTGAAGCAAATGCTCCGGCCGGAATAGAGGTTTCTACATTGTATTCAATAGTTTCCAAATTTTTAAAATCAGCTCCGATAGTGGCCAGTTGGGCATCCGTCAAGTCGATGTTGCTGATAATACGAGTGATGTTGTTAACATCTACAGTTTCATATTCATCTGCGTCATCGCTCCAGTCCCAATTTACGGCTTTCTTTGTTGCATTATAAACTTTACTGAAATCAGCACCTTCGTTCAGAATCAGTGTCAAGCCCGTTGCGTTATAAGCAGTCTGTTTGGTAACCAACCACGGATAGTTATTGATGTCCAATGCCGGAACAGGGATGAATCTATTGGCTTCCCAGCTATTGGAAGTTTCATATGTTTCTGTAAATTCAATATTGGCAAATGAATAAGTTACTGCTATACCTTCATTCCACGCCTTTTTGTCAACGGTACGGTCTACAGGTTTGATAATCATATAGCCACGTGCATTGTCATTCCAGTCAAGATTAAGGTTCAATTTCACATTGTCACTTGCACTTGTTTCATTAAACGTTTCATCTTTTATCGTTGATGTGCCGTCTGCTTTGACTGCAATTGTGATTGTCGAGCCACCATCATAAGTCAGCTTACTTGCCTTTTGTGCGGTTCCCGTTGTCACTTGTTCACCATCTTTGTATTCACCCAATGTTTGAACTTCAATAGACTGAAGCTTTCCAAATACGTTGTCGTTTATGTCCGTATAAGCATCTACACCTTTAGTTTGGAATACCAATCCCGATAATATACGGTTGAATTTTAAGGGAACATTCTCACCTACTGCCACCTTGTTATCAGCTTCGGGATATCCTGTTGCTACTGCATATTTTGCATTCAGTTCATAAATGCCTCTACCTTCGGTATTGATTTGAGTCTGTTCGGCGGGCAGTGCATTGGGAAGATTGAATTTTACTTCAAATCCCTTTTTCCAGTCTGGAGTAACTGCGTCTGCTAATTGGATTGTATTTGGATATACAGCTACGAATGTAGCAGGGGTATTGGCAGTTACATTGGCATCAAAATCTAAGATATCAATTTGGTTTGATGCAGTAAAGTAGGCATTTCTCTCAGAACGTGTAGCTTTGTATGAAGAGTAGCTACCATCTATTAGACTTGTTCCAAAGTTGATTGGCGTACCGGCTTTATCTTTAATAACATTTGTTGCAAAAACCTTAATCATATCCGTCTCTGCACTCCAGAAAGGCAGCCATTGTACATTTTCGCCTTCTCCTACTTCCTCAAATTCACCTCTTGTGGTTGCATTTTGCGAATCGATAGCGGTGAATGTGATACCTTTTGTCTGCTCCTGTTGTACAGAGAGGGTTTCCAAATCCTCTGTACAGCTTGCAGCCAGGGCTAAAATGCCCGCACAAAATAATAATCTTTTCATTGCAATGTTTTTTTAATGTTTTATAAACTTTCTGTTCATTTGTCTTTTACAACAATTTTAGAATTCACCCGGTTGGATAGGATCTTCATCGCTGCTGGCAACAAATCCTTTTTCCACTTCTACTTCCAAGATTTCTACCTCGGGAGCTACATAAAACTTTTCCATTTCCATAATTTTTAGTTTTTAAATGTTAGTAATAAAATAAATATCTGTTTCAGTCAATCGTCAGTTGCTTTCTTTTTGCGGTTTCCGCCGGGCGTCCCTGCCGCCCGTCTACACCTTAATTATATATATGCCTTCCTGCCTTTCTCTCTTCTTTCACCACCCCCTTTCACAGCACGCTACAGGGCACATTTATGGCTGCAAAGTAACAAACAAATTTCCTAAATACAAAATAAAAAACCTTTTTTTTGTACTTATGGACTCGAATGAACTGTTTTTTAACGTTCTGGAGCCCTCTAATATCAGCGAGCCTCCGGATGTTGAGTATTCTGTTTTCACTTTACCTCCTTTCCTTTCTTTCTGTTCATTCTTTACTGTTTTTTTGTTTAGTCAAAATCTTTAAGCCTTTTATAGGGTCAAAGATATAGCTTTTCTCTGGAATTGCAAACAAAAATGTGCATTTTTCTTTCGTGAATTAAAAATATGTTTTTTCAATGGCATTCAGAATCTTCGTCAAGTAGTGTCCAAAGCACGTTCTGACGCCCTGTAAAGTATGTGGATTTCTACCGTTGCTACAGATGTCTTTCGTCTTGTTGGCATATTTTTCCCCATTAAGGAGCTTCGCCGGATTTCGGCTTTTGCTTTCAAGAGGAAGATACAAAGGTGCGTCAAACGGACTAATCACCAACCCCCGTTACACAATCAGCGGGAAACATGCAATGCTTTGCGTGACGCATTGCAAAGCTTTGCATCGGGCTTCGTAAAGCTTTGCATCAGGCTTTGCAAAGCTTTACGTGAAACTCTGTAAAGTAACCTCAGTGTCTGCCTGTCCATGAGGCAATGGGATGCGGCAGGAATATCCTACTTCTCATGATACCCATGGGCACGGCGGCAGTCCATATCTTTGCAGGTCCATCAATCTAACACTTTAAATTATGAAAAGAAGTATGTTGTACACGAAGTGTGGTTCTGAACTGAAGGTGCACTTCAATCTGAAACAAACGCGTGACGCGGAGAAGCTGACACAAGTCATGCTGGTGATGACCCTGTCCGGACGGCGGGTGAGGCTCTACACGGGGCTGCGGGTGAAACCGCGCTTCTGGGACAAGGCCGTCTACCGCTGCAGGCCCGACGGGAGGGTCAGCAGAAGGGACTGTGAAATGCTGGAACACATCAACCGCCAGATAGACCGCCTGGAGCAGGCGGTGGACGATACCGACGAACGCCTGGCCGCCCGCGGAGACTATCTGACGGAGAGCGTGCTGAGGCATGTCGTGGGAGAGACACGGAGCCTGGCCGACCGGAGCGGACATCCGCTGCTCTGCCTCCGGCAGCTGGCGCAGGACTATGTGAAGGAGGTGAACCGCCGGGGCAGGCGCGGCAACGAGAATTCGAGGAACACCTACCTGACCGCCCTGGGACGGCTGGAAGACTATGACCGGACACGCAAGATGCCCATCGGCTCGTTCGAGGACTTCGACCGCAGATTCTTTGCGGATTTCACCAACTATCTTTACAAATACCGCTTCGGGAAGAACCTGGAGAAGAATTACACGCAGAATACGGTGGTCAACACGCTGAAAGTCATAAAAAATCTGCTGCACCGTGCTTATGACAACGAGATGACAAGCAACGACTACTTCAGACGGGTGCAGACGTCGCTGCCGGCCGACGTGAGCGAGCCGGTGTATCTGCGCGAGGAAGAAATCAGGAAGCTGGCGGCCGTCGAAACCCGCGACGGGGCGGAGCGCGAGGTGAGGGACATGTTTGTCATCGCCTGCTATACGGCCCTCCGCTTCAGCGACCTGAGGCGGCTGAACGAAGCAGAGATCGACAAGGGAGTCATCTCGCTCTACCAAACCAAGACCAAAGAAAAGGTGACGATACCCATCCTGAAGGAGATTGCTCCGCTCGTGGGCCGTTACCGGCGGGAGGGCTTTCCCGTGATAGACAAGGCGAAGGCCAACCGCATCATCCGCGTGCTGGCCGAACGCAGCCGCCTGGACGAGACGGTGAGCTATCGGGAAGTGAGAGGCGGCAGGGCCACGCTGCACACCGCCCCCAAATACAGGCTGATCAGCTTCCACACGGCCCGGCGCAGCTGCGTGACCAATCTTTACAAGCGGGGCTATCCGGCCAACTACATCATGACGCTTTCGGGCCACCGCTCCATGCAGGCGTTCCAGCGCTACATGCGGGCCTCGTCAAAGGAGATGATGTCGAACTTCTTCCTGCTGCTGAAGAAAGACAAGGCCATCGTTGTATAGCCGAGGCGAGGAGACTGAAAAGGAAGAAGTGCTGACATCGGGTCATCCCGCCCTTGATGCGGAATCCACATTACACTCTTTGTTCCATCATGGATCCCAGCTCAAGGCCGGGATGACGTTGTATTTGCTCCCATTTTATTGTTGAGCCTCCTTGGAGGAATTCTCATTTGGCCCGGCACCGCAGTCCGGCCAGGGCATGCAGGAATTTTAAGCTGGGCAAATGGTTGCTTTAAGCTGGGCAAACGATTGCTTTAAGCTGGGCAAACGGTTGCTTCAAGCTGGGTAAATGACCGCTTTAAGCCGGGCAAACGATTACCCCAGACCGGGCATGGAATAGAGTACATTATTTTTCTATTTCCATTGTCGTCTTTTTTGGCCATGCATGAATGATGGGGCTTTTCCCCTCGGGAGAGACTTTTCCGGCTCCGCCGTGTTAGGATTCTTTATAAGCCTACGTTTCCCAAGGACGGCAGGTGGGTACGTCCGTCCAATCGGTCTGTCGGCGCTCCGCCGTGCTTATGAAAGGAAGCGCGACATGGCGGACAGGTGTCACAAGGTAGTGTCATTCCTGCTGCTTTTTCCTCTGTAAGGCACAGCAATCGTCGTAACGTCAATAGGTTGGAGGTATGCTGGCTGGTGTCGGAATCTGGTGTCAATCTTGCGGCAGCCTGTTCTTATCCTCGTCTCCTATTCTTCTAACCGGCTGTGAACAAGGGAAATAAAGGTGTACAAGCGGATTCTTATTCATTGTCATTTCAGTCGTATTTTCATATTTCACAGCCTTTTTAACAGCTGATAATCAGCCATGTACGTTCAAAACCTATTTAGGAAATTTGTTTGTTACTTTGCAGCCATAAATGTGCCCTGTAGCGTGCTGTGGAAAGGGATAGTGAAAGAAGCGGGGAGGTGTGAAAACGTATATATATAATAAGGTGTAGACGGGCGGAGGAAAGTCCGATGAAACCTTAACAAAAAGCAACCAACAAGTGTAATAGAAAAAGAATACGAACATTTATTTACTAACATTTAAAAACTGAAAATTATGGAAATGGAAAAGTTTTATGTAGCTCCCGAGGTGGAAATCTTGGAAGTGGAAGTAGAAAAAGGATTTGAAGGAAGCTTGATGCCAGACGTGGATCCGGGTGAAGGCGTAGGAGCTTGATTCTAATTAAGTACAAAACAATTTACCAATAATTAATTTATTCAATATGAAAACAAAATGGTTATATGCAAGTGCTTTAGCACTATTTGCTGCAAGTTGTGCTGAGACCGAATTTGATCAGCTTGGACAAAATCCGACGATCAATGATGAAGGAAGAGGCATCACGTTCATTGCCGGTTTCAATGACGGAGCTGAGACAAAAGGTGATTTTTCACAAGCAGGCAACGTGTTTAATACAAACTGGTTTGCAGATCATGATGCAATAGGTGTCTTTTATAAAACAGGAACCCAAGTTGGTAATATGTTACCAGAAAATCTCGCGAAAGCTGTTGCAGGAGGTGCATGGATGGGGTTGCAAGTAAAGTCAGGAACAGGAGAGAGTACAGTAACTGAATCGAACGCATTCAAATTTAGAGCTTCTGCTTCAGGAACGAACGGATACTTTGTAGCTGACGGTGATGAGGATATGCTGAAGGTTACTGGATTGTGGACTACGGATGCCCAACGTCCTACCTTCCGCGCATTTTGGCCTTATAACGAGGAGGATTATTCATCTTCTTCAGAAGTTGTATTGCCTGTTTTAAGTGAAAATCAACAGATTACTCCAGAAGGTTATGGAATAATGAACAATGTGTTCATGGTTTCTGAAAGCACTTTCAATGGTTCTTACGACCAGTATGACAATTCTGTGGCGAAAGACAGATTTGGATTGGACATGAAACGTGTAAACCCCATTGTTTGGTTCCAGGTTAAAATCGGTGATGAGTCTGTAACGAATAAGATTTATAAACGTGATTATCCTTTCGGCTTTGACGAACGTTACGGAGCATTAAACAACGTAACTCTTGAAGCAAAGGGTTATAATTCTGATTCTAAAAACATTGAGCCATCTAAACTGACTTTCAACAGTGATGACAAATGGAATATCGCATACAAGGATTTGATTGTTGAAGGCGAGAATGGGAAAACAATCGCTAATCCTAAGGCATTTGTTGAAGGAGAAGAAAATGATGCAAGCACAAGTATAACCACCTATTTGGGCGCAACTAAAGGTGCTGGTCTTTCGTGGGCAGATGATTATACTGTATTCATGCCTGTTGCTAATATTGACCGTTCCGCTTTTGTTAAAGAAAATGTGGACGAGACAATGAGTGCAACATATACCTTTAGCAAGATCAAGCTGCAGAAAGATGTAGAAACCCGTTCTAACCTGTGGTCTGGAAACAGATGGGTCGGATATCCTTCACCTGAAGGCTATAAGCTGTATGAAGACAATTACTCAGTTTATATGAATGGCAATGACTATGTTCTTGAAATCAATAAGGACTTTGACCTCGCTGACGCATTCGACAAGGATGGTAATGTTGTAAATATCTACAAAGCTGATGGAAAAGCAATTGCTAAGGACGAGATTACGCATTTCGTTTCCAAAGTAAATCTGACGGATAAAGCTGATTATTCTTTGATCCAGTCTTTGACTAACTTGACTCATATTACTTTGGTGGAGAACGAAAACCTGCCGGAAAATGCTTTCAGCGGTTTGAAGGGTCTTGTATATGTAAACTTACCCAAGGTAACCGAAGTTGGCAACAATGCATTCCCTGATAATGACTATACAGATGTATATATGGGTTCTTATAACTTTGAAGATGTTCCGGAAACCAATCAATTGGCAGTACGTAACACTTTGCTGAAAGCCAATTCACTTGAAAGAGCCGACATTTCTGGCGTCAGCACGATTGGTGTATTGTTTGTTCAAGACCAATATCCGACATTCATCAACTTCGCACAGTTGGAAGAAATAACCGTTCGTGACGGTGTTCTTCTTGCTACTGCCGCATTCCGAGGATGTGAAGCTTTAACAACCGTTTCCGGAAAGGTTGTTCTCAACAAGGCATCAAACAGCCAGTTCGCTAATTGTGAGCAACTGAAAGTGATTGAAATTAGCGGAACTGAAATTCCTGAAGCAGCATTCAGTGGTTGTATTAGTTTGACTACAATCAACAATAATGGAAAGGCTGTTGTTCCGACTTATATTGGTCAGAGTGCTTTTGCTGCAACTGCTTTGACAGACATCGATCTTTCTCAGGCAGCAACCATTGGCAAGTCTGCATTTGAAGGATGTAAGTATCTGACTGGTGGAAATGACCGGACTTTGATGGTATCGGTTGCAAAACATATTTCAGACAGAGCGTTCTACGGATGTATTAATCTGGAGAATATAACCTTCACTGTAGCTGAATCAATTGGAAGTCAAATATTGGATTGGGAATCTACTCAGTCTTCTCAGTCCAAGCTTAAGAAGATTGAATTTATGAAAGTCTTCACTGCTAATGGCTATGACTTCTTTGGCCCGAGCTCGAAGACGATAAACATGCAATTGTTCTGTAACAAAGCTCAGCCGGGAGTTACATTCCCTGTAGGTGGTAGTCCTAAGATTTCACTGGGCGGCAACTCCTATACATTCATGACTATCGACTTGAAATATTAATAGTGGATTTGAAATAAACTAATTTATTTGGAGAGGCTGTCTCAATTTGAGACGGCCTCTTTTTTACATTTAAGCCAGAAACCGTTTACATCCGGTTCTGACCAACAACTGACATATCGACTGTATGCCAACCATTGTAACCATCTTTACAATATACTTTGCAAAGCAACCATCATAAACCCAACAATTAAGCCCAACCTTGGAGAGAAAAAATCCACATCCGTATCTACAGCAATCTTTCAATAAGAACTATAAGGATAGACATAACAGGCCAGCTACCGATAAACGATACCTGTCAGTCCCTCCCTATAGCAATTCTTTTTTACTTCCCAAATTTGCATAAACCACGGCAAGCGAGTAACTTTGCAACCAGTTATGATAAAGGAAATCCTTGCCCTACTTCCTCCCAAAGCCCGCCGGCGCAGCTGGCAGGTGGCCGTGGCGGTACTGGTGCGCGCCGTGCTCGACTTTGCGGGCGTGGCGGCACTGATACCGCTACTGCTGGCCGTGCTGCGCCCCGAGGGCAGCCGGACGCAGATGCTGCTGCTCTGCCTGGCGGTGATGAGCTTCGTGGTGCTGAAGAACGCCCTGGTCGTGACCCTGGCACGGGTGGAAAGCAGCTTCCAGCTGGAGGTGTACCGAGACTTCAGCCGGCGGATGTTCGTCAACTACTACCGCCGGGGCCTGCTGTTCCTCAAGAGCAAGAGCAGCGTGCAGCTGGGACACGAGGTGAACTACGTGTGCTACCTGTTCTGCCTCTGCGTGCTCTCGCCCCTCTTTCGCATAGCGGGCGACGCCATCCTCATCCTCTTCATGATGGCCACCCTGGTGGCGTGGGAACCCATGGCCGGCCTGCTGCTGTGCGCGGCCTTCCTGCCGCTGGCCCTGATCTACACCGCCGTGGTGAGACGCAAGCTGCGCCTGTATGGCCAGGAAGAGCTGGAAGCCAGACGCAGGCAGAGCCGCACGGTGGTCGAGGCCTTCCGCGGCTATGCCGAGCTGGAGATAGCCCAGGCCTTCGGCACCTCGCTGACGGCGTTCGACCAGGGCATGCAGAGCATCGTGCGCAGCCGCCTGCGCATGGAACGCTACCAGCTGTTTCCCCAGTTCCTGAGCGAAGCGGCCATCGTGGCGGGCATCGCCCTGCTGATAGGAGCCGGACGAGGCGACCTGAGCATCGTGAGCGGTGTGTTTGCCATCGCCGCCTTCCGCCTGATACCGGCCATGCGCAGCATCCTGAACAGCTGGGTGACGCTGCAGAACGCCTCCCACTCCATCGAGATTGTCCGGGACGGACTGAACGAAGCCTGTGCGCCCAAAGAAGGAGAGGAAGAGCCGTTCACCTTCGAACACGAGCTGACGCTGCACAATCTGGGCTTCGCCTTCCCCGACGGCAAGCTGCTGTTCAGCGGCGTGAACCTCGCCATCCGCCGGGGCGAACGCATCGGCGTGAGAGGACCCAGCGGCTCGGGCAAGTCGACCCTGTTCAACCTTTTGCTGGGGTTCCTGGAGCCTACGGAAGGAGAGATACGGGTGGACGGCCGAAAGCTGACCCCAGCCAACCGCCACGGCTGGCACCGGCTGGTGGGCTACGTGCCGCAGGAAATCTTCATCATCGAGGGCTCGCTGCTGGACAACGTGGCCCTGGGCGACGCGCACCCCGACCGCCAACGCGTCATGGAGGTACTGACACAAGTGAGCCTGAAGGGCTGGACGGAAGAGCTTCCCCAAGGGCTGGACACCCCGCTGGGCGAATACGGCAGCCGCCTGTCCGGCGGGCAGAAGCAGCGCATCGGCATCGCGCGCGCGCTCTACAAGAAGGCCGAGGTGTTGTTCTTCGACGAGGCCACCTCGGCACTGGACAGCCGGACGGAAAGCGAAATCAACCAGGCGCTGGAGGAGCTGTCCGAGCAATACCACGAACTGACCCTGATTATCATCGCCCACCGCGAGAGCTCGCTGAAGGTGTGCGACCGCATATTTGACTTAAGCTAAAAAAGAAATGAGAGTATGATACAAGACTATCTGATTGCAGGATTCCGCCTCCGCATGGAAGGCGAGCCGCTGGTGAAGGCCATAGAAGCCATTGAAGGCTTCAAACCTTTTGCAACCGAAGCTACCGGAGAAGCCCAAATCCACCTCGCATGGACCGAAGAAACGGCTCCCGACTTCACAACCAAACTCTATCAAACAGAACAGGAACTGACAAAGAACTGCTTCGGACGTTACGAAAAAGGTTACTTGTTTGCCACACGCTACCACGCATACGACGACCATCCCCTCCAGATATGGGTACCGCAAGGAGCGAACAAGGCCTGTGTTCACGGGAATCTGGACCACAACCTGCTGCGCTTTGCCTGCTGGATTGCCTTCGGCATCCTGATAGCCCCCCATAAGGCGGTGGCCATCCATACCAGCGCCATCGTATTCCGCGACAAGGCGGTGCTCTTCCTGGGCGAAAGCGGGACCGGCAAAAGCACCCACACCCGCCTGTGGCGGGAGAATATTGCGGGAGCCACCCTGCTGAACGACGACAGCCCCATCGTCCGCATACACAACGGCATTCCCTACGTGTATGGCAGCCCCTGGAGCGGAAAGACGCCGTGCTACAAGACGGAGATGCATGAGCTCGTAGGCTGTGTGCGCCTGTCGCAAGCTCCCTACAACGAAATCAGGAAACTGAACGTGATGCAGGCATACGCCGCCCTACACCCGTCGTGCCCTCCCGACTTCGCCTATGATGAAAAGCTGTACGACTCCATCAGCGAGGTCTTGAACGACATCCTGACCCAAGTGCCTGTCTACCACCTGGCCTGCCTGCCCAATGCGGAAGCGGCACACCTGTCCTGCAAAAACATCTTCGGAGTATGAGAAAGATTGTGGTAGAAAACGACTTCCTGGCCGAAGCCGCCGAAGCCTTGCGCCAAGGGAAGGCCGTGAAGGTGCGCATCGACGGACAAAGCATGTATCCGTTTATCGTCGGAGGAAAAGACGTGGTGGAAATTGTGCCCCTGGGTATCGACGAGAAAATGCCTGCCTGGTGTTGTCCATTCTACCAATGGGAAGGCCGGTACATGGCGCACCGGTATGTGGGCAGCGCGGGAGACGAATGCCTGATGCTGGGCGACGGCAACCTGATGCGCGTGGAACGTGTAAAGCGAAAGGACGTGCTGGGCCTGTTGCGCTACATCTACCACGCTGACGGCAGCCTACAGGACTGCACGGACCGGAAGTGGCTCCGGCGCGGGGCCCTGTGGTACCGGCTGCGGCCTTTCAGAAGAGGGTTGCTGTTTGTATTGAAACGGTTCCGGAAACCTTAAGAAGCGGGATTCTTAACGCATCCGCTTCTTCCATTGCATGGATGCCGAGTGCAGCGCCAGCGCCAACGGATGCCAGCGGGCTTCCTGCGGTACGATGGCCCCCCACTCCCTGCTACGCTTCAGCACGCGGACGAATGTATGCCACTTGCCGCTCCAGTAGCCCTCAGGGCGCTTGGACTGGGCGGCATTGTGCTTGCCGAAGTTACCGCCTGCCCAAATGTCAGTCAACAGCCACTCGGCAGTAGGGATGTCCGCCGCCTGGAATGGAACAAGCAGATGTTCCGCAGAAAGTCCCAGATAGCGGACGACGATGACGCCAAATACCCTGGCTGCCTTTTCCAGGCCCAGGCTCTTCAGCAGGGCGGCTGTCTCCTCCTTGCCCGGCAGGTCGCGCTGGGCATACAGCATGCAAGCCCAATCGCAGATCTGACGAAGCCCGATCCCCTCGTCCAGAAAATGCTGGACGGCATGCAGCAAGACGAAAACCGTGTCAAACGGCAAGGGCGGCAACGTCACCTCAGCATCCCCTATCGTCCGCTTGCGGCAGTCGACACCGGTATACCAGCGCCTGATTTCACGCTGCAGCCTGCGGTTGGCGCCCGGGGCGCTAAGCTGTGTCATGATCCGGTGGTTCTCGACAATGACTCCATGCCAGGTGAAACTGGCATGCTTATACAATTCCTCTTCCTCGGAAGAAGCCTCCAGCCTCAGCAGTTCGTTAGCCCGTTCATAATGGTCCAACCCTGTAAAGAGGTCGATGTCACCGCATTGGCGGTGCAAAGGCTCCCGATAATTCTGCGCCAGCCCCTGACCTTTCATCAGTACCGGCTCGATGCCCTCCTTGCGCAAGAGCGCATACAGATTTCCCAGTTCGCGGTTCAACAGGCGGTTGTTTTCCTCCATCTGCAACACGACATTGCACCATTGCAGGTAAAGGGCCCGAGGAGGCAGCTTGTCCTTTGGCAGAGACTGCACGCCGTCGAACACGACTCCCAGCAAAGCCTGCGCGCGAGCCGACCGATAGATTTCTTTCCAATCGGTCTGATTGTCAAACAACTGGGGATTTGCCTGCTTCCCCCACAAACCGGCCCTTATCAGTTCAAAGAATTGTTCCTGTAATGTCGTCATAAAATAGAATCCAGATGGTCAAAACGAGTGCAAATATAGCATAAAGTGATATTTTAATCAATTTTTTCCCCACAATCCTACCATAATCTTAAAAATAATTGTTATTTTTGTCGCTGGAATATCCATTAATGATTATCGAATTATGCACATTAAAGATATGTATAAAGTTCGTCAAATTGCTGGCGAACATATCATTGTGGGGCAAGGCGCTATGCATGCCGACATGACCAAAGTGATTTCTCTCAATTCTACAGCATTGCTGCTTTGGAACGAGTTACAGGGACGCGACTTTACAATAGCCGATGCTGCTGCTGTTTTGACGACTCACTTTGGCATAGACCATGACCGTGCCGAGGCCGATGCCCGTTCGTGGGTAGAGCGTCTGGTTGGATGTGGCGTGATTGCCGAATAATTCCCCCCTTTTCCATTCCATCAGCAAAAAGCCATCTTTTCAGATGGCTTTTTTATTGTACGAACTTACATCCAATAAAAATGGCGTGTGACAAACACACGCCATTCCATTATCAGACAAGAGATGCCCCCTTTCTTCGCGAAAGGAGGTATCATCTATAAGAAACTGTTCTCAATTTATTTGGAAGATTCCACCAATACAACTCGGTTCAAAATCGGCTCACCAAACGAATCAACAGCCTCGGTCTTGCCCACAGACAGACGGGAAGCGTCTACTCCGTATTCGTCTACCAAGACTTTAATGACAGCTTCGGCACGCTTCTTGGCCAATTGCTGGTTGAATTCAGGCGTACCCGTAGCCGAATCAGCATATCCGTTGACTACATACGTGCTTTCGGGGTTGTTCTTCATCGTTTCAGCCATGTAGGAGAGGTTCATGGACTCACGCTTGGACACCTTGGCAGAACCAATCGTGAAGAATACGGTACGAGGAGTAACATCCTGTTTTACGATTACTTGAGGTTCTGGCTTCTGAGCAGCCTCTTTCTTGGCTTGGTCCAAAGCAGAAGTCAATTGCTGGTTTTCTGCTGCCATTTCCTTGATTTTATTACGCATATGGTCCAGCTCGGATTCCGAAATGAGCTGTGGTTTGGGTTTGTCAAATCCACGTTTTGCAAAACGATAAGTTACGCCGACCGTAGCACTGACTACGCCATCATAACCCTTACCACCCAAACCGGCATCAAATTTGTCTTCCATACCAACAATGCTCAGTTCCAAATTAATGTCCCAAGCATCTGAGATACGGAAACGGTTGAGCAAACCTGCATTGGCAGACATGCACTGACGATGAGCCTCCGTATAGCTATGAGTAAAGCCGAAACCTACATAAGGGATAATCTCATATACACGATTAGGATTGTAACCGCCAAACAAGGCATTCAGATTGAACATAGCGTCGGCATGCAGATTCATGTAATTAAAGCGCTGCTTGTAACCGCCGTCCACCATATCACCCGTAGTATAATCTGTCAACGCAGACGGAGCAAAACCTCTGGCCTGCAAACCGCTATACTGCAAACGCCCTCCGATACCCGGAGTGAACCACTTACCAACAGCGATGTTGATTGTCGGACTTATCCGCTGACCAAAATTACCTACATTGGTATCAAAGTCACCCATCAACACACTTCCACCCACACCGGCAGAAATAAACCAATTGTCCCAAAACTTATTGGTAACCACTGCATACTTGTCCTGATCTGCATCAACGGACGGTTTTGCCTCCGACTGTGCCATGGAACCCAAAGCAACACCCGACATTGCCAATAACATTAAAATCTTTTTCATAATCTCAGCATTTTAAAATTAATATAAACATATTCGCTCACAAACCTTACCCGCGAAATATCTTTGCAACTTATTTATATTAATAAGGTACCAAAGGTTAAACTTCACAAGTATATTGAGACAAATATATAGTTTTTTTTAATATAACACAATTTTTTCAACGAATATCGCCCAATGATACGTTAATAACTATTAATTAAGAATAGAAAGGCGCCTTTTAAGCAAAATACTATACATTATTTTCCCTTCATATCCTCAAAATAGGTATCAAGCAACGACTTGGCGGCTACAAACGACGTCAGGTTTCCTTGCAGAACCTGCTGCTCACGGTCGGCCAGCATCGACTGGATTTTGGGATTGTGGTAAAAGCTGTCCTTCAAATGTTCGTTGATGCTCTCGTACATCCAATATTTGCTTTGCTCGTTGCGACGATAATCGAAATAGCCGTTGGCTTTTACAAAACCTATGTATTGGTACACCATGTTCCAAATTTCTTTTACTCCTAAATTATAGAAGCCGGAATAGATAAGAACCTGGGGCGTCCAGCCACTTTCGGGAGCCGGAAACAGGTGGAGGGCATTGCGGAACTGGGCAGCTGCCAGACGGGCACGCTCCACATTGTCGCCGTCGGCTTTGTTGATGACAATGCCGTCGGCCATCTCCATGATGCCACGCTTGATGCCCTGCAGTTCGTCGCCCGTTCCCGCCAACTGGATGAGCAGGAAGAAATCGACCATGGAGTGGACAGCAGTCTCGCTCTGACCGACACCGACCGTTTCCACAAAAATCTTGTCAAAACCGGCCGCCTCGCAGAGGATGATTGTTTCACGCGTCTTGCGGGCTACGCCACCCAGTGAACCGGCTGACGGGCTGGGACGGATGAACGACTTGGGATGAACCGACAGCTTCTCCATACGGGTCTTGTCGCCCAAGATGCTGCCCTTGCTGCGTTCGCTGCTGGGGTCGATGGCCAGCACGGCCAGCTTGCCGCCATATTGTTCGAGTACATGGAGGCCGAAGACATCGATGGACGTACTCTTGCCGGCACCCGGCACGCCACTGATGCCCACTCGGATGGAACTTCCTGAATAAGGAAGGCACTTTTCGATGACCTCCTGAGCGATGGTCTGATGCTCGGAGCGCACGCTTTCGACCAACGTGACAGCCTGACTCAAAACAGTCACATCACCCTTGACGATGCCGTCCACGTATTCGGCTACCGACAATTCACGCTTCTTGCGCCGCGGACGATTCTTCAGATAGGGGTTCACAGATGCAGGCTGCTCCACGCCGGCATTGACGGTCAAGCCCTTGTATGCTTCGTTGTTTTCGGGATGTTCCATAGTTATTTGGCTTTAATGTTGATGGTTACTTTCGGATGGATCGGGTCATTGGTGATCAGCAACAGACGCAGGTGACGGCGATGTTTGCCGATGTTCCGTTTGGTGACAGATACCCGCAGGCGGGTAGACTCGCCCGGAGCCAGCACCGTTTTCTTCAAACGGACATTCACAGCCGGATGGAACACCTGCAATTTGCTGATCTGCAGGGGAGAACGACCGGTATTGGTCAAGGTGATGTCCTGATGGGCCCGTTTCTTCCGTGCCAGTGTCTGGCTCAAGTCGATGCTGTCGGCCGAAAGGCTGATGACAGGCGCATTGAGACGTTCGGCTTCAGTCAGGTTGGAGAAGTCGGGAAGCAGAACGGCGGAAACCGATATTTCGTTCTCCTCACCGACCTTGTCGCCCAGGAAGCGGGACAGATAGACAGATGACTGGGTCAACCCCAAGTCTGTCAGCTTCTCGGAGTTCAGCGTCAACTTCACCGTGCCACGCTCGCCCTGTTGCAATACTTCCGGATTGCTTTCCATCGTCAGATAGGAAGGGAGATGCATCAGCACGGGCTCGTAGGGCTTGTCCGAGAGATTTACGACACTGAGGTACATCACTGGATGCTCTCCGCGCTGTACATCGGGGAAGTCTATCTCATTCCGATCGATGCGTATCTGACCGATCTGATAGGGATGTGTACGGGTAAAGTCACTGATTTCGGTCACCACTTCCCCGTCGAACTTCAGGTAGACCAGGTGGGGAGCCGCATTGGTAAAGATGGCGACCGACTTCTGAAAATGTCCCAAGGCTTCGGCGTCGAAGGTTACGTCCACCGTTCCCTTTTCGCCAGGCGCAATGGGTGTCTTGGTCCATCGGACATCGGTACAGGCACAATCGGGCTCCACCTCACTGAGAACCAGCGGTTCATTGCCCGTGTTGGTGACGGTATACTGCACCGTAACGGGACGCTTCCACTCAATTTGCCCCAAGTGTTGCATCTGCGTGCTCGACGTGAAGCGTGCCTGCGCGGCAACACCCGCCACCAGGCATGTACAAAGCGTTATGATAGAAAAAAATCTTTTCATCCGTTTCAAAGGTTATCATGATTACAGATTGCAAATGTACAAAATTCGGGTTGAAGAAACACCCCTTGACACACATTTTAGGCAAGATTTAGATTCAGGCTTGTCAAGCGAATCCGCCAACCCTTTCTCTACCACCCCGACAAGTGCACGACAAAGCACTGCTTTCCCCAAAGAAAAACGATGTTTTCCCCTAAAGAAAGCGATGGGACACGACTTACTTCCGGCCACGGTGTTGGAAGAACCAGCGGAGGATGGAGGCAGGAATGGTGTGAGTAAAGGAGTTGACTTCGTCGCTCCGCTCGTCGACACGGGCAAAATACTGGGCGGCGTCCTTGTCGGAGAGCACCCCGTCGGCCTGCATCTGGCGGATGGTGCGCCGTTCGTTGCTCAGCACCATACGGATGGCTTTTTGCGTCAGAGCGTGGTTGTAGGCTTTGGGGAAGTCGGCAGCCAAGCGCCCGATGACATGGTTCATGCCTTCGATGTTGTGTTCCACTTCCCGACGAAGTGCCTGCAGGAGGCCTGTCTGCGACGGTTGTACCAAGCCCGAAGAAGCCAGGTCGTCGAGCAGCTTCAGGTCTTCGCGCTGCAGAATGATGAAACCGCGGCCCAGGTCGTAGATGATCATGATGCGCTCGCGGAAGTAGAAGCCCGTCCAACGGCTGAAGTAGGGCAGCTTCTGCATGCGGTAGAGCGCCTGCGTGCGGCTACAGAAATCGAAAATGGAGCGACGGAGGTCCAGCGGATAAGTGCCGTCGTGGTCATAGAGTTCGTCGAGCGAGTTCATCAGCCGGCGGAAAGCCGTCTGCGAAATGATGCCTTCGTCGTAGATTTCACGGCTGAAAGCCTTCTCACGGTCGAGCACCCGCAGACGCAGTTCGGCCAGCACGTCCTGCGAACGGGCAGCAGACAGAGGAGCCTTGTCGGGAAGCGGAGCCACGTAACCAGCCACCTTCTTCCAGTTGGCTCCCGCCAGCGGTTCGCGGGTCTTCAGGCGTTCAAAATATTTCTCCCCGCTCTCGCGGATACGTTCCTGCACGCGGCGTTCCATCAGTATCCGAGCCGAAGGCACATGGATAAGCCCCAGCTTACCCAGCAGCCAGCGCGTGGTAGTGGCGTTGATGCAGAGGGTCAGCGTCACAATACCCGCCGTGAAGAACAGCACCTGGCTGCGAATGTCCTCGGGGATGGCAGGCGTATAGGACACCATCAGCGCCAGCGTCAGGCCCAAGGCACCGCGCAGGCCGCCCCAGGTGAGAATGACCGACTCGCGCTTGCTCAATCCATAGCCCAGCCGCTTCATCAGCGGATAGAGCATCATGATCATAAGGAAGCGGAACACGTTCAGGCCTACATAGATGAGCAGCAGTACGCCGAAGTGCGACCACGTGAAGTCCACCTTGACGGCAATCACCACGCCCACGATGATGAACACCAGCGTATTGGCCATGTAGGTCAGCAAGTCCCAAAAACTCTCCATGAACTCGTTGACCTGCGGCTTGAGACGCGGCTTCCCCACATAGGCAATGGTCAGCCCGAAAGCCACCAGCGCGATGACACCCGACAGACCCAGGTAATATTGCGACAGGATGAACACCAGATAGGCCGAAAAGATGATGACACTGTTCTGGATGAGCGCCTCCGAGTTGATGCGGGTGATGAACCAGATGACCACTCGGGCAGCCATATAGCCCAGCAGCACACCGCCGGCCACCACCTGCACAAATTGCATGACGGGCGACACCTCGCTCTGCCCCGCCGCCGTATAGACACCAAAAAACAGCATGAAGCAGACGATGCCCGTGCCGTCGTTGAGCAACGATTCGGCATCGACCAGCGTGGAAAAGCGCTTGCTTGTCTTCAGCTCATGGAGCAGGGCCACGACGGCCACAGGGTCGGTAGCACTGATCAGGGCGCCGAACATCAGCGCAAAGGGCCACGTCCATTGCCCGTAACCGGGCACTACAAAACTGATGACCATCAGCAGAACAGCCGTCAGGAGCATGCAGATGACCAACCCCGGCACGGCCAGCAGCGTGGCGTTGGCCAAGGTCTTCTTGAAAATATGCAGATTCAGCTCATAGGCCGCATCGAATATCAGCACAGGCAGGAAGATGTAAAGGATGAAGTCGGGATTGATGTTGGCCACCCCCGTCAACGCCTCCCCCACCTCGGGCACGGCACGAAACAGGCCGTATCGGTCGGCCAGCCCCACCAGCAATCCGACGGCAAACAACGCCACCGTATAAGGTACGCGCGAACGGCGCAACAACGACTTCAGCAAAGCGCCGACCACCAGACCTCCGATAGCCAGCAACAAAGGCACGAGCAAAGCAAATTCTTCCATAAAGCCCAAAATTACAATCAAAAGTTAAGCCTTGCAAAGATAACATAAACTACGAGAAACGCCAAGCGGAAAACACAGATTTCCACTCCCCGATTCCGAAGCGCGGCACGTCCCCTCCGCCCCTCTCCATCCAAGCCCCGCTATCACGTTGAAAAAGAAGCGAAAATATCGGGCAAACATTTGCACATCTCGGATAAAAGCCGTACTTTTGTGCCCGATTATTCCGAAACGGGTCCGACAAAGAGCTTTCCAAGTGATTGGAGACCACCCGACGGAGCTAACTTATACATTATATATAAGAAATGTACGCAATTGTAGAAATCAACGGCCAGCAGTTCAAGGCAGAAGCTGGCAAGAAACTGTTTGTACACCACATCCAGAATGCAGAAGCAGGTGCAACAGTAGAATTTGAAAAAGTACTCCTGGTAGACAAAGACGGCAACGTAACCGTAGGCCTGCCCACCGTAGAAGGCGCCAAGGTAGTTTGCGAAGTAGTATCTCCGCTGGTAAAAGGCGAGAAGGTCCTCGTTTTCCACAAGAAGAGAAGAAAAGGCTTCCGCAAGCTGAACGGACATCGTCAGCAGTTTACAGAGTTGAACATCAAAGAAGTAGTAGCTTAATCAATTTAAAACAGTAAGAAGAAATGGCACATAAAAAAGGTGTTGGTAGTTCTAAGAACGGCCGTGAATCAGCAAGTAAGAGATTAGGCGTTAAGATATTCGGTGGCGAAGCTTGCAAGGCAGGCAACATCATCGTTCGTCAGAGAGGTACAGAATTCCATCCGGGCAAGAACATCGGTATGGGCAGCGACCACACTCTCTACGCCTTGGTAGACGGAACTGTACAGTTCAAGGTTACCCGTGAAGACAGACGTTACGTATCTGTCATTCCGGCAGAAAGCGCAGAAGCATAAGTTTTTGCCTCATATAACAAAAGGCACAAGGGATGCAATCAAAAAACGGTTGCATCCCTTTCTTTTTAGGAAAGAATGAGTTACCTTTGCCGGGTAAAAAACGAAAAAAACAATTCTTAATCCAACAAGATATGCTTACCATCAAACAAATCACTGAAAATACAGACGCGGTAGTCCGCGGACTGGAGAAGAAGCATTTCAAGAATGCCAAGGAGGCCATCGAACAGGTATTGGCCCTGAACAACAAACGTAGAAGTACACAGACTTTACTCGATAACAACCTCGCCGAAGTCAACTCCCTGTCCAAGTCCATCGGCCAGCTGATGAAGGAAGGCAAGAAGGACGAGGCCGAAACCGCCAAGAGCCGTGTGGCCGAACTGAAGGAAGCCAACAAGACCCTGCAGGCCGACATGGACCAGGCCGCACACGACCTGCAACAGCTGCTCTACACCATCCCCAACGTTCCCTACGACGAAGTGCCCGAAGGCGCTACGGCCGAAGACAACCTCGTGGTAAAGATGGGCGGCATGGAGACCGAACTGCCCAAAGACGCCCTGCCCCACTGGGAACTGGCCAAGAAGTATGACATCATCGACTTCGACCTGGGTGTGAAGATTACCGGCGCAGGCTTCCCCGTATACAAAGGCAAGGGTGCCCGCCTGCAACGCGCCCTCATCAACTTCTTCCTCGACGAGGCACGCGCTTCGGGCTACACGGAAGTGATGCCCCCCACAGTGGTGAACGCCGCTTCGGGCTACGGCACCGGCCAGCTGCCCGACAAGGAAGGACAGATGTACCATTGCGAGGTGGACGACCTCTACCTCATCCCCACGGCCGAAGTGCCCGTGACAAACATCTACCGCGACGTCATCCTCGACGAGAAGCAGCTCCCCATCAAGAACTGCGCCTACACCGAGTGCTTCCGCCGCGAGGCAGGCTCCTACGGCAAGGACGTGCGTGGCCTGAACCGCCTGCACGAATTCTCGAAAGTAGAGCTGGTGCGCATCGACACCCCCGAACACAGTCGCCAGAGCCATCAGGAAATGCTCGACCATGTGGAAGGCCTGCTCCAGAAGCTGGAACTGCCCTACCGCATCCTGCGCCTCTGCGGCGGCGACATGAGCTTCACATCGGCCATCTGCTACGACTTCGAAGTGTATAGCGAAGCACAGAAGCGCTGGCTGGAAGTAAGCTCCGTGTCCAACTTCGACACCTACCAGGCCAATCGCCTGAAATGCCGCTACCGCACGGCCGACAAGAAGACCGAGCTGTGCCACACGCTGAACGGCTCTGCCCTGGCCCTGCCGCGCATCGTGGCCGCCCTGTTGGAAAACAACCAGACATCCGAGGGCATCCGCATCCCGAAAGCACTGGTTCCCTACTGCGGCTTCGACATCATTGATTGAAAATAAAGAATTGAGAATTGAAAATGGAAGGATGGCATTCATTCTTCATTTTCAATTCTCAATCATCAATTAAATAATTCTAACCCCATAATCTATTCATCATGAATGCAAAAAACAAAAGTTTCGCATTGCCGCTGACATTCGTCGGCATCATGTTCTTCGCCATCGGCTTCGCGCTGGGCATCAACTCACTGCTCGTACCCGTCCTGCAAGGTTCGCTGGGCATCTCGAACGCTGCTTCCTATCTGATTATCGCCGCGACGTTCATCCCCTTCCTTATTTTCGGCTACCCTGCCGGACTCACCATCAAGGCCATCGGCTACAAACGCACGATGTCACTCTCGTTCATCATCTTTGCCGTAGCCTTCTACCTGTTCATCCTCTCGGCCGACTACAAGAGCTTCAGCCTCTTCCTGCTGGCTTCGTTCATCAGCGGTGCTGCCAACGCCTACCTGCAGGCCTCCGTCAACCCCTACATCACCATCCTGGGTCCGCTGGAGAGTGCCGCCAAGCGCATCAGCATCATGGGTATCTGCAACAAGCTGGCTTGGCCCATTCCGTCCATCTTCATCGTGTGGTTGCTGGGCAAAGACGTGAACCTCATCGGCATTGAAGACCTGAACAAACCCTTCATCATCATCATTTGCGCCTTCATTGCCCTGGGCATCATGGCTTTCTTCGCGCCCCTGCCCGAAGTGAAGGCTGAAGGTGAAGACGAGGACGACACCACTTCCAGTGCATCGAGTTACGCTGCCGGCAAGACGTCCGTCTTCCAGTTCCCCCACCTGTTGCTGGGCTGTCTCGCCCTGTTCCTCTACGTGGGCGTTGAAACCGTTTCGCTTGGAACACTCGTCGATTATGCCAACTCGCTGGGCCTGCCGGGTGCGGCCAACTACGCTTGGATTGCCCCCATCGGCATCGTCATCGGCTACATCTGCGGCATCATCTTCATTCCGAAATACATCAGCCAGGCCGCCGCGCTGAAGGTGTGCTCCATTCTGGCTGTCATCGGCTCGCTGCTCGTCGTGCTCACGCCGCAGGACATCTCCATCTACTTTATCTCGTTCATGGCGCTGGGCTGCTCGCTAATGTGGCCTGCCCTATGGCCGCTGGCCATGGCCGACCTGGGCAAGTTCACCAAAGCCGGTTCGTCGCTGCTCATCATGGCCATGTTCGGCGGTGCCGTTATCCCCACCCTCTACGGATGGTTGAAGGACGTGACCAGCCCCCAGCAAGCCTACTGGCTCTGCCTGCCGTGCTTCCTGTTCATCCTCTATTATGGTGTGTCGGGATATAAGATCCGCACGAAGTAAGATACAGATTTCAGATTTCACATTTTAGAATTCAGAATTCTGATTTTAGAATAAAGGAGTTAAGCCAAACGCTGGGGTTTCGCACACCCTGGCATTGGCTTAGCTCCTTTACTTTTGACTTCTGAACCCCTTCTTAACTCTTTCCCAGCTCCTCTTATCCTAACTTTCTTCCTCTTCTTTCTTTGATTTTAACAAATAAGCCGTATCTTTGTATAATCTATCAATCTGAAAGCAATTACGTAATTATACCAACAAAAAAACAACGAAATGAATAAAATCATCAGCAAAGAACAATTTTCAGCGAAAGTGTTCAAGTTCGAAGTGGAGGCTCCGCTCATAGCCCGCTCGCGCAAGGCCGGCCACTTCGTCATTGTCCGTGTGGACACCAAAGGCGAACGCATGCCGCTGACCATCGCCGGCGCCGACGTGCAGAAGGGTACCATCACGCTGGTCGTACAGGAAGTGGGCCTCTCGTCCACCAAGTTGTGCCAGTTGAACGAAGGCGACTACATCCTCGACGTAGTAGGTCCACTGGGACAAGCCACACACATCGAAAAGTTCGGCACCGTGGTATGTGCCGGCGGCGGTGTGGGTGTAGCCCCGATGCTACCCATCATCCAGGCCCTGAAAGAGGCGGGCAACCGCGTCATCTCTGTCCTGGCCGGACGCACCAAAGAACTGATAATTCTCGAAAATGAAGTAAGGAAGTCATCGGACGAGGTCATCATCATGACCGACGACGGCTCGTATGGCAACAAAGGACTTGTGACTGAAGGCATCGAGAGCGTCATCAAGCGCGAGAAGGTGGACAAATGCTTTGCCATAGGCCCAGCCATCATGATGAAATTCTGTTGTTTGCTGACTAAGAAATACGACATCCCCACAGACGTATCACTGAACACCATCATGGTGGACGGAACAGGTATGTGTGGCGCCTGCCGCATCACCGTGGGCGGAAAGACCAAATTTGTCTGTGTGGACGGTCCTGAATTCGACGGTCACCAGGTGGAATGGGACGAGATGTTCAAGCGCATGGGATCGTTCAAAGACGTGGAACGCGAAGAAATGAGCCATCTGGAGGCATCTGTCTGCCATGCCGTCCCCGCTGAATCCTCTCCAGCCGAAACGCCGGCCGCACGCCCCATGACGGACGACACCTCGATGGAAGAACTCCTCGACCGCAAAGCTCCCTGGCGTGAAGCCCTGCGCAAGAGCATGAAGCCGAAGGAACGCACCGCCATCGCCCGCTGCCCGATGAACGAACTCGACCCCGTCTACCGCGCCACCACCCGCACGGAAGAAGTAAACACTGGCTATACCAAGGAGCAGGCCATAACCGAAGCCAAGCGATGCCTGGATTGCGCCAACCCGACGTGTATGCAAGGCTGTCCTGTCAGCATCAACATCCCCTCGTTCATCAAGAACGTGGAGCGCGGCGAGTTTCTCGAAGCGGCTCGCGTGCTGAAGCACACCTCCTCGCTGCCTGCCGTCTGCGGACGCGTCTGCCCGCAGGAGAAGCAGTGCGAAAGCCAGTGCATCCACCTGAAGATGAACGAACCCGCCGTGGCTATCGGCAACCTGGAGCGCTTCGTGGCCGATTATGAGCGCGAGAGCGGCAACATCATCCTGCCCGAACTGGCCCCCAAGAACGGCATCAAGGTGGCCGTCGTGGGTTCGGGTCCTGCCGGCCTGAGCTTTGCAGGCGATATGGTGAAATATGGCTACGATGTCACCGTCTTCGAAGCCCTGCACGAGATTGGCGGCGTATTGAAATATGGTATTCCTGAGTTCCGTCTGCCTAACAAAATTGTGGACGTGGAAATCAACAATCTCGAGAAGATGGGCGTGAAGTTCGTCAAGGACTGCATCATCGGCAAGACCGAAAGTGTGGAAGAACTCCAGAAGGAAGGGTACAAAGGCGTATTCATCGCCTCGGGCGCCGGCCTGCCCAACTTTATGAACATCCCCGGCGAGAACAGCGTGAACATCATGTCGAGCAACGAGTACCTGACGCGTGTCAACCTGATGGACGCCTCCAATCCCGAAACCGACACTCCCCTCAACCCCGCCAAACGTGTCATGGTGGTAGGTGGCGGCAACACGGCCATGGACTCCTGCCGTACGGCCAAACGCTTGGGGGCTGAAAAGGTATACATCGTCTACCGCCGCAGCGAGGCCGAAATGCCTACCCGACTGGAGGAGGTGAAGCACGCCAAGGAAGAAGGCATCGAATTCCTCACTCTCCACAATCCCATCGAATACATTGCCGACGAGAAAGGGGCCGTAAAGCAGGTCATCCTCCAACAGATGACTTTGGGCGAGCCCGATGCCAGCGGCCGACGCAGCCCTGTCCCCATTCCAGGTGCTACCGTTACGCTCGACATCGACATGGCCGTAGTGGCCGTAGGCGTATCGCCGAACCCTATCGTGCCCAAGTCCGTCAAAGGATTGGAACTGGGGCGTAAGAACACCATCGCCGTCAACGATGACATGCAATCGTCCATCCCCACCATCTATGCCGGCGGCGACATTGTGCGCGGAGGTGCCACTGTCATTCTGGCTATGGGCGACGGACGCCGTGCAGCGGCAGCCATGCACCATCAACTGCAAGGATAAGCCCTGCCCTTGACCACAAAAATTGCAGGCCACATCCACCTGCACGAAGCTGTGCCACAACGTAGAAGCCTATCCGCTTCCACGCTTGGCACAGCTTTTTTGATGATTACATTCCTCTTCACATGCATTTACTTATTATAACAATATGACACAAGCGCACCCTATTTTATTACAATTATGCTACAAAATAAAGAATAACCATCCATTTTCACACCTTAATTTTGATTTATATCAAGAAATGACATTCCCAACAGCACTTTTCCCCTTATTTGTTTTTATGTTATAAAACATGCCCGTATATTTGCATCGGTAAAAAGAAAGAGACCTGACACAAAGTCAAGTTTCAATAGGTATTAGCATTTAAAGATTAGTTTTTTAGGATTAACAACAAAGCATTATGAAACGTTTAGGATTAACATTAGCGGCAGCATTCTGCCTGACAGCTGCAACTTTTGCAGCAGGTAACCAACCGGTAGTTGAATCAGCCAAGTGGGATGGCAACATCAATGTATCCAAGCTGAGCAAGTACTTGAACCTGGACAGCAAGCAACATGAAGAAGTGGCCAACATCTGCGAATTCTTCAACGCCGAAATGTCGCGTGCAACATCTTCCAAGAAAAACCGCGAACAATTGTTGCGCAACGCTGTATATGGTAACCTGAAGCTGATGAAAAAGACTTTGGATGAAAAGCAGTATGCTGACTACACCAAAGTACTGAATGTAACTTTGCGCAACAAAGGTATTGACATCAAGTAAATATCCGTTCCCTTTGAGGATATGATATAAACTCACATAAAAAGAAAGCGTTGGAGGCATTTCTCCAACGCTTTTTTTTCGTCAAGCACCGTCATCAAAGCAACGATGCGGACTCCCTAACCAATATATAGATAATTGGCCGTCCTACTTTCACAAGCAAAAACGTTCCTGCAATTCTTTCTTGTATTTTTTGGAGACCTGCAACTCCGTTACCCGATCAAAAGGCGGATACAGCAGGCAGTGATTATCCTTAATGAGCATCAGATAATCTATGTTGATGATGTAAGATTGATGAATCTGAACAAACCTGGGAAGACTATGCACAATCTGCTCGGCCGTCATGCCCCGACGCAAAGTCAAAGGCGGCTCGTTATTCAGAATCACTTCCCACAATTTACGCTCTGACGAATAGCGGAAAAAACCAATTTCACCAGTCCGCAACACCCGCATATCGTTAGTGGGGGTATAGACCATAAACGTCTCACTGACCGAAGGAGTGACAGGAGTCGAGATTGTCCGCTGTCCCATCTGCATCTGTTGCAGAAAACGCTTCAGGATATCCTCCAAGTCCTGGTGCTGGAATGGTTTCAGCAGATAGTCGAAGGCCGACTCACGGATGGCTTGTATCATGTATTTGTCATACGCTGTATAGAACACGACCCTCATGTTCCAGACAATGCTGTCGCGGATGTCCTGCAAAAGTTCCATACCGGTCATATCAGGCATTTCAACATCCAAGAATAACAATTCAGGATGGACCTTGTCTATCAACCGCTTGGCCAGACGCGCATTCCGGGCCACACCCTCCACCGAGAATTCAGGCTTCGCCTTCAATTCGAGCGCCAGATTGTCCGCAGCAATTTCGTCGTCGTCCACTATAACTACCTTATATGTATACATGTAATATCTACTTGTTTTCGAAGCGAATATAAGAATTTTATTACGGATAAACAAAATTTAAAACACCGGCTTCGTACTATCCGTCAAAAATCCTATATTATTCTATCAAAAAACAGGATTATCCTTACATTCTTTTTTTACAGGCGATAATCATAATCCGGCGGCAAGAGGAACGAGACCCGACAGCCCACACTGCCATCCGGCAAATTTACATTGTGCACCGACACATCGATTTCCTGACGATTCTTGGCATTCAATATCTGGATGGTCTGCATGATGACCTTCATGCCCGTACCCGTTCCCCGATTCCGACTGCTGAGACGATAGCCTCCGCCATTATCGGTGATACGGATAGCCACACCGCCCGACGGATGGCGGTCAATGTCTATCCAGAGGTTACGGTCACCGTCCTTCCCGCTCAGGGCATGCTTCACGGCATTCTCTACCGGTATCTGGATGAGCATGGAAGGCAGCAGCACCTGCGAAGGAGACACGTCATCGGCCACTCGGATGGTCGGATGGAACAAAGCTCCCAACGAGCGGCGTTCCAGTTCAATGTAGGTTTTCACGAAATCAAGCTCCTCTTCCAGGGTTACACACACCTGTTCTGCCAATTCCAAATTACGCCTCATCAACTTGACCAGTGAAGCCAGTTCCGTCTTTTCCGCCTCCTGCTTGCGCGACAGCATCTCCTGGTTCAGTACATTGAAAATGAAGTGTGGAGACAGACGGTTACGGATATTTTCCAACCTCAGCGACGACACCATGCGCCGGTTCTCGGCCTGCATCAGTGCCCTTTTCTTTTTATTGTACAGATAAAGGAAAACCGCCAGCAGCAGGCAGACAACGGCTACCATGGCCACAATCAATTGTGTCTGACGAAGCTGCAACACCTGGTTCTCGGCCTCACGTATCATGATCCGATGGCTCAACAGCGTAGAATCCTGCTGATAGCGCAGAGCCAAGTCGGCCGTATGCATACGCACCCGTTCGCTACGGATGGAGTCGTCCAAGCGCAGGTTGTTCTTCTGGTAAAGGTATGCCTGGCGGAAGTCGCCCGTTTCTTCGTAATATTGCTGCAGATAACGGTTGCGGATATGTACCATGTCCGGATCGATGTCGGCAGGCGTCACTCCATGCGCCAGCACCTCGTATGCACGCGGGAAGTCCTTTCGTAGCAAAGCCATTTCGACGGTCTGCGTATCGAGATAGTAAAGAGCGGTCGTATGGCCGATGCGTTCGAAGAAGGGACGGCATTCGTTCATGTACCGGGCCGCAGAATCGGGCATCGCCAGTTGCAGGAAACAATCGCTCAAATTCAGACGCCCCAGGTTCAGCTCGAAAATCATGTCGGGATAGCTTCCAGCCAGATGGATGAGTTTTCGGAAGTAAGTCATGGCTGTCCGGTTGTCTCCCCGATAATAATAAGAGGTACCCCGGTTGTTCAGATAGATGTATTTTTCATACGGGAGCATGTGGTCATACTCCTTACCTGCCAGATTATAGTAATGGTCACACTGGTCAAAATCACGCAAAGCCACATAGACCTGAGCCAGACCATAGTAGATGGGAGTACGCCGCTCCGAAGGCAACTGCAAGGAGTCGCAGAGCAATAAAGCCCTTCTGTACCACATGGCTCCCTCGTCCAGACGCCCCAAACGGTTGCAGGCGTCGGCCAGGTTCATCAGGATATCCGGAACACCGTCGGTACGCGTTCCTCTCATCCGCCATTCGTAAGCCTGCTGGAAAGCCAGCTTGGCCGAGTCCATATAACCTGTCCGCCCCCAAAGATTGCCTTTCATGTTCAGGCATTCTGACTTCAAGTCGGCCAAAGCAGGCGAAAAAGGCCGATGTGCCACAAAATCGTCTATTTTGCGGGCCACCAGCCAAGCCGAATCCATCTGCGATGTCATCAGATAGGTTTTCAGTGTCAGCGACAGATAGTCATACTTCACCAGGCTGTCGTGTGCCTCTTCCATCCGTTTCAGAGCTTCGGCTCTCATCCAGCGGGGAGCTGTCGAAATGGAGTCGGCATGTCGGGCAAAGAACTGCTCGAAGGCTTCCAACTCCGACAGGCTGTTCCCTCTGTCCTGCTGTGTACACGAAAGGAAGCCTATCGCAACCAGCAGCCAGCAGAAATAAAATATCGTTCGCAACCGCCTTTTCATATTTTGTTTTATCAAGTGCTCTTGTCAAAAAACTATTACAAAAGTAACCCTTTTCCAACAATAACGGCAAAAGGAGAAGGATAATCTTATGCATGTAACCTGTAAAAGCTCATCCGAATAGCAACGGGAACTCATAAAACGAGAACTGTTCAAAGGAAAACGGCGGCGGGATCGTGTATCTCATCCAGTCGTTTCTTCATGCGGCCATGCAGGTCATCGGCCACTTCGAGTCGTTTCTCCACAAGGTTTTCCAGTTGTGCAGGGTCTTTCTGTCGGTCAAAGAGGAAACGTTCCACAACCTTCCCGCGCTCGAAACGCACGGCATAAGTATACCGCTGTGTCCGATACCCCCGGGTACCGGTATCCACGTTCGTTCCCGTCTCGTCCACGGCGCTGTAGCGCATATACAGCTGTCCGTCGGGCATCTGTTCGCGGCTACCCTTCACCTGTTCGCTCAGGTCACGGGCCTGCACGGTAGAAGGAATGCGACCCTTCAGCCCCAGCAATGACAATATGGTGGGACAGAAATCTTCGATGGAAATCAACAGGTCATTGTCCACGCGGGGAGCTATCCGGTCGCCATAGGCCAACAAGAACGGGATGCGGACTGCCTCCTCATAAAAAATGTTCTTGCCAATGTTTTCGTGTAAACCCATCGAATCGCCGTGGTCCGACACGAACACCACAATCGTATGGTCGTATTGTCCGTTTCGCTTCAACGCCTCCACAATGCGCCCGAACTGCTCATCCACCCCCGTAATGCAAGCATAATAGTTGGGCAGGCTTTCCTTGAAAAGTTTGGCAAACTTCGGCTGACCCTGCAACTGGGGTAAGGAAGCGGCTATCGAGTCGACATTCAAATCCCGGTAAAGCTCCTTGTAACGTTCGGGCACCAGCTCGTAGCCCGTATGCGGAGGGTTCATGGACACCATCATGGCAAAAGGTTTGTCCGAACCGCGGATGCTGTCCAAGTATTGAATAGCCAGGTTGGCCTCATATTCCGGCCCCCACTGGTTTACATAGTAAAAGCCGTCCCTTCCAGCATCACGACTCCAGTAGAGCGGACGAAGGTGGTTGTCGTAAGTACCATACGCCATCCAATAGTCGAACCCATGCCTGCGTTCAGGCGGACACCATTCGTTCCAGGCCATCGCCCCGCGGTTGTTGGCACAATCCACATAGGGCTTCATCGGCTTGTCCAAGTGCCACTTGCCGATGTAGGCCGTCTGATAGCCTTCCTGCTTCAGGACGTCCGACCAGCACGTCAGGTTCTGCCTCAACTCTACATCCTGTGTGGCCGACTGTGACTGACAGTTCGTCAAGACTCCGTTGACATGCGGATAAGCCCCCGACAGGAACATTCCCCTGGCAGGCGACGAAACTGGATAGCTGCTGGCAGCCTGGGTGAACACCACTGCCTGACTGGCAAAACGGTCGAAACAAGGTGTTTTCACCGCTTCCTTTCCGCGGAACCCGAAGGCATCTCCGCGAAACTGGTCGGCCATCACCACCAGCAGATTAGGACGTTGCGAAACTGCGTCCTGCGCCTGTGTGCTGCAGAACGGCATTGCGGCCAGCAGACCGGCCGGAACGGTATAAAAGCGATTCATGGTTTTCAATGATTCAGATTTCACTTATCAAATGCAAAACGTCGGCAAGATAAGAAGAATCCGCCAAACGGCCAAATGTCCACGCCAAAACCAAAAAAGCAGGGACGGACTTCCTTTAATGGAATAAAATGCCTACTTTTGCGTAAGAATCACTTTAAACGGACTTTACAAGATGAACGAAGAGATAAAGAAAGCCTGCCAGGTGATGCGCGAGGGCGGAGTGATACTCTACCCCACGGACACCATCTGGGGCATCGGATGCGACGCCACCAACGAGGAGGCCGTGCGCCGCGTGTACGAAATCAAGCACAGGGCCGACAGCAAGGCCATGCTGGTGCTGGTCGATTCGGCCGTCAAGGTGGACTTCTACGTACAGGATGTACCTGAAGTGGCCTGGGACCTCATCGAACTGGCCGACAAGCCGCTGACCATCATCTACTCGGGCGCCCGCAACCTGGCCCCCAACCTCCTGGCCGAAGACGGCAGCGTGGGTATCCGCGTCACGGGCGAGGAATTCTCCAAGCGCCTGTGCCAGCAGTTCCGCAAAGCCATCGTTTCTACATCGGCCAATGTCAGCGGACAGCCTTCGCCACAGAACTTCAGCGAAATCAGCGAAGAAATCAAATCGGACGTTGACTATATCGTAGACTACCGCCGCGAAGAGACCGGCAAAGCCAAACCGTCGAGCATCATCAAGTTGGACAAAGGCGGTGTCATAAAAATCATCAGACAATAGCATGAAGGGAGAACGGAAAAATCTGCTGCAGCGGCTCCTCGTCTGGCGCGAGAAGAACATCAAGGAAAAACGGTTCATCCTGATACTCAGCTTCCTGGTTGGTATCTTCACGGCCCTGGCCGCCCTGATACTGAAGATGCTGATACACTGGATACAGACCTTCCTGACGGAAAACTTCAACACGACCGAGGCCAACTACCTGTACCTGGTCTACCCCGTAGTGGGTATTTTCCTGGCCGGGCTGTTTGTCCGCTATGTGGTGAAGGACGATATCAGCCACGGAGTCACAAAGATTCTGTATGCCATCTCGCGCCGTCAGGGACGTATCAAGCGGCACAACACGTGGTCGTCCATCATCGCCAGCTCCATCACCATCGGCTTCGGCGGTTCGGTAGGAGCCGAGGCCCCCATCGTGCTGACCGGCTCGGCCATCGGTTCCAACCTGGGCAGTATCTTCAAGATGGAGCACCGCACACTGATGCTGCTCGTGGGCTGTGGCGCGGCAGGTGCGGTGGCCGGCATCTTCAAGGCGCCCATCGCCGGACTGGTCTTCACGCTGGAAGTGCTGATGATAGACCTCACCATGTCGTCGCTGCTCCCCCTGCTGATATCGGCCGTGACGGCCGCCACGGTGTCCTACGTCGTGACGGGACAGGAGGCCATGTTCCAGTTCCACCTGGACCAGCCCTTCGAGCTGAGCCGCATTCCCTACGTCATCATGCTGGGCATCTTCTGCGGACTGGTTTCGCTGTACTTCACCCGTGCCATGAACTCGGTGGAAGGCGTTTTCGGCCAGCTCAAGAAGCCTTATAAGAAACTGATGGTGGGCGGTGCCATGCTGAGCATCCTCATCTTCCTCTTCCCTCCGCTCTACGGCGAAGGCTACGACACCATCGAACTGCTGCTCAACGGCACGACCAATGCCGAATGGGACACGGTGATGAACAACTCCTTCTTCTACGGCCACGGCGACCTGCTGCTCGTCTACCTGATGCTTATCATCCTCTTCAAGGTATTTGCCTCGAGCGCCACCAACGGCGGCGGCGGTTGCGGCGGTATCTTCGCCCCCTCACTTTATCTGGGCTGTATCGCCGGCTTCGTCTTCTCGCACTTCAGCAACGAATTCGACGTGACGGCCTACCTGCCCGAGAAGAACTTCGCTCTGATGGGCATGGCAGGCGTAATGAGCGGCGTGATGCACGCCCCGCTGACAGGTGTCTTCCTCATTGCCGAGCTGACGGGTGGCTACGACCTGTTCCTGCCGCTGATGATTGTATCTGTCAGCGCATACCTCACCATCATCGTCTTCGAACCCCACAGCATCTACTCCATGCGTCTGGCCAAGAAGGGCGAGCTGCTGACCCACCACAAGGACAAGGCCGTACTGACCCTGATGAAGGTGGAGAACGTAGTGGAGAAAGACTTTATCGTGGTCCATCCCGAAATGGACCTGGGTGAAATGGTGCGGGCCATCTCGAAGTCGAAACGCAACATCTTCCCCGTCACCGACCAGGAAGGCAAGCTGCTGGGCATCGTCCGGCTGGACGACATCCGCAACATCATGTTCCGCCAGGAACTGTATCACCGCTTCACCGTGAGCAAGTTCATGACCTCAGCCCCCGGCCGCCTCTACGACACGGACAACATGGAGCAGGTGATGCAGACCTTCGACGACACCCAGGCCTGGAACTTGCCCGTCGTCGACCAGGAAGGCAAGTACTTGGGCTTCGTCTCGAAATCGAAGATATTCAATTCGTACCGCGAGGTGCTGGTGCGCTTCTCGGACGAGTGACCACTGAAGAGATATTCCCAAACTATAAATGAACAACATGAAGAAAGAAGACTTGAGAATCGTATATATGGGCACGCCCGACTTTGCCGTGGAGGCCCTGCGCTGCCTCGTGGAAGGCGGCTACAACGTGGTGGGCGTCATCACCATGCCCGACAAACCGGCCGGACGCGGACACAAGCTGCAATACTCGCCCGTCAAGCAGTATGCGCTGGAACACAACCTGCCCCTGCTCCAGCCCGAGAAACTGAAGAACGAGGAGTTTCTGGACGCCCTGCGTGCCTGGCAGGCCGACCTGCAGATTGTCGTGGCCTTCCGCATGCTGCCCGAAGTGGTGTGGAACATGCCCCGCCTGGGCACCTTCAACCTACACGCCTCCCTGCTGCCCCAATATCGCGGAGCCGCGCCCATCAACTGGGCCGTCATCAACGGCGAGACAGAGACAGGCATCACCACCTTCTTCCTGAAGCACGAAATTGATACGGGCGAGGTCATCCAGCAGGTACGCGTCCCCATTGCCGACACGGACGACGTGGGCATCGTCCACGACAAACTGATGATGCTGGGCGGCAAGCTGGTAACCGAAACCGTGGACGCCATTCTGGACGGCAGCATCCACAGCATCCCGCAAGAGGAGATGGGCGTGACGGGCGAACTGAAACCGGCTCCCAAAATCTTCAAGGAAACGTGCCGCATCGACTGGAACCAGCCCGTGAAGCGCATCTACGACTTTGTGCGCGGCCTCTCACCCTACCCCTCGGCCTGGACCGAGCTGGTACAGCCCGACGGAACGACGGTGGTACTGAAAGTGTTCGACACAGAAAAGATTTCCCAGGCGCATAACCTGAAGCCGGGCACCCTGCTGACCGACGGCAAGACCTACCTGCGCGTGGCTGCAGCCGACGGCCTCATCGGCATCCGCTCCCTGCAACTGCCGGGCAAGAAGCGGCTGAAGACCGACGAACTGCTCCGCGGCTTCCACCTGGACGAGACTTTCAACGTACAATAATACAGCATTCAAAACGTATATAAACAGCCTATGAAACCCATTATATCCCCTTCCATCCTGTCTGCCAATTTCAGTAACCTGGCCCATGACATCGAGATGCTGAACCGCAGCGAAGCCGACTGGCTGCACATCGACATCATGGACGGTGTCTTTGTGCCCAACATTTCGTTCGGTTTCCCCGTCCTGAAACATGTGGCCAAGCTGGCACAGAAACCGCTCGACGTACACCTGATGATTGTGCAGCCCGAAAAGTTCATCCCCGAAATCAAGGCGCTGGGCACGGAAATCATGAATGTGCACTACGAGACCTGCCCCCACCTGCACCGCGTGGTGCAGCAGATACGCGAAGCGGGCATGAAACCGGCCGTCACCATCAACCCGGCCACCCCCGTCCTGCTGCTGCAGGACATTGTCCGCGAAGTGGACATGGTGCTCGTCATGGGCGTCAACCCCGGCTTCGGCGGGCAGAAGTTCATCGAGAATACCGTGGAGAAGGTGCGCCAGCTGCGCGAACTCATTGCCCGTACCGGCTCGAAAGCCCTGATTGAAGTGGACGGCGGTGTCAACCTTGAGACCGGTGCCCGGCTGATGGAAGCCGGTGCCGATGCCCTCGTGGCGGGTAATGCCGTTTTCTCGGCCCCCAATCCCGAAGAGGTCATCCACGCCTTGAAGAATCTGTAAATCTTCCACCAGTTGTTTCTCCAGGGACTACAACAGCATCCCTTTCTGAGGCTTCTGCTGCCGCTGGCCGCAGGAATCGTGTGCGGAGACGCACTTCTGCACGCCTTACCGACGGGGCTGCTCCTGAGTCTGGCCGCCCTGGCTGCAGGCATGCTTGTCATCAGCCACTGGCTGAGCCGCCAACGCCTGTTCGGTGTTTCCCTGCATGCCTTGCTGGCCATCACCGGCTGCCTGCTGCTGCAACGCCAGCTGGCGCAGGCCGACTTTCCCTTTACCGGAAAGGCGGGCTTCTACAAGGTCGTCATCCACAGCCAGCCGGAAGCCAAGGCGCGCAGCCTGCTCTGCCCCTCCCTCGTGCTGGAATGCGGAAAGAACGACACCGTCCTCACACCTGCCGCGTCCAACAAGCAGTTCCTGCTCTACCTGCCGCCCGACTCCGCCGCCCGCTCCCTGCAGCGGGGAGACATTCTGTGGATACACGCCCGTCTGGCACCGCCCGCCAACCAAGGGCTCCCCGATGAGTTCGACTACGCCCGCTTCCTGCGCCTGCGGGGGGTATGCGGCACGGCCTACGTGCCTGCCGGCCAATGGCAGAAAGCCGGACACGACTTCACCCGCACCCTGCGCCAACGGACTGCCGACCGCCAGGCCCGCATCGTGGAGCAATACCGCCGCCAGGGCTTCGAAGGCGACGAACTGGCCATCCTCTCCGCCCTGACCGTAGGCGACAAGGACGACCTGAGCGAAGACATCGTCGAGACATACTCCGTGACGGGAGCCAGCCACGTGCTGGCCCTGTCGGGCTTGCACATCGGTTTCCTCTATGCCCTGTTCTGGTTCCTGGCCGCCCCGCTGTGGAAGCGCTGGCGCCTGCTGAAACTTCCCCTGCTGCTATTGCTCGTGGTCCTGCTGTGGGGCTTTGCCTTCCTGACGGGACTCTCGCCTTCGGTAGTCCGCTCCGTCACCATGTTCAGCATCCTGGCCTTGTCCTACCTGCAGGTCGAAAAGCCACTGACGGCCAACACCGTGGCGGCCACCGCCTTCCTGATGCTGCTCGTCCGCCCCGCCTGGCTGTTCGACGTCGGCTTCCAGTTGTCATTCTGTGCGGTAGCGGCCATCCTGTTGTTCTATCCCCGCCTGAACGGCCTGTACCGGGGAAAGAACCGGTTCATCGGTAAGGTGTGGAGCCTGATGAGTGTCTCCATAGCCGCCCAGTTGGGTACCGCTCCGCTGGTGGCGCACTACTTCGCACGCTTCTCCACCCATTTTCTGCTCACCAACCTGTGGGTCATCCCGATGGTCTCCATCATCCTCTATGCCGCCGTGGCCTGGCTGGCACTCAGTCCCTTCGCAACCTTACAGGCGGCCCTCACTCCCTGCATCGAGAAACTGATTCAGGGACAGAACTACGTCCTGCAACGGATCGAGCAACTGCCCTTTGCCTCCATCGACCACCTCTGGCTGGACACTGCCGAAGTCCTCCTCATCTATGCCACCCTGCTCACCGCCTGCCGGTACCTGCGCCGACGGACGGCGGGCCACGCCTACACCCTGCTTTTCACCCTATTGATATGGGCTGGCTACCATACACTGAACATCACAACCAGCAGACCCTCCCAAAGCATCGCTTTCTACAACGTAAAAGATACTCCTGCCGTCCATTGCCTGACCGGCGGGAAGCATTCGTGGCTGGTCTGTGCCGACAGCCTTCCCCGCACGGAATGGCTCCAACGCTCGCTGGCCCCCCACTGGAACCACCAGCGCCTGCTTCCCCCGCAGGTGGTGACAGGACGCTACCAGGCTGACGACCTCAGCCTGCACGACAACATCGTGACCTACGCCGGCAGCCGCATCTGCCTGCTGAACGACAACCGCTGGCGCGACCGCCGCTCGCCCCGTCCCCTGCCCGTGGACTACCTCTACCTGTCGCGCGGCTATCAGGGCGGCATCCACGAACTCACCTCCCTCTTCCGCATCGGTACCGTCATCGTCGACGGCTCTCTGTCGTCCTACTACCGACAGCGCATCGCCGACGACTGCCTCCGGCTGGACATTCCCTGCCGCTATCTGGAGAAGGAAGGAATCATCCGCATCCCGCTCTGACAAGGCCAACGAGCGGAAGGCCTTCTGCTACATTGACATTTTTTAATGTAAAGAACTCGGAAAAGTCGGACAATTGGGTTATCTTTGAAGAACATCAAACTTTACGGATATGAAATACAAGCTTTTGGTTCTCGATGTAGACGGAACTCTGCTCAATGAAGAGAAAGTCATCAGCAAACGTACCCTTTCCGCCCTGCTGAAAGTACAGCAGACGGGCGTGCGCATCGCACTGGCTTCTGGGCGCCCCACCTATGGGCTGCTCCCCATCGCCAAGTCACTGGAACTGGGGCTATACGGAGGTTTCATCCTGTCCTATAACGGCTCCCAGATCATCAATGCCAAGAACGGCGAAATCCTGTTCGAACGGCGTATCAATCCCGAAATGATACCTTATATCGAAAAGAAGGCTGTCAAGAACAATTTTGCTCTGTTCACCTATCACGACGACACGCTTCTGACCAACAGCCCCGACAACGTGCATGTCCAGGAGGAAGCGGCACTGAACAACCTGAAAATCATTACGGAAGAAGAGTTCTCCACCGCCATCGACTTCGCCCCCTGCAAATGCATGCTGGTGAGCGACGACGAAGAGGCGCTCACCGGCCTGGAGATTCACTGGAAGAAACGGCTCGACGGTGTGCTCGACGTCTTCCGCTCGGAGCCCTATTTCCTGGAAGTGGTGCCCTGTTCGGTAGACAAGGCCAACACGCTGGCTGTCCTGCTGGAATACCTGGGCATCCAGCGCGACGAAGTCATGGCCATCGGCGACGGCGTATGCGACGTGACCATGATCCAAATGGCCGGCACGGGCGTGGCAATGGGCAACTCGGTGGAATCGGTCAAGATCTGTGCCGACTATACAACAGACACCAACGCCAACGACGGCGTGGCCCAAGCGGTAGAGAAACTCATCCTGACCGAGATACGCGCCACCAAGATTCCACTCGACCAGCTGAACGCGCAGGCCGAACATGCCCTGATGGGCAACCTGGGCATCCAGTACACCTACGTCTCGCAGGACCGGGTGGAAGCCACTATGCCAGTGGACCACCGCACCCGCCAGCCTTTCGGCATCCTGCACGGCGGAGCCACCCTGGCCCTGGCCGAAACCGTAGCCGGACTGGGTTCGATGATACTCTGCCAACCCGACGAGTTTGTCGTGGGCATGCAGGTGAGCGGCAATCACATTTCCTCGGCCCACGAGGGCGACACGGTGCGTGCCGTAGGCACCATTGTCCACAAGGGACGCTCGTCGCACGTGTGGAACGTCGACGTGTTCACCTCGACCAACAAGCTGGTGTCGTCGGTACGCGTAGTCAACAGCGTCCTAAAGAAACGCTGATCCGACCAGCCACGCACGGCCTTCCCAAATAAAACCATCCGCTCCTTCGCTCGGAAACAAACTTTTTCGTACTTTTGCCGTCGCATTATTCACTTAAAAGACAAAAAGGTACACATGTTAAGCAAAGTTATCGCCCAAGCCAACATTGACCACTTCGCCAAATGGCTGGACCGCGCGGAGCGGATGGTTATCGTCACACACGTAAGCCCGGACGGCGACGCCATCGGGTCCTCCCTGGGATTGTGGCATTTCCTCAACTCACAGGACAAGACGGCCAATATCATTGTGCCCAACGCCTTCCCCGACTTCCTGAAATGGATGCCGGGCAACAAGGACATCCTGCAATACGACCGCTACAAGGAGTTTGCCAACCAGCTCATCGCCGAAGCCGACGTCATCTGCTGCCTCGACTTCAACGCCCTGAGCCGCATCGACGCCATGGCCGAAGCTGTCAGGAACTCGTCTGCACGCAAGATTCTGATTGACCATCACCTCCACCCCGAAGACTTCTGCAGCATCGTCATCTCCCATCCCGAGATATCGTCCACGTCGGAACTCATCTTCCGCCTGATCTGCCGCATGGGATACTTCAGCGACATCACCAAGGAAGCGGCCGAATGCATCTACACCGGCATGATGACCGACACGGGCGGCTTTACCTACAACTCCAACAACCGCGAAATCTACTTCATCATCAGCGAACTGCTCTCCAAGGGCATCGACAAGGACGCCATCTACCGCAAGGTGTTCAACACCTATTCGGAAAGCCGCCTGCGCCTGATGGGACATGTACTGACCCAGATGAAGGTCTATCCCGAATACCATGCCGCCCTGATATCACTTACCGGCAAGGAGCAGAAGCAGTTCAATTACATCCGGGGCGACAGCGAAGGATTTGTCAACATCCCGCTCAGCATCAAGAACGTCATCTTCTCCTGCTTCCTGCGTGAAGACACCGAGAAGCCGATGATCAAGGTATCCCTGCGCTCGGTGGGCAAGGTCCCCTGCAACCAGCTGGCAGCCGAATTCTTCGGCGGAGGCGGACATCTGAACGCCTCGGGCGGCGAATACTACGGCACCATGGAAGAAGCATTGAAAGTCTTCGAACAGGCGCTGGAGAAATACAAACCCCTGCTCAATGCCAAAGGATAGAAAAGCAGAACGGACAAAGGTTAAAAGATACGAACTTTGTCCCCGCATTTTTCAATATTCAAGGAAATCAGATACTTTTGTACGGAAATACAAACTTATACAGATGAAGAAACTTATATCTTTCTTTTTTATACTGCTGGCTATGGGCTTTGCCTTCCAGGCCTGCGACGATACCAAGACCTACGCCGAAATGCTGGAAGAAGAAGATGATGCCATTGCCGAATTCATCAGCAAGGAAAACATCAAAGTCATCAGCCAGACCGAATTCTATGACAACGACTCCGTGACCAATGTAGAAGAAAACGAATTCGTCCAGCTGGCAAGCGGCGTGTATATGCAGATTGTAGACAAGGGCTCAGACAACCCGGCGGACACCGTCAAGGACAACGACCTGATACTGGTACGCTTCATGGAATACAGCCTGCTGGACAAGGACACCACGCTGAGCAACCTGTCCTATCCCTATTTAGTGGATGAATTCAAGTACACGGCCACCTCCTCGTCCATTGCGGGCATCTTTACCCAAGGCCTGATGTACTCCGCCTATGGCTATACCGCTGTACCCGCCGGCTGGCTGGTCCCGATACCCTACATCCGCGACAGGGCCCACGTGCGCCTCATCGTACCTTCCAAGATGGGACACCAGGGAGCTATACAGTATGTATACCCTTACTATTACGACATCACCAAGTATCAGATATACAAGTGACGCCACAACCAAGCAAACAACTAACCCTATAATTCAAATAAATCTATGACTCTAATCAAATCTATCTCTGGAATCCGCGGAACCATCGGCGGCCATGCAGGCGAGGGACTCAATCCGCTCGACATCGTGAAATTCACTTCTGCCTACGCCACCCTCATCCGCAAGACGTGCACCGTAAAAAGCAACAAGATTGTAGTGGGCCGCGATGCCCGCCTCTCCGGCGAAATGGTGAAGAACGTTGTGGTAGGTACCCTGATGGGTATGGGATGGGACGTGGTCGACATCGACCTGGCCTCCACACCAACTACCGAACTGGCCGTCACCATGGAAGGTGCCAGCGGCGGTATCATCCTCACCGCTTCACACAACCCCAAGCAGTGGAACGCCCTGAAGCTGCTGAACGAGAAAGGCGAGTTCCTGAACAAGGAAGAAGGCAACGAAGTGCTGCGCATCGCCGAAGCCGAAGCCTTCGAATACGCCGAAGTGGACAAGCTGGGCACTTACCGCAAGGACCTCACTTACAACCAAAAGCATATCGACAGCGTACTGGCACTCGACCTCGTTGACGTAGAGGCCATCCGCAAGGCCGACTTCCACGTAGCCATCGACTGTGTGAACTCTGTGGGCGGCATCATCCTGCCCCAACTGCTCGAAGCATTGGGCGTAAAGCACGTAGAGAAGCTCTACTGCGAGCCCACCGGCAACTTCCAGCACAACCCCGAACCGCTGGAGAAGAACCTGGGCGACATCATGAACTTGATGAAGGCCGGCAAGAACGACGTGGCCTTCGTGGTTGATCCCGACGTAGACCGTCTGGCCATCATCTGCGAAGACGGACGCATGTACGGCGAAGAATATACGCTGGTCAGCGTGGCCGACTACATCCTGAAGCACACACCGGGCAGCACCGTGTCGAACCTGAGCTCTACCCGCGCCCTGCGCGACGTAACCCGCAAGTACGGACAACAATACTACGCTTCGGCTGTGGGCGAAGTGAACGTCACCACGAAGATGAAGGAAGTAGGTGCCGTTATCGGCGGTGAAGGCAACGGCGGTGTCATCTATCCGGCCAGCCACTACGGACGCGACGCTCTGGTAGGTATCGCCCTCTTCCTGAGCCACCTGGCACACGAAGGCAAGAAGGTGAGCGAACTGCGTGCCACCTATCCTGCTTATTTCATGGCCAAGAACCGTGTGGACCTGACGCCCGACACCGACGTGGACGCCATCCTGGCCAAGGTGAAGGAACTCTACAAGAACGAAGAGATCAACGACATCGACGGCGTGAAGATTGACTTCCCCGAGAAGTGGGTACACCTGCGCAAGAGCAACACGGAACCCATTATCCGCGTATATAGCGAAGCCCACACGCAGGAAGAAGCCGAAGAAATCGGCCAGCAGATCATGAAGGTGATTGCCGAACTGGCAAAATAAATTAAGAACTGATAATGAAGAATGAAGAATTGCCTTTCGAGGAATTCTTCATTCTTTTTTTATGTCTTATTCCTCATTTTTCATTAAAAGAACTTTCTCCACTTCCCCCTCGAAGTTGGGTGAGAAGATACCCTTGCCCAGATTGGCACGGATTTCCTCCACAGGCCAGAAGCAGCCGCCGTCCAGTTCGTCACTGGGACAGACCGGACCATCGTACACCGTCTTGTAAGTAAAGACCAGTTCGCGCTCGCGAGCCGACTCGAAGACATAGTGTGTCACCCGTTCGGGAGTGAAGTCTGTTATGCCCAGTTCCTCGCGCACCTCGCGACGTAGAGCCTGTTCCACGCTCTCACCCAAGTCCACATGGCCGCCTACGGCCGTATCCCACTTGCCGGGCTGAATGTCCTTCCATTCGGGACGCTTTTGCAGATAGAGTTCGCCGCGCGAGTTGAACACATGCAGATGGACCACGGGATGCAGCAGCCTGCTGCCGTTGTGGCATTCGCCGCGCGTGGCGGCACCGATAATGTTTCCTTCCTCATCGACGAGGGGAAACATTTCCTGATTGTTGTCTTGGTTCATAAACAGTTATTCAGTAGAAAATTTCTGTATCAGCTCGATGATGACAGGCCGTATGGAGGGCAAGTCTTCTTTAATAGTAGAAAAGACTATCTCTTCGTCAATGTTCATATATTCGTGCGAAATAAGATTTCGCATGTCGTAAATGGCTCTCCAAGGGATGGTTTCATAACCGCTGAAAGGAGCTTCAGGTTCCTTCAGTAGTTTGCCGACCTGTTCTCCGATGGCTTGCAACCGCATAACACATGAGTCAAAAATCATCATGCCGCCGGGAGTAAGCAGAAACTCATCGGCACAATGAATGTCCTTGCAACGTTCTTCAATGATATCTATCGCTTCCAATATCTGTTGCAGACGGTCGTATATCGTATATTTCTTATACATAAACGATGTCATTTAAGATGTTATCCTTCAACAAAGGACGTAGGGAGTTTCTGAAGCGGACCAAATCCACGTTGCAGCCGAAAAGGGTTTTCAAGGCTTCTTTAAGCTCATACATCAGAGACAGGGAAGGTTTCTCCACTTCCACAACAATATCAATATCACTGTCTTCCGTATTCTCCTGACGGGCAACAGAACCAAATATACCGATATTGATAATGCCGAATTTCTGACCGGAGGTTTGCTTGAAACCCTTCAGTTTCTGTTTGCATTCTTCTAACTGTAACATATCCTAAAGCTTTTATGGATTGCACAATACAAATATAGGAATTTCTCCCTTTTATACAAACACTGGCCTGATATAATCTTACGGTATCAGCAGCGACGAGTCGCCGTAGCTCAGGAAACGGAAATCGTGGGCCAGGGCATAGTCGTAGATGGTACGCCAGTCGCCGTGGACGAAGGCCGACACGAGCAGCAGCAGGGTGCTCTGCGGCTGGTGGAAATTGGTCACCATCGCCCGGACGATGCGGTAGTCATACCCCGGAGCGATGATGATCTGCGTACTGGTGTGCAGGGCTTCCATGCCGTGACGGTCCAGATAATCGCGGACAGCCGTCAGGGCGGCGACTGAAGTGGAAGCCTCGCCCTCCATGTCGTATGGCTGCCACTGGCGGACGTGCAGTTCCTCTTCCGCAGCGTCGGGGTTCTTCAACAGCGTGACGCCGATGTGGTACAGGCTTTCGAGCGTGCGCACCGACGTGGTACCTACAGCCACAGCCTGCCCGCCGTGGGCTATCAGCTTGTCTATCGTGCCGCGCGACACAGAAATGTATTCCGTATGCATTTCGTGCCCCTCAATCTCCTCGCTCTTCACGGGCTTGAAGGTTCCGGCACCCACGTGCAGCGTCAGTTCCTCCAGGTCCACTCCCTTCGTGCGCAGGGCATCGAGCACGCGGGGCGTGAAATGCAGGCCGGCGGTGGGCGCAGCCACGGACCCCTTTATCTTGGAGTAGACGGTCTGGTAAGTCGTCTTGTCGCTCTCCTGCGTCTCGCGGTTCAGGTAGGGCGGGATGGGCAGCTCGCCGAACACTTCGAGGATATCGGCAAAAGTCACTTCAGGATTGTCCCAACGGAAGTCTACCCAATGGCTGGTGCCGCGGCATTCGCCCCGCTCGGCGGTCAGTGTCAGCGGTCGTCCCTTCACCATCATCTCGCGGCGCAGGGGACCTTCCTTCCACTTCTTCAGGTTGCCTATCATGCAGAGCCAGGCGGCATGGCCGGTCTGCTGGAAGTTCAGCGCATAGTCGTTCGGTTCAATAGGTTCGAGGCAGAACACCTCGATGAGCGCGCCCGTCTCCTTGCGGAAGTGCAGGCGGGCCTGGATGACCTTGGTATTGTTGAATATCATCAGACAGCCTGCCGGCAGATAGTCGGGCAGGGAAGTGAAGCGGTCTTCAGTCACCTGGCCATGCCGGTAAACCAGCAGCTTGGACTGGTCGCGTACGGACAGGGGAAACTTGGCAATGCGTTCGTCGGGCAGCGGATAGTTGAACTCGCTGATGTGGATATGTCTGGGATCTTGTTTCATAATCATCGGTTTCTTTCGGATGCAAAGGTACGGATTATCGGGGAAAATGCCGCGAGGACATCACCGAAGTTTTCCTCCCTGCCCCGACTCCCCTCTCCTTTCAGTGTTCATAACCGCCGATACGCCCGTAAATGGAATGTTCGGATGAAGGAAAGGTAGAGCAAGAAAAAAAGTCCATAGTTAGCGGCCTAACTATGGACTTTACAGCGCTAACTATGGACTTTACGCCGCCAACTATGAACATGGGTGGCAGAAATATCTTTAATCAAAGAATCACAGGGCGGTGGAGTGATGCTTGATGAGGTTCATGAACTCCTCACGGGTCTTGGCCTGGTTGAAGGCACCGGTGAAGTCGGAAGTTGTGGTGATGGCATTCTGCTTCTCCACGCCCCGCATCTGCATGCACATGTGCTTGGCCTCGACCACCACCATCACGCCCAGCGGATTGAGCGTTTCCTGGATACACTCCTTGATCTGGAGCGTCATGCGCTCCTGCACCTGCAGGCGGTGGGAGAAGATGTCGACCACGCGGGCTATCTTGCTCAGACCGGTGATGTAGCCGTTGGGGATGTAGGCCACGTGCGCCTTGCCGTAGAAGGGCAGCATGTGGTGCTCGCACAACGAGAAGAAATCGATGTCCTTCACAATCACCATCTGGCTGTATTCTTCCTTGAACTTGGCCGAACGGAGCACTTCGTGCGGATCCATCGTATAGCCCTTGGTCAGGGTCAGCATGGCCTTGGCCACACGTTCGGGAGTCTTGAGCAGCCCTTCGCGCCCGGGGTCCTCGCCCAGCAGGGTCAGGATGCGTGCATAGTGTTCTTTCAGTTCGTCCAACGCAGGAGAGGTGATGATTTCTTTTTCCAACATGATTTCTATAATAATGATTGACTGGTTTTACATAAACAGACGCTACCGGGACGACACGCAAGCCGTCCGCCAGACGTCATAAGGGTATCTGAATCTGGTCGCGGACAATGGAAACTTCCTTGAACTCGCCGGTAGCCCGCAACTTGCGCATCATGGCATCGGCCTCCTCGACACTCCGATAGTCGCCCACGCGGCACAGCCACCGTGGAGGGGAAAAGAAGGAATAGACCGGCAGGTCGGGGAACAGCTCCTTGACAGACGCCGCTACCGAATGGGCCTCGTTCTTGGCCTGACGGGTATTGCTGCCCGCATACACCTGCACGCGGTATCCGGCGGCACGGAGGGTCTTGCGTTCGCCGGTAGACGACGGAACGGCTCCCCGTCCCAACAAAGCCTCAATACGTTCGTCCTGATGGATGGTCACCTTTCCCTGACCGGGAACGTTCCGTTCCAGACTCTTCACGATATTGTCCTGTGCCGCGGCAGACAGGAGGAAAGAAAGGCCGGCAAGCGCCAAAAGCAAACGTTTCATGTGATTCGGTATCTGAATGAATGGATTGAATGATAAAAAAGAGAAGAAGGAAGTGCCCCGCCGGCTGCATGGCCTCCGGCGCAGCACTTCCCCAGACAGGTCGGCATGCCGACTCCTGTGTATTAATTAAAAGCGTCGATGATGCCCTTGAAGTCGGCAGCTTTCAATGCAGCGCCACCAATCAGACCACCGTCAACATCGGGTTTTGCAAACAGTTCCTTGGCATTGGAGGGCTTGCAGCTGCCACCGTAGAGGATGGAGCAGTTGTCAGCGATTTCCTTGCCATACTTCTCGGCTACCTGCGAACGGATGAAAGCATGGATTTCTTCAGCCTGCTCGGGAGTGGCAGTCTTGCCGGTACCGATGGCCCAAACCGGTTCGTAAGCCAGAATAATCTTGGAGAAGTCCTCGGCAGACAGAGAGAATACGGAAGCCAGCTGTGCGGCAACCACTTCGTTCTGCTTACCGGCTTCGCGCTCTTCCAGTACCTCACCGATGCAGAAGATCGGAGTCAGACCGTGAACCAGAGCCAGTTTCACCTTCTCTTCCAGGATTTCCACTGTCTCGTGATAGTAGGCACGACGCTCGGAGTGACCCAGGATGACATACTTGGCACCGGTAGAAGCAACCATAGCGGCCGAAACTTCACCTGTATAGGCACCCGATTCCTTGTCGGCGCAGTTCTCTGCACCTACACCAATCTTGGCAGGGTCAACCAACGGAGTAACCGATGCCAGGTGGATAAACGGCGTGCAGATGATTACATCACAGTTAGGCTTTTCGTTAGCCAACACTTCGTTCAATTCTTTTGCAAGAGCAATGCCCTCCTGGAGGGTCTTGTTCATTTTCCAGTTTCCTGCAACAATGTTTTTTCTCATTTCGTTTTTACATTAAAGGGTTAATACCATATACTTCATTTTTTCTCTTCTTCCGTACGCTCCTCCATGGAGGTTTCTCCTTCAATCGGTACGAGCTTCATTTTCTCCCTCCGCCTGACAATCAGGATATCCAGGGCCAGAACCAGACAGAGCGGAACGACGAACCACAGCAAGATACGCCCCATGGTCTGCCACAGGCTGACCGTTTCCGGCTGTCCCAACGGAATCTTCTCCAGGGCATCGACCAACACATATTCATCGGGCAGATTGCCGTCACTCCACTTGTGCAGGATGGTGCCGTCCTTCAGGAGGAACATGCCCGGATTGGAGCGGATCATGGTCTTCAGCGCAATGTCGTCGGACAGGCAGAAGGGATATTCGGCTCCCGTACGGTCGGCCCACAACTGGATTGCGTCTTCTTCCGAAGAGGTCAAGGCATAAAAGCCGTAACCATGCTCCACGCTGTAGTCGTATATCTCGTTGATGAGGTCGATGTTGCTGTCGTCGGCCTCCTCGATGCGGTGTGCCACCAGCAGGAACGTATAGCCCTTGCGCGACAGGACGCTGTCCGTAATGTCCTCACCCGTCTCCAAGCTCTGCATCGAGAAGTCGTGGATGGGAGGTTCGTACCCCTTCTCCTTCAGCACCGTACGGGCTTCAACAAAGGTCCACGTACTGTCCGGATAGTTGTCCAGCGAAAACTCCCGCCGTTCTCCATTTTTCTCCAGAATGAAACGCGTATCGTAGACAGGCAGTTTCTCACCTTCGGGCACCTCCATCGCCTGCTTGATGTTCACTCCTATCCGGTAAGGACGGAAATCAATCACGGGCAGGTTGTGCTGGCAATAGACCCCCAAGGCAAAGACAAACACAATGGTATACATCGAAAACACCCACTCCGTCTTGCGGCTGATGAAGCGGACCACCTCCCTGTGCCAGCGGAACACCGACACGGCGGCCAGGAGCAGAACGACGTTCTTGCCGAACGTCTGCCAGTTGGTCAGCACCACCGCATCGCCAAAACAGCCGCAGTCCGACACCGGATCGGCAATGGCCAGATACAACGTCAGGGGAGTCATGAAGAGCATCAGCAGCAACGCCAGCCAGGCGCTTACCGTCTTCCGGATGCCCAGAAACATGTACACGCCGACGCAAAATTCCACGGCCGCCAGCAGGATGCCCACAAAGAACAGCAAGGCAGAAGGGAACCAGCCGATGATGCCGAACGCCGTCAGATAGTCCTGTAACTTGTAGAACGTACCATACGGATCGACAGCCTTGACAAAGCCGGAAAAGATGAACGTACCTCCCAACAGGAAGCGGCAGACGTTCACCCACACCTTCTTGACCTTATGTATTCTTTCACTCTCCAAATTCAATCTTTATCAACCCGAAAACCGAGTAGTTTATCATATCCATGTAATTGGCATCCACACCTTCGGACACCAACGTCTGTCCGGCCAGGCTTTCTATCTGCTTGGTGCGGTAAATCTTCATCAGAATCAGGTCCGTATACGAACTGATGCGCATGCTGCGCCAGGCCTCATCGTAATCATGGTTCTTGGCCAGCATCAGCTCCAGCGAAGCCTTGGCGTATTTGTCATACAAGGCCAAAGCCTCTTCGTTGGTAATATCAGCCTGCTCGGCATATCCCAGTTCCAGCTGGATGAGTCCCACAATACCGTAATTCACGATGGCTATGAATTCCGAACGGATACCTTCGTCCACCAGCGCCACCCCCTTGGTCTCGATGCTGCGGATGCGGTTGGCCTTGATGAACAGCTGGTCGGTCACCGAAGACGGACGCAGGATGCGCCACGCCGGCCCATAGTCGTGAAGTTTCTTCGCAAACAGGTCACGACAGAGGGCGATGACATGTTCGAATTGTTGTTTGGTATCTTTCATTTCCTTACAAATAGACTGCAAAGTTAGGAATAATTAAGGAATAAAGAAAAGAGGGCACTCTAAATTATATTAAAGCACCCTCCGACCTTATCAGATTGTTTACGTTTTTTTACGAGCAGCGAAGCACCTGTCCGGGACGCAGTGTCGTTTTCTTTGAAATGCGGTTCAGCTGACACAACTTCTGGACGGTTGTCCCTTGACGGGCCGCGATCTTCGACAGGGTATCACCCTTCTTGACCTTATAGAACAAGTTGCCTCCCGAAGACTTGCTTCCCGAGGCTTTCTTCGTCTTTTCAAATGTATAGGTATCGGCCACGATGTCCTGCTTCTCGAAGTCGAACATCTTGGCGGGGTCGAGCGCCACGCCCAGGAAGCGGGTCTCGAAATGCAGGTGCGAACCCGTGGAACGTCCCGTATTTCCACCTAAGGCAATCGGTTCACCGGCCTTGACCAGCTGGTCTACGTCGACCAGTTGCTCGGACAAGTGTCCATAAATTGTTTCCAGACCGTTGTCGTGACGGATCACCACATACTTGCCATATCCCTTGCGCCGTCCTTCATTGGCCACGATACGCACACGACCATCAAAAGCGGCACGGATGGTATCACCGATATAGACCTTGATATCAAGACCGTAGTGAGCCCTGCGGCGGCGCGGACGATAGCCGAACACGTCTGTAATGCGTGTATGGTCGGTCGGCATGCAAAAACCGGTCAGGTCAATGGTATATTTGTCGGGGACAATGGCATCGCCGTATACATGAACGGATTTTGTATTCCAGGAGGGGTAAATATCGAAAGCAGGATACATGGACTGCTCCACGCGAATCTGCTTCTGCAATGCCAATGAGTCTACACTTTTCAGTTTTCTATCGATGGGTGCCTGGCGGGCAATGAGATCCTGCGAGAAAGAATTCAGGCTCACCATTGCTGCGGCAGCACAAAAAATCAGTTTAATTCCACTTAAATTCATTCCGTATTCGTCCTTTGTCTTTTTAGTCGATATCCGCCCGAGTTTCGCGTCATCCGACCTCATCCGCACGAGTGAAATATCCGTTTTTCAAAAAATTCTCTCAAAGGTAGCATTTATATTTGAAAAGGTGTATCCCCCTTAAACATTTTTTTCTTTCGCAAACCGTATCACACAGACACAGCGCCATAAAACAAGCTATATATCAACCAGATACGACAAAACATGTTTTGCAACATATTCATCATTCTGTAACAGGCAGCAACGTTTTTTGTCAGCTGATGGCCGCCCAGTTGACATTGCTCTTGCGCAAGGCCTTCAACTGATTCCACAAGATTTCATTTTCAGGCAAGACTCCCTGCGGATCCGTTTCAACAATCTTCTGGGCCACCCCGCGTACATATTGCAGCAACTGGCCGTCGCGAGCCAGGTCGGCAATCTTCAGGTCAAAGGCCACCCCGCTCTGCTGCGTACCTTCCAGGTCGCCTGGTCCGCGGAGTTTCAGGTCGGCCTCGGCTATCTCAAAACCATCGTTGGTACGCACCATGATTTCCAGCCGCTTGCGGGTATCTTCGGCCAGCTTGTAGCCGGTCACCAGGATGCAGTACGACTGGTCGGCTCCACGACCCACCCTTCCGCGCAACTGATGCAACTGCGACAATCCGAAGCGTTCGGCATTTTCGATGATCATCACCGAGGCATTGGGCACGTTCACGCCGACCTCGATAACCGTCGTCGCCACCATAATCTGCGCCTCACCCGAAACGAACAGCTGCATCTGCGCATCTTTCTCGGCGGGCTTCATCTGTCCGTGCACCTTGCACACGCGGCAGTCGGGGAAGGCTTCGCAGACATGCAGATACCCTTCCTCCAGATTCTTCAGGTCGATCTTCTCGCTCTCCTTGATGAGTGGATAGACGATGTACACCTGCCGGCCTTCTTCAATCTGCTTGCGCACCGAGCGGTACAGGCTCTCGCGCCGGTTGTCAAACTGGTGGATGGTGGCTATCGGTTTGCGGCCGGGAGGCAGCTCGTCGATGACCGACACGTCCAGATCGCCGTAAAGCGTCATGGCCAGTGTGCGGGGAATGGGCGTGGCCGTCATCACCAGCACATGGGGCGGCTGCACGCTCTTGGTCCACAGCCGGGCCCGCTGCGCCACGCCAAAACGGTGCTGTTCATCAATGACCACCAGCCCCAACGACGCGAAATTCACCGAATCTTCGATGACGGCATGCGTACCGATCAGGATCTTCACCTCTCCCTTCAGCAAGCCCTCCAGAATAGCTTCCCGCCGCTTGCCGCGGATAGACCCCGTCAGCAGCTCCACGTGTATGTCCATGCCGCACAACAGCTCACGTATCGTCTCGAAATGCTGGTTGGCCAGGATTTCGGTGGGAGCCATCAGGCAGGCCTGAAAGCCGTTGTCCAGCGCAATGAGCATGCTCATCAGGGCCACCAGCGTTTTTCCGCTTCCCACATCGCCCTGCAGCAGACGGTTCATCTGGCGTCCGGAACCCAGGTCGTGACGAATTTCCTTCAACACCCGTTTCTGGGCACCCGTCAGCTCGAACGGCAAGTTACGCGTATAGAAAGTATGGAAGATTTCCCCCACCCGACTGAACACATAGCCCCGATATTTGCACTGGCGGTCGTGCGCATAGCGCAGGATATTCAGCTGCACGTAGAACAGTTCTTCAAACTTCAGGCGGTACTGGGCCTTGCGGAGCAAGTCGGCATTGCCGGGGAAATGGATATTGATCAGCGCCTCCGTCAGCGGCATCAGATGATGCTCCGCAATCAGCGCGGGCGACAGCGTCTCGGGCAACGGTTCCTGAATCTGCCGGACCAGCGTCGCCACCAGTTTCTCGATGGCGTTCGAATTCAGGAACGACCGTTTCATCTTCTCCGTGGTATTGTAATAGGGGCGCAATCCCATGCTGGACATCTGTACCTCCGAAACCAAGTCGATATCGGGATGGGCAATGTTGATACGGCCGTTGTAAGCTGTCGGCCTTCCGAACACGATGTACTCCTGATGCACCTTATACTTGCCAGTCAGGTACTTGATGCCCTGGAACCACACCAGGTCCACAAAGCCCGTTCCGTCGGTAAAGTGGGCAATCAGCCGCCGATGGCGTCCCTCTCCCGCCACCTCGAAACTCCGTATTTCGCCTTTCAGCTGGATGTAGGGCATGCTGCCGTCCAGCTCACGGATGGAGTAGATGCGGCTGCGGTCCACGTATTTATAGGGGAAATAATACAGCAGGTCGTGCAGGGTACAGATACCCGCTTCCTTATTGAGCATAGCGGCCCGTTGCGGTCCTACGCCCGGCAGATATTTGATGTCAAAAGCAGCCAGGTCTGTCATTTTTCCAACAAAGCCGAAGCCACTTTCAGGTCAAAAGGTGTCGTAATCTTGATATTCTCCCGGTTGCCTTCCGTCAGCACGACAGGCACTCCCATCGCCTCGACCACCGATGCATCGTCTGTAAACAGGGGGGTATAAGGCTGTTCGTAAGCCTCCTTCAGCAAAGCGGCATCAAACACCTGCGGCGTCTGCACCAGCCGGTATTCGTCGCGCGGCACCGTGACACTTCCACCTGCCGCCTGTAGGTGCCTCACGGTCTCCACCACGCCGATGCATGGCACTACCGCCCTCCGGATCTGTGCCTCGGCATAACAGCGTTCGATCACTTCGGACGAAACGAACGGACGTACACCGTCGTGCACTCCCACCAGCGCCGGCGTTTCGACCAGCGCCAATCCGTTCTTCACCGAATGGAAGCGCGTCTCGCCCCCGTCCGCTATCCGGTGGGGAATATTAAAACAGTGCTTCCTACACAGTTCCAACCAGAAATCCTGCTGGCTGTGCGGAAGCACCAAAATGATTTTTATCTCCGGATTGCAGGCATAAAAGGCTTCCAGCGTACGCATCAGTACCGGCCTGCCCCCTATGGGCAGAAACTGCTTGGGCAACTCCGTACCCATACGCAGTCCCTTGCCACCGGCCACAATCAGAGCATAGTGTGTCATATCCTTATTTGGTCAGACACATCACATTCTTCAGTTCCTTCGTCTTCTCTCTGCCGCAGAGGTGTTCCACCAGTGCCAGACCAAATTCGATGGCAGCACCCGGACCTTTGCCGGTGATGAAGTTTCCGTCCTTCTCTACCATGGCACCCGTATATTCGGCACCCTCCAGATACTTGTCAAAACCCGGATAGCAGGTAGCCTTCTTACCCTTCAGCAGACCCAGGTTGCCCAGCACCATGGGAGCGGCACAGATAGCAGCAATCGCCTTGCCCTCGGCTGCCTGTCTCTGCAACTGGCGGCGCAGGTCCTCGCATTCGTTCAAGGTTGTGGCTCCGGGCAGTCCGCCGGGCAATACCATCATGTCTGCGTCAAAGAAGTCACAGTTTACGATGTTCTTGTCACACAACACCGAGATGCCGTGCGATCCTTTCACAATTTCATCGGGGGTTACAGACACCATTGCCACGTTCAGTCCGGCGCGTTTCATGATGTCAACAGCCGCAAAGGCTTCCATTTCTTCAAAACCGTCTGCAAAGAATACATAAACAGTTCCCATAGTCAAGTTCTCCTATTTTTTATTTATTTCAGATTAAAATAATACGTAATTGTTCCCGCCTGGTTGTTCAGGCCGCTCACCGCGTTGAACCGTGCCTTCTTGGCCGCGTCCTCCGCCGCCTTGCGCAAGGCCGGATTGACGGTGTTGGTCTGGCGGTTGATGCTGGTGGCTATCACCTGTCCGGCCGGGTTGACCGTGATGTTCACCACCACCTTTCCTTCGTCCTGTACGTTGTACACCGGCTTGGGCAGTCCGCCGGGTCCGATCGAACGTCCGCCCAGGCTGAACGTACCGTAACCGCCGACACCCGTCGTCGCCCCTTCCGCAGCATTGCCGTCGGGACTTCCCTGAATGCCGGTACCGGTCGTATTTCCCTTACTGCCCATCTGGGCTCCCTTGCCGAAGGCACCGGCCACCTTGCGGCGGGCTGCTTCTTCCGCTTCCCGGCGTTCGCGTTCCGCCTTGGCTTCGGCCAACTTGCGGGCTTCCTCCGCCTTTTCGGCCTCTGTCTTCTCCGGCTTCTTTATTTCCTTCTTTTCGGGAGTCTTCGTTTCCGGTTTCAGGGCCACCGTTTCTTCCAGGTCCTGTGTCATCAGGTCCTGTTCGGTAGCCTCCTGCGGTTGGGAAGTTGTTTCCTCGGGCATCACGTCCACGTCCACCAGCGACGGGTCGGCCTGTCCCCATGCGTCGGGCACATCTCCCAACATCACGGGCATACCACCCTCCTCCGCAGGTGCCGGGACCACAAAGCCCGCCCATATCAGAAAGACGATGAGGAGCACATGCACCAGCACGGCCCCTGCCATCCCTATATATTTACCTTTCTCCTTTTGAGTCACCGCACGTTTCCTTTCCTGTTATATTGACACATACCTTCCACCGCCAGTCAACGTCCCTCAGGCGGACGCGTGGCAAGCACCATCTTGAAATGGTTCTCGTTGGCGATGTTCAGCACTTTCACGATTTCACGATAGGGCACCGACTCGTCTGCATAGAGCGCCACATACATTTCCGGTTCCTTCTCGGCACACGACTGCAGGAACGGTGTCAGTTCCTCCAGCGTGATCGCCTGTTCACGGTCATTGCCGAAAGCCGCATAAAAGTTCAGATCCTTGTCGATGATGACCCTCGTCAGCGGTTTGGCCGACGTCTGCTGTTTGCCTTGTGGCAGCAGCACCTTGATAGCGTTGGGCGATACCACCGTCGACGTGATCATAAAGAATATCAGCAGCAGGAATATCACGTCCGTCATGGACGCCATACTGAAGTTGGGCGATATTTTGGCTCTGCGTTTCAACATGGCTCATTCAGTAAATCCATGAAGGCCATGGTCTTGGCTTCCATCTTGTTCACCACTCCGTCGACCAGCGTCACCAGATAGTTGTAGGCAAACATGGCAATGATGCCCACAATCAGGCCGCCGACCGTCGTAATCATAGCCTCGTAGATACCGCCGGACAGCAGTGTAATGTCGATGTTGTTGCCCGCATTCGCCATTTCGAAGAAGGCACGCACCATACCCGTCACCGTACCCAGAAAGCCAATCATCGGTGCGCCGCCGGCAATGGTTGCCATGATGGTCAGTCCCTTCTCCAGCTTGGCCACTTCAATGTTTCCCACGTTCTCGATGGCGGCCTGCACGTCACTCACGGGACGTCCCAGTCGGCTGATACCTTTCTCTATCATACGTGCCGAAGGCGTGTTCACGCTGCGGCAGTAGGCCAGTGCCGACTTGATTTCTCCCCCCAGAATGTAGTCCTTGATCTTATCCATGAACATGGGGTCTTCCTTTCCCGCCTTGCGAATTACATAGTTCCGTTCGAACAGGATATAGAAGCAGAGCACCGAGAGCAGTCCCAGCACCACCATAATCCAGCCGCCCTTCACGGCCATACTCCACAAGTTCATTTCTTCAGCGCCAGCCACCGGAGTCAGAACCGGATTGGCACCCGCAATCGAGTCGGCCATCGCCGGAGCCACTTGGGCCCATAGCATCATCATTGCATTCATTGACAAAGACAGTTTTTATATTCCCGGATGGTACGTTCCAGTCCCAGGTACAGCGCGTCACAAATCAGCGCATGCCCTATCGACACCTCGTCCAGCCAGGGGATGTTCTTATAAAAGTAATTCAGATTCACCAGGCTCAAGTCGTGACCGGCATTCAGTCCCAGTCCCAGGCTCCTGACCGCTTTGGCAACCGTCACAAACGGAGCTACCGCAGCCTCCGGGTTCTTCACGTAGCCCGAAGCATAGGGTTCCGTGTACAGTTCCACCCGGTCGGTACCCGCCTTGGCCGCATATTCAATCATCTCCACGTCCGTCGACACGAACACCGACGTACGGATGCCCGCTTTCTTGAACTCCTCAAGCACCTCGCTCAGGAACGCCAGGTTCTTCTTGGTGTCCCATCCCGCGTTCGAAGTCAGCTGGGTGGGGCTGTCGGGCACCAGTGTCACCTGATGCGGTTTCACCTTCAGCACCAGGTCGATGAACTCCGGAGCCGGATAACCTTCGATGTTAAATTCCGTATGCAGCAGCGGACGCAGGTCATATACATCCTGCCTCCGTATATGCCGTTCGTCGGGCCGCGGATGTACCGTGATGCCGTCTGCCCCGAAACGTTCGCAGTCCAGCGCCACCTTCAGCACATCCGGCACATTACCGCCACGCGCATTGCGCAGCGTTGCTACCTTGTTTATGTTTACGCTCAGTTTAGTCATAATTCAACCGTTTGTTTCGGGCAAAAGTACAAATAATAGTCATAAGTTAACAGGAATATTATAAAAAAATAGCATCTTTGCAAAGCTAATAACAAAGAAGCCGTATGAAATTTGCCATCTTCGGAAATACGTATCAGGCCAAAAAGTCCTCGTACGCCGAGCGTCTGTTCAGTATTTTGACCCGCCACGGAGCCGGAATCTGCATCTGCAGGGAGTTCTACCGCTTCCTGACGGAAGAGCTGCATCTCCAGCTCCCCGCTTCCGTCGAGCTGTTCGACGGTGACCGTTTCGAAGCCGACATGGTCATCAGCCTGGGCGGCGACGGCACGTTTCTCCAGGCCGCCAGCCGTGTCGGGGCCAAGGACATCCCCATCCTCGGCATCAACACCGGCCGTCTCGGCTTCCTGGCCGACGTGTCGCCCGACGAGATGGAGACCACCCTCAACGAAGTCTACGACCGTCACTACAAAATCGAAGAGCGCAGCGTGCTCCAGCTCACGTGCGACGACCGCAACCTCATGCGTTGTCCCTATGCCCTCAACGAGATAGCCGTGCTCAAGCGCGACAGCTCGTCCATGATCAGCATCCACACCGCCATCAACGGCGCTCCGCTCACCACCTACCAGGCCGACGGCCTCATCGTGGCCACTCCCACCGGCTCCACGGCCTACTCGCTCAGTGTGGGCGGCCCCATCATCGTGCCCCACAGCAAGACCATCGCTATCACTCCCGTCGCCCCCCACAGCCTCAACATGCGACCCATCGTCATCTGCGACGACTGGACCATCACCCTCGACGTCGAGAGCCGCAGCCACAATTTCCTTGTGGCCATCGACGGCCGCAGCGAGTCGTGCCGCGAGACCACCCGCCTCACCATCTCCCGGGCGCCCTACACCATCAAGGTCGTCAAGCGTTTCGGCCACATTTTCTTCAATACCCTGCGCAACAAGATGATGTGGGGAGCCGACATCCGGTAAAACGAAAATCGGGCGAAGCCGCCTCTCAGCCGCCCCGCCCAATTTTCTCACGCCGATATCTAATATTTGTATCACTCATCACACCTCTCCACAAATGATATCATTTCTTCAACTACTACAAGCATTTCCGGAAGATTTGATTTAACGACATTGTACACGATTTCCGCATCCAAATCAAAATAATGGTGAGCAATGATATCCCTGATTCCCATTGCACCTTTCCAATCTATACTGGGAAATTGAGGAAACAATTCCTTGTTCGTCAATTTATCTACCCCTTTTATACTCTCCCCTATTGCGATAAGCAGCATACATGTACTTTCCAGACGCTCCATACCAACAGGGGTTAAATAATAAAAGTGATAAGAATCTATTCCGACCGAATTTTCTATAATCCGCTTCAAGGTCTGTTCTATCTTTCGCAAAAGATGCAGCACATGCTCTTTCTTATACATAAATTCCCTCCTTCATAATATCCCGTTTCAACAAGGCGTCCATATTCTGACGGATGCGGACCACATCCACCTCACAGCCGAACAATTGCCGCAACTCTTCCTTGATATGCACCAGACTGAACATATTCGGCACCGCCAAATCCACACAAACATCCACATCACTGTCCTCCGTCTGCTCTCCACGAGCTACAGATCCGAAAATACCAATGCGGGATATACCATAAAGGAGCCCCCGTGTCTGTTTATACTCTTTCAACAGTTGCAGATATTCCTGAGTCGTCTTCATATCCGTTTTCCTTTCCTGTTTTCCTTTGTATAACAAAGATATACAATTCCTCTCAGAAAAGCAAATTTCTATCTCACTACCTTCCTATTCAAAACGACAATCGGGCGAAGCCGCCTCTCAGTCGCCCCGCCCGATCCATTGAGATTTGATAATTGAATATTACCCCTCAATATTTGATATTTGATATTTAATATTTGACACCTGTCATCTCCCGTACATCGTCTCATAGTACTTCTGATAATCCCCTGAAGTCACATTGTCCATCCATTCCTGGTTGTCCAGATACCAGCGCACCGTCTTCTCGATACCCTCCTCAAACTGCAGGCTCGGCTCCCAGCCCAGCTCCTTCTGGAGCTTCGTCGAATCGATGGCGTAGCGCATGTCGTGGCCCAGGCGGTCCGTCACGTAGGTTATCAGGTCCATGTCCTCCCCTTCCTTGCGGCCCAGCAGACGGTCCACCGTGTTGATCACCACCTTGATGATGTCAATGTTCTTCCACTCGTTGAAGCCGCCGATGTTGTACGTCTCGGCCACCTTGCCGTTATGGAAGATGACGTCGATGGCCCGTGCATGGTCCTCCACATACAGCCAGTCGCGCACGTTCTCTCCCTTGCCGTACACCGGCAGCGGCTTGCGGTGGCGGATGTTGTTGATGAACAGCGGTATCAGCTTCTCCGGGAACTGGTACGGACCGTAGTTGTTCGAGCAGTTCGTCACGATGGTCGGCATGCCGTACGTGTCGTGGAAGGCACGCACGAAGTGGTCACTGCTCGCCTTGCTGGCACTGTACGGGCTGTGCGGGTTGTACTTCGTTGTCTCGTAGAAGAACTCCTTGCCGTAGGCCAGGTGATGTTTGCCCGACGACGCCTTCGTGGTGAACGGCGGCTCAATGCCTTCGGGATGCGTCATCTCCAGCGCGCCATACACCTCGTCCGTCGAGATGTGGTAGAACCGCTTGCCCTCATACTTCTCCGGCAGGCTCTCCCAATACAGCTTCGCGGCCTGCAGCAGGCTCAGCGTACCCATCACGTTCGTCCGTGCGAAGGTGAAGGGATCCTTGATACTTCGGTCCACGTGGCTCTCCGCCGCCAGGTGGATGATGCCGTCCACCTTCTCCTCCTGCATCAGGCGGTAGAAGGCGTCGAAGTCGCAGATGTCCATCTTCACGAACTGGTAGTTCGGTTTGTTTTCCACATCTTTCAGATTGGCCAGATTGCCCGCATACGTCAGCTTGTCCAGGTTGATGATGCGATACTCCGAATACTTGTTTACAAACAGTCTTACGACATGTGAACCAATGAAACCGGCTCCGCCGGTGATTACTATAGTACGTTGAAATGTTGACATGTTAATTGAAAATTGAAAGTTGAAAATTGAAAATAAAAGTAACTGTCATTCTGAGCCTGTCGAAGAATCTCATCCGCTCCTGTCATCCTGAACGCAGTGAAGGATCTCATCCTTTAATGGTTAATGGCAGAGCGCCTGCATGTTTTGCAGACACACCTTCAGCGAATCCATCCAGTAAGGGATGCGGATGCCGAAGGTCTCCTTGATTTTGGTCTTGTCCAGTACCGAATAGGCCGGACGGACAACCGGGCTGGGAAACTCGTTGCTGTGGCAGGGCTGGATATTGCATTCCGTATGTCCCGACAGGGCGGCAATCACCTTCGTAAAGTCATACCACGAGCAAACTCCTTCGTTGCTGAAGTGGTAGATGCCGTTCTTGCTGTAACCCTGCTTCGGCTGCTCCCGGGTATAGTCCTCCAGTATGGTACGGATGGCCAGCGCCAGGTCGTAGGCATACGTCGGCGTGCCCGCCTGGTCGAACACCACCTTCAGTTCGGGCTTGGTGGCCGTCAGGTTCAGCATCGTCTTCACAAAATTCTTTCCGAACTCGCTGTACAGCCAGGCCGTGCGGAGGATGACGTAGTCACATCCCGCAGCCAGGATATTCTGTTCACCTTCCAGCTTGGTGCGTCCGTAAGCGCCGGTCGGCGTACCCTTCTGGTCCTCCTTGCAGGGAGTGTTATAGGGATCTCCGCCGAACACGTAGTCCGTAGAGACATGTACCAGCAGTCCGCCCACTTCCTTCATGGCCTGCGCCAGGTTGCGGGGAGCGTCTGCGTTCAGCACGCAGCAGAAAGCCTCGTCGCTCTCCGCCTTGTCCACGTTGGTATAGGCCGCGCAGTTCACGATGCACTGCACGCCCTGTTCCCGTACGATGCGACGCACAGCCTCCAGGTTGGTGATGTCGAGCAGCGTCGTTTCCATGCCTTCCGCCTCCACCACGTCTGTGAATATAAATGTATGTGAGGATGTCCGGCTGACCAGCCTCATTTCATTGCCCAGCTGGCCGTTGGCACCGGTTACTAAGATAATCATAAATTAAATGAAGAATTTACTAGCGTCATTCTGAGCAACGCGAAGAATCTCCGAGATGTTTCGTCTCCACTCCGCTCCGCTCAACATGACAAGTCTACTCCATCATAGACAATACTTAATATTTAATATTTGATATTTGATTAAACGGCGTTTCAAAATCTTCCAGCAACGGATGCTTCGTATCCTTCTCGCTCAGTATCGCCTTGTCCGTCGGTATCAGCCAGTCGATGCCCAGGCTCTCGTCCAGGATGCTGATGCCCCCGTCCGCTTCCGGATGGTAGAAGTTGTCGCACTTGTACTGGAACACCGCCGTCTCGCTCAGCACTGCAAACCCATGCGCAAAGCCCTGCGGGATGAAGAACTGCCGGTGGTTGTCTTCCGTCAGCTCCACCGCCACGTGCTGCCCGTACGTGGCGCTGCCCTTGCGGATGTCCACCGCTACGTCCAGCACCGCCCCCTTCACGCACCGCACCAGCTTGCTCTGCGCATAAGGCGGCCGCTGAAAATGTAGCCCGCGCATCACGCCATAGCTCGACATGCTTTCGTTGTCCTGTACAAAAGTGACGGGTTTTACCTTCTCGTCAAACTCCCGTTGCGAGAACGATTCGAAGAAATACCCTCTCGCGTCCCTGAAGATGCGTGGTTCGATAATCACCACGCCGTCTATACTTGTTTTTATTACGTCCACTTTATTAATTGATAATTGATAATTGAGAATTGAAAGTTGAGAATTAATTCTTCATTTTTCATTCTTCATTCTTCATTTTTATAGGTTTGCTTTTCCGGTGCGTTCCACCTCGTTCACTACCTGTAGCAGGTACTGTCCGTACTGGTTCTTCAGCATCGGTTGCGCCAGTTCCCGCATCTTGTCAGCCGTTATCCAGCCCTGACGGAAGGCAATACCCTCCAGACACGCCACTTTCAGCCCCTGACGTTTCTCGATTACCTCAATGAACGTCGAAGCCTCGCTCAGCGAGTCGTGCGTACCCGTGTCCAGCCAGGCAAAGCCGCGACCCAGGGTCTGCACCTTCAGCTCCCCGTCTTGCAGGAACTCCTGATTCACGGTCGTAATCTCCAGCTCCCCACGTGCCGACGGCTTGATATGCTTCGCGATGTCCACCACCTTGTTCGGATAGAAATACAAGCCCACTACCGCATAGTTTGATTTCGGCTGCTTCGGCTTCTCCTCGATGGAGAGGCAGTTGCCCTGCTTGTCAAACTCCGCCACACCGTAGCGTTCCGGGTCGCTCACCCAGTAGCCGAACACCGTCGCCTTCTTCTCCTCTTCCGCCGTACGCACCGCCTCCTTCAGCATCGCGCTCAGTCCGTTGCCGTGGAAGATGTTGTCGCCCAATACCAGGCAGGCCGCATCATCCCCGATAAAGTCCGCCCCGATGATGAACGCCTGTGCCAGCCCGTCCGGACTCGGTTGTTCCGCGTATTCAAAGCGTACGCCGAAGTCCGAACCGTCGCCCAGCAGCCGCCGGAATCCCGGCAAGTCCTGCGGAGTCGAGATAATCAGAATCTCGCGGATACCCGCCAGCATCAGCACCGAGATGGGATAATAGATCATCGGTTTGTCGAAAATGGGAATCAGCTGCTTGCTGATGCCCTTGGTGATAGGATACAAACGTGTACCGCTACCACCGGCTAATACGATGCCTTTCATATTTTTCTGTGATTAACTTCATACATATTCAATCATTCAAGTCTATTTTAGACAAAAATACCGTTAATATCCGATATTTCCAAAACGTGACTAAAAAAACAATAAGATATCCTCCATGATTTTTTATACCCCAATTTTACACAGGACTCAAATCATCCTCTTTTTAAAAGCCTTATAAGCATAAAAAAGGAAATAATAAACAGCTCTCCAATAGCCAATCTTCTCTACATTTCTATAAATGCTCCATTGCCACGACATGGCCTTCAACTTATTGGAAGAAACCGAATGCCTCCTCACCCGATACAATGCCTCTACCGTATTGGTGTTTCTAGCGACATAACCCTGCTTCAAAATACCCAACCAAAGTATATAGTCTTCATGTGGATGATTCATGAAAAATCTTTTTCCAACTTTAGCCGTATCATATACTGCCGTCAATCCTCCAATCACATTTCCTTTCAACAAATATTCATAATCTGCCATCGCAGGCGCCTTCACTACCCGCTTATGTCTTTCTCCACTCTCACTCATTTTTTCGTAATTTGAGAAACAAATTGCCATATCTTTATATTTCTCAAACATACTCAACTGATGCTCCAACTTATTAGGCAACCATACATCGTCACTATCCAGGAATGCTATATAGCGTCCTTTTGCACACTTCACCCCTTCGTTTCTTGGCATAGCAGGTGAACCGGAAGGAATGTCCAGTCTCACATATTTTATGCGCTCATCTTTCTTAAGAAAGTCCTGAACGATTAATGAAGTATCATCTTCTGATGCGTCGTCCACAACCAGCAATTCCCATTCCTGCAATGTTTGCTCTACCACCGATTTGATGGCACTCGCTATATACTCCTGAGAATTATGACAAGGTATTATTACAGAAAACATGTTATCAAAAAGCGAAAATTCAACCCATATACTCCTTGAGAAAGCGTTGATTAAACATCTTTCTTTGCTTATCAAAAACCCATCCCCATTTATTAAAATACTTAACCATATTAACAATATGGACCATCAACATCTTTCTACTGGTTTTTGAAGCAGCAGCATGCGCATGAACAATAGAAACAAATGGATAAAAGATCGTTCTATACTTAGCATGCATTCTACGTGTTATGTCAATGTCCTCGGGATACATAAAGAAACGTTCATCAAACAAACCAATATCCTTTAAGGCAGAGACTCTGAAAAACATGAAGCATCCCGACAAATAAGGTACATTCATAACCTTGTCATATCCCGTAAAACGTAACTGAAATTTATGCAATCGTTTTTCAGTCCATTTGGCCGGCAAAAAACGTTTAAATATCAAATCCATTGGGGTAGGTACCAGCTTACACAGATACTGCAACCTCCCATCAGGATAATAGACCTTCGGCATAATTTGTCCTACATCAGAGTGTATATCCAAATAGTTTACCAATTCACCTATCACATCATCCGTCCAATAAATATCAGGGTTCAAAACGACATGATAAGAAACTCCATCCTCTATTGCTTTCTTTATTGCAATATTATGCCCTGCGCCATATCCTTTATTGGCACTGGCTATATATTCCACGATTGAATATCTATGCGCAAAACGTTCAATTGCATTGTCGGAACTATTATCCACGATATAAAGTCGCTTAATGGAAGATTTCAAAACACACTCCAACAATCTACTCAGGTCTTCTAAACTCGTATGGTACGTCACAACAGACGCAGTTAGCATATCTGTATTATTCACTATAGTAGCACTTTAAATTTTGTTTTGCCCCAATAGGGACAGTCAATCACAAATAATCATGTAAGCATCCAGTTTTGAAGTGCTCCAAGGAAAGCCCATTAAATGAAACTATCCTTTTATAGTTTTCAAAAAACCGGACTTGATTTTTAAAGTTTAATAGCATTAATTCCAATGGTTATCAACTACAGGTAAGCACTCAATTTAAGGCATACCCCTTTGAAAGGGCACTTTTCAGTGCCCTAAACCGAGTTTCGTTAATT
>ERZ780212.99-NODE-99-length-91727-cov-5.716827_pt1 | contig 91727 bp, 70 predicted proteins | sample MGYA00511364_ERZ780212 | MGnify/ENA primary metagenome ERZ780212 (study PRJEB29588, sample SAMEA2147991) | human gut metagenome | biome: human gut; feature: human-associated habitat; material: faeces | place: Denmark | collected 2008/2010 ... | reverse complement strand
TTCCGATGTCTTCTTATAGGTAAATCCGATGCGGTTCAGCAAGTCTGCAACCCCCTGGGGAGTGTATTCAACGCCGAATGCGGACTTTATCCAGGCCGCCACACCTTTGGCATCCGTATATATGTGCTCGCGTAGTTCCTTGCACAAGGCTGCCAGCTGACGGCTGTCAAGAAGCCCCCAATAACCCTTGTAACGGTTTTCCAGAAGTTCATCAGCACCACCATGTAAATAAGCGGAACGATAACGGTATACAGTGGAAACGTCTATTCCAAGACATGAGGACACGAAAGAGGGCGTATTACCCATGCCCAACATCAGAATGCAAGTCACACGGGCATAGTCGGAACTTCCGGCTAAATTCCGTTGAAGTTTACGCAAAAATTCCATTTCTGATGTCGACAACTGAATTTCCATAGTGCAAAGATACTATTTTTTGAATGATTTTTCGCATTTCACTTACTTTTGACTATAATAATATGCAAACTTACTAAGAATTTTCGTAAATACGGCAGTGCAGAGCCCATTTTCGCCTAATTTAATAAGCCTGTGCAGTCTAATGTCGGGCAAAAAGACTAATTTTGCATGCGCCGTAAGTAAAAGACCGTGGAGGGCGGACGATGACCGACCATACGCGGCGACGGCGTGTGATGCCTTCATTGCACACGTGAATAATGAGGAGAAAAGAATAATGATAGCCGACGAACTGACATATATGATAGCCGAGAAACTCGGCTTCGAGCCTACTGCCGAGCAGCTGGCGGCCATGCGTACGTTTGCCGCCTTCATGACCGACCGCTCCGACCGGGTGCTGATGATAATGCGCGGATCGGCCGGAACGGGTAAGACATCGGTGGCGGGAGCGATGGTGCGCACCATGAAGCAGCTGGGCTGCAAGGTGGTGCTGATGGCGCCCACGGGCCGTGCTGCCAAGGTGTTTGCGCTCAATGCCGGACACGCAGCCTGCACCATACACCGCCGCATATACCGGCAGAGGTCGCTGGGCGGAGGATTCAGTCTTGCGCCTAATATGCTGTCGGACACTCTCTTTATGATAGATGAGGCGTCGATGATAGCCAACGCCGGTTCCATGGACTCGCTTTTCGCGGGCGGACGGTTGCTCGACGACCTCACATCGTTTGTATATGGCGGGCGCAACTGCCGCATGATACTCATAGGCGACCGTGCTCAGCTGCCTCCGGTGGGCGAGGAAGAGTCGCCGGCATTGAGTGCGGCGTTCATGGAAGGCTACGGACTGAAGGTGTATGAGAGCGACCTAAACGAGGTGGTGCGCCAGGACAGCATGTCGGGCATACTCTTCAACGCCACCGCCATACGCAGCCTGATAACGCGCGACCGACTCACGCTCATGCCAAAAGTGAAGTTCAGTGGCTTTGCCGATGTGGTGATGGTGAACGGAAGCGAGCTCATCGAGTCGCTCGCATCGAGCTATTCGGAGGTGGGGATTGACGAGACGATGGTCGTGACACGCTCTAACAAGCGTGCAAACATCTACAATCAGGGCATACGCAACATGGTGCTCGGACGCGAGGAGATGCTCACCACGGGCGACATGATAATGGTGGTGCGCAACAATTATTACTGGGCTGGCAAGGACGCACCGACCGATGCCGGTATAAAGAAAGACGCGGCGAAGAAGGCGGACCGCGGAGAGTCGGACACTACAGACACCGCTACGACCGGCATATCGTTTCTCGCCAACGGCGACAGGGCAGTGGTGCAGCGTGTGAGAAACGTGCGCGAGCTGTACGGATTCCGCTTTGCCGACCTTTGGCTGCAACTGCCCGACTACGACAACTACGAGTTGCAGGCCACCGTAATAACCGACAGCCTGATGACTGAGGCGCCGGCTCTGACACGTGAGCAGAACAACCGGCTGTTTGAGAACGTGATGGAGGATTATTCGGACATACGTCTGAAGACCGACCGCATAAAGAAAATAAAGGAAGACCCATACTTCAACGCGTTGCAGATAAAGTTTGCCTACGCCGTGACGTGCCACAAGGCGCAGGGCGGACAGTGGGCGCACGTGTATCTGGATCAGGGATACATGACCGACGACATGCTCACGCCCGAATACATCCACTGGCTATACACAGCCTTCACACGTGCCACTGAGAAGCTGTTTCTCGTCAACTGGCCGAAGACGCAGACCGCCGACAACTGACGGGTACGGCTCCGGCACGGAAACGTCTCTGCATCTCCGTTTTTCACGTCCCTTATCTCTGCTATTCTTCATCCTGTGCTCCGTCCTTCATATATTAATCCATCTATATCTGTAACCTATATTCAGTCCCCTTTGTTTATTACCGTTCCTGAATATTTAACCCAAATTGGTCATCAGACTGTACAGGGTTTTATCAGTTTTGTACGTTCATGCTTTCAGTCGTCTTTTTGTTTTCCATAGGCACCTTTTTGCCGGCTTTTTCTTGACATGGCCCGTCATGCCTGCAAAAAATCCAACGAAAATACGCTCAATATAAAGCAAAAGTATCGGCTAAATCCTAATAACCGATTTGGGTTTAACCGCTCCCGTATCTGGTAAAGAAGTTTTACACTACCCCGCTTATAATTTTAATATTTTCCACAGCACTCGTTCTCGTTCCGAAATATCCAAATTCTGAATATTTTATATATGTCATTGAATATCAGTATGTTATGCTTATTGTAACCAATTCCGGCCATCATAATGTCCCAGACGCATCGTTCCTATATGCTGATAAAGGCCTTATTGTCATGCAATATGGCCTTTATCGTCATACGATATAGCCTCTTTTGGCATGTAATATGGGCTTTATCAGCTCCTGATATAGCCTTTATCAGCCTCTGAAATGGCCTCTTTTGACATCTGATAATGCCCATTTTGCCGCTCGGCATCATCCGTAATTCATCAAAAGGACATGCACATAGCAGCATCGCACGACGGTTTTTGCGGCATTTTAAGAATGATACAGTGCCAAAAAAGGGCATTTCGGATAATCCTCTTGACATCTCGATATGCCGCGACCTTTCCTTTTCCGCTTTTTATGCACTGTTTCACGACTCCCGATTTCCTGTTTTGTCAAAAATCGCTTAGCTTATTTTGGTAAAGAATTTTTACAATTTGTTTTGAATACTGTTTGATATTTCAGTGTTTCTGAATCATTTTCTCAATGACCGGAATCGTTGTCATGAACCACCGGTGTATTGAATTTCAGATTTTAGAAATTCTGAAATTCAGTTTGGTTATCAGTCTGAGAGTTTCCAAAGCCGTGTTGCGGTCGTAGTTCTTTTCCTCCTCTGAAAGTTCCTCGTAAGGTATGAGGCAAGGGTGGGTCTTCAGCCTGTCATCGCGCTGCTCTCCATATCTCCATCCCTCATTCATACGGTTCTTCGCCCATACCTCGTGTACGTTTCTGGCTAATTGCTCAATCAGTGTATCTAAATCTTTGGGCAATTCCACGTTTGAAGTATCTATCGGCTCCGGTATATATTCCTTTTTCATATTTCGTTTATTTTATGTCTTTGTGATAAAGAGTTTGAAACAGGGTAAAACCTATCATCCGGAAGTTGTTTACTTTTACGAAACCATGTTGTCGGTATCACGATTTATAAGTTCTGTTATCTTTATCCGGCATGCCTTGTGCATTTTTATACACAGAAGAATCAGTATGACGACACATATTATGCTGACCTCAGGATCAATGTTGATTGCAAGTGCAAGAGCGTCGTAACATCCGTGTGCAATCACCGGCACGAGCAATATGTCTACCCGGCCGCGCAGCGAACGTCTTACGAAACGGTGGATGGAATAAAAATATCCCATCAGCACCGCAAAGGCATAATGCCCCGGAACCGACAACAGAGCACGGCTTATTGCCACTGTGTGCCAGTTGTCGGGATTGGACATGACATAAAGTGTGTTTTCCAATGCAGCGAATCCCATCCCCACGCACACGGCATACATGATGCCGTCATAGTGTTCGTCGAAATAAGGATTGTGACGCAATATCAACCACAGCGCCAACAGCTTGAAACATTCTTCCGGTATCGCGGCCACCAGGAATGCTTCTGCAAGAACATATTCTAAGGATGCGGTATCCGTAATCAGTATATTCACGATATGACTGATACCAAACTCAACGGCAACAATGGGAAAACAAATCAGCACACCGTATGCAAACGACTTGGCAAGCAGTGATGTCGGTTCCGGCCGTGGATCTTTTCTGTATGCGTATATCAGCAGTATGGCTATCGGAAGAAGTGCGGCAGCAAGCATGATGAAGTAGTTCATATCAATCAGTTGTTGTTTTTGGTAAGTATTACATCGTCAGCTCCACATGGCATATAGAGCAGACTGTCTTCCAACGGAACAACGGCAGATACTCTGTAAACAGGCTGCTGAAGTGATAACGGAACAAAGAGCGACACACGGCCTTCTGAGTCGGAAACAGTTTTTTGACCCTGTATTTCTACCTGACAATCACTTACTGTCTTTTCAGTATATGGATTCCATAGTCTGAAGTTTATGTTGCCATAGACAGAAACGTCACGACGGATTGGTATGGTCATGCTTTCTTGTAAAGTCACAACCGTATCAACATTGAGAAAATCCTTACATCTCAATGATATGTGTGCGTCTTTTCCCATGAATCGGTGGGGAATGTTTACAAACACGCCTTTGTCTCTTAACGAACTTATGGTGTCGGTCTTGGTCTCGTTATCAACGGTGAGGGTGATGACCGCGTCTTTCAATGGCGGCAACTTGCTGTTATGCTCGCTGAGTTCATTCAAAGCAAACTCAATATTAACAGGTTGGTTGGACTGCCATGCTAAGCATAATGCAGCTATAAATGCTACAGTTCCCAGTGTCCATACGGCAATCTTGGCTTTTAGTCTGCGTTTGTGGCGCTGCCAGATGGCGTCAAACTCGATGCCAAGCAGTTTGGTTATAAGCTGCACATAAGCACGTTCACGGTTGAGCCACGGCCAACGGTAAATGTTCTCATGTATGTTCGCACCAAGAATTTCGGGTATCTTCAGTTCGTCAACAACAGGATTGAAACACTCCGTAGTCTCGTCGCCACTGTGTGGCCTGCCTTCTACTATAAAGAAGTGAATGTTATTCTGACGTCCCAGACTATGAAAGTATTCTATTTCCTTACCGACCCATTCCGATTGTGCTGAATGTGGCGAACAAACTACTATCAAATTTTTCGCTGCCTTGAGTCTGCTTTTCAGTTCTTCATCAAGTCCGCCGGGCTGTATGTCGGTGGGCGCAAAAAACACCGGACGCATGGGCTTTCGTTCCCATCCGCGTTCGCTGCACAATGTTGTCGGCAGACTGTATCCCTCCAGTTTCTTCTGAAGTCGCTTGCCCCAAGCCGTATCGTGCGAGCTATAGCTTATGAAGGCAAAATATTTGAACTTCTGTTCTTTATCTGTATTAATCATCGTTTCCTTGTTCTTCTTTCCATTTATGATATGCTTCCGTTATTTTTTGTTTTTCTTCCTTACCTATAAATAATAATTCTATATCAACACCTACTTGATCTTTAAAAACATATTGAGTTATCATTCCATCTTTCATAACAACAAATGTTTTAGATTTATCATGTAATCTCTCTATTTCGTCCAATATATTTTCCTTACTATCCAAAGTCCAGTTAGAAAATTCTAAAAGATAATACTCTCCACTCATTCCCTGTTGGGAAGCGGGATTATCTTTATCCAATACAGTTAGCAGAAAGATCTTATCTGACATAAATGACAAATATGAACCTTCATTTTTTATTGCAAGTGTATATGCTATATTATATAATTTCATTGCCTCAGTATACAAACCTTGCATATAACAAACAATCCCCAATTTACTATAACCATCAACCACATTAGGATGACTTTCATCATATAAGGATTTGTTTATTTCCAAAGCTTTCTTATAGCTCTTTAATGCTTTATGATTAGAACCCATATTCAAATATGTATCACCTATATTATTATAACATAAAGCAGTATTGGGATTATTCTCGCCGAAGATTGACAAATATATTTTCAAAGCCTTTTCATAGTTTTCCATTGACAAAGTATAATTTCCTTGGTGACTACAAACCAAACCTATGTTGTTATAACTTGCCGCAACATTAGTATGATTCTCTCCGAATTTTGATAAAAAGATCTCCAACGCTTTCCTGTGATTCTCTATTGCTAAAACATAATTCTTTTGGCTACTGTAAACAGTACCGATGTTGTAGTAGCATATTGCTACATCAGGATGGCTGTTGCCAAATACCGATAAAAAAATTTCTAACGCCTTCTTGTGGTTCTCCAATGCTTTATCATAGTTACCTATACTATGGTAAACCGTGCCGATGTTGTCGTAGCATGTCGCAACATTTGGATGTATATCGTCGAGTAGCAACAAACGTATTTCCAATGCCTTATATAAGTACTCTAATGCTTGGGGATATTTCCCTTGACTATAGTAAACGCTACCGATGTTATTGTAACTAGTTGCAACATTTGGATGTATATCTCCGAATATCGACAAACGTATTTCCAACGCCTTATTGTAGAACTCCAATGCCTGGACATCATTCCCCTTGATATCGTAAATATAGCCGATGTTGCTATAGTTTGTCGCTACATCAGGATGTCTGTTTCCGAAAACCGACAAATGTATTTCCAACGCTTTCTTGAAGTACTCCAATGCCTGGGCATCGTTTCCCTGAATACTGTAAACACTGCCGATGTTGTTGTAGCTCATTGCCACATCGGGATGGCTATCGCCGAATATCGACAAACGTATTTCTAACGCCTTATTGTGGAACTCCAATGCTTGGACATACTCTCCTTGGCTACAGTAAACATTGCCGATATTGTTGTAGCTTGTCGCTACATTGGGATTATTCTCTCCAAACTGCTCAATTGCAGAATATAGGGCACGCTTATATAATGCCATAGCCTCTTTGTAATTTGCAAGATAATCATCAATGAACCGTCCAGCTTCTAACTGCCAGTCCACGTTTGTAGTATCAAGTTCTGCACGCATCTGAATGTAATAAGCAGCGGAATCTCTCTCGGCACGGGTCAGACAGATGCTGTACTTACTGTAGAGCAAATCGGCAAGACGGTTTTTATCATTTTTTATTGACGTAAGGTCGGCCGTGGCGTTTTCCATTATGTCACGTCCTATATTGAGGCGTTCATTTGCCTTCCTTTCCGCTTCCTTGTTCTCCTTAACCATTTTTTCCAAAGAACCTACGGTTGAGATAAGCGAGTCTGCCCGCTCCAGCTCTCCGTTCTCAATGGCAATGTTTATTGCTGCATTCAGAGAGTCGATCGTGGCATAGTCGGTAGAGGCATAGCGCTCGGCCATACTGTTTATCAGACTTTCATATTTCTCAAACCATGTTTGCAGATCTTGAAGCTGTTTACGGTAAGAAGCCTCGCTTATCGTCTTCTCACTTAACTGTTTTTCAAGTTTGGATATGCGCTGCTTATAAGTCTTTTCCGCACGACGGTAGGAATTGTCAGAGATGCGCCTGACATCCTCTTCCTTCTCCCTCGTGTTAATCATGACAATCTCTATCGGTACCTTTGACGAGTAAGTAAAGGCACGGCCGATGGTACGGTTGTCGACAAGTTCGTAACCTGATTTTCTGACAGAACTGAGATAAAACGCGTCACCGGTCTTTGTCTTCGGCATAGTCATCTCAAACTTACCGCCGGCTCCGCTCAACACAGCAGTGTGACCGCCACGCAGGCGGATTGTCACGCCCGGCAAATAGACAATCTTCTTGTTAGGTCGCAATGCTGTACGGACAATGCCGCGCTGTGTCTGTGACATAAGCACAACGGATTGTAACAGGAATATCCAAACCGTGACAAGTCTATAATTTCTGAAAAATGAAATAATATTTCTATGCGGCATATAGGAAATGGTTTATATCAGTATTCTTTTAATCTTGAAACAAGATCGTCTTGCGAAAAATAAAAATCCACAAAGACGGAGTCTTTCTGTAATTTCTGTTTTGCTTCGGATACAAATGTATTCGCATATTCAAGAATCAGGTCATCGATATCGGTTTGCCGATAAGCTTCATGTGATTTCTTGTATTCGGCTACTTCAAGAAAAGAGCTCGTGGTGGAAGCAAAGTCTAAAAATATATTGTTGTATCTGTTATCTTTAGTGCATATTGTTGTTACGGTGGATCCTCGTTTCATGAATGTAGGTAATCTCAAAAATTTAAGAGAGTCAGCACCAAGCTGTTTCACAATGTCATAGCGTATGTCATCAATCCGTTTCTGGTGATTGAGTATTTCTTCTTGCTTTATAGGCATAAGAACATAAATCTTGAAGTTCTGATTTTTGTTTTTCATATATGATATGACTGGACGCAAAAAGTTGTTGACATATCCAACCATTACAGAGCGTGGAAAAACATTTTTCTCGAATTGAGCAAGATCCTGTTGCTTTCTATATTGCGAGAAAAGACTCAGTATTATTAAAATAAGAGATAAAACAAGAATACCAACATACATATAATATTTCTTTTTCCTTTTTGCTGCATAATTTTCATATCTGTTGTACAAATACGAAAAATCAATTCCGAGGAGATAGGCAGCGATTTGGTAAAAACAATAAGTGTTTGCTTCGCTTTTTTCGCTCAATGTCGTAGTATAAATAGGAAAATGGCGCTGCATAACACTTGATTTTGATATGGACGGCGGAACATTATCATCCACATTATCGATGAACATTGGAACTATCTTTGAATAGTCAAAGTTGTGAACTTCTAGAAAATATGTAACTTCCTTATTGACAAATTCAGAGCATACTGAATGTTTGCTACAAATAAGTATGAGAAAGCGAGAATCTCTTAGTGCAGCTTTTATTTTTTCACTGAAAGGATGTTCGTCCACAGACAAATCCTTTACATCTATAAATATAGGACGTAAATATTTTTTGTCCGGAGGGCGGTTTTCGATACTTATGGAAACCTTGGGATAAGGATATTTTTCCAATTTAGAATGGAGCCAATGCGCAACGGACTTATCTTTGCGTGAATAAGAAATGAATGCTAATGTTTTCATATTGAGATGATTGCGTTTACAGAATTTATCGTTTATAGGATATATTTTATGTATTCTATTTGTCTTGAACCATTACTAATTTTGCCTGAATAGTTAGGCGTAATTTATCTAAAACATTGTTATCTCTGTCCGAATAATCAATGCTGTCAATACTGCTTAAATCATAATTTATCCTTGGTGCATAAGGTGTCTTATCTAATAAAATAGGTATAATTGTCTTTCCGAATTTGTCTGCCAAGCTTATTTCTTTAGCTACATTATTTGAAGCATTTGAGTTTTTAGATGATATGAATATAACTAATATTGCCTTTTTTATGGCATCGCATATAACATCTTTATAATTTTCACCACTATATACACCATTAACATCAAGCCAATATTTTATGTTTAAATCATTAAGAATGCTACAAATCGGTTTTATATTCTCAGTATCTTTACGCGAATAACTTATGAAGACTTGATGAATCATGTTATTTTCTTTGGCATCATCAATTATGTTTGTTTCAGAATAATCATTTGAAATGTTTTGAGATTCTCTTTTTTTTATCTCAAGAGAATATCTTGAAGCATAAGAGAAATATTCAAAGAAAGATAAGAAATCAAGCACTGTCATTCTCCCCAAACGATCATAAAGATAAATTTCCACCTCATAATGTTTATTCGTTGCCAACAATACTTCTGAAATTGCTTCGGACATGAGCTGTGCAACTTTTTCATATGGAATTCTAGCTGCACCGGCTCCTATTGCAGGAAAAGCAATAGAATGAATATTATGTGCGGCTAAAAGTTTAAAACATTCTCTTATTGAGTGTTTTATAATAAATTGATAAACTTCATTATTTTTTTCTTTATTCTCCAGAATTTGACCGTTAGTATGATTTTTATCAATTGTTATAGCATGAAAGACAAATTTTTGAGGAAGATTACCAGCTGTAGTTACAATAACATCTCCTAATGAAGCAGGAATTTTCTTTTTTGCATCTTGTTGCAAGGATTCACCTGCTGCAATAGAAATACATTTGGAAATACCTCCACCTCTGGATAGAAGGGAATCATCAGAACTAACAATTACTTCTGTTTTTGTTTTCAGAATATCGCCAAAGCATATTTTTATTTCTGAATTATTTATCTTATATTTCCTTTCCATAATTAATAGCTTTTATATTCAAAGTCATTTCTTTACAAATTCAAAGCCCAACTTCTTTACAAGTTTTATCGTATTCATCGCCATCAGACGGTCATATTCTTTTTCGCTGTCTGACAGTGTGGAATACGGAACGAGGTCAGGATGTTGTTTTTTAGCATCATCGCGCACGGGACCGTATGTCCAACCTTCGTTGATTCGTGTCAATGCCCATATGTCATGAGCATTTTCTGCTATTGCCTCGCGCAAATCCAACAGGTGGTCTGTAAGGTCTATATCATCAAGATTTATCGGACGTGGATTGTATTCATCAGGAGATTTAATTGTGCATACCATATAATTGCGGGATTCGCGCCAGGCATTCATAAAATTGGAAATACAGATATGCTGCAATGACGAAACAGATTCTTGTGGATTGTAGATTGTCAAGTTCTGCCCATCGTTGTCAATAGTGGTGATAACAATCGCATGGTTGGGTAAATCGTCATAATCCTGTAGGGTCGGATTGAGTTTGTCATTGTCGATAACTGCTATTATATCGTTGCCGCGTTTAAGCGCTTCTGCTATATCAGTCAGATTTGCATCATAGGTCCGTGTTACCATTATGCCCTTTAATGATAAAAGCTGTCCCACGGCGTACAGTGGTGTGCCTTTATCTGTAAGCCAGTTGTTTTCGCGGGCGGTATTGATAAGGTCCGACTCACTGAACTCGATGTCATGTCGGTTAAGTATATATGTCTCGCAGTGTACACAACAAAGATTTGCTCTGCTATCTGCCGCCATTTGTGCCATTGGCAGATCTTTATCCATTATTACGTGTTCTTCCTTGTCAATATCTAAGGCAATTTCAAGAGCTTCACACAAGGATGAGTCAGTTTTCATTGCGTTCAATACTTGTGCTGCCTCATTGCCGGAAATATTTCCATCGAGAAAAGATGCAAGCAATTCATCGGATATGTTTTTATTATTATTTGCCATAATGCGTAATGTCTTTTATCGCGGCTTCGGTAAGTGCAAGCATTGCACGCCGCTTAATGTTATACAAGTTTGACGTTGTGACACCAAGTTCCTGAGCCAATTGCTCCGGCTTCACATCTTCTATTACAATTTTCTTTATGACATAAACATAACGTTTATTTTGCATAAAGTTAAAAATACGTTCCAGATCTGATTTTGCTGACGACACCGGATCCGTACTTTCTTTCATATTCGTAATATAAAGAGACTCTTGTGTTGAATCTTTTATCATCATATTACGTTTTTTTACAAAATAATGAATTGCCAATACCTTCAGCCATTGCATTAATGAACAACGATATTGAAATCCATGCAGTTTTGCCGCATTATTGTCCATAAGATATTGATACAATTCGTTGACAAACTCATCATAATCAACGTCATACGAAAATACATGCCGTATGATGCTATAGAAGAGCGGACGACATTTGACAAAGAAGAATTCAGTAGTTATCTGATTGTCTTTGACAATTAATCCATTTATAATTTCTTTGTCGGTCATTATTCTTTATCTTTTAAACCTCTAATGCTCAACTCCACAATGCCTTTATCATACTTTAGTGTATTAACTATATAAGGATTGTCAGAACGTATAAGTTTGTTGCAGCTCAGAATACAATTGTGTGTCTTGTGTTTCATCGACTTTTCATCACCATAGATGAATCCTAACAGTTCCATCTTGGCATTCCAACGAAGATGCTCGCAGTAAGCAAGATTATTAAACAGAGTTTTATCGTTTTCAGATACGAGATTAGGATATTCATTATGCTCATTGCGTGAAGTGACAGAAATAAGCTGATCAAGCTTCTCTTGATTTTTATCTTTGTCTGCAACACCCGCTAAAATTGATTTTGTGAGAATATGGCATACGTTAGAGCGGTCTTGCTCTTTCTTATAATATTGTTTAAAAGCTTTATCCACTGCATCAAGGGTTTCTGTTTTCTCTTCTTTTGGCAGGTTGTGGCTTATTTCATTATAAATTTTATCATATTCTTTTTCGAATTCTTTAAGTTTTTCCTCTGTTGATACTTCCAACAGATTCTCATAGGCAAAGACTTCTTCTTCTGTTCCAAACGCTTCTATAATCTTAAATTCTTTCCCGCCATCATTTATTATATATTTTCTTGTCTGTTCCAGTAGCCGCTTATTATTAATGTCACGTAGCCGCACGTATATTTTAAAATTATTCAGATCCTTACGGTAACAGTGGGCAAACTCAAATAATTGCACAGCTATGAAGGCCGCCTCTTTATCCTCATCAATCGCAATGACAACATAATTCAGCTCGTTTATTATTTCTTTCATCTTGTTCCAGAACTGAGCGTCTTTAGTTGACATATTTCCCAACCATTGTATAGATTTTTTAGTTTTAAGTGCCGGAGCATTGACAATGAATTTTGTCTTAAGCTCATCAAGACGCTTGTCGACAATATAAAATCTCTTGTCTTGTTCTATAATGTTGTCTTTACCGTCCTCTCCTTTATTTGTTTCTTTGACAAACGAACTGAATTCGTACAAAAATCTAAATACATCGCGTCCGGTTTCACCAAAGCCTATTATCATAGATGTAAATACAGACGACACAGTGCCAGTACTATTGTCATGTTCCACAAAATTAACAGGCTGGCTGGTTGAGTTGTTTTTTATCTGTTGTACGGCAAGCATGGACGAGTCAATAAGATAAATTTTATTGTCGCTGCCAAAATCATCAAAGATGCTTCTGTTTATCCTGTTTTCACGGGCATAGCAGTAAATGGCCGAAATATATTTTTCGTAACCGGCAATCAATTTCTTCATAGCGTAAACAGACTCAACATTTCTGTGTTCATCCTCAGAGAGGAAAAAGAACTGGGTCTTGCCACTCTTATATATGCAACGCTTGAGATTTTTCAGTCCAAGCTCATCAAAAACATCATTCCCTGCTATACTTTCAGCAAGTTTAATGTCCATTATTTTGTCGGTAATCGTGATAAATGTTTTTATCTTGCCAGCATTAAGCATTTCCATACGTTCAACATATTCTTCTATGCCATCGTCAACCGTATGAAAGAAATGACTGAACGTGAAGCGTGAAGAATGGTGGCAGCCACTGCCTGCGCTCATCTTTATAAATACCAGGTAAGCATTTTGGCCGATATTTTTAGACTTATAATAGTCCCTTATGCTTTCAGCAACGGTCAAGGTCTTTTCGTTAACACCAAAGAATACATAAAGATTATAGTTGTTACAGAATAAGCTGCGCAACCACAACCTGAACACAGACATAAGTCTGAGCCCGAATAACCTGAGAATGAATATGGCGCTTACAAAAACAGCCATGAAATGCGTAATGGAGAATAACGTCATATAAAGATGGTTCTCTTTAAAATGTTTGCCAACTTCTATCAAATCAGACTCCGACACGAACATTTCCAATGACGAGATGCAAGAACGTAAGAACAGCACAAGAATATCGTTCCTGCTGCCTTCTTCATTGAATCCGATCATGTAAATAAATACGCCGGTAATAAACACACAACCTGCTATCCACTTTAAATGTCGGAATATCCATCTGCGCCAACTGCTAAGAAAAAGGCATAATGCCAAAAAAGCACATAATATTATAAGTGCCAAAGATGAATATATTATAATATTACTCAAAATCATAAGTCTTCATAAATTTTTATATATTATTTCGATAATTGACATTATGTCTCTTTATGTTACAAAATCTCTCTCTTATCATATTTAACTCCAACCAGCCATTATACCACAAATATTAATTTTATTTGTTTATTCTATATATTCAATTCTATAACGGCTGATTGAAGCTTAATAATAAATTATAGAGGATGACCACATTCACTGCAAAATCTGGCGCTCTCTGGATTCTGATGTCCACACGAAGTACAGAACTTACGCCCCAGACTTTGTGGCTGTTCGCTTCTGCTCCCGCCATTCATGATTATCACGTCCTGTGCTATTGCCAATGCTTTATCATCCAGCTTCGACTGTTCAACCATTCCCCATATCTGAGTTATAAGAACAGGCCAGAAGAACAGCATAGAGATAACTGTCGGTATTGCCTGCTGTCCCCAAATGCCCACATTGGCTTCAAATCTAATATTCGAGTTTTGTGGAAGCAATGTCACTTTTAGGGCAGTCTTCATTCCCAATACAGCTTTAAACATTCCGCCCTTGGTTATAGATATGTCATAACCATTTCCACTCAACGAATCAGCTTTCACTTTAAATCCTTCATCCTGAAATTCGTTTTGTATGCGCACTGCTATCTGCGGTATCAATGAAGGCGAACCATATAATGTTTTTTTAGTACTGAATGTTCCCATTTCTTTATTTGTTTAAGTTTAATGATTGAATGGAGTAAAAGTTATAAACGGCATAAAGGACTCCTGACTCTACAAGCAAATCCTTGATTTCATTAAGTTGTTCCTCACTGTATTTCTTTTCCATATCGTGCAGCAAGGCAACAACTTTGTCAGACTGTTCCTTTATCTCTTCTTCGGTCACAATGCCATCTTCCATTATTTTCTTGAAAGAGGCATTATTCATAATCAACTCGTCAATATTAAGTATCCCTTTCTCGTTGAAAAACATAATTGTAAAAGTTTTATTGGTTAACGTAATTTATTTCCACAATATTTACAGAATTTCCAATCAGGTGAAACACTTCTTCCACATGACGGGCATTTCTTACCAGAAGCTTCTGCTTTAATATTTTCTCTCAGATTCAGATATTGTGAGCTCTCGCCCCATTTCAGTATTTCTCTTACGCGCACGGCATTAAACGGATGGTCACGCCCCATGGTCACATACAGTTGCAGGGCCTTGTTCCACATCCCATCAGTGCGTATTTCGTCATACATGTCTGCCTGCTTCGCCCATTCACGCATATTTATATTCTCTGTCAATTTCTTAGGACCTCCGGCAAGTCTTGCCATCACACGGTTTACTACTTCTGGAGACGTAATTATACTGCTGCACCTGTCGCACGACAGTTCACTCTTTCTGTACCAATAAAGTATGGCATATTGTATAGGAACTGTAAGTGCGCCCAGCACACCTAAAGAGTCGACTCCGCTAAGTATGTAGCTTGCAATGCTGTGATAAAGGACATGACGGCATATGATATGGCCACATTCGTGAGCTATTATGGCATCAAGTTCCTCGTCATCCATCATTTCTACCAAGCTCGATGTTAATGTTATATAAATCCTTGTATCGCCAAAAGTCCAGGCATTTGGCATAGGATTCATTTCCAGATAAAACTCCGGCTCGTCAATGCCCAATTTTTCGCATATTGGAGGCAGATGATTGTATATTTCGGGTAGTTGCGTTGGTGAAAGCCTTATGGCGGAAGCCATGTTGACACCATATTGCATTTGTTCAAGACCAAGCGACAGTATCTTTTTTACAAATGCCGGAAATCCGGGGATGCTCTCCAGTTGTCTAAGTGCAGCTGCATCTTCCGGATGTATAAATTCAGATGCTTTTATCATAATATAAATTTTTTATTTTAAGTATTTGTATCCGTCAACCTTCATAAGAATGACAGGAATGGCATTATTCATATTTATGTCGAATTGCTTTGCTCCGAAGTCCACCTCATCCAGATGACTGTATCCGCAAATATTTGGATGGACTCTGTCCTCACTCTCTTTAAGACTCTCTTTCTTTGACTTGAAATCATCTTTTGCCTCATTAAAGGCTATTTTGATATTATATGGCAACGATTTCTCGTCATATTCCTTTTTCTTTAAGTATGTTTGCCTGTATGCGTCATTAAGCATGCAACATATTTCGTCATCATGTTTCCCGCACGGACTGAATTCCATCAACAACTGCTGTACATTCCATCTGTTATGTTCACACTGGCCTAATATGGTCTCATATTTTCTGAGCGCCTCTATTAAAGTAGGCTCAATATTCTCATTTGCTCCATCTTTGAATAATTTATTCTTATAGGCTCCGGCTATATTTTCGCCATGAAACAATCCGGGAGCTATGCCGCGTATTTTCTGATATATTGTATCGACAAAGAACTTGTTCGACCATTTATTCGCAATGGAAAGTTTTTTCCAGTCCATCCGTAAATCCTTATATGTATCTTTGTCGATTACATTTATCTTTTTCAGACTGTCATAATCTTTATAGGCACCGTTAGCTATAATTGATTTCAAATACAGAGAGCGGTCTCTCATATATTCTCCATACATCATACCGAAAGGACGAAGTTTCTTATATCGTCTGTCATTGCGTTTTGCTCCGCTCAAGTTAGTCAGTATATCTGAGGCCTCACGCTGATAAACCCATATTTCCTGAACCTTCTTGTATATTTCAACAGGCAGATATAAACTTGCGGCTATTGCCTTATGAGTCTGTGTCAGACATACGGCTATCGTTAGTTTCGACTTTTCTTCTTTAGCAATATTTCTCAGGTACTCACGCACACCGTCTGATTCTATCTCACCTTTAACGAATTCTATCTCCAGATCAATAAAATTCTTACCGTCTTTACTTAAATGCGCCCATTTGTAGTCTGGCTGTTCTGCCGGATCTGTCCATCCGTTATTGGGCATCAACATATCCGATGTGCAGTTATTCGCATCAAAATATTTGTTCTTTACCAATCCGAAGAAATTCACATATCTGCCTTTAAAGAAATTCATCTCTTTATCTACATTTGTATCGATAAATGTTATTCTCGAACGGGCTTTTCTGAAATTAAGATAATGAGCCTGAAACATTGCCTGCACGCCCATGGCTACACCTATCTTTGACATCCCGACAACTACGAAATGTACATACTCGTCAGAATCACATGATATGCCTTTCCCGTCCAGAGGGGTATATTCTATAAAATCGGGTCTGATACCGCTGTCGTTTGTTCTTGTCTCATCGTTATTGCCTAAGCAACCGTTGTGCTCTCTATTGTCAAATACGCCTTCCACCATCACTCTCTGAGCCCATGTCTCGTAACAGTTGAATGGTATAAAGACGATATTGTCGTTTACATTTTCCGGCATGTCTGAATATTGAAACATTGAATATGTCGTTTGATATTCAAACATTACTTTACATACTTTTTTGTGTATGTCGTTTTTATCTGTTCTGTTCTTATTATTTATATTGTCCAGATAATCTGCTATCATATTGACACATTTCATATTCAATGCGTCATGGTATGTCTCACCTTGATTTTTCAGTGTCGATTCACCGAGTATGTATATTTCCGTAGCATTCTCAATGAACAGTTCTGCAAGTTCGGCTTTGGAATCACGTTGAGCATTATATATAATAACACGTTTAAGATCTTCTTCTGTCAGATGCGATGATAGTTCTTCGCGTACATCCACCGCTTCCTTACATGTTTGTAGAATTACATATTCATTGTTTCCTTCGCACTTAAAGTTGATTTCTCCGTCTGTTTTGTGTGAGAGCAGATTTTTTATAACAGAGGATACAATCTCATTGGCTCCTATTACTATGGCAAATTTGTTTTTCTTTAAGAAAAAACGTGGATATCTGATTTCGCCACGCAACCAGTGTTCCCGTCTCTTGTCAAACCAGTTGGTCAGTATTGAGATAAGAATGCCGTTCAAGAATATGACTCCTGATATTGCTATTATGGCAGCCCATCCACGCCCGGCTGTTGATGTTGTCATGTGCTGGTTTCCGGGATCCATAAAATGACTATATACAATCCATAGCAGAGATGGGCTCTCTTGTTTGTTGCGTAAGTCTGATGGTAAGCTGTCATTTTTAGCATAAAGAGAATCTTCATAAATCAGTTCTTTCTTTGAACTGATTGTATTTAATTCAGTCTTTGTTCCGGCATATATTGAAATTCCGATTATCAGAGTCAGAGTAAAAGGCAGTAATACGATAATACATATTATTCGTCTTAAAAAATGACCATTCATTAATTTCCAGTCGAAATCAATGCGTCTGAAAAATAATAGGGTTATTGTATGGGTGAGATAACACAGTCCCAGAATTCCTAAGACAGCTGTTGTCAAGGCTTCCAGACAAATAGATAATGGGAAACTTATTATCGTCAGAAGTGTTATTATACCTATGACGATAAGTGGCGTGTCTAATTTTGATAATATATTGTTTGGTCTCATTGCTTAATTATATGTTTTTACCTAGGTCGTTTTTTGGTATTCTTTTATAATTGCAAAAATAGTAAATAAAGTTTAAAATAAAAGGTAAAATAGTAAAAATGTGTAGCGAAATAGCATAAAAATATATGTTATTGACATTGAATGTATATGTTTATTTAGCGTAATTTGAGTCTAACTCATATTATTTTAGGGCTCTTGTGGTGTCGTCTCCGGAGGATGAACGGTGGAAGTGTGACGATGTGTAGTGTGTGGTGGCGTTATGTATGACATTATGTGTTGTGGCTTACGATATTGTTCTGTGTTTCGTGTTATGTTTTGCTTCTGATTGCATGGTATTATTCAGTGGCTCATATTATACCGTATGGTGGTTAGTATTATATAATTTTGTATATTTGTAATCAGAAGTTTGCCGAGTGTGCGGCTGTCCAGGTTACGGAGAAGAGTGTGCCGGAGTTGTCTGGATAGCAGACCGGAAGGTGACGCGTATAGGGTTAACTATGGCTGAAGTCGGATTCGTGGCTGAAGTCGGACGTACAAAAGAAGAAAGGACAGGAATATGAAAATAAAGACTATTGCCGAGACTGTGGATATACGCAAGGGTGTGCCGTTTGTAGAGATGCGCATAGCCGGCGTGCCGTTCATGGGTATGAGTGTGATGGTGGCGCTCTCTGAACCGGAAGTGGAGGTGAGAGACGACGGCAGCAGGTATTATTCGTGGAAGGCGCGGAATGTGGATACAGATGATGTTGTGGACTATGGCGTGTGCGATGATGCACTGGAATATGCGCCGAAACTGTACGAAATATCGTCGCCTATTGTGACTGCATGGCTGCGGATGCGTAATCATAATTCTTCTGTTGAGGCCGTGGAGGAGACAGGAACGGATGAGGGCAGGGATGAGGCCGCCGTTGTTGAGGAGACCGCGCCGGCTGTGGATGAATGTGCTTGCGGAAAGGATGTGGAGCATACTACCGCGGAGGACGAGGTGAGGAATGTTGAAACGCAGTCTGTCAGCGGCGAAGACGAATACAAGGATATCGGTTGCGGAGTGGCGGCCTTGCTTGGTGACGATTCGTTCACGCTTGTGAATATGGAGACGGGGAAGCGTCGGGTGTTCGTATCAGAGAGCGGACAGGTGCTTGTGGACGACTGTGATATCGACGTGGAGAGCATCCGCCGCCGTTTCAAACATTGCGGTTGTGTGGACGACAAGGTCGTGAGGTATTGGTTTGGAAGGTACAGCGACTTCAAGGACGGTTTCTGCGCGTTGGCGTGGATCATTTATCCTGACGGGCAATATTTTGCCGATGAAGACGGATTCGGAGGTGAGGACAACGACGAGGAGGAGATATACTGCATCATAAATACCGATCTGGACATCGTGGTGCCGTTCCGTCCGATGGATGATGTGAAGGAGGAACTGATGCTTGTTGCATTGCGTGCGAGACAGAAAGGGGATGGATTCTGATCTTGGATGGTGTCGGTTGGATGTGTATAAAGATGAAGGTGTGCATGGGATGTGTGTAAATAATGCATCTGCGACAGGATAACAGTTTCCTGTTCATTTGGGTATAATATTAAATTTTATGGCTGTAAGTGTGACGAGAATAAATTACAAAGGGAAATGAATAGTATGCACGATGTCGCGAATTGTTTTTATGACGAGTTATGGTAAACCTACGGCAATATATAATCGAAGTGCGGCAGTATCGTGGCGGAGAACGTTCCGCTGAGATACTGCCGCATTTTTATGCTTTCCACCGTACGCATAATGATTGTCGTCATGTTTCCGGTGTGTGACGGGTCATTATTGTGTCTGTAGCACTTCCTGCAAATCACTTATCTTCTTCAGGCTTCTCATTATTTCCTTCACCTCGCTACGGTCGTGTACACGCAGTTCGATGAGGCCGTCGAATATGCCTTCGTCGCTTGATATCGTGACTTTATGGATGTTGACATTCATCTTGTCTGAAATTACATCGGCGACGTCGTGCAGCATACCTTTGCGGTCGATGCCTCGTATTTCGATTGTCGCGTCGAAGAACATTTGCTTGTGCATGTCCCACTTTGCGTCGAGAATCTTGTTGCCGAAGCTTGTCTTGAGCTTGTCGGCCACCTTACAGTCGCGCTTGTGTATTTCTATCCGGTTCTTGTTGTCGATGTATCCGAGAATGTCGTCGCCTGGTATCGGGTGGCAGCATCCGGGATATATGAAGTTGTCGATGGTGTCCTCGGATATGATGATCGGCTTTTTCTTGTTGAATCCTTTCTCGACAATGAACAGCGCTTTCTTCTTTATGTCCTTGTTGGATGAGTTGCCGAGGAACGGCACGAACTTACGCCATGTAATTGAACCTTCCTTCTTTTTCTCGTTCAGTTCGTCGAGATCTTTGTCTCCGAGAGTTATTGTCTTTTTGCCAAGGCTTAGGAACAGATCTTCCGGTTTCTGCATTTCGTGGAGCGCGCACAGCTTGTTGACTATGGTCATATTCATCTCCTTATCGTTCGCCTTGAGCCATTCGGTAAGGATCTGTTCGCCCTCTTTCTGTTTCTCTCTGTTCTCGCGGCGCAGGCTCACCTGTATCTTTCCCCTTGCCTTTGCCGTAGATACGAAGTTTATCCACGACGGTTGCACGTGCTGCGACTTTGAGGTCAGGATCTCAACCTGGTCACCGCTCTGCAGCTTATGGCTCAGCGGGACGAGCTTGTGGTTCACTTTCGCACCTATGCAGTGGGTTCCGAGGAACGTGTGTATCTGGAAAGCGAAGTCGAGTACGGTACATCCGGCAGGCATGGTCTTTATCTCACCTTTTGGCGTAAATACGAATATCTCGCTTGCGAAGAGGTTCAGCTTTATGGTGTCGAGGAAGTCCATTGCGTCCGGCTGCGGGTCGTCGAGTATCTCCTTGATGGTGCTCAGCCAGTTGTTCAGTTCGTTGTCGTCGTCCACGACGATGTCGCCTTCCTTGTATTTCCAGTGTGCCGCAAATCCCTGTTCGGCCACCTCGTCCATCTTGTCGCTTCTTATCTGCACCTCGATCCATTGTCCCTGTTTGGACATCAGTGTGACGTGCAGTGCCTGATAGCCGTTTGCCTTAGGATGGTTAACCCAGTCGCGCAGCCGGTCGGGGTGTGACTTGTATATCTGGCTTATGGCAACATATATTCTGAAGCATTCGTTTATCTCCTCGCTTCTTGACTTCGGCGTGTATATTATGCGCACTGCAAGTATGTCGTATATCTCTTCGAAGGTGACATGCTTGTTCTGCATCTTGTTCCAAATGGAATAAGGACTTTTCACTCTCGCCTTGATCTGGTAGTTGATTCCCATCTTGTCGAGTGCCTCGCGTATCGGGGTGGTGAAAAGTTTGAACAGAGTGTCGCGTGAAGCCTGTGTGGAAGCGAGTTTCTCTTCTATTGAGGCATACTCCTCCGGATGCTCGTATCTGAAGCTCAGGTCCTCAAGCTCGGTTTTTATCTTGTTCAGTCCGAGACGGTTTGCCAGCGGTGCGTATATGTAGAGAGTCTCTCCCGCAATCTTGTATTGCTTGTTTGCCGGTTGGCTGGCAAGGGTACGCATGTTGTGCAGACGGTCGCAGATCTTTATCAGAATCACCCTTATGTCGTTGCTCATTGTCAGAAGCAGTTTCTTGAAGTTCTCTGCCTGAGCCGACGCCTGTTCGCCGAATATGCCTCCGGATATCTTTGTCAGTCCATCGACAATCTGCGCAATCTTGCTGCCGAAGATGTTTTCTATATCCTCAACCGTATAGTCTGTGTCTTCGACGACGTCGTGGAGCAAAGCCGAGCAGATGCTTGTCGATCCGAGACCCATTTCCTCGCACGCTATCTGTGCCACGGCAATGGGGTGCATGATGTATGGCTCACCCGACAGTCGGCGCACGCCTTTGTGCGCTTGCCGTGCAAAGTTGAATGCCTTTGTGATGATGTCAACTTTTTTACGGTGACGTGTTGCCAGATACGTGTTGAGCAGATGCTGGAACGCATCGTCTATCATCTTAGCCTCGGAGGCTTCCTTCTGCTTGTCTTTAAGATCCAGGTCGTCCATGACTATAGTTTTTTAGGTGATTAAATATATATTATCTCACTCTGATTTTCTTGCCGGCGCGTATGTTCGTTCCGCTTATGTTGTTCAGTCGTTTGAGCTTGCTCACCGTAGTGTTGTTGCGCTCGGCTATTTCAGACAGAGTGTCGCCTTTTCTTATTGTTACGGTCTTCTTTCTTGTGGTGCGGCGTTTGCGTCTTGTCGTCTTCTTTCTTGTGACGGCAACCGGTGCGGTCTTGTTTATCTCAACCTCAGTGCGTTTGTTGAGCAGTTCGTCGCTGTTGTATGCGTATATGCGCTCTTCGTTGTCAATGAAATTGTTTATCTGTGTAGCGGGCAGACGTATGGCCGACGGTTGTGTCTTACCGTTTACCACGTTGCGGCGGTATTGCGGGTTGAGGTCCTTCAGCTGGTTGACATCCATGTTTAGCACGCTCGCAATCTGTTCGAAGTGTACGTCGCGGTTCACCACCACCGTATCGGTCTTCACCGGCAGGTCGGCTCTCATCGGACATATGTTGTGGTCGCAGTAGTATGTCATGATGTAGTTTGCCGCAATGAATGCCGGAACATATCCTCTTGTCTCTTTCGGCAGGTAAGGATAGATCTGCCAATAGTCGGTCTCGCCTTTGGAACGGTGTATTGCCTTTGTTATGTTGTCCGGACCACAGTTGTATGCGGCTATCACAAGGTTCCAGTCTCCGAATATTTTGTAGAGGTCTTTCAGATAATGAGCCGCTGCGTATGACGCTTTTACAGGGTCGCGTCTCTCGTCAACCAGCGAGTTTATCTCCAGTCCGTAGCGCTTTGCGGTTGTTATCATGAACTGCCAGAGTCCTGTCGCTCCTACACGTGACACGGCATTAGGGTTGAGTGCCGATTCCACCACGGGGAGATACTTCAGTTCGAGCGGCAGTCCGTATGCCTCGAGTGCTTCTTCGAATATCGGCATGTAGAAGTTCTGTATGCCGAGCATCATGCTTACGGATTTGCGCAGTTTGATGCTGTAGCGGTCGATCATCTGCTGTACGGCATCGTTGTACGGCATCTCTATCACCGTAGGCATCTTGCTCAGCCTTTCCTTATACACCTCTTTGTCGTAAACAGGGTTCACGTCGGGCATGTTGCAGTCTGCGTCCGGTTTCAGATAAGTCTTGACATTGTATTCTGTCAGCAAACTGTCGAATTCACATGTCATGCCTCCCGGCAACTCGATAATTTCCTTTTCACCTTTTTCGTTTGTCACTGTGATTTCTGTATCGTCATTGTCCGTTTGTGCGTTCACGGGACTGCAATATCCAAGAATCACAGCGACTATCAACAAATTAATTTTCTTCATTAATCGTTATTCTTATTATCTGATTATTATATTATATAATGTGTCTTTTAAGATATTTCGTTTCTCAGAAGTTCAGGCTGCAACTCACTCCGATCGAGTTTGACTTCAGCGACAGCCGGTTGTCGTTATAATTGTTTATTATCGTCGGTGCGACGCTCATGCTCAGATTTTTCGAGATGTCGAACTCAGAGAGTGAGGCGTCAACGTATGCGTCGATCACAGACAGAGCATATACACCCACGAGGACGAAGAAGCTCAGATCGCGCCACCGGCGGTAGCGGTCTTTACGGCTTTTGAACAGACGTGTGTAGCGGTCGATGTTCGATTCGTCTATCTTGTTGCCCAGATGCAGGAACTGATTGTAGCTTTGCGTGTTCGGGTCATCGTCCATTATGTCGAGATAAGCCTGCGAATAGTCGCGGTACATCTGGTTGTTCCACTGCATTGCATATATGCATCCGACAAATCCTCCGTAAACGATTGGTATCTTCCAATATTTGCGGTTATATATCTGTCCGGCACCGGGCAACACCAGTGCAAGCCATAATGCTCTTTTAGGGTTAGGCCTCCACGTAGTCCAGTCGCGCTTCGCCTTCTTTGCCACCGAGTCTGTTGAGGCTACGAGCGACAGGCTGTCGTTGCGCGAAAGCAGGCTCCCGGCACTTATGACGCTGTCGGTGAGAGCGTTCTCATGCCATGTCGACTGTGCTGAAGTGTCAGTCGTGTCTGTCTTGCATACGTTTGCGTGCGTCGCGACAGGCGTACAATTTAAAAGGCATACCAGCAGTATGTCGGATAAATGAAATCTCACGTTTATTGCTCTTTCATTTTATCGAAGATGTTCATAATGCGTTCCAACTCCTCTTCATTGGCGAAAGGAATTGTTATCTTGCCCTTACCTTTTGGCGAACAACTCATTTGTACCTTTGTATGCAGGAAGTCGGACAGACGGCTTTTCAGCATGTTGAATTCCTCGGGAAGTTTTGCTTTGGCCGCGATTTTCTTCTTGCCGCTCTCTATGTCTTCGCCGTTCTTCAGCTGTTGTGCCAGTTCCTCCACCTTTCTCACTGAGTAACCGTGCTTCTGCACCTCGTTGAAAAGCTTTATCTGTAGCGACGGGCTGTCGATGGCGAGCAGCGCACGGGCATGTCCCATGTCTATCTCTTTCTTCTGAAGAGCCATCTGCACCTGTGCCGGAAGGCGGAGCAGGCGCAGATAGTTGGTGATTGCCGTGCGGCTTTTTCCCACACGCTCAGACACCTTCTCCTGTGTCATGCCGTCAGCTTCGAGCAGGTGCTCGTATGCAAGTGCTATTTCTATTGCGTTCAGGTCCTCGCGCTGTATGTTCTCAACGAGCGCCATTTCCATCACGTTTTCGTCTTTTATCGTGCGTATGTATGCCGGAATGGCTGTCAGTCCGGCCAGTTGCGACGCGCGCCAGCGGCGTTCTCCGGCAATGATCTGATATCTGTGCTCGGCTGTCTGTCTGAGCGTTATAGGCTGTATGATGCCTATCTGGCGTATGCTGTTGGCCAGTTCCTGCAGAGCTTCGGCGTCGAAATCCCTTCGCGGTTGGTTGGGATTGGGCTCTATCTGGTCCAGAGGAATTTCGTTTATGGTCGACGTGCCTTGTGTGCGCACTCCGTTTGTGTCGATGAGCGCGTCAAGTCCTTGGCCCCGTTCTATGTCGTCAAGTCCTCGTCCGAGAACGTTTTTGCTGAATTTCTTATGTACTGCCATATGGCGTTTTGGTTATATGAGTATTGTATGATGTGGTTTGTTCAAGACCGCCGTTCCGCCGGTGCTGTGTCATATTTATATGTATGTCGGCCGTCGGCGTGTCCTTTCATCGTTTTTCAGTCCACTTTCTCAGTGGATGTCACTTGTTCTTGTTTATGATTTCCTTTGCCAGCGCAAGGTGGTTCTTGCTTCCGGTAGAGTCGGCATCGTAGAGAATTACCGGCAGACCGTGGCTCGGGCTCTCGCTCAGTTTCACGTTTCTCTGTATGACTGTCTTGAACACGAGCTCCTGGAAATGGCGTTTCACCTCGTCGTATATCTGGTTAGCGAGTCTGAGACGGCTGTCATACATTGTCAGCAGAAATCCTTCTATCTCCAGTTTCTGGTTCAGCTTGCTTTTTATTATCTTAATGGTGTTCAGCAGTTTGCTGATGCCTTCGAGCGCGAAGTATTCGCACTGCACCGGAATGATGACCGAGTCGGCAGCCGTGAGTGCGTTCACCGTTATCAGTCCCAAAGACGGGCTGCAGTCAATCAGTATGTAGTCGTATTCGTCGCGTATGGATTCGAGCAGCTTCTTTATCATCTTCTCCCTGTCGTTCAGGTTGAGCATCTCTATCTCAGCTCCCACAAGGTCGATGTGGCTCGGTATTATGTCAAGTCCGTTTATGTCGGTTGTGTAGATGGCATCGCGCACGTCGGCGTGGTCAATGATACATTCATAGAGGGAGCAGTCCACTTCCTTTATGTCAACTCCGAGTCCGCTCGATGCGTTTGCCTGCGGATCGGCGTCAACGACGAGAACAGTCTTTTCCAAAGTAGCAAGCGAGGCGGCAAGATTTATTGTTGTGGTTGTCTTACCTACGCCGCCTTTCTGATTAGCCAATGCAATAATTTTTCCCATCTCTTTTTATGCTTTATTCGTTGCACGAAGCTCGTGCACACATCAAGATATATGCTCGGCACGCAGTCTTGTATATCTTGATAAAATTATTGGCAAAGATACATATTTTATGTGAGAAACGGATAGTTTAAACCTTTTTTCGTATTTTTGCATGCAAATTAAACGTAAATTTATGAAAGAAAAAAGGCCTTTGATATTCATTTCAAACGACGACGGATATCATGCCCGTGGCATTAACTGCCTGATAGATATGCTGTCGGATATGGCCGACCTGCTTGTGTGTGCTCCCGAGTCGGCGCGTTCGGGTTTCTCGTGTGCTTTTTCAGCCACCACGCCGCTACGTCTGAAGCTGCGCAGACACAGAGAAGGTGTGGATGTGTGGTCGTGCAACGGAACGCCCGTTGACTGCGTGAAGCTCGCCCTCGACCGCTTTTGTGCCGACCGAAAGCCGGATATGGTGATAGGTGGAATAAACCATGGCGACAACGCCAGCGTGAATACGCATTACAGCGGAACGATGGGTGTGGCCACGGAGGGCTGCATGAAGTATATCCCGTCGGTGGCTTTCTCGCTCTGCGACCATCGCGACGAGGCCAATTTCGAGCCTTTGCGCCCGCTGGTGAGAAGCATCACGGCGAGAGTGTTGAGGGACGGACTGCCCAAGGGAGTGTGTCTTAACGTGAACTTTCCGCTCGTGGACGAGTTCCGCGGCGTGAAGATATGCCGCATGGCAAAAGGCACATGGGGCAACGAGTGCGTGTGCATGAAGCATCCTCACGGCTACGAATATTTCTGGATGACAGGCGAATATACCAACGACGAGCCCGAGGCTGAAGACACGGACAACTGGGCTCTCAATCACGGATACGTGGCTATAACGCCTACGACGATAGACGTCACGGCATACGATATGATTGAAAAGATGAAGGACTGGACTTTCTGAAAGTTTTTAAACAGATGAAATATTATCTTATAGTGGGAGAGGCGAGTGGCGACCTGCACGCTTCGCGACTCATGAGCGCGCTGAAGGAGAACGACGCCGAGGCCGAGTTCCGCTTCTTCGGAGGCGACCTTATGTCGGCTGTCGGCGGAACGCGCGTGAAGCATTACAGCGAGCTGGCCTACATGGGCTTCGTTCCGGTCATCACCCACCTTCATGTCATCATGCGCAACATGTCGTTGTGCAAGCGCGACATAAAGGAGTGGGCGCCCGATGTCGTCATTCTCGTGGATTATCCGGGCTTCAACCTCAGCATAGCACGCTACGTGCACGCTTCCACCGACATACCTGTATATTATTACATATCGCCTAAGATATGGGCGTGGAAGGAATGGCGGATAAAAGATATAAAGCGCGACGTGGACGAATTGTTCTCGATACTTCCTTTTGAAATACCGTTTTTCGAGAAGAAGCACGGCTATCCCATACACTATGTTGGCAATCCCACAGCCGGAGAGGTGAGCGCGTTTCTCGACGGTTACAAGGAGACCAGACAGGCGTTCTGCAAGCGTGTCGGGCTGGATGAGGGCAAACCCGTGGTGGCTTTGCTGCCCGGCAGCCGCCGACAGGAGATAAAGGACAACTTGCCTGCCATGATGCAGGCTCTCGCACGCTTCACCGATTGTCAGCCGGTTCTGGCATGTTCGCCCGGCATACCGGCCGAATATTACGACGCTTTCGCCCATGGCGGCACGCTGCGGTTTGTCCGCGACGAGACCTATGCGCTGCTTGCCAATGCCGACGCGGCCGTGGTGACGAGCGGCACTGCCACGCTTGAGACAGCGTTGTTCGGCGTTCCGCAGGTGGTGTGTTACAAGACACCGCTGCCGAAACTCATCTCGTGGTTGCGCAGCCGGCTCCTGCACGTGAGATACATATCGCTTGTAAATCTCATAGCCGATGCCGGAGTGGTGCCCGAACTTGTCGCCGACACCTTCAGCGTGGAGAACATCGCTCACGAGCTGTCGCTCATTCTGCCCGGTGGCGAGGGGCGTAAGGCCATGCTAGACGGATATGCTTCGGTGAGCGAACGCCTCGGCCATGAGGATGCTTCGCAGAATGCCGCAAGGATAATATGCGGGCTGTTGCGGTCAAGGTCGGCCGGACAGGGAGAAAAAAACAGCTGATAGGATATACGATTATAAAACCGTGAAACAGCCGTTGACCATTCTGTCAGCGGCTGTTTTGCGTATAAGATGTTATGGCATGGGCTTTCCGGGGTTATGTGACGGAATGTCTTTTCACTGAAAAATGATTTTTTTCGTGTGGCGGGAAGGACCGTTTCAGTTTTGGAAAGCATTTTCCAGATATGGAAAGTATTTTTTTCATATACGGAAGTATTGTTTTCGTATGTGAAGGTATTTAAGTTTCCTCTCTATCAGCGTTATTTTATCCCGTTAAAATAAAGTGATATAGACTACTTTCAAATTGTAACCGTATTTTGATTTTTCCGCCTCAGTTTCCGGATATACCCCGAAAAATAAGCGCATATTTGCGGACAGATTCTTTCCTCGGCCGCAAATACGCGAATTATGAGGGCTTCATGTAATATATTGAATGTCAATAACTTATATTTGAAGGGTGTTTTATTGTCTTGCGAAAAGCACCATTTCGGCTTGCAAAATGGCCCATATTGGAGGCTGAAAAGCACCATTTCGCACCCTGAAATAGGCTTAATCGCACTGCGAAATAGGCAATATCAGAAAGCGAAATGAACTTTTCCGGACTACGATTCGGGGTATACCAAAATATGGTATTGTTCTAAATGTCCTTTATTGTGTATGATTTAATATTCCTTTACACCTATTTTGTGAAAATATTTTGTCAAAAATTTGTCAAGAAAAATTGTAAGTTGAGCTTTCCGGTTTTCCTTGGAAACGCGGATGTCAAGGGGAAAGGAAATATGGAGAATGTTTATCTGACGGGGCGTAAGGGCGTTATATATCATTTGCGCCCGTGACATCAATCGTGTCACGGGCGCAGTCGTATTTTCTGAAGTCACATTTTCTATTCGGCGAACGCATGGCGGTAGCCCTTCGTCTTGTTCCAGGCTCCGCGCGTGAAATCGGGCACAGCCACCGGCGCGCTGCCGTTCTCGATAGACAGGCGTGTCAGTTCAGCCATGCAGCACCATTCCGCCAGGTCGTACACATCCATGTCGAGCGGTAGTCCGTTGCGCAGACAGTAAACCAGACGGTAATCCATTATGAAGTCCATTCCGCCGTGTCCGCCCACCTTCTTCGCCATTTCCTCGAGCTCCTGGTGTATCGGATGCTTGTATTTCTTCATCAGCATATCCTTCACTTCCTGCGATACGGCAGAGTGCATGTCCAGCTTTTCAAGGTCGGGCATGCCTGTCTCGCCCGTTTTGTCGGGACGCAGGCAATACTGTTCCACCGGATATTTGTTGGCAAAGCCCTTCGTTCCGGTGAGCTGATACATGCGGCTGTACGGCCGGGGATTCATCACGTCGTGCTGTATGTGTATGGTCTTGCCGTTCTCGGTGCGTATGAAAGTCATGGTGTGGTCGCCGTTCTGGAAGTCGGAGCCGTCCTCGTTCTGCAGTTTCTTCACCAGTTCCGGACCGATCACGGCTTTGGTGTCCATCGCCACGAGCGTCTTCATGCGGTCGCCGCGGTGGATGTCGAGCAGCTGACAGGCAGGTCCCAGACCGTGTGTGGCATACACGTCGCCGCGGTGTTTGCGGTTGTAGTCAAGCCGCCAGTTGTTCCAATAGTATGGCCAGAACTCCTCAAGGTTGTGTATGTATGAGCCCTCCACGTGCAGTATGTCGCCGAACACACCGTGCTGGGCCATGTTGAGCGTGGTCAGTTCAAAGAAGTCATATACGCAGTTCTCCAGCTGCATGCAATGCTTGCGTGTGCGTTCAGAGGTGTTTATGAGCGCCCATATCTCGTCGAGAGTCATCGCCGCCGGCACCTCTATGGCCGCGTGCTTGCCGTGTTCCATGGCATATATGCCCATCTCGGCGTGGTGTTTCCAGTCTGTGGCTATGTATATGAGGTCGATGTCGGTGCGTTCGCACATCTTCTTCCATGCGTCCTCGCTGCCGTAATACAGGTCGGGCGCGGGCAGTCCGGCGTTTGTCACTATTTTCTGAGCGTTCTCCGCGCGTTCCTTTATTATGTCACACAGAGCCACAATCTTCGTTCCCGGTATGTGAGTCCATCGCTCCACGGCTCCCGGTCCGCGCATTCCGAGTCCGATGAAGCCCACTCTCACGGTGTCGAGCCGTGGCGCACGCAGTCCTACCACGTCGGTCTGTCCTTTCGGGCGTTCCGGAACTTTCACCTCGATGGGAGTATACTTTGCCATGCTTTTCGGTGCACAGCTCCAGCACATCAGCAGCATCGTAGCCGCCAGTATGCAATAACAAACTGTTTTTTTCATAAAGTGGATATAAGGTTAGTTGTGATTGCAGGGTTAAGGTTGATCCTTATAAAATTAAATCCCGGCGCAGGTCGGATCTTACCTGCGCCGGGACGTATGTTTATTCAGACAAGTGTCAGCGTGTAAAGATAGACTACGGCAGCCGGCATGGCCATGAGCGACGAGTCGAAACGGTCGAGCATGCCTCCGTGTCCGGGCAGAATGTTGCCGCTGTCTTTTATGCCAAGCGTGCGCTTGAAGAGCGATTCCACGAGGTCGCCCCATGTTCCGAAGAACACAACGACGAGTCCCATGCCCATCCATTCGGGTATTGACATCGTGCTTCCGCCCACCATCTGGTCGGCGTTGCTGCTTTCCAGATAACCTATTATGGCGGCAACCACCAGCACGAGGATGCCTCCGCCCACGCTTCCTTCCCATGTCTTACCCGGGCTTATTCTCGGAAACAGCTTGTGTTTTCCGAAGAGCGAGCCGAAGCAGTAGGCTCCCGTATCGTTTGCCCAAAGGAAGATGAAGATGCTAAGCGGCGTGAGATAGCTGAACACCACCTGTCCGCCGATGTCTCTGAATGCCAGTATGTTTATGGTGGCGAGCGGCAAAGCCACGTACATCTGCGAAAGCATGGTGTATGCCCAGTTGTTTATGGCGTTCTTGCTTTCGGTGTACAGCTCGCTGATGAACAGGTAGATGACGCTCAGAAGATAGGGGATGAACACTGCCGACGGCGTTATGCCGCTGCAGAAGCCGGCTATCGCAAGAAACAGATAGACGCCGGCTGCGGTGGAGATGAACCTGTTCACCGTCACTCCGTCAATCTGATTCACCAGTCCGGTGTACTCCCAGACAGTCAGTCCGGTGACAAGCGCGAAAAGCAATATCATAGCTTCGGGGCGCATGAAACACACCACGATAATCGCGACGAACAATACGCCGGTTATGGAGCGTGTGATAAGGTTTTTCATTTTCTCACTCATAGTGCACTTATTGTTTCTTATTTCTCGTCTTTCTTGTCGTCATTGTCGGACGGTTCCGGCTTGTTGTCGGTGTCGGCCGACTTGTTCTCAAGTGATCTCTCGTGCTCGGCCTGGGCCTCCTTCACGATGTCGGGCATGTCCTCGAGCTTCGGAGCGTTGTCCTCTTCCTCGGCCATTATCTCCTGTGAGCGGCTTATCCACGGACGTTTGCCGAATATCTTCTCCACATCCTCGGCGAATATCACCTCACGCTTGAGCAGCAGTTCGGCCAGCTGTCGGTGTCCTTCCTTGTGCTCGGTAAGCAGATCCTTGGCGCGTTTGTACTGCTCGTTTATCATCTTGAGCACCTCGTCGTCAATTATCTTTGCCGTTGTCTCGGAGTAGGGACGCTGGAACTGGTATTCCTGATTGTTGTAATAGCAGATGTTCGGCAGCTTATCGCTCATTCCGGCGTATGCCACCATGCCGTAAGCACTCTTTGTGGCGCGCTCAAGGTCGTTCATTGCTCCTGTGGATATCTGTCCGTTGCACAGCTCCTCTGCGGCACGTCCGCCGAGCAGTGCGCATATTTCGTCGAGCATCTGTTCCTTTGTCGTTATCTGACGCTCCTCAGGCAGATACCACGCAGCGCCGAGAGCACGGCCACGCGGTACGATGCTCACCTTGACAAGCGGGTTGGCATATTCGCAGAACCACGACACAGTGGCGTGTCCTGCCTCGTGGAGCGCGATGGTGCGCTTCTCGTCGTAGGTCATCACTTTGGTCTTTTTCTCCAGTCCTCCGATTATTCTGTCCACGGCGTCGAGGAAATCCTGCTTGCCCACGGCCTTCTTGTTGTGGCGTGCCGCGATGAGGGCGGCCTCGTTGCAGACGTTTGCTATGTCGGCGCCAGAGAATCCCGGAGTCTGTCGTGCGAGGAAGTCTATGTCCACGGTGTTGTCGGTCTTCACCGGACGCAGGTGCACCTGGAATATCTCCTTACGCTCGGTCAGGTCGGGCAGATCCACGTTTATCTGTCTGTCGAATCGTCCTGCGCGCAGCAATGCCTTGTCGAGCATGTCGGCACGGTTTGTCGCTGCCAGTATGATGACGCCGCTGTTGGTTCCGAATCCATCCATTTCTATGAGCAGCGCGTTAAGCGTATTCTCACGCTCATCGTTGCCTCCCATGGCCGGGTTCTTGCTTCTTGCGCGTCCCACGGCATCGATCTCGTCAATGAATATGATGCACGGTGCTTTCTCCTTTGCTTGTCTGAAGAGGTCGCGCACGCGGCTTGCACCCACGCCGACGAACATCTCTACGAAGTCGGAACCGCTCATCGAGAAGAACGGTACGCCTGCCTCGCCTGCCACTGCCTTCGCCAACAGGGTCTTTCCTGTTCCCGGAGGACCTACGAGCAGTGCGCCCTTAGGTATCTTTCCTCCCAGGTCGGTGTATTTCTGCGGTTCTTTGAGAAACTCGACAATCTCCTGTACCTCCTGCTTGGCGGCAGCCTGTCCGGCCACATCCTTGAATGTTATGCCCAGGTCGTTGCCCTTCTCGTACATGCGTGCCTTGCTTTTGCCCACGCTGAACACACCTCCGCCGGCGTTGCCTCCGCCCATGCGGCGCATGAGCAGTATCCACAGCGCGATGCCAAGGATGAACGGTGAGAGGTTGATGAGCAGGTTCATGAACGAGTTGCCTTTCTCGTTCTCATAGCTGAAGTCGGTTATCTTTCCGGCCTTCTGCATGGAAGTGAGATATTTCTCAAGCTCGTCCACAGAGCCGAACTCCACCTTCACCGACGGTTCCGGACCCACCTGCTGGGCATTTTTGCCGAACACGTCGCGTATGTTCTTGGCTTTCACGTACATGGTTATGGTGCTTCGGTCCTTGTTGATCACCACGCTCTTGGCATAGCCTTTTTCCACATACTCCTTGAACTTGGTGTATGTAGCCTCTTGTTTTGCCGAGCTGCCAATGGCGAGTGCGTCGCCTCCGCCAGTGATGAACAGAATACACAGCGCTATCAGTATGACTGTGTATATCCAGTTCATATTGAATTTAGGCATCTTCGGCTGGTTATTGTCGTTCTGATGTTTGTTTTCTTTGTTGTCCATAATTTTATATAGATGCTAAATCAATGCCAGTATTGTGTGTGTTGATAAGTTTTTCCAGGTCTGACCGTTATTTGTCAGTTTATGTCGGGCACGTGTGTCATTTCGGCGTCTTCCCACAGATTCTCGAGATTGTAGAACTCTCGCGTCTCCGGAAGGAATATGTGTACCATCACGTCTATGTAGTCCATTGCCACCCATTGGCTGTTTCCGAGTCCCACGACGTTGTCCGGCTTCTCGCCGACACCCTCGCGCACCATGTCTTCTATCGACGAGGCGATGGCTTCAACCTGCATCGGTGAGCCGCCCTGACATATCACGAAGTAGTTGGTTATCGCTCCGTCGATGTGGCGGAGGTCAACAATGGTTATGTTTTGTCCTTTTTTTTCCTGAATTCCTTTAGTTATTGTGTCAACCAGTCTGTTTTTTGTTTCCATTTACTTAAATTTGTTTCTTTGATTTGACTTGAGTTTCTTTTTTAGGTTTGAGAAGCTCTTGCCGTGTGTATCGGATTTGTATTGTTTGATATTGTTTTTATTTATTATAATGTACAAAGTTACATTGAATAATCTGAAAAACACGCTAAAAAGGCTGTTTATTTATTTTTTTTAGAAAAAAGTCACGAAAAATGTTTGTAGTTTAAAAATTTTGTGTACCTTTGCAGTGCAATTCAGAAATGAAGACGCAAACAACAAATTGGGATATGGTGTAATGGTAACACTACAGATTCTGGTCCTGTCATTCTTGGTTCGAGTCCGAGTATCCCAACAGAGTTCCGGATGTATCGCAAAGATGCATCCGGTTTTTTGTTTCCTTATGCGCGGAGTGGGGCTGCCGGCGGGTGCCGCCGTGTGTCACGTTCCGTGTTTATTCGTGCCTTATATATGTAGTGTTGTATGGATTATGATGGTTTGTGCAGTCGTCATATCGTAAATGTTTCGCAGCCATTGCATGTGTATGCCGCCGTCGTTGCACAGATATGTCATGGTCATCGCACGGATTAGCCGCTGCACATGTATATATGTGCCACCGCCATCGTATGGATGTTCCGTTGTCGCAGGCTTACGTCCTGCCGTTGCTCGTGCAGTGTTTGCCGCATACGAAAAAACGGGAAACCGGTCGATGCCGATTCCCCGCTTTTCTATATAAACGTTTAATAAAATTCTTCTTAAAGAAGAAGACAGGAGACTGACCTTATTTCTGAAGGTCGATCTTGTGTCCTAAGCTTACTGCCTTAGCAATCATGATTGCTACAACGGCAAATGTAATGAATGTTAACATAATCTTTTTACCTTTCTTTTAATTGTTAATTTGTTATCCTTTTGTCTTTTCGACGCTGCAAAGATACTTGCTAATAGCGTACCGTGCAAACACTTTTGGTTCAAAAATAGCCGAATATGGACTTTTATTGACGTACATCAATGAAAGCCTATAAAATCGGCCTGAAAGTGTACAATATGTCATATTTTTATCAATAAAACTGACATAGTGGCAAGTGAAACGCCAATTTGGCATAAATCGTCCGTTTTTCGATGTGTATTCCAACGGCTTTAAGCCCGTTGTGCCGCAATTTTCGCCATGCGCCATGCCGGAGGTGAAAATCCTGCCTTCATGAAGCTAAAAAATGTTTATTAGTTTCATATAATTACATTATACGAGTCTTTTTTCGTACATTTGCATTATATATAGAACAATAAATATTTCGTACAGAAACATTGGAACGCAGAAAAACATTCAACGACATACTGAAGGTAGTGTTTTCGCTGTTACTTGGCGGAGTAATACTATACTGGATGTATCGTGACTTCGATTTTAAAAATGTCAGTCGGGTGGTTCTCCATGAAATGGACTGGACTTGGATGTTGTTGTCTTTCCCCTTTGGCATATTGGCGCAGATGTTCCGTGGATGGCGCTGGCAGATGAGTCTCAACCCCATAGGCGAGTATCCCCGTGCATCTACAAGCATCAATTCCATATTTCTTTCTTATGCCGTCAGCCTCGTGGTGCCGCGCATCGGCGAGTTCGCACGTTGCGGAGTGCTCAAGCGCTACGACGGTGTGTCGTTCACTAAGGCTCTGGGCACGGTGGTCACCGAGCGAATAATCGATTCGCTGCTCGTGCTCGCCATAACGCTGCTGACGCTGTTTTTCCAGCTGCGCGTATTCGACCGGTTCTTCAGCCGCACGGGAACGAACATCGAGATAATGTTCGACCGTTTCTCGACCACTGGCTATGTGGTGACAGCCGTGTGCGCTGTGGCGGTGCTGATATTGTTATGGTATCTCCTGCGGAGGTTCTCAATATATAATAAGGTGAAGTGTACCATAAGCGGACTGATGCAGGGCGTGTTCTCGCTTCGCGGTGTCAAGAACATGCCTTTGTACGTGTTGTTCACCCTGGGTATATGGGTGAGCTATTTCCTTCACTACTATCTCACGTTCTTCTGCTTCGAGGCCACCTCGGGCCTTGGCATGGCGTGCGCCCTGGTGACGTTCATCGTGGGATGCATTGCCGTGATAGTGCCGACGCCGAACGGAGCCGGACCGTGGCATTTCGCCGTGAAAACCATGCTCATACTCTATGGAGTTGGCGAGACCGACGCTCTCTACTTCGTGCTGATAGTGCACTCGGTGCAGACGCTGCTGGTCATTCTGCTGGGCATATATGCGTGGATGGCGCTCGCGTTCACCAAGAAACGTAAAAGGGGAACGGAGGCCGTGACCGTTGGAAACGAATGATATAACTTTAACATTAATAGATAAAAGCTATGAGTGAAATTACAAACCTGAAGCCTGAGTGCGTATGGAAAAACTTCCATGCCCTCACGCAAGTACCGCGTCCGTCAGGACATCTTGAGAAAGTGCAGCAGTTTTTGCTCGATTTTGCCAAGAATGCCGGTGTAGAGGCATTCAAGGATCCGGCAGGAAACATCGTAATGCGCAAGCCTGCCACTCCGGGAATGGAGAACCGCAAGGGTGTCATCATGCAGGCACACATGGATATGGTGCCGCAGAAAAGCAAGGAAAGCACACACAACTTCGAGACCGATCCTATCGAGGCTTGGGTTGACGGTGAATGGGTTAAGGCACGCAACACCACTCTCGGAGCCGACGACGGTATAGGCGTGGCTGCAATAATGGCTGTGATGGAGGACAAGACTCTCGTGCACGGACCTATAGAAGGACTCATCACTGCTGATGAAGAGACCGGTATGTATGGTGCCAACGATCTGCCGGCAGGACAGATGCACGGCGACATCCTGCTCAACCTCGACTCTGAGACATGGGGACAGTTCTGCATAGGTAGCGCAGGTGGAGTGGACGTGACAGCTACTCTCGAATATAAAGAGGTGGCAACCGACAGCGCCGACGCTGCCGTACGCGTAGTGCTCAAAGGACTTAAGGGCGGACACTCCGGTCTGGAAATTCATCTTGGTCGCGCCAATGCCAACAAGCTCATGGTGCGCTTCGTACGCGACGCTGTGGCAGAGCTCGACGCACGTCTGGCCACATGGCACGGCGGCAACATGCGCAACGCCATCCCGTTCGAGTGTGAGACAGTGCTGACACTGCCGAAGGAGAATGTGGAGGAACTGAAAAACATGGTTGAGGAATACCGTGTGCTGTTCAACGACGAGTTCGCAGGCATAGAGAACGAGATACATTTCTTCGTAGAAGAAGTGGAGACTCCGGCAACAGAAGTGCCTGAGGATATACAGGACAACCTCATCGACGCCATCTACGGATGCCACAACGGCGTGATGCGTATGATTCCGTCGTTCCCTTCAGTTGTCGAGACTTCCTCAAACCTCGCCATTATCGAGATTGGCGAAGGCAAGGCAAACTTCAAGATTCTCGCACGCGGCTCACGCGAAAGCTACAAGGAGTATATCGTAAACACGCTGCAGAGCACATTCAACATGGCCGGCATGCGCGTTGAGACTTCGGGCGACTACTGCGGATGGGATCCTAACACAAAGAGCGAGATACTCCATCTCATCACCACAAAATATAAGGAACTCTTCGGTAAGGAGGCACAGGTGGTCGTAGATCACGCCGGACTGGAGTGCTCCATCATCCTTGGCAAGTATCCGCAGCTCGACGTTGTGTCGTTCGGTCCTACAATCCGTTCGCCGCACACAACCAACGAGCGTTGTCTCATCGAGTCAATAGAGCCGTTCTGGACTCTGCTTACGAAGACTCTCGAGAACATTCCTGAGAAATAAACATGTGGCATTGCGGCGCGGCTCTGCACGGGCCGCGGTCGCCTGTTACATATGAATAATGCGGACACAGCGTGTTTCCGGCGTGTTTACGTCGGCCCGCTGTGTCCGCTTTTTGTGTGGTTATGGGTCCGGTGGGAATACGGTGCAGATTGTTTTTCCTTATGAAATGCCAAAGAATGAAGAAAAACTTCCGGACAAGGTGGAGCGGTATAAACCGTGAGAGCGCGTTTTCTCGCATATGATAAACTCAAGTTGCTACAGCCGATGAATCATCCTTGACAGTGCGATGCATTCTTCCAGTTGTTGCAGTGAATACATTCCGGACCATTCCTCACTGCCGATGCCGGCGTCTTTAAGGAAAACTCAGGAGGTGGACTTACGATTTTTCTTGACAAAATTTTGACAAAATATTTTCGCGAAAGAGATGTAAACGAATGTTAAATACAGCGTTTCGGAGGCCATTCCGGTATGTATCGCCTTTTGATATACCCTATGTCATAGTCTGAAATCACTCGTTTCGCTTTCTGATATTGCCTATTTCGCATTGCGAAAAAGCCTATTTTAAGGTGCGAAATGGTGCTTTTCAGCCTCCGAAATAGGCTTTATTGCATTGCGAAATGGTGCTTTTTGCAATGCGGGGAAATATGCCTTGAAATTAAGTTGTTGATATTCAATGTATTACGTAAAGCTCTCATAATTCGCGTATTTGAGCCCGAAGGAATGTTTGTTTGCAAATGCGCGCTTATTTTTCGGGGTAGAGTAGGAAACTGAGGCGGAAAAATCAAAATTCGGTTATAATTTGAAAGTAGTATATATTGTTTGTTTTCATCATAATAAAATACCTCTGATGGAGAGGGGAAATAATATGAAAGTAGCTCATATTGTTTGTTTTCTACATAATAAAATACCTCTGATGGGGAGGGGAAATAATATAAAATTAGCCTATATTGTTTGTTTTCAACATAATAAAATACCTCTGATAGATAGGAATATTAATATGAAAATAGTCCATATCGTTTTATTTCAACATGATAAAACAACACGGATATGAACGGAAAATAATATGAAACTAACCCAAATCTTTTCTTTTTATCATAAGAAGACGATATCAATAGTGAAGAGAAATGATTTCAAGGCTGTGAATATCGTTTTCTTTAATTGTGAGAAAGCAACACTTATTCCGGCTCGAAACCGCCGTTTTTTATTACGACCAATCGCCGCAGAATATCCGTTGAGCCACATACCGGTCGGCTGTTTATATGTTTATATGCAGCCGGGGCGGCTGTTTTTTCACGTGTATATGTACGGTTTATGCCTCCATTATGCGTGGCATGTTCAAATTAATGGTCCATTTATTTTGTCCTCCACCCAAGTTGCATTATCTTTGCCGTATGAAAACTGTCAGACCAAAGAAAAATCTCGGTCAGCATTTCCTGACCGATCTTAACATTGCAAAGGCGATAGCAGACACAGTGGACGCGTGTCCGGACATTCCGGTGCTTGAGATTGGACCGGGCATGGGCGTGCTCACGCAGTTTCTCATGGAGAAAGACCGTCTGCTGAAGGCTGTTGAGATAGACGCTGAATCGGTGGAATGGCTCAACAGTCATTATCCGGCGCTGCGCGAGAACATCATCGGCGACGACTTCCTGCGTATGGACCTGTCGCGCCTGTTCGACGGTCGGCAGTTTGTATTGACGGGAAACTATCCTTACGACATATCGTCGCAGATATTCTTCAAGATGCTCGACAACAAGGAACTCATACCTTGCTGCACTGGAATGATACAGCGCGAGGTGGCGCAGCGCATTGCCTCGGCGCCGGGAAACAAGTCGTACGGCATATTGTCGGTGCTCATACAGGCGTGGTATGATGTGGAATATCTGTTCACGGTGAACGAAAACGTGTTCAATCCGCCGCCAAAAGTGAAGAGCGCCGTCATACGCATGACGCGCAACTCAACTGAGAATCTCGGCTGCGACGAGGCACTGTTCAAACGCATTGTGAAGACCGTCTTCGGTCAGCGGCGCAAGATGCTGCGCGTGAGTCTGCGCCAGATAATGGGCGACAAGACCGTCGCGTCGGAGTTCTGGCAGCACGAATGTATGACGCGCCGACCCGAACAGCTGTCTGTCGCCGAGTTTGTGGAACTTACAAATCTTGTCGATGCAGAACTGAAAAGCGCTGTCTGACCGCGCTTTTCGGTCATTCTCCGTCTATTGCCGCCTGCGCTGTCTTCATGGCTTCGGCCCGTGCCGGTTTGCCTGTGGCGGTCATCGGCAATTCGCTGACGCATATATAATGTTTCGGGCGGCTGTATTTCGGCAGATGCTCCTCGCATAGACGGCGCATCGTTTCGCTCTCGTCGCCCTCCACAAGCATTGCCACCGCCTCGCCCAGACGGTGGTCCTTCACCTTGGTTATCATGAATCGGCATGCCGCGTGCGGCTTCAGCTGCCTTTCCATTTCCTCAATCTGCATCTTTATTCCTCCGCTGCACACCACGTTGTCCTTGCGTCCGACGATGCGGAAACGCCGCCCGTCGGCGTCCAGCTCGGCTATGTCGTTGGTCTTCAACCGCTTTTCGCATACGGCAGGCGCGTCTATCATGAGGCAGCCGTCGGCGTCGGTGGCTACTCTTACGTTCTCAAACGGCGTGTACCATTCGCTCGCCTCCGGTCCGTTGAGCCGTCGCAGGGCTATGTGCGACAGCGTCTCGGTCATGCCGTATGTGCTCCACACGGCGTTTGGAAAGTCCTTCAGAGCGTCGCACAGCGCGTCGTCCACCGCTCCGCCGCCTATTATGAGCTGTCTGACGTCCATGAGCAGACGGCGCTCCTCGGGGTCGCTTATGCTGTCGTAAACCTGAAGCGGCACCATCGCGGCGAACACGGGAGACCGGTCGAGCCCGCGCAACGGGTGGCCGCCCGGCTTCACGCTTATCAGTCTTAGGCCGGCGACAATCGAGCGTACCACCACCATCTTGCCCGCAATGTAGTCGAGCGGCATGCACAGCAGAGCCGTATCGCCCTGCTTCAGACCGAGAAAACGGCACGTGATGCGTGCGCTTGCCTCCATGCGGCGTTTTTCCACACGCATCGATTTCGGCTTTCCTGTAGAGCCGCTGGTGTGCACCGTTATGCAGTCGTCGCCGTTGTTCCATTCTTCAAGAAATTCGTCGAGAGTCATATTTGCGTCTGTTTTTCTTCCTTAAACCATTGTCCCGTTGTGCCGAAAGGGCTTTGCTGATTTATCGTGTGCGCCACAATCGGTCCTTTCTTATCTCGAGCGGCATGGGCAGATTGTCCGTGAAAAGCTGTCCTGTGCCCAGTCCCTGCGGCATGCTTATGCCTGGTCCGTAGATGCGTGCGGCAAGCTGGGCCACCACGTTCAGTCCCACGTTGCTTTCCAGTGCGCTTGTTATCCACGAGCCGATGCCTCTCTCGTCGGCAAGTCTTATCCATTCCTCCGTGCCGTGCATTCCTCCGTGGAGCGACGGTTTGAGTATGATGTACTGTGGTTTTATGAAGTCGAGCAGTTGGGCCTTCATGTCCTTGGTGTTCACTCCTATGAGTTCCTCGTCGAGCGCGATGGGCAGCGGAGTCTCACGGCACAGCTTTGCCATCTCGTTCCACTGTCGTTGCCTTATCGGTTGTTCTATGGAGTGGATGTCATATTTTGCGAGCTGTTCGAGCCTTTCCGCCGCGTTGTCGGGAGTGAAACCGCCGTTGGCATCCACACGCAGCTCTATGCTGTCCTTGCCGAAGCGTTTTCTTATGTGCCTTATCAGTTCCAGTTCCTGATTGAAGTCTATTGCTCCTATCTTCAGTTTGACGCATGCGAATCCTGCCTGCATCTTTTCCTCAAGCCGGCCCATCATCTCTTCGAACGAACCCATCCACACCAGACCGTTTATCGGTATGCCTTCCTCGCCGCGTGTGAACGGAGTGTCGAATATGGTGGTGCCGCCGTTGTCGAAGCTTTTCTCGGCTGTCTCCATGCCGAAGAGCATCGACGGGTACGGATGCATCAGGCCGTAGTCTATCGATTGTTTCGTCTCGTACATCCGGCATAGGGCATTCAGCGTCTGCTCATATTCGGGAGACGCGTCGCAGCTAAGGTCGGGCAGGGGCGCACATTCGCCCAAACCTTCGCGTTGCGGTTCCTCGTCCGACGTCATTTTCAGAAACCACGATGTGCGTGTGGTGTATATTCCGCGCGACGTTCCGGCAGGTTGCTTGAAGTGGAGCGTCCGTTTCGTTACAGTGAGTCTTCTCATTTACCGGTGTCTTTTGTTTATTTATGTTGTGTGATGATGAGGCTTTGCGCCGTTCAGAATGACTTACGGGAGCTTCGGATATTTGCTGAAATCGGGCTTGCGCTTCTCGAGAAACGCCTTGCCTCCCTCCTGAGCTTCGTCCAGGAAGTAGTAGAGCATGGTGGCGTCGCCGGCAAGTTCCTGTATGCCCGCCTGTCCGTCGAGTTCCGCGTTCAGGCCCGCCTTTATCATTCTCAGTGCGAGCGGACTGTGCTCCATCATCTTCTCGGCCCATTCCACGCATGTATCCTCCAGTTGGTCGAAGGGCACCACCTTGTTCACCATGCCCATTCGCTCAGCCTCTTCAGCCGAATACTGACGGCAGAGAAACCATATCTCGCGCGCCTTCTTCTGTCCGACGATGCGTGCCAGATATGATGCGCCGAATCCGGCATCGAACGATCCCACCTTCGGTCCGGTTTGTCCGAATATCGCGTTGTCGCTTGCTATGGTGAGGTCGCACATCAGGTGCAGCACGTGTCCGCCGCCTATGGCATATCCGTTGACCATTGCTATCACCGGTTTCGGCAGCGACCGTATCTGTTTCTGAACGTCCAGTACATTGAGTCTCGGCACACCGTCCTCACCTACATATCCTCCGCGACCTTTCACGTGCATGTCGCCACCCGAACAGAACGCCTTGTCGCCAGCACCGGTGAGTATCACCACGCCTATGCGTTGAGCCTCCCTGCACCATGCGAACGCCTTAGACATCTCCCACGTTGTGCGTGGTGTGAAGGCGTTGCGCCATCTCGGGCGGTTGATAGTTATGCGGGCGATGCCGTTGTACTCGTCGAAAAGAATCTCCTTAAAGTCGAAACCTTCTATCGGTTTCCATTCTCTTGTGCTCATATTTGTTATGTTTTGTGTTGTCGTAAGTTGTTTTATGTCATGGTTTCCCATCTGTTCGGTGTCGCGGTTTTATGTCCGTGGCTTGTCCGGACGTGCTTTTCCGCTATCCGATCACCTTCATTGTAATTGTGGCAAAGTTATCAATTTTTTGTCATAAGAGCAAACAAGTGTCCGCATGACATCGTTTTCCGTATTAATTGTCGGGTATATATACAAAAAACAGGCATGTCTTTCTGAAGACATGCCTGCCGTGATTATAAAGTTTGATAAGTGTGTATCTTTTACTTGATAACCTTAACAGTCTTTGTTGTTCCGTCAGAGTATTTCATGACCTTTACGTTGATACCCTTCTGTGCGCTGTTGATGCGACGGCCAGAGATATCGAAGTATTGGGTTGAAACAACATCAGCATCGCTGCTTTCAACCTTGTTGATACCGGTTGTTGTGGCTTTTATCTTGAGGTTGTCATAGCTGTCGCTGTAACCTAAGGAGTTACTGGAAGTTGCAAACAGGTTTACAAGTGTATAGTCAGACATCGTGTAGCAATCAGATGCAGCATCGTATGTGAATGCTATAGGATCGGTCATAATCAGGCCACCGTTATTTAAGTCAACGAAAACAGCTGCCATATCCTCGTCAATGATTTGTGGTAATGACAATGTCAGGTTGCCATTCTCCATGTAAGCAAATGACCATGCGTCAGGATTTAATTCAGGCATAAGACCCTTGATGTAGCTGTAATCTCCGAGGCTGATTACCTCGAGAGTGCCGTTTACAGTCTGCATCGGAGTGTCGTAACCTTCATGATCGTATGTGTATTCATGCTCGTCTGCAGCCGGGAATAAATCTTCCGGTACAAATTGCATGATTCCTCCAACGGTGAGAGTATTTTGATAATCGTCGGTAACTATACCGAGGAAACTATTTTCACCACTTGTGATAGTGCCATATTCATTATCAACGGTAAGTGTGAACTCTTTTGATGGATCCGGAACGATTGATACACTTGTAGAACCGTCTTCATTTTGTTCCTCTTCCAGTCCCATGTTGGACAATATCATGTTAAAGTTAGAGACTGTACCCATAGCCTGTCCGTTAGGAATGGTTATTGTGTTTCCGTTCAGTTCACCCTCAATGTAAGTATCGAACAGAGAAGGATACATCATATTCTGAATGTAAACCTTGTTGTCGGCACCGTAAACAACATTGACTGCTTTGTGGAATTCTGGAAGTGTACCAACTCCGTAAGCGCTGGTATAAAAGTCGAGATAATAAGTGCGAGATTTTCCTTCCGGAGCTGCCTTTGCCGGTGCTTTTTTCATTGTAGAAGCTGAAGGCAGACTTACTCTCATAAGATTGTTCACCTTCTTCAGATTATTTTCAGCCATTTTAAATTCTTTGGCTAAACGTAATGGGCTTTGCGCCATGCTGCCTAAAGAAAACATGACAGCTGCAATAAGTAAAAGTTTTCTCATAAATACTAATTTTTAATGTGTTTGAAAAATTTCCCCAAAAGTAGATATAATTTTTTACAAATAACAAGAAAATGCCGATTTTTTTTACAAAGTGTGTTAATTTCTTGATTTTTTACTTACTCGAAGTATGAAAAACGGAGCTTTTTTTTGATAAGTTAAGGCGTTGTTTGTCCTTATAAGACAGGTTTTTCCGTATCGTCGTATGATGGTTTTGCGGTATGGTAAAACTCTTTTGAAAGGCTATGCTATATGATTCTGTATGACGGTTATGGCCTGAACGATTTGAAGTAATCGGCCATCACGTCGTTGTCTTTGGTCGAATCGGTCATCACTTCGAGTAACATCGGACGCTCGGCCTGTCTTGTCAGCAGTGTCACAATGCCCAGCTGCATCTCGTCCATGTTGTGTGCCGCCATGTAACCAATGTCATTCTGTGTGCATATACCTTGGGCTTTTGTGGTGTGACATGCGGCTACGAGTGAGTCCGCCGCCGCGCTTTCGCTCAGTCCTGGCAATCCGCGGAATATGCTTCCTCCACCGTTGTTGAGCAGGATTATGCGCAGATTACCTTTCAGAGAGGTGTTCCACAGAGCGTTCTGGTCGTAGAAAAAGCTCAGATCACCGATGACACAGAACACCATGTCGGCGGTAGCCATGGAGTGACCTGCCGCTGTTGACAGGCTGCCTTCGATGCCGTTCACGCCTCGGTTGCACTCAACGTGGTGTGTAGCGAATATGTTTGCGAGCCTTATGGCTGAGCTGTTGGCATAGTGCACGTGCCAGTCGTATTCCATATCGGCAAGCTGTTGTTCGAAGTACTTCACCGCTGCCATGGACGAATATTCAGGTTCGTAGTCCTCGGCATGGCGGCTGGCGGCGTCGAGAGCGTTGTTCCACAGCTGCAGGAAACGTGCGCGTTCTGCGGCAATGTCGGCTGCGTTGTCCGTGGAAAGCGACTCACGGCTGCGTTCGTTGTCAGCTCCGAGCAATTCGGGGAGACGCTTCAGAACGTCCGGACTGTCGTATCTGGCAATGTGTGTAAGGCGCATCAGCGGGTCGGTAATGACCGAATCGTCTGCCGTAAGCAGGCATGACGGAGCACCGGAGCATCGCAGAAAGCGTCGCGCGGCCTTGCTTACTACCGTGTCACCTATATATAATATGTAGTCAGGCATGTAATTCTCGTCGCTGCTTTTTATGCGTATCACCTCATCGAAGTGCACAGCATCGCTTCCGAGAGGTTCGCACAATGTGACGAACGAGCGTGAGAGTGTGTATAGTGTGCTGCTGTCTATCGTGCCACACGGCATCTGTCCTATGACCACCATCGGCCGACGTACCGCGAACCAAGCCTCTGGCAGGGTGTCGCACGATGTTGTCCGGCTGTCGCGTCGGCAGCGCGTTACGATGCGTTCGTCGGGAAGTCGCTCGTTGTCGAATGTGAATAGCGGCTCGGTTATCGGCACATTGATATGCACCGGAGCCCCTGTGCGGCATGTGGAAAGATAGAGCGCCTCGCACACAAGGCGGTTGCACATCCAGCGTTCCTCGTCGTTCTGAGGCTCGGGCAGCGTTACACACTTGCGCACCATCGTGCCGAAAGCCCCCGGTTGAGGCAAAGTCTGTCCGTCGAGCTGACCTATCCATTGCGCGGGACGGTCGGAAGAGATGACTATGAGCGGTATGTGGCGATAGAAAGCCTCGGCCACTGCCGGTGCAAGATTGAGCACCGCCGATCCGGACGTGACGCACACCGCCACCGGTTTCATGCCTGTTGCCAGGCTCATGCCTATGGCGCAGAAGCCTGCCGAGCGCTCGTCGGTCACAGGATAGCATTCTATGGCCGGACACTCGTTAAGGTTGTGCACTATGGGCGCGTTGCGGCTGCCCGGGCATACCACTGCATGGCGCACTCCGTAAGCTGCGAGCAGCGCCGTGAGAATGTTCACGTTTTCCTTGTTGCTGTACATTTCAGTCGTTGTTTATCACACACCTCATGGTGTCCATCTTACATTCAGTCTCCTCCCACTCGCGCTGTTCGTCGCTCTCGCGCAGCAATCCTCCGCCGGCATAGAGGTGATAGCCGTCGTCACCGATGCTCATGCAGCGCAACGAAACAAACAGACGTGTCTCGCCGTCAGGATGCAACGGTCCGCTGAAACCGCTGTAATAGCCGCGCTCTTCAGACTCGTGGCTCATGATGAAGTGACGTGCCTCGTCCTTGGGAATGCCGCAAACAGCCGGAGTGGGGTGCAGGCAGTCGATGACATCGCCCAGGATATTCATGTCGTCGAGCGTGAATGTGAAGTCGGTGCGCAGGTGGACCAGTCGTCCGGCGCGTGCCGTGTATGGTCCTTTTCTGCTTATGTTGTATGCCAGACTACCTATGCGGTTGCGTATGTATGATGCTACATATGCCTGCTCGCGCCTGTTCTTGTCGTCCCATTCTATGGCGTTGTCGCCCGCAGAGTTGCCCGGCGTGTCGAATCCGAGCTGACTGTCGTCCAGCCGCATTGTGCCTGCCAGAGCCATGGTGGAGAATACCGGCGCGTCGCCGCAGAGCAGAATCTCGGGTGTCGCCATGAGCCACGTGCCCCCTTGCGGTGTGGACACGAGTGCCACGAACATTCGAGGATAGAGTCGGCACGCCTTCATGAACAGTTGTTCGGGCTGTGCGTGGTGCTCGCACTTCACTCTTGAGCTGCGCGCAAGCACCAGTTTCTCGAACCTGCCATTCTGCAACGCGTCGTTGAACGCCGCAAAGTCGGAGGCGTAAACCTCTCTCTCCCGGCTGTCGGTATGTCGTTGCGGAGCACACGGCGAAGGAGTGTAGAGACACTCGGGCGCCGGCATTGTCTTCGTGATGTCTGGCTTTATGAGCAGCACAGGGCACGATGTCGATACGCAGAACGGAGCGAATACGAATCCGCTCCGTCCGTTTAGTTCACGATACGAGTGCAGTTCCTCGGGCAGTCCTTCGGTCTGCGTTATCTTCACTATCTGCCGGCTGTGCGGCAGACGGTACATGGCATAGCTTGTCATTTTGTTCTCGGGGTGAGTATGAAGTTTGTCACCTCAACCGACGAAATCAGTTCGCCGGCGTTGTTTTTCAGTTCTATGTGCCACAGGTGCAGCGTGCGGCCCTTGTGTATGCATCGTCCGTAAGCCGTAACGGTGTCGCCCTCGAGCACCGCCTTCATGTGGTTGCCCGTCACGTTGATGCCAAGGCATATCTTGCCCGGGCACAGTGCCATCGAGCCTATGCCCGCGAGGTTCTCAGCCAGTGCGAGCGATGCTCCGCCGCTGAGGAATCCGAACACCTGTCGGTTGTGTCGTCCCACCTTCATTCGTGCCATGCACGTGTCGGGTTCGGGAGTAGAGATGAAGTCCATTCCGAGTGTCTTGGACAGTCCGTCCTGCTCAAGTCTCACTCTTTTGAGTTTTTCAATGTCCATTATTTGATGTGTTATTTAACATAGTCACAGCCCTTCGCGATAGAAATCGAGGGCTTCGAATATTTCTTCTTTGGTCGCCGTGCGGTTTATGTGAATGTCGCCCACATTGGCAAGGAGCGTGAAGTTGATGGTGCCCGCGGTGTTTTTCTTGTCGTGGGTCATCAGTCCGTAAAGCTCCTCATAGTCGTCGCACGTCACTTCGGGCAGCGCGTAGTTCTCGCGTATGAACGTCGCCGTCTGGCGCATCTTCTCGATGGGGAATCCCTCTTTCATGTGACTGAGATACAGTTCGCACGCCAGTCCCCACGCCACGGCGTAGCCATGGAGCACCGGGCGGCCTTTCTTCATGGCCAGCGACTCGAAAGCATGGCCCACGGTGTGTCCCAGATTCAGGGCCTTGCGTATGTTACGCTCCAGCGGGTCGGCCTTAACCACTTTCTCCTTCACCCTCACCGATTCGGCCAGCATGTGCTGCAGGTGTTTCAGATCGGGGCGGTCGAGGTCGAACGTGAGTAGCTCGCTCCACATGCGGTCGTTGCTCAACAGTCCGTGTTTGAGCATCTCCGCATATCCGGAGCAGATGTTGGTATGGTCGAGTGTGCCGAGAAACAGCGTGTCGAGAATCACGAACCGGCTGTCGCAGAACACTCCTATCTCGTTTTTCAGCCCTCCGAAGTTCACTCCGGTCTTGCCTCCCACCGACGCATCGACCATGGCGAGCAGTGTCGTAGGGATGTTGATGAAGTCGATGCCGCGCTTGAACGTCGATGCGGCGAATCCTCCGAGGTCGGTCACCATGCCTCCACCCAGATTGATGAGGCACGAGTGGCGCGTGGCACCTCCGTCCTGCAGACTGTGCCATACGCTTATTGTCGAGTCGATGTCCTTGTTTGTATCGCCTGCCTTTATGGTGATGACGTTTGCGTTTTTGAGCGAGAGAAAATCTTTTATCCGCGGCCAGCATAAGTCGCGTGTGGTCTCATCGGTCAGTACAAACAGTCTGTCGTGTTCACATTCTGATATCGCCTCGGCAATCTCCGCCTCGATATCATGTGATAAGATAATTCTCTGTTTCATAATATCATCCCTCTTTATTTGTGAATATGAATGTCGCCGGAGCGGCGCTTGCGGCCTTGTCTTATGCAAAGATAGTGCAAACGAGCGGAAAACGAAATAAAAAGCGCCATTTTTTGCGTTCACGGCTTATGTGGAGAGAGTCAGACATAAGATGAGAAATGTGGTGTGAGATGTGTTTTTTGTATTAAAATAGAGATGTTTTTATATTGAAATAATGTGCACGTATAGTGGAGATAGTCGCGCAATGGCGACAGGCGTGTGCCTGTATGTGGCTCGGAAACAACCGTTGCGTATAATTGCATAAATATACAGAAATAAAATCGCGGATGAATAAATATTCATCGTCAACTTCACGAGAGTGCCAGTGCAGCTCAGAAAAATATATTTGTACGCAAATACGCGAGTTTTGAGAGGTTTTGCTATTTTGCTGTCAATCAGCGATTTACGCAAAAGCGGAGCGCGAAACCATGGTCGTCGTTTTGCGAAAGAGCCTATATCGTGATGCGAAAGAGCCTATTTCATGGCACGAAATAGGCTTTATTGGCATGCAATATGGGCATTATCAGAGTGCGAAATGGCCTTTATTGCAACATTACGAAAAGAAAACGGACCTGTCACGGTATGAATATGCAGTTTATATACAGCTTTCCCGGCACGCTCGTTTCTATTTTGCAAAAAAATATTGTAAAGATTTTTTACTTTTGAAAATGAATATTTATGCGGTTTCATGGCCGTTTACGGCTTTATCGCAAAGTTGTTGATGCCGGCAGACAGCGAGTTTCCGGCACTGGAAACGGCATGTGCAGATATGTGCATATTCATCAGTCCGCGCAACGACAATAAGAATCATATCTCACATAAAAATGAATAAAAACGTGCTTTTTTGAAAGTAAATTAAACCTTGAAAATAAAGATTCGTCTAAAAAAGCGTGAACCCATTATAAAAACAATCAATAACTGGAAATGAAAAAAACTGTTCTGATTATGCTGCTTGCGCTGGTGTGGACGGCTGTCTCTGCACAGAACCGCAGCATCACCGGCCTCTTGACAGACCGTGACACGAAGGAAGCAATGCCACAGGTGACTGTGCAGATGCTCAACAGCGACAGTACCTATGTCACAGGTGCAACGTCGGACGATAACGGAAAATTCACGTTGAAGGCCCGTTCGGACGGCATGTATATCCTTAAATTCACAAGTGTGGGATATATTGTCAGCTTCAAGAATGTGGAAGTGAAAGATGGCCGCGATGTGGATTTGGGCGAGATAACGCTCGGAGCGGAGGCCACCATGCTCAAGGGAGCCACCGTCACGGGTCACGCTGCCAGGGTGGTGGTGAATGAGGATACGCTGGTTTATAACGCGTCAGCCTACCGCACGCCTGAAGGCTCGGCCATAGAGGAGCTCATAAAGCGTCTGCCGGGCGCGAAGATAGACGACGACGGCAAGGTGACCATCAACGGACAGGAAGTGAAGAAGATAAAGGTGGACGGCAAGGAGTTTATGACAGGCGACACGGAGACCGCGCTGAAGAACCTGCCTACGTCCATCGTCGAGAAGGTGAAAGCCTATAACGAGAAGAGCGACCTGGCCAAGGTGACGGGCATTGACGACGGAAACGAGGAGACAGTGCTCGACTTCGGACTGAAGCGCGGCATGAACAAAGGTATCTTCAGCAATGTCGATTTAAGCTACGGAACAGAAGACCGGTATGCCGAGAAACTCATGGGAGCATATTTCAACAATAAGTTCAGGGTGATGCTCATGGGCAATCTGAACAACGTGAACGACAAGGGATTCCCCGGTGGTGGCGGACGCGGCAACTTCGGACGCGGACGCAACGGACTGACAACGTCGAAGATGGTGGGCGCGAACTTCAACTACGACGACGGCAACAAGCTGAAGCTCGACGGAAGCGTGCGCTGGAACCACACCAACAACAACGCCCGCACCAAGAGCTCGTCGGAGAACTTCGTGAGCACCGTGGGTTCGTTCTCAAACAGTCTGAACCAGAGCTATTCGCGCGGCGACCGCTGGAACGCGCAGATGCGACTGGAGTGGAAGCCCGACACGATGACCAACATCATGTTCAGACCGTCATTCAGCTACTCGGCCAACGACAGCCGGTCGATCAACCGCTCGGCATCATACAACGCCGATCCGTATGACTATGTGACCGACCCGCTCAGTGAGGAGTCGATAGCCGCGCTTGACAAGGAAGACGTGATGGTGAACAGTAATAACGGAAGCTCTATAGGCTACAGCGAGTCGAAGCAGGTCAGTGGCTCGCTACAGTACAACCGCCGTCTGGGCAACAAGGGACGCAACTTCACCATCCGTGCCGAGGGCCGCTACAGCGAGGGCAACAGCAACAATCTGTCGCTCACCAACGTGCATCTTTATCAGATTCTCAATGCCGCAGGTGCCGACTCCACTTATCAGACTAACCGCTACCGCGTCACTCCTACCCGCAACTACAACTATACGTTACAGGCCACATACAGTGAGCCTTTGTGGAAAGCCACATTCCTGCAACTGAGCTATAAGTTCAACTACAGCTTCAGCAAGAGCGACCAGAACACCTACGACTTCAGCAATCTAGGCGAAGACTTCTTCTCGGGACTCACTCCTGTCTACCGCGGATGGGGCTCATATCTGGCCCGTCTGGACAATCCTTTCGAGACATATTTCGACAAGAGCCTGAGCCGTTATTCCGAATACAAGAACTATACGCACGAAATCGAGGTGATGTTCAGAATGATACGCGAGAAATACAACTTCAATGTGGGTGTGCTCTTCCAGCCGCAGCGCTCTAACTACATACAGGATTATCAGGGCGTTTACAAGGACACGGTGCGCACGGTGATGAACATCACGCCGACGCTCGACTTCCGCTATCGTTTCAGCAAGATGAGCAACCTGCGCATAAACTATCGCGGATATACGTCGCAGCCAAGCATAAGCGACCTGCTCGACATAACCGACGACAGCGACCCGCTGAACATCACGATGGGTAATCCGGGACTGAAGCCGTCGTTCACCAACAATCTGAGAGTGTTCTACAACAACTTCATACAGAGCCATACGCAGGCCATAGCCGCTCATCTGAACTTCAGTACGACGCGCAACAGCATAAGCTCGAAGGTGACCTACGACGAACAGACCGGCGGGCGAATAACAAGGCCGGAGAACATAAACGGAAACTGGAACCTGAGCAGTGCGTTCATGTATAACGTGGCAATCGACTCCACAGGATACTGGAACGTGAGCACCACGACCGACTTCAACTATAACAACTACGTGAGCTATCTCAGCCTTGACCGCAATTCGGATTCGCAGAAGAACCTGACACGCTCGATGACTCTCGGTGAGCGTCTGGCGGGCAGCTACCGCAACGACTGGTTGGAGCTGGAACTCGACGGATCGTTGCAGTATAACCACGTACGCAACAAGCTTCAGGCACAGAGCAACCTCGACACATGGCAGTTCGCATACGGTGCCACGCTCTACGTGACATGTCCGTGGGGCACAAATCTTTCGACGGATCTGCATCAGAACAGCCGCCGCGGATATAACGACAAGTCGCTGAACACAAACGAGCTTGTATGGAACGCGCAGATATCGCAGAGCTTCCTCAAGGGTAAGCCGCTGTCGGTGATGATTCAGTTCTACGACATCCTGCACAACCAGAGCAACTTCAGCCGCACCATCAACGCCATGCAGCGCAGCGATGTGGAGTATAACGCAATCAACAGTTATGCCATGTTGCACGTGGTCTATCGTTTCAATCTCTTCGGCAACAAGCAGTCGCGCAGTGAGATGAGAGACCGTCCGGGTCGTCCTGACGGCCCTGGTGGTCACGGAGGTCCCGGCGGAAGACCCGGTGGTCATGGCGGACGCCCTCCACGCGGAGGCTTCCCTATGATGCCGATAATGTGATATATAGATCAGTTGATTAAAATATCTGCTTGACCCGGTCTGAACGTGTGAACGTTGAGGCCGGGTCTTTTTATACATTATGAAGAAAAAACAAACTTTTTTTATATCATATTTAAACCTTATTATATTATATACGTCATAATAATAAACCAGCTATTATTATGACTCAACGACTTATTACGCTATATTTTCTTATCCTTTTATCTTTTGGTTGTGCCTTCGCACAGAAATCATCGGTCACCGGAACCGTTATGGATACGGCAAACGACAGCACTCTGTTCAGGGCAACCGTGCAGTTGCTGAAGTCTGACTCTACGTTTGTCGGCGGGGTTCTGACGGATAATGGCGGAAAGTTCAATATGGCCGTGAACGTGCCCGGAAGCTATATTCTGAAGGTGTCGAGCATGGGATACAGCGAGATTATGCGCAATGTCACGGTGGAGTCAGGCAAGAAATCGGATGTCGGGAAGATAGGATTGTCGGAGAGTGTGACGCTCCTTGGCGAGGCTGTAATCACGGCCAACGTGCCTAAAGTGGTTGTGCAGGAAGACACATTCGTGTATAATGCGGCGGCATATAAGGTGGCTGAGGGGTCTGTGATAGAGGAGCTGGTGAAAAAACTCCCGGGTGCGAAGATTGAGGAAGACGGTACCATAACCATAAACGGCAAGCAGGTGAAGAAGTTGTTGCTTGACGGCCGCGAGTTCATGGGCGGTGATCTGGAAACGGGACTGAAGAATCTGCCGGCAGACATCGTGGACAAGATAAAGTCGTATGATGAGAAGAGCGACCTGGCCAAGCTTACCGGAATAGACGACGGCGAGGAGGTGACGGTGCTCGACTTCGGTGTGAAGAAGGAGATGAAGAAGGGTTTCAACGTGAACACCAATATAGGCTACGGTACGCACGACAGATATGCCGGACGGTTTATGGGCGCGCGCTTCTATGGCGACCTGCGTTATACTTTGTTGGGGAATATGAACAACACGGGCGGAGGCGGAAAGCGACGTTCCAAGATGACCGGTGTGAACATAAACTATGAGAAACGTGACAAGCTGAAAATAGACGGAGGCATAAGGTGGAATCACTCCGACAACAACAACTGGTCGAAGAGTGCGGTGGAGAGTTTCGTAAATACTACGGGAGCTTTCTCGAACAGTGAGAACCAGAACTATTCGCGCAGTGACGGATGGAACGCCAATATGCGACTGGAATGGAAGCCGGACACAATGACGACCATAACGTTCAGACCGTCGTTCAACTATTCTGTGAACGACGGACGTGGCTTCTCTTCGTCGGCTTCGTATAAGGAAGATCCTTATCTTTATGTGGATGAGCCGCTCGACGATGAAGGTATCGGGGTGATGGAGGACAACGGACTGATGGTGAACCGCCGCCGCAACAAGTCGCTGAGCAACAGCGACAACTGGTCAACCGGCGCTTCGCTGCAGTTTTTCCGCAAGCTGAACAGCAAAGGACGCAACATTGCCGTGAACGGAAACATTAACTACGGTAAGGGAAACAACAAGAGTCTGTCGGCCTCTAACGTTCATCTTTATCAGGTTAAGGATATGTACGGCAACGACTCTACATATCAGACAAACCGCTACAACGTGGCTCCTTCCAACAATATGAGTTACAGTCTCAGGGCAACGTACACCGAACCGCTGTTCAAAAACGTGTTTCTGCAGATGAGCTATCAGTATCAGTACAGTCATAGTGTGAGCGACCGCAGGACTTATAATTTCGAACGGATACCAGAAGAATCGTGGAACGAAATCATGAACGCGTATCGCGACTGGAACAGTATGCTCGGATTGTTTGAACAGCCGTTGGAATATTATCTCGACGACGAGCTGAGCCGGTATGCCGAGCACAACAATTATAATCACAACATCAACGTGCAGTTGAGGGTGGTTAACGAGAAATACAATCTTAACGCGGGTGTAGTGGTGAGGCCGCAACGCTCGCATCTCATACAGGATTATTGGGGAATGCTCGTCGATACGGTGCGAACGGTGACAAATGTATCGCCGACCGTGAACTTCCGTTACCGCTTCTCGAAGTACAGCGACATACGTCTTACCTATCGTGGATCGACGTCGCAGCCGAGCATAACAAGCCTTCTCGACATAACGGATGACAGCAATCCGCTCTATATAAGCAAGGGAAACCCGGGGCTGAAGCCGTCGTTCACGAGCAATATAAACCTGAACTTCAAGTCGTATGCCATAAAGCGGCAGCGCAGTATAACAGCAAGCGCAAGGTTCAGTACAACACACAACAGCATAAGCAACATGGTTACGTATAACGAACAGACGGGTGGCCGTATCACGCAGCCGCAGAACATAAACGGCAACTGGAACGGATCGCTTGGCTTCTCTTACAATATGTCGATAGACACTGCCGGTGTATGGACTGTGGGCTCGGACAGCTGGGTGAACTATAACCACTATGTGAGCTATATAAATCTAAATAATTCCAGTTCGTCGGAGAAGAATGTGACTCACTCAACGACGTTCAGAGAGAATATATGGGGTAACTTCAGGAACGACTGGCTGGACGTGGGACTGCACGCTTCGGTAAATTATGACAGGACAAGAAATATGTTGCAGTCCAACAACAATCTGGATACGTGGAGATATTCTTACGGTATGGATGTCAATATAAATGCTCCGTGGGGCATGTCGTTCTGGACTGGCATCAATCAGGACAGCCGTCGCGGATACAATGAGAAGTCGATGAATACGGACGAACTGATATGGAATCTGCAGATAAGTCAAAGTTTCCTGAAGGAAAAATCGCTCATGCTGATGCTTGAGTTTAAGGATATATTGTGCGAGCAGAGCAATTTCTCACGCTCGATAAACGCCAACAGCCGAAACGATACGGAGTATAACTCCATCAATAGCTACGTGATGCTGAAGCTGGAATACAGGCTGAACATGTTTGGAGGAAGGAAATCAGGGCGTAATGCGCGCCGTAACGGCTGACCGGAAATCAGATAGATGCAATCGTCTTTTCTATTGTCTCCGGATAGTAGCGCATTTCCAGCTCGTGCACTTTTGCGGCAATATCGTCGGCACTGTCGCTTTCGCTTAGCGGAGTAGAGTATTGTGCTATTATCTCTCCGCCGTCGCACACATTGCTTACCCAGTGTATTGTTATTCCGCTTTCCTTCTCTCCGGCTGCCTTTACGGCTTCGTGTACGTGTCGTCCGTACATTCCCTTGCCTCCGAATTTAGGAAGCAGCGCAGGATGAATGTTCATCATGCGGTGGTCGTATGCCTTGACAAGGAAGTCGGGTATCATCAGAAGGAAACCTGCAAGTACTATGAAGTCAATATTGTAACGGCGCAGGGTGTCCATAAGAGTGGCTTCGTTGTTGAACTCACTTTTGGGTATCACCACCGTGGGAACATTGTTGCGTGCCGCACGTGTCAGTGCATAGCAGTCGGGGCGGTTGGCTACAACAAGCGCGACCGATATCTCGGACGAGCCGGCAAAGTGTTTTATTATGTTCTCACAGTTGGTCCCGTTGCCGGAAACAAATATTGCTATATTCTTCATAGTGGTTTGTTAGTCTAAATCATCGTCATAATCGTCATCGTCGAAACCGAACATCGCCGGATCGATGAAGGCGTCGAGAGCCCTGCGCTCTTTCTTTGTAGGACGTCCGGTGCCGCGTGCTCTGTCCACGAAACCGCTTATGCGGCTCATCTCCAGCAGCTCGTATTGTTTAGGATCGGTCACGTTCTCGTAAATCTCAGGAATGAGTTTTGCGCCCACACGCTGCTCTATTGGTTTCAGAATGCGGAAAGAGTAGGTGATTGGTGGCTTCTTAACGCTTACCGTCTCGCCGGCTTTCACCATGTGGCTTGGCTTTACATTTACGTTGTTTATCGTGACACGACCGTTCTTGCATGCGTCTGCCGCTATCGAACGTGTCTTGAATATGCGTGCTGCCCACAGCCATTTGTCTATTCGTGCTTCGTCTGCCATTATTTCTTTCCTAATTTGTTGTAGGCGTTCATCGTGTTGTCGATGCCCGTCAACACGAAACTCTTTATAATCTCAACGGCGTAGTCGATGGACGGTTGAAGTATCTTCATATCGTCATCACTGTATTTTCCCAACACCCAGTCAACCTGTCCGCCACGCGGGAAATCGTTGCCGATGCCCATACGTAGACGTGCGTATTGCTGACCTATGAGCTGCTGGATGTTGCCGAGCCCATTGTGGCCGCCGTTGCTGCCCGAGCCTTTCAGACGGAACGCGCCGAGCGGAAGCGACAGATCGTCCACGACGACAAGCAGTCGCGACTGGTCTATATTCTCTTTGTTGAGCCAGTAGCGTACGGCGTTGCCGCTGAGGTTCATGTATGTGGTGGGTTTTAGCAGGAACAGTTTACGTCCTTTGAGGCTTGTCTCGGCCACAAAGCCGTAACGTTTATCCTCAAAAACAATATTGGACGCCTTTGCGAAAGCGTCCAATATCATGAATCCAGTATTGTGGCGGGTTCCGGCATATTCGTCACCGGGATTTCCCAACCCTACAATTAAGTATTTATCCATTATTATAATGTTGCGGCAGTGGCATGGCCAAGTCTTTTCATTATTTAGCGATGTCGCTGTCCGGCATCAGATTGTCTATATTGGAAACTTATTCCTCAGTAGCGCTTGCAGATGCTGCAGACATAGCTGCACGTGTCATCTTGACAGAGCATACGATAACATCCTTGCTTGTAGCAAGCTCAAGACCCTCGAAGTGGAGATCGCCTACCTTGATGCTCTTTCCGATCTTCAGCGCTGTAACGTCGATGTCGAGGTGCTCAGGTATTACTGTGTAAGGAGCTGTTACGTCAATCTTACGGATAGAGAGGTTCATACGACCACCATCACGTACACCCTGTGCCAGACCTACGAGTTTAACAGGGATACCGATTGTAACAGGTTTGTTCTCGTTCACCTCGAGGAAGTCGATGTGCAGCAGAGCGTCTGTTACCGGATGGAACTGCAGCTCTTTCATGATAGCTGTGTGAGACTCACCGTCGATGATGAGGTTGATCATGTAGATATGCGGAGTATATACAACTTTGCGCAGTTCGCTCATAGGAACAGCGAAAGCCATTGCTACCGGTTTGCCGTCCTGTGTAGCCTCGCCGTAGAGGTTGCAGGGTACCAAACCTTCTTTTCTCAATTCTTTAGAAGCTTTTTTTCCAAGGGCAGTACGCTTCTGACCTGTCAAGTTAATCTCTTTCATAATAAAATGTGTTACTCTAAATTAAGTTTGATGATTGTCATGCCTTAATTCGCCATCACACGAGAAATGTTTTCTGTATCGATGTACTCATAAAAGCGGTGCAAAGTTACTCTTTTTCTTCGGATTGCGCAAAGCATATCAAAAAAAATCATTAAACGTGTGTATTTTTTTGGCGGTTATTGTATTTTTCTCTATTTTTGCAAAGAATTTTATTTGAATGTTGGATAATGATTAATCGTGAGCTAATAAGAATAAAGATAGTCCAGTTAACCTATTCTTACTATCAGAATGGCAACAAAAATATGGATAACGCTGAGAAAGAACTCTTGTTCAGCCTTTCTAAAGCATATGATTTATATAATTATCTGCTTGAGCTTATTGTTGCCATAACGCGTGAGGAAAGACATCGTGTCGAGATTCTTTCACAGCGTGCGCAGCGTGAGGGTAAAGAGTTACCGTCGGCAAAGTTCGCTTACAACAAGTTCGCCGTGCAGCTCGAGGAAAACAAGATGCTGTGCGAGTTTGCTGAAACCCAGAAACAATCATGGGAAGAGGACCTGGAGTTTGTCAGAAAGCTGTGTAATCAGATAGAGCAGAGCGAGACATACATTAATTATATGCAGTCGGACGACGACTCTTATGAGGCCGACCGCGAGCTTTGGCGCAAGCTTTACAAGCAGCTTATACAGGAGAACGACGATCTGGATTCACTGTTGGAGGAGAAGAGTCTTTATTGGAACGACGACAAGGAAATAGTTGATACCTTCGTTCTGAAGACAATCAAGCGCTTTGACCCGAAAAACAAGCAGAAGCAGGAGCTGCTGCCTGAATACAAGGACGAGGAAGACAGAAACTTCGCCTGCAAGCTTTTCCGTACCACGATATTGAATGCTGAGCAGTATCAGCGCTACATGAGCGAGACATCGCGCAACTGGGACTTCTCGCGTCTGGCATATATGGACATAGTGATTATGCAGATTGCCATCGCCGAGATGCTTACATTCCCCAACATCCCCGTGAGCGTCACAATAAACGAATACGTGGAGCTCGCAAAACTTTATTCCACTCCGAAGAGTGGCGGATACATCAACGGTATGCTTGATGCCATAGCCCGCTATTTGATAAGCAGTGGAAAGATGTTCAAGTCGATGGATGAGCCACGCTCCAAGAAGACTCATACCGAAGCCGTTGCCGATAAAAAAGACGGCGATAAGGCTGCAGACGACAAGAACAGCAGTGCGAAATAAAACTTAAGCGATATAAATAAAAACCGTAAGATAATTAAAGAATGAACACATTGGTATTGGCTGCTCAGGCAGCAGGAGCTCAGGGCGGAGGCATGGGCATGTTGATAATGATGATAGCAATCTTCGTTATTATGTGGCTTTTCATGATTCGTCCCCAGCAGAAGAAGCAAAAAGAGATACGCAAGTTTCAGAATTCTCTGACCGAGGGTGCTAAGGTTGTCACCGGCGGAGGTGTATATGGAACAGTGAAGCGTGTCGATCTGACCACCAACACCGTTGAGGTGGAAATAGCACGTGGCGTGGTTGTTGTGGTTGACAAGAACTATGTATTCGCCGATCTGTCCTCTCAGACACAGAAAGCATAACGTCGCTGATTCGGTGTAACAGGTGATACCTTGAACGTCGGAATTATGGAACGATTGGCGCATGACTATAAAAATATCAGGAAATTCTTGTTCGGGTTCTTGAACAAGGACTTTCTGATTTTTTTGTTTTTTCTTGCCCTCAGCAGTATTTTCTGGCTTATGATGGCTCTCAACGAGACATATGAGCGCGAGATACCCATATCGATGTCGCTTATCAATGTTCCGAAGAATGTGGTGCTGACCACCGATATGGATTCCACAGTCAAGGTGACGGTGCGCGATAAGGGCTTCACGCTTGTCACATATTTGTACGGCAAGCGCCTGCATCCCGTGAAAATAAATTTCGGAACATACGCCAACAGGCAGACAGGATATGGCGTAGTGCCTTCGGCCGATATACAGAAATATGTATATCAGCAGCTGATGGGCTCATCGAAGATAGTGTCTGTCAATCCTGACAAGCTCGACTTCTATTTCAATTTCGGCGCATCAAAGGTAGTGCCGGTGCGTATGGACGGTTCGGTGACGCCCGGACGGTCTTACTATCTGGCTGCCACTCGCTTCTGGCCGGAGAAGGTCACGGTGTATGCGAGCAAGAAAATGCTCGACAGCATACGCTATGTGAAGACAGAGCCCATACGCATAGTAAACTTCGAGGACACGGTGATAAAGGAAGTTCCGATAGCAAAGATGCACGGAGTGAAATGTGTTCCGTCAACGGTGCGCATCGGATTATATCCTGACATACTGACCGAGGAGAGCGTATCGGTGCCGATAAAGGCAATCAACCTGCCTGAAGGAAAGGTGCTGCGCACGTTCCCGTCGCATGTCAACGTGAGGTTCATTGTCGGGGCAAGCATGTTCCGCACGGTAAAGGCCGACCAGTTTGTGGTCGTGGTGGACTATAACGAGGTGATGCAGCACAAGTCGGACAAGTGCGACCTTCAACTGATAAAGACTCCTTACATGGTGCGCAACGCGCAGCTCGAGATAAATCAGGTAGATTATTTGGTGGAACAGCAATGACGGCTTATGCCCGCTCAGTCTGCTGTAAACGCATCACCGGGCATCAGTACGGCTGCCGGGCGTGGACGGACGTTGGTCTCACGGTGTGGGGAGAATATTGATACAGAAGACAAGAAAATGAAAATAGCTATAACAGGAGGCATAGGCGCGGGCAAATCGTTCGTGTGCAAGTCGCTCAACCGACGCGGCATTGAGGTGTACGACTGCGATGCAGCCGCCAAAAGACTGATGCGCACCTCTCCCGAACTGCGCGAGGCGCTCCGCCGGCTTGTGGGCGACGGTGTCTACGAAGGCGACGTGCTGCAGAAGCAGGTGCTCGCGGCGTTCCTGCTTGCGAGCGACGACAACAACCGTGCCGTGGCCGACATAGTGCATCCGGCGGTCGCAGCCGACTACATGTCTTCAGACACCGAGTGGCTCGAGAGCGCAATACTCTTCGACAGCGGGTTCTACAAGCGTGTGCCTTTCGACCTCGTGGTGTGCGTCACGGCGCCCGTAGAGCTGCGCATAAGCCGCATAATGGCGCGCGACGGCATAACGCGCGAGCAGGCGCTCGAGTGGATAGGACGTCAGCTGCCGCAGCAGGAAGTGGTGGCACGGAGCGATTTCGAGATCGTGAACGACGGACAGCATGACATAGACTTACAGATTAACAACATATTAAACAAAATAAACAACAGATTATAAAAATGGAAACAATTCTTTCAATCGCAGGCAAACCGGGTCTCTATCGTCTGGTTTCGCGTGGCAAAATGAATCTTATTGTTGAATCACTTGATGAGACTCACCGCCGCATGCCGGCTTTCGCGTCCGACCGTGTGACAAGTCTCGCCGATATAGCAATGTACACCGACAGCGAGGACGTGCCTCTGTGGCAGGTGCTCCAGAACCTTGGCAACAAGGAGGAGAGCAAAGAGTGCTCGCTCAACTACAAGAAGTGTTCTAAGGAAGAGCTGCACGCTTTCTTCGCAGAGGTGCTGCCCAACTATGACCGCGACCGTGTGCACGACAGCGACATCAAGAAACTGATACAGTGGTACAACCTCCTCGTGAAGAACGGCATCACCGATTTCAAGGAAGTCCTTATGCCGACAGAGGGCGACAATATTGACGACCGCAAGGAGGAAGAATAATCTTCCCGGTCTCGTGTCCGCCGGACCATTGCGCGGACAACATCATTCTACGGGGTGTATGCGTTCTGAAGGCATACACCCTTTGTTTTTTGCGGTTCATAAGTGTAGGAAGAGTAGGGAGCGAGCGGGTATATGGCTTGATTAAAAATCCTGATTTCATTTCCGAATAAAAGTTGTTTCCTTCTGTTGAAAGGAAACAATAAGAACAGCTTTCAAGTTAATATTTCCACCAATCATCGTTGTTCTATTCTGCCGAAAACAAGCAATATTAACCACTTTCAAATTGTAACCGGATTTTGATTTTTACGCCTTCGTTTCCGATTCTACCCCGAAAAATAAGCGAGTATTTGCAAGTTGAGTTGTCTTCGGTCGCAGATACGCGAATTATGAGAGGTTTTTATAAGACATTGATTATCAATATTTTATGTTTAAGGGGTATTTCTTCATGTTGCAAAAAGCACCATTTCGGCTTGCAATAAAGCCCATTTCGGAGGCCGAAAAGCACCATATCGCACCCTGAAATGGGCTTTTTCGCAATGCGAAATGGGCAATATCAGAAAGCGAAACGTGTGATTTCGGACTATGATACAGGGTATATCAAAAGGCGTTATCGGGCGAAATGGCCTTCATAATGCCGCATTTAACATTCCTTTACACCTCTTTTGCGAAAATATTTTGTCAAGATAAAATCAAAAAAAATTGTAAGTTTATCTTCCAGGTTTTCTTCAAGAACACAGACATCAGGTGTGAAATAAAAACACGGGACACGGATGTCATTTGTCGGATGAGCCGTAAATATGTGCCACATCGGCAGTAGTGGGTATCGGTTGCCGCAATATGAATTTATTGTTATGGCAACATTTATTACAGAGTCATCGTAATTGTGAATATCAGTTCGCGTCCACGCAGTTTGTAATTATATGTATAGGTATTGATGGAGTTGTATATTGAATAGCTGTACGAATCCTGGTTCAGTGCGTTTTGCAGGCTCAGATTGAATCTGAACGCCTTGAGAATCCAGGTTATATCGAAATCAAGCAGGGCCATGGTTTTACTTTGGTCATCGGTCAAGTCCTTTTTCACGATGTCGGATGATGCTGATAATATCAGAGACTGCAAGGGTGTTATCTTTAATGATACTTTATGTACCTGCGACCAAAAACTTCTCCTTATGTCCTCATAGCCCAGGAATGTCTTGCTCATTTCGCCATGATAGTCCAGCTCAATATACTTGCAGGGCTGCGAGGTAAGTGTGGGCGAGATGCCTAAGTTTTGCCAGATATATGTCGTAAGCAGGTTGTTCTGCTCAGCCTGTTGCCGGTTCCACATGTAGATTGCGTTCAATGATATTTTTGTTTTTATCGGTTCAATATGTTTGGTGATGCCCAGTTGCGCCGTTATGCTGTGGGTGTTGTTGGGCATTTGCATGTAAGAAGATTGAATCAAGTCTGATGTTACGTCCTGTGATGCCAGCAGATTGTTCTGGTCATGTTGGTATATTATGTCGGCATTAGCAAACCACATGTCCAAGGGAATCTTGAAGTCATAGTGCAGGTCAGCCCGCAACGACTTGTTGTCCTGTAATATTCCGGAACTTATTCTTTGCGTAGTGATGTCTGTTTGCACTGGAAACGTAATGAAATCCAATATGTCTCCGAAGTTCCTCGAGTATGTTACCTGAGCCCTGAATGCGGAACGGCTGCTGGCTTTATAGTTGAGATAAATTCCTGGACACACTGAAAAGAAACTGAAATTATCTTTATCGTTCTTTATCTGGTCATTGTTGTATATGTAATCTATCCGCATAGGCACATCAATCCTAAAGACATATATGCGTTTCGGATGCGTATATTCATACATCGGAGTAAAAGATGCGCTCAGCTTACCGCCCTTTATGTCGTTTCGATTTTCTGTAATTTCCTGATACGACTGCAAGTCTGTCTGTATCTTATCAGCCGAGTAGTTGAATGACAAGGGGAAGTAGAAACGCGAATTATTATAGTCATAAACCGCGGACAAGAGGTTCTTGGTCTGAAAACTCAGGCTGTTTGCGTGTTGATAGATGCTGTTTCCTCCGTCAGTTATATTGAGACGCACTTGTGGTGTGTTGAATAACAGGACGGACGAAGACAGTCTCCAGCGCAGATCTTTTTTGCGCCAGCTGTATGAAAAATCATTTCCTACATAGTAGTCGCGCATTGATTGCTGCTGCATAAGAGCCTGATTGTTCTCCGTTGTAGGCAGTTCGTTTCTCAGGAATGTGGCCTTTCCGAACAATTTATTGTTGAGATAGCTTTTTTCCGCATTGTTTTTATAGACGATGGAGAAACTGGGTGAATGGCTGGACGACAGCGAATTTATGCCTTGATTGATTATTATATTCTCGTCCTCGTCATAAAAATTGCGCTGTATGTCGTAGTCATACCGGCTTTTGGAATAACTGTAATCTACGTTTCCGCGTAGTGTAGCTGTCTCACTTATCTTTTGAATGAAGTTGACAGACAGCAGTCGTTCGGTGGGAGAAGCATACCGGTCTTTGTCTATCGGAGGGGTTGATGCCGATATGTTTCCCATAAGTTGCTCAGCCATCGACTTGTTTTCGATGCCTCCGAAAAGTGAGACCACCTCATCAGAAGCGAATGAATGTATGTTGCCGAGCTTCAGTGTGGCAATGGTCTGGAACTTGGGTTTGAAAAGCATTCCGGCCCCACTCGCTTTATACAGCAAGTCGTCACCATAGCCTACGGAGCCTTCATATGTCCCGATAGGCTTTAAACGTGCGTTGTTGTTCATATTTATGTTTATGGCAACATCGTCAGAAAAGATATCCTTGTTCATTTTTATGGCCTGGTGATTGTTCAATACCTGAACCGAGTTTACTGACGAAGCCGGTATGTTTGTTGTCGCGATGTTGTATTTTCCGCCGAGCAAATCCAGACCGTCTATGTAAAAGTTCTTGATATCCTTGCCCAAATATTTTATCTTTCCTGATTTTTCCACGTCTATGCCCGGAAGTTTCTTCAACGCATCTTTCAGTGTATAGTCACTCTGTGTGATGTATGAGGAAAGATTATATGACAGAGTGTCGCCACGCATATATATGGCAGGACTCTTCACTACGACCTCTTTCAGTACGGTAGCCTTTTCTTCCATTGTTATGTTACAGGTCTGAGAGACATTCGATATTACGCGTTCTACTGCCCCGTAGCCCATTGACTCGGCAATCAGCTTTACTTTTTTTGAACCTGTATTGAACGTAACGCTGAAATGTCCCTTGTCCGAAATGGTATAGGCAATGACTGTGCTGTCTGCCGATATCTTGACTATCGCACCGTCAATGCCTGCGCCTGAAACATTCTTAATCATCCCGTCTACCCGGCTTTGGGAATAGGATATGCTCGCAATGAAGAAAAACAATATACTGAAAAACAATCGCATGGTTAAGTTTTTATTCCAACTCTAAAGGCGTGTAACCGTTTGGACGGAGTCGTATTTGTACACCGTTGACAAGAATTGAGCTGCCGCCGGCATCATCTTTTATCACAGTCATATTGCTGATTGACTCAATCGGAATATTATTCATGGGGTTCTCTTCATACTTGTTCTTGCTTTTGATAAATTTGTCTCTTTCTGTTGTCACTATGTTTGCCACGTCAGGCAAGAACATAGGCAACGTGCTCTTGCGGAAAGCAATGGCTTCAAAACGGTGGATGTTCGCCGTATCATAAGCCAGCATTACGAGTCCTGGAAGCCCGCAGAACTTCCACGGTCCGAAAGTTGACGGTATTTCGGGCGCGTACCATACTATCCATTTCCTTCCTCCGTATTCACCCGTCGCCTGTTTGCATACATATCCGCAGACGGTATCGGTTTCGTTGCCTAAGCTCCACTGTATGCCGTGCAGCTTTTCTTTGTACATATAGTCATCCGGCGGTATCACACTGTAAACCGACATCTCGCCTTGCGGATGATTCTGCAATACAGTCTGGTCGAAGAACATGCTGTTTTTCATCTTCCGTGTTTGATATTTTTTTATGTCGTCTTTGGAAGAACCGGGGCTGGCATTGACCGAATCGGACTGGAACGTAGTGTAATCCATGAAGCAGGAACAGTCACGTCCTATCTGTAAAATGGTGGTATAGGTGTCGGTAACCGATTTCGTATTTGTTACCTTATATTCGTACAGACACTCAAACTCGCTTTGCGGCACCGCTGCTTTGTCTTCATTACTTTGCGCAATGGCGCACATGGCATATTGCACAATCAATAAAATTAAACCTATCTGTTTCATATGAAATGTTTATTATATCTGTAATTCTGCGTCAATGTAGTCACTCCTGTTTATTATCTTTTACCGGCTGTCTTATGGATTCTTGTTCATGCAAAGTTATCAGTAACCTTATGGAATCGGAAAAATAATCATTATGCTATTCTTATGGAATTATTATTAAATTATTACGAACGGTATATTTTTCCCGAGTTTGAAAATGATTTAACCTCATATCCATTATATTTGCATCATGGAGCAAAAATTTAAAATATTGAATGCCTTGACAGTGATTGTCATTATATTGTTTATCGTTGTCCAGGGCGATTGGCTTTATTCCAGGTATAAGTACATGGTGCAGACATGTACAGACACACTATACAGCCGTGTCATTGAATCAATACACGAATACAACGCACTACGCAGGAACGCGGTAAATAATGATGTCGCCGTGGAATATACTATAAAACGCATAGACAATAAGGGTTCTGATTTATTGTTGTGCGACATATATACGGCAGACAAGCACCGTTGTCCGTCAATAAATTCGCTGACGGCCGAATTTTTCTCAAGTATATACGAGACGCAGCATCCCGACTGGCTGAGCAATGAAGTGTTCATCGTGAAGCAGGCGCGCACAGAGTCGGATGTGCTCGACGCGATAGAATACAGCTGTCTCGACCGGCGCTCACCCTTCTCCGTGGAAGGCTTGGACACAATAATGCGGGCAAATGGCATAGAATTCGACCGTGTGTCCATCATACGTTCTGATTCCATGGTGTGGAAACCGGTTCTTACGGAGCACGGATCGTTGTTGAGGCCTGCGTTCTCCATAAAATTTCCATACGATGTTCTCGATCAGAAACTGGTGAGAATAGACTGTTCCATAGCGTTGCCTTCAGTCATAAGGAAGATGTCGGACATCATGTTGATATCATTAGTCCTGTCCGTCCTGCTGATTTCCTGTCTTATCGCGCAGATTGCCATTATCCGGAAGCAGCGTAAGATAGACAATCTCCGGTCGGACTTCACGCAGACAATGATTCACGAACTGAAGCGTCCCATCACTACACTCAAGATGTGCGTGTCGTATATCGGCAACGAACGGCTCATGAATGATATTCAGTGCCGGCAGATGGTGGTCGCCGATTTCCACACGGCATTGGACAGTCTTTCCGCATTGTTCTCCAAGCTGCGCGACCTTATGACCTTCAGCAACGCGTCTGACATACCGCTGAATCTCTCGGTCTTCAGTCTGCGCGACTTGCTCGATGCGTGTATTCACAAGCTGAATGTTCCGGGAGATAAGAAAATCAACATATCTATAATTCCCCAAGACGACATGATTATAACCGCAGACAGGATGCATCTGGTTAATATTATCGACAATCTGTTGGAGAACGCGGTAAAATATTCACGCCAAAGTGTTGACATTGAAATAGACTATAAGAAGTGCGACAACGACAACATACGCATTTACATAAAGGACAACGGATTCGGTATTCCGCAGTCAGAGTATAAAAACATATTCGAGAAATTCTATCGCGGCCGGAGGGGAGTGGAAAACAACATAGCCGGCATGGGACTCGGACTGGCTTATGTACGTATGCTTGTCGAGGCGCATAGAGGCAACATACGCATAGAAAGCGAATTGAACAACGGAAGTACTTTTATAATTGAACTACCACAATGAGAAAAGACGAAATACATATATTGTTGGCTGACGACGATGTGCAGAATTCCTTGCTCCTGAAACGTTTCCTGGAGCTCGAGGGTTATTCGGTGACATACGCATCAGACGGTGTCGCAGCCTGGGAAATGTACGGACAGCAGCATCCTGACCTGATATTGCTCGATGTCAATATGCCCGGATTAAACGGCTTCGAGCTTGCTCAGAAGATACGCGAGACAGACAACGACGTGTTCCTGTTTTTCCTTACCGACCGCACTGAAAAGGCTGACCGGCTGAAAGGTTTCCGGCTGAAAGGCAATGACTACATACCCAAACCATTTTATCCGGAGGAACTGATAGCGAGAATAAGTGAGCGGTTTGAAAACAGAAAGACAGTCGCTCAGTGTCAGTATATGATTGGGAAAACTCTGTTTGACAGCAAAAATTCGACAGTGACATACAATGGCATAACCCAAAATCTGTCTGCCCGGCAGACTGATATATTGGTGTTGTTGGCGCAAAGTGTCGGTGTGCTGGTATCGCGCGACGATATTCTGAACCCAGTGTGGGGCGACAGCAGTTACTCCAATTCGATGTCCTTGAATGTGCAGATCACGTATTTGCGCCACATCCTTGCTCCTGATGCCACAATAAATATTGTTTCTGTAAAGAAAAAAGGATATATCCTTCAGATTAAATGACATTGCGATGTCGTGTGGCTTGGGGATAATGATGCTGTAATTTTCTTATATACGTAAAATGTTGCCATGCGTTCATCGGGATTGAGTGGACATATGTCAAAACAATAAACTCATATTGCATAAACAATAAAATCGCATTGCCCCAAAAATAAATTCATATTGCAAAAACGATAATCCGGTAATGCTGCAATAATTGATTGATAGTGCCGTAACAATATATTGATGATGCCGCAATATTGAATTGATAATACAATAACAATGAATTGATGATGCAGCAAAGATAAAGTGGCGCTGCTGCAATAATGAATTTATGATGCCGTAACGATAAATTGATGATGCAACAATAATGAATAGGTGCTGCTGCAATAATAAATTTATGATACCGCAACCGGTAAATCATTATTGTAAGACAGAGATGTATTTTCGGTTCGTAAGATAAATACATCCTGTATTTCCCCTTACGCCTTATATCCGCGTTTTTAGTGAAAACTCAGGAGGCGGACTTACGATTTTTCTTGACATAATTTTGACAAAATATTTTGGCAAAAGAGGTGTAAAGGAACGTTAAATACGGCTTTATGAAGGCTGTTTCGCCCTATAACACCTTCTGATATACCCTATATCATAGTCCGAAATCACACGTTCCGCTTTCTGATATTGCCCATTTCGCAGTCCGATAAAGCCTATTTTAGGGTGCAATATGGTGCTTTTCAGCCTCCGAAATGGGCTTTATTGCATTGCGAAATGGTGCTTTTTGCAACGTGAAGAAATACCCTTTAATATAAAACACTGATAATCAATATCTTATAAAAACCTCTTATAATTCGCGTATTTGCGTCCGAAGGAAGGTTTGTTTGCAAATATGCGCTTATTTTTCGGGGTAGAGTAGGAAACTGAGGTGGAAAAATCAAAATCCGGTTATAATTTGAAAGTGGTTCGTTTTGTTTGTTTTCAACAGAAGAAAACAACGCTAATGGGAGGAATATTAATCTGAAAGCTATCTTTATTGTTCCCTTTCAACAGCAGAAAACAATGTTTATTCAGAATTGAGAAGGCCGTATTTCTATATAAATCAATGTCCGCTTAATTTCACTGAGCACATTTATTCATAAGGAAATATAAAGAAACGTCACGGGAAAAAGGCGTTAAGAATACAGTCAGATCACCATAAATATTTCTGTTTCCTTATTAAAAAGACGGTTTTTATAGTACGGATTAATGTCTGCGTAAATATATTTTGCATCTTCATAAAAACCGAATGGATTGCATTATTTCTTATGAATGTATTTGTATTCGGGAGAGTTTTCATATCTTTGTAAAACATAGCATATTATCCTATACCTTTGTCCGTGAATTTGTATAACATTTTTAATCAACATAAAAGATAATACTGACATTATGAAATATATTCTTGCGATCGACTCTTTCAAGGGATGTCTGTCTTCTTCTGAGGCAGAGGCGGCGGTGGAAAATGCCATCCGCGAGGCCGTGCCTGATGCCGATGTTGTTTGTCTGCCCGTGTCCGACGGTGGCGAAGGCATGCTCGACGCATTCCTCAGCCTCTCTGGAGGCAGCCGGCAGAAGGCGTTTGTTCACGATGCCATGATGCGTCGCGTTGAGGCTGAGTACGGAATAGGTCCCGACGGCACGGCTTTCATCGAGTCGGCTGCCTCGTGCGGACTGACTCTTATCGAACCTGAGTTGCGCAGTCCTATGCGTGCCACGTCCTATGGAGTGGGCGAGCTTGTGGCAGACGCCGTGCGGCGCGGATGCCGGAGCTTCGTCGTGGGCCTGGGCGGAAGTGCCGTGAGCGATGCCGGAATAGGTATGCTGCGTGCCCTCACCGATGCTTTTGCCGATGGCGGAACCATGGACGACGCGCTAAATGGTGTGCTCGGGCAGTGCCGTTTCACTCTTGCCAGCGACGTGCGCAATCCGCTTTACGGTCCTGAAGGTGCGGCGTGTGTCTATGCTCCGCAGAAAGGTGCGTCGCCGTCCGACGTCGCCATACTTGACGACCGTGCCCGTCGATTTGCAGGTTTCTCCGCCCGTCACTTCGGATACGACCGTTCCTCCGAGCCCGGTGCAGGCGCTGCGGGCGGACTCGGTTATGCTTTCATGCAGTATCTCGGCGCTACGATGCGCAGCGGAGCCGACCTTCTGCTCGACATGGCGGGCTTCGACTCCATGCTCGTAGGCGCATCGTGCGTGATAACGGGCGAGGGACGTGCCGACCGTCAGACGCTCATGGGCAAGCTGCCGGCGCGTGTCCTGTCGCGTGCCCGTACCGCCGGTGTGCCCGTCTGGCTCATTGCCGGCAGTGTGGATGATGCCTCCATACTTTTAGAATCAGGCTTTACGCGTGTCGAGGCCGTCAGTCCCGCGTCTATGGATACGGCTGAAGCCATGCATCCCGACACGGCCCGCGCAAACATAAGTGAAACAATCAAACGAATGATGATATGAAAAAGAAACTGTTGATATCGGCTGCGATAGTGGCGTTTGTGCTAATTGCAGTCCTCATTGGTTCGGGCTTCTATATGCTCGATTATGCTTTGTCGAACGCCGACAGGTCTAAAAAGGTGAGCTATGCGTACGTCATGAAGAACTATCCTGAGACACGGCCCTGGCTCGACAGCCTGCAACGCAACCACATTCTGCGCGACACGTTTATCGTAATGCCCGACGGCGAGCGCGCGCACGCCATATTCGCGCGCTCCGACAGTGCCCGCGGACGCACCGCGGTTGTTGTGCACGGCTATAAGGACCGCTCCACCGGCATGCTCCACATCGCCTATATATATAACAAGGTGATGGGCTACAACATCCTGTTGCCCGACCTTCACGGTCACGGATTGAGCGACGGCGACGACATACAGATGGGATGGAAGGACCGCCTCGACGTGATGCACTGGATGGATGTGGCCGAGCGCATGTTCCGTCAGAGTGGTTGTGAGTCGCGCATGGTGGTTCACGGAGTGTCTATGGGAGCCGCCACTACCATGAACATATCAGGTGAGAAGACACCGGGTTACGTGAAGTGCTTCGTCGAGGACTGCGGTTACACCAGCGCGTGGGACGAGTTCGCCCATGAGATGAAGAAGCGTTTCGACATTCCCGAGTTCCCTCTGCTCTATGTCTCGAGTGCTTTGTGCAAGTTGAAATACGGCTGGAGCTTCGGCGAGGCGGCGCCGGTCAGGCGCGTGGCTGAGTGTGGCAAGCCTATGTTTTTCATACATGGAGGCAAAGACGACTTCGTGCCGACGGCGATGGTCTATCCCTGCTATGAGGCGAAACCGCAGCCCAAGGCCCTGTGGATAGCGCCCGGCAGTGCTCACGCCGTGTCCTACCGCGACCACAAGAAGGAGTACACCGAGCGCGTGAAAGCCTTTGTAGAGAAGTGGGCTGAATGACATCTGATGACAAAATGGCGCATATCTGCGACAATGTGGCATTTTTCTCCGGTTGGTACGCTTGTTGTATATATATGGGTGAAGCCTTTCAAAAGAGGCCTCGAAAAAAAGAATATTAACAACATAAAATAAAAACAGGAGGTATTAATTATGATGCCAGTATATAGAAATTCATGGCTGCCAGAAGTTTTCAACGATTTGTTTGTCAACGCACCAAAGACTAACGCAACAGCGCCGGCCATCAATGTTAAGGAAACAGAAGACAGTTATATAGTAGAGCTTGCCGCTGCAGGTATGCGTAAAGAAGACTTTATGGTTCACATCAACGACGACGGCGACCTCACAATAAAGATGGAGAACAAGAGAGAAGACAAGGAAGAAGATAAAAAAGCTCATTATCTGCGTCGCGAGTTTTCTTACTCTAAGTTCGAGCAGACCCTTATCCTGCCGGATGATGTAGATAAGGAAAAGATTAAAGCCGGAGTTGCCGACGGTGTTCTTACTGTTGAGCTTCCTAAGATAAAGAAGGAAGAGCACAAGGTAAGCAGACAGATTACGGTTGAGTAACTCTTTGAGAGTTATATACTCATGGTTGGCATTCTTTAGAAAGTTAGGTTTTAAATATCCTCCCCGGACATTCCGTCCGGGGATTTTTTTTGCCCGTACGTCTGCTGCGGGCTTTCATGTTTATCGGTATGGCAGTCGGGGGCGCATGGTCTCGGCTTCTGACATGTCTCAGAAACTGTATATCTCCTTCAGTTTGTTGCCCAGCTGGTCGCCTCTGAGGTCGAGTGCGACAATCTTGCCCTGCGGATCTATGAGCAGACTCGACGGTATGGCGCGGATCTCGTAAGTGGTGGCGGCGACGGATTTCCATCCTTGCAGGTCGGAGAGGTTTGTCCATGTCATTTTGTTCTCTTCTATGCAATTTTTCCATGCCTTCTCATCGGTATCGAGAGATATTGCCACGATGTCAAATCCTTTCGGATGATATTTCTCGTAGTTGGTCTTCAGACTTGGCATATCACCGAGGCACGGTCCGCACCAGCTTGCCCAGAAGTCTATCAACACGTATCTGCCTTTGCCGCAGTATTCGCTTAGCTTGTGCTTATTGCCGTCGGCTCCCATTATCTCGATGTCCTTGAACTGAATGCCGATGAGCGATTGTTTTTCTTCCTGCTCAAAAAGATATGTCTTTATTTTTTCTGCCATCGGGTGTTTGGTATAAGCATATTCAGGCTTGAAGAGGTTTTTAAGTTCCGGAATTGTATATAGGTACATGGCGTCATCGGCAAGTATGAAAGCCGGAATTATATTGTCGAGATTATCTTGTACTATTTCTTTCTGCCGGATATAATATTTTTGTGTCCCTCTCATTATTTTTCCAATTTTCAAACTTAGGGGTTTCAGCTCCTCATCAGTTTTTCCTTTAGCCTTCTCTTCTTTATACATATCCATGTATTTGGAAATATCTTCAGCTTTTTTTGTAATGTCATGCAGCTCTCTTGTATATTTGTTGAGCTTTTCGTTTAGTTCTGAACCTTTGATCTTCATGTTTGTCAGGTCTGCCGTTATCGGCGTACCGTCATTTATGAACGTCGTGTAATCGGATTGTCCATTGCATGATATGCCGAGGAAAGCATCTTTCTTGTTGACGCCTTTTATTTCGAACTTACCGTTCTTTGCTTCCGTACTGTTTATTACTTTCTTGAAATCTTTCAGGTCGAGTATATTCACTGTGGTCACGTTATCCGGACATTTACCTTTTATTTCATAGGATACATCAGTGTTGTAATCCTGTGCCATAAACGGCAGACAGCATAATATAAGGATTGCGGTAATAATAGATTTTCTCATAAGCAATGTTATTTATTTGTGTGTTTTAAAGTTAATCACGGAGATACCGATATTATTTTGTTTTATGATTATCGCATCAATGAATCATTGTTTTGTCTTTAACCCAAGTCGGTCATTAGAATACAGTTTCATATTCTTGAATATTTCTTATCATCAGTAATATTCAGAAACAACTGTATACATCGTCCGTAGGTATGGAAAAACGCCCTGCCTGATGGTTTTTACGGCATCATGCAAGGCGGCATTTCCCATGACACGTTTTCAGAAACCGTATATTTCTTTCAGTTTATAAGTAAGAAAATTGCCTCTGAGGTCACGTTCTATTATCTTTCCCTGCGGATCTATGAGCAGGCTCATGGGTATATATCTTACCTTGTAGGTCAATGCTGCTTCAGTGTTCATACCCTGAAGGTCGGAGAGGTTTGTCCAGGTCATTCCAAGTTTTTCAATATATTTTTTCCATGTTTCCTTGTCGTTGTCAAGCGATATGGCTACAATGTCAAACCCTTTGGGATGATACTTCTCGTAGTTGGCCTTCACTATAGGCATTTCCTGACAGCATGGGAGGCACCAACTTGCCCAAAAGTCGATGTACACATAGTTTCCTTTGCCGCAGTATTCGCTCAGTTTATGTTTCTTGCCGTCGGTTCCCGTGATTTCCGCATCAATGAACTGTTTACCGATGAAAGACATCTTTTCTTCAGTTTCAACCACATATTTATTCACCTCTTTGATCATTGGGTGGTTGGCGTAGGCATATTCAGGGCTCAGCAATTTCTTCAAGTCAGGTATTGAATACAGAACCATGGCATCAGGAAGAAAGAAAGCCGGAATGACATTGTCAGGATTTTCTTTTATAATCTCCTGTTCGCGTTGGTATAGTGTTAAGTTACTATATCTCGGACTTGACAGTCTTTGTCTGAAATATGCCAGTTCTTCCTCTGATTTACCATTTGCTTTTCCTTCGGTATAAAGTTTATTATATATATCAGTGTCATGTATTTTTTGTCTTATGTAATTTATTTCTTTATCGTAAGCGTTGAATTTTTCGTTCAGTTCAGAACCTTTAATTTCATTTTTTGTAAGGTCTGCCTTTATTGGTGTACCGTCGTTTATGAATGTAATATAGCCGGTCCTACCACTACACGATATGCCGAGGAATGCATCTTTCTTGCCTGTTCCCTTTATTTCGAATGTTCCGTTATTCGTCTCTACGCAGTTTATAACGTCTTTGTTATAAGTCATCATGTCTGATATACATACTGTTGAGACATCCTTCGGGCATTTTCCTTTTATCTCGTAGGTCACGTCTGCGTCGTAATCCTGTGCCATGAAGGGCAGGCTACATAGTGTAAGGATTGCGGTAATAATAGATTTTCTCATAAGTGATATTATTTTTATGTTTTTATAGGCTGTCACAAATATATAATTTTTATTTCGTTTTTGTGATTGTCTTGCGCTTTAAATTTATTATTTTTTATTTTAGTTATGCTCCGACTTACAATCAGTACACTTGCCATGCTTACGATTTTTCTTGACATAATTTTGACAAAATATTTTAGCAAAAGAGATGTAAAGGAATGTTAAATCGTATAAGAGAAGGGGCATTTAGGATAATAACATATTTTGATATACCCTGTATCATAGTCCGAAAACATTGATATTGCGTTCTGATAAAGCCCATTTTGCAGTACGATAAAGCCCATTTCAGGGTGCGAAATGGTGCTTTTCAGCCCCTAAAATGGGCCATTTTGCATGCCGGAATGGTGCTTTTCGCAAGACGATGAAATACCCCTTAAATATAAGCTATTGATATTCAATATCTTATGAAAACCTCTTATTTTTCGCGTATTTGCGTCCGAAGGAAAGTTTGATTGCAAATACGCACTTATTTTTCGGGGTAGAGTGGGAAACAGAGGCGTAAAAATCAAAAACTGCTTACAATTTGAAAGTAGTCCGTATTGTTTTCTTTAAGCAGAGGAAAAAGCTCTTTAAACAAAAGGAAAACAGCTCTTTAAACAGAGTAAACCAGCGCTGAATGGTAAGTATTTTAAATCGTAAGATGCACATATTGTTTCCTTTAAGCAGAAAGAAACAATGATGATTCGGATTAAATAATCAGGTATGAATGAAAATGAAACGCCCTGCCCGATGTCGTGACAGCATCGGGCAGGGCGCATGGTCTCGGCTTCTGACATGTCTCAGAAACCGTATATCTCCTTCAGTTTGTTGCCCAATTGGTCGCCTCTGAGGTCGAGTGCGACAATCTTGCCCTGCGGATCTACGAGCAGGCTCGACGGTATGGCGCGGATCTCGTAAGTCGTGGCGGCGACGGATTTCCAGCCCTGAAGGTCGGAGAGGTTTGGCCACGGCATGCCGAGCTCGGCCATTCCCTTCTTCCATGCATCCTCCTTGTTGTCGAGCGACAGGCCTACGATTTCGAATCCTTTGGCGTGATACTTCTCATAGTTGGCCTTCACGTTAGGCATCTCGGCGCGGCACGGTCCGCACCAGCTTGCCCAGAAGTCGATGAGCACGTAGTTTCCCTTGCCGCAATATTCGCTCAGCTTGTGCATCTTTCCGTCTGCTCCCTTCATCTCCACATCCTTGAACAGTGAGCCCATGATGGCCTCTTTGCGCTCAATCTCGGCCAGGCGCGCTCTCGAACGTGCCAGTCGCGGGTGGCTGGCGTAGGCATATTTCGGGTTGAGCAGTTCGCGCAGCTCTTCGGTTGTGTACTTGTCGGCTATGTTGTCTCCGAATATCGCCGGTATGAGGTTGTCGCGGTTTTCCTCCACAGCCTTCCTCACCACAGCCTCCATCTTGGCGTTTATTGGATCGATGTGGTTTTTCTGCAGATCCTCGGCCAGCGCCTTCAGTTCGTCCTGCGACTTTCCGCTCATGCTTGCTTCGGCATACTGCTGCATGTATTTGCTCATTTCGGCGTACAGACCGTCAATCTGCCGGTCTATGCTGTTTACGCGGTTGTTCAGTTCAGAGCCGCTCAGCTTCATGGTGCTGAGGTCAACCGTCAAGGGCTTACCGTCGTTTATGAACACGCACATCTGTGCATTCTCGCCCAGAATGCCGAGTATGGCGTCCTTCTTGAAGCTGCCCTTCATCTCGAACTTGCCGTTTACGGTCTCCGCGCTGTCTATCTTTATGATGTCGGAAAGGAATCTCACAGTGTTGGCATCGAGCAGATAGACCTTCTTGAGCGTGGGCCGGCATGTGCCTTTGATTTCGTATTGAGTGTCAGTCTCTGTGGTCTGCGCCATGAAAGGCAGGCAACACATCGCGAGGATGGCGGTAATAATAGATTTTCTCATGTTGGTTTTATGTTTTTATATGTTATCAGTCAATAGGTTACAAATATATGAATTTTATTTTATACGATGGTATTCATGTGTTGATAAAATCGTTTTCATTCCATATTGTTGCGGTCACGGGCGTATGGTTTGATTTTTGGAGACGTGCAGATATGTATGAAAGAAGACATGACGGCCTCCCTATGGTAACTGAAAACGCCCTGCCTGATGCCGTGAATGCATCGGGCAGGGCGTGTGCCTTTAGTTTATACTCGTGGTTTAGAAACCGTATATCTCCTTCAGTTTGTTGCCCAGCTGGTCGCCTCTGAGGTCGAGTGCGACAATCTTGCCCTGCGGATCTATGAGCAGACTCGACGGTATGGCGCGGATCTCGTAAGTGGTGGCGGCGACGGATTTCCATCCTTGCAGGTCGGAGAGGTTTGTCCATGTCATTTTGTTCTCTTCTATGCAATTTTTCCATGCCTTCTCATCGGTATCGAGAGATATTGCCACGATGTCAAATCCTTTCGGATGATATTTCTCGTAGTTGGTCTTCAGACTTGGCATATCACCGAGGCACGGTCCGCACCAGCTTGCCCAGAAGTCTATCAACACGTATCTGCCTTTGCCGCAGTATTCGCTTAGCTTGTGCTTATTGCCGTCGGCTCCCATTATCTCGATGTCCTTGAACTGAATGCCGATGAGCGATTGTTTTTCTTCCTGCTCAAAAAGATATGTCTTTATTTTTTCTGCCATCGGGTGTTTGGTATAAGCATATTCAGGCTTGAAGAGGTTTTTAAGTTCCGGAATTGTATATAGGTACATGGCGTCATCGGCAAGTATGAAAGCCGGAATTATATTGTCGAGATTATCTTGTACTATTTCTTTCTGCCGGATATAATATTTTTGTGTCCCTCTCATTATTTTTCCAATTTTCAAACTTAGGGGTTTCAGCTCCTCATCAGTTTTTCCTTTAGCCTTCTCTTCTTTATACATATCCATGTATTTGGAAATATCTTCAGCTTTTTTTGTAATGTCATGCAGCTCTCTTGTATATTTGTTGAGCTTTTCGTTTAGTTCTGAACCTTTGATCTTCATGTTTGTCAGGTCTGCCGTTATCGGCGTACCGTCATTTATGAACGTCGTGTAATCGGATTGTCCATTGCATGATATGCCGAGGAAAGCATCTTTCTTGTTGACGCCTTTTATTTCGAACTTACCGTTCTTTGCTTCCGTACTGTTTATTACTTTCTTGAAATCTTTCAGGTCGAGTATATTCACTGTGGTCACGTTATCCGGACATTTACCTTTTATTTCATAGGATACATCAGTGTTGTAATCCTGTGCCATAAACGGCAGACAGCATAATATAAGGATTGCGGTAATAATAGATTTTCTCATAAGCAATGTTATTTATTTGTGTGTTTTAAAGTTAATCACGGAGATACCGATATTATTTTGTTTTATGATTATCGCATCAATGAATCATTGTTTTGTCTTTAACCCAAGTCGGTCATTAGAATACAGTTTCATATTCTTGAATATTTCTTATCATCAGTAATATTCAGAAACAACTGTATACATCGTCCGTAGGTATGGAAAAACGCCCTGCCTGATGGTTTTTACGGCATCATGCAAGGCGGCATTTCCCATGACACGTTTTCAGAAACCGTATATTTCTTTCAGTTTATAAGTAAGAAAATTGCCTCTGAGGTCACGTTCTATTATCTTTCCCTGCGGATCTATGAGCAGGCTCATGGGTATATATCTTACCTTGTAGGTCAATGCTGCTTCAGTGTTCATACCCTGAAGGTCGGAGAGGTTTGTCCAGGTCATTCCAAGTTTTTCAATATATTTTTTCCATGTTTCCTTGTCGTTGTCAAGCGATATGGCTACAATGTCAAACCCTTTGGGATGATACTTCTCGTAGTTGGCCTTCACTATAGGCATTTCCTGACAGCATGGGAGGCACCAACTTGCCCAAAAGTCGATGTACACATAGTTTCCTTTGCCGCAGTATTCGCTCAGTTTATGTTTCTTGCCGTCGGTTCCCGTGATTTCCGCATCAATGAACTGTTTACCGATGAAAGACATCTTTTCTTCAGTTTCAACCACATATTTATTCACCTCTTTGATCATTGGGTGGTTGGCGTAGGCATATTCAGGGCTCAGCAATTTCTTCAAGTCAGGTATTGAATACAGAACCATGGCATCAGGAAGAAAGAAAGCCGGAATGACATTGTCAGGATTTTCTTTTATAATCTCCTGTTCGCGTTGGTATAGTGTTAAGTTACTATATCTCGGACTTGACAGTCTTTGTCTGAAATATGCCAGTTCTTCCTCTGATTTACCATTTGCTTTTCCTTCGGTATAAAGTTTATTATATATATCAGTGTCATGTATTTTTTGTCTTATGTAATTTATTTCTTTATCGTAAGCGTTGAATTTTTCGTTCAGTTCAGAACCTTTAATTTCATTTTTTGTAAGGTCTGCCTTTATTGGTGTACCGTCGTTTATGAATGTAATATAGCCGGTCCTACCACTACACGATATGCCGAGGAATGCATCTTTCTTGCCTGTTCCCTTTATTTCGAATGTTCCGTTATTCGTCTCTACGCAGTTTATAACGTCTTTGTTATAAGTCATCATGTCTGATATACATACTGTTGAGACATCCTTCGGGCATTTTCCTTTTATCTCGTAGGTCACGTCTGCGTCGTAATCCTGTGCCATGAAGGGCAGGCTACATAGTGTAAGGATTGCGGTAATAATAGATTTTCTCATAAGTGATATTATTTTTATGTTTTTATAGGCTGTCACAAATATATAATTTTTATTTCGTTTTTGTGATTGTCTTGCGCTTTAAATTTATTATTTTTTATTTTAGTTATGCTCCGACTTACAATCAGTACACTTGCCATGCTTACGATTTTTCTTGACATAATTTTGACAAAATATTTTAGCAAAAGAGATGTAAAGGAATGTTAAATCGTATAAGAGAAGGGGCATTTAGGATAATAACATATTTTGATATACCCTGTATCATAGTCCGAAAACATTGATATTGCGTTCTGATAAAGCCCATTTTGCAGTACGATAAAGCCCATTTCAGGGTGCGAAATGGTGCTTTTCAGCCCCTAAAATGGGCCATTTTGCATGCCGGAATGGTGCTTTTCGCAAGACGATGAAATACCCCTTAAATATAAGCTATTGATATTCAATATCTTATGAAAACCTCTTATTTTTCGCGTATTTGCGTCCGAAGGAAAGTTTGATTGCAAATACGCACTTATTTTTCGGGGTAGAGTGGGAAACAGAGGCGTAAAAATCAAAAACTGCTTACAATTTGAAAGTAGTCCGTATTGTTTTCTTTAAGCAGAGGAAAAAGCTCTTTAAACAAAAGGAAAACAGCTCTTTAAACAGAGTAAACCAGCGCTGAATGGTAAGTATTTTAAATCGTAAGATGCACATATTGTTTCCTTTAAGCAGAAAGAAACAATGATGATTCGGATTAAATAATCAGGTATGAATGAAAATGAAACGCCCTGCCCGATGTCGTGACAGCATCGGGCAGGGCGCATGGTCTCGGCTTCTGACATGTCTCAGAAACCGTATATCTCCTTCAGTTTGTTGCCCAATTGGTCGCCTCTGAGGTCGAGTGCGACAATCTTGCCCTGCGGATCTACGAGCAGGCTCGACGGTATGGCGCGGATCTCGTAAGTCGTGGCGGCGACGGATTTCCAGCCCTGAAGGTCGGAGAGGTTTGGCCACGGCATGCCGAGCTCGGCCATTCCCTTCTTCCATGCATCCTCCTTGTTGTCGAGCGACAGGCCTACGATTTCGAATCCTTTGGCGTGATACTTCTCATAGTTGGCCTTCACGTTAGGCATCTCGGCGCGGCACGGTCCGCACCAGCTTGCCCAGAAGTCGATGAGCACGTAGTTTCCCTTGCCGCAATATTCGCTCAGCTTGTGCATCTTTCCGTCGATTCCCTTCATCTCCAGGTCCTTGAACTGAGTGCCGATGATGGCCATCTTCTTCTCGAGCTCGGCCAGGTAAGCCTTTGCGCGTGCAGCCATTGGGTGGTTGGCGTAGGCATATTTCGGGTCGAGCAGCTCTTTCAGTTCGTCGAGTTCGCAGTCGTACATGATGTTGTTGATGAACGCCGCCGGAATGATGTTGTCTTTGTTGTCGCGTATTATCTGCTTTGTGAGCTCAGTGGTTTTAGCCATGATAGGCTCTATGTATTTTGTGTTCAGTTCTTCGGCGAGAGCCTTCAGCTCGGCTTCCGACTTGCCGCTCTTCTGTGCCTCGTTGTACTGTTCGATGTATTTTCTTACTTCACCGTTTATTGCATCGAGCTGACGGTCGTATCCGTTGAGCTTGTTGTTCAGTTCAGAACCTTTGAGCGTCATGGTGGCAAGGTCGGCGCTTACCGGTGTTCCGTCGTTTATGAACACGATGTAGCTGGAACTTCCCTTAGCTGCAATGCCGAGGAAAGCGTCCTTCTTGTTGCTTCCCTTTATCTCGAATGTTCCGTTCTTTGTCTCGGTACTGTCTGTAACGCCCTTCATCAAGTCGATGACATACACCTTCGCGATGTCTGTCGGGCATGTGCCTTTAACCTCATAGGCAGTGTCTCCGCTACCCGTCTGCGCCATGATAGGCATGCAGCAGAAGGCAAGGATAGCTGTGATGATTGAATTCTTCATAATCTTTATAACTTTAAAATTGTTTTGTTTGTCGGGCACAAAATTAAATATTTTATTCCGTTCGGCGGGTATTAATCAATTAAAAATGTGTAACTTTGCCGCCGAATTTGAATTCAGAGTGCTTGGTAAACCTCTTAAAAAACAAGAAGATGGACATAAACAGAAAGACTGTGAGCGTGCTGTTCATGCTTTTCAGCATGCTCTTCTGCGTTTGCCTTATTACGGCAAACGTGCTTGAGACAAAGCAAATATCGTTCGGACCGATAAACATTACTGGCGGATTGCTCGTATTCCCCGTGTCGTACATCATCAACGACTGTGTGTGCGAGGTGTGGGGATATGCCAAGGCGCGGCTGCTCATCTGGCTGGGCTTTGCCATGAACTTCATGTTCGTGATGTTCGGAGCGCTTGCCGACGCCATTCCCGGCGCGCCTTATTGGGACAACGACGCCGGATTCCACGCCGTGTTCGGACTCGCTCCGCGCATAGCCGCCGCGTCGTTCGTGGCTTTTCTTGCCGGATCGTTCATCAATGCCTATGTCATGAGCCGCATGAAGGTGGCACACGGAGGCCGTCATTTCTCGCTGCGTGCGGTGCTAAGCACGGTGTTCGGTGAGACTGCCGACTCGCTGATATTTTTTCCGCTCGCTCTCTCGGGAGTGGTGCCGTTGGCTGAGATGCCGTCGCTTATCATCTCGCAGGTGGTCCTGAAGACGCTTTACGAGATATTGGTGCTGCCGGTGACGGTGCGCGTGGTGCGCATGACAAAGGAACACGAGCACACCGATGTTTATGACAACGGAATAAATTACAGTGTTTGGAAAATATTCAATATATGAGCAACAACAGTGAAAACAGGAAGGACGAGGGACTGAAGGCCCTCGGAGCGAAGACGAAATACGCCGACGACTATGCGCCGGAAGTGCTCGAGACGTTTGTAAACAAGCATCCCGGCAACGACTATTGGGTTAGGTTCAACTGTCCGGAGTTCACGTCGCTGTGTCCGATAACGGGACAGCCGGACTTCGCCGAGATAAGAATCTCTTACATACCCGACGTAAGAATGGTGGAGAGCAAGAGCCTGAAGCTCTATCTTTTCAGCTTCCGCAATCACGGAGATTTCCATGAGGACTGCGTGAACATCATCATGAAGGACCTCATAAGACTGATGGACCCGAAATACATCGAGGTCACAGGACTGTTCACTCCGCGCGGAGGCATAAGCATCTATCCTTATGCCAACTATGGAAGGCCGGGCACGAAGTATGAGAAACTGGCCGAACAGCGATTCGTTACGCACGACATGAACGTATAGCATAGTGCTCACGGCGCATAGCCAATCATCACAATTACCCCTAAGAGTATGAACAGACGACTTTGTGTAAAGATTGCCGTACTTATGACAGCAGCCGCGTTGCTGTTGCCGGACAGGGCGTATGCCTCAACCGACGGCGGCCGCAAGAAGGTGGCTGTGGTGTTGTCGGGAGGCGGCGCGAAGGGTATGGCGCACATCGGAGCGCTACGTGTGATAGAGAAGGCGGGCATACCGATAGACATCATCACTGGAACGTCGATGGGTTCTATCGTTGGCGGACTTTACGCCATAGGCTACGATGCCCACAGACTCGACTCTATGGTGAGGGTGCAGGACTGGTCGTTCCTGCTCACCGACAAGCTGGAGGCACACAGTCCGCTGCTTGACAACCGCGAAAGGCAGAATACTTATTTCCTCACAAAGGCGTTCACGCTCAGCAAGAACAAGATAACCAACAAGCAGGGTGGAATGATTGAGGGCCGTAACCTCGACAAACTGTTCAACAGACTCACGGCAGGTTATCGCGATTCCATCGATTTCAACAGTCTGCCTATACCTTTCGCGTGCGTGGCAACCAATATTGTTGACAATTCGGAATACGTCATGCACAGCGGCGTTCTTTCTGAGGCGATGCGCTCGAGCATGGCAATTCCGGGTGTGTTCTCGCCGGTGAGGAAGGACAGTATGGTGCTCGTGGATGGCGGATTGCGCAATAATTTCCCCGTTGACATAGCGCGGCAGATGGGTGCCGACGTTGTGATAGGAGTGACTGTTCAGGAAGATCTGAAGAGTGCTTACGACCTGAAGAGCACGTCGGACGTGCTTATGCAGATTGTAAACATCAACTGTAAGAACAAGTACGACGAGAATCTGGCAATGACAGACGTGCCCATCTGTGTCAATACGTCGGGCTACTCGTCGGCAAGTTTCACGGCCTCGGCCATCGACACGCTTATGAACCGTGGCGAGGAGGCGGCCATGAGGCAGTGGGACAAGCTCATGGCTCTGAAGCGAATAATAGGCGTCGACAGCACGTTTGTGCCGCGGCGGCCGCAGCTTCATCCCGAAGCCATGCTGCCCGACACGCTGTCTGAGGTAAGCCGGAAGGACCGCGCGGGAATGATTATGGCCGGACTGGGTGTGCGGTTCGACACCGAGGAGATTGTGGCTTTGCAGATAAACGGCTCGTTCACGCCTGCCGGCTCGCCGCTGACAACCGGACTCACGCTGCGGTTGGGCAAGCGTATAATGGCTCGTACCGATTTCATTTACGACCCGATAAAGGCAGGGCGTATGCGGCTCTCGTACATATTCAGACACAACGATCTGAATCTTTATTATAAGGGAAGCCGCGATTTCAATATGACATACAATCAACATTCGGCCATATTGTCGCCTTTGAACTTCAACATACGCAATTTCAGTCTCGACATAGGCATGCGATGGGATTATTACGACTACAACACGATGTTGTCGAATGTGGAGAACGAGAACCTTGAAACGATAATCGCGGGAGGAAATTACATCTCTTATTATGCCGGAGTGAGATATAATTCTGAGAACAAATGGTATTTCCCGACGCGTGGCTCGCGCTTCAATGCTTCATATAGTTACAACACCGACAACTTTGTCGGTTACAACGGAAAGCGCGGATTCAGCATCATCAATGCTTCATGGCGTACGGCTTTGCCACTGTCGCAGCGTCTCACGTTGCAGCCGATGGCTTACGGACGCATGCTCTTCGGCAGTGGAATACCGCTTTGTTGTGCCAATGTCATAGGCGGCGACAGTTTCGGCACTTATGTCGAACAGCAGATGCCGTTTGCCGGAGTGGGCTATGCCGAGCATGTGGACAATCAGTTTGTGGCTGTGCAGTTGGCTGCCTACCAGCGTATTGCCACCAACAACTATGTGTCGCTCAAACTCTCTGCTGCCTGCATGTCGCACAAGGCTGCCGATCTTTTGCGCGAACCGCTTATGATAGGCAGCCAGTTGGCTTATTTCTACAACAGTATGTTCGGACCGCTTGGAGCGTCTTTGGGATGGTCGAACCGCACAAAAAGCGTTTACTTTTACATAAATCTGGGCTTCGATTTCTGATGATGCATTATGTGGAAGCAGGCTGATGACTATGTGTAGGCAGGCAGATTAATATGCTGAAGCAGGCACTTGAATATGTATGTCGTACATCTTAAATATATTATGAAGTAGTCAAAATAACTAAAAAAAGTATATATACTCGCTTATTTGGAATTTTTTGCCTATTTTTGCACGTTTGAAAGAATGAACGAAATTAAAAATCAGAAACATACAAAATATGAAAAAGAAAATCCAGTTTAGTCTCGTATATCGGGATATGTGGCAGTCTTCAGGAAAGTTCCAGCCGCGTAAAGACCAGTTGGAGCGTATCGCTCCGGTAATCATCGACATGGGATGTTTCGCTCGTGTTGAGACAAACGGTGGTGCTTTCGAACAGGTTAATCTCCTCGCCGGAGAGAATCCTAATGAGGCAGTAAGAGCTTTCTGCAAGCCTTTCAACGAAGCAGGAATCAAGACTCACATGCTCGATCGCGGTCTTAACGCGCTCCGTATGTACACGGTGCCTGATGATGTGCGCCAGCTGATGTATAAGGTAAAGCACGCACAGGGCGTTGACATCACACGTATATTCTGCGGTCTGAACGACGTTAGAAATATTATCCCGAGCATTAAGTGGGCTACAGAGGCCGGCATGACACCGCAGGCTACTCTCTGTATCACCAACTCACCGGTACACACAGTTGAATATTACTGTGACATTGCCGACAAGGTGATTGCTGCCGGAGCAAAGGAAGTGTGTCTGAAGGATATGGCCGGAATCGGCCAGCCGGCAATGCTCGGTAAGCTGACAAAGGCTATCAAGGACAAATATCCTGATATCATCATAGAATATCACGGCCATTCAGGTCCTGGACTTTCCATGGCTTCTATCCTGGAAGTATGCAAGAACGGTGCCGACATCATCGATACAGCTATGGAACCGCTGTCTTGGGGCAAGGTACATCCGGATATCATCTCTGTACAGAGCATGTTGAAGAACGAAGGTTTCGACGTTCCTGAAATCAACATGAACGCTTACATGAAGGCACGTTCGCTCACTCAGGAGTTCATCGACGAGTGGCTCGGCTACTTCATCAACCCGCAGAACAAGGTAATGTCCTCACTTCTGCTCGGCTGCGGTCTGCCAGGTGGTATGATGGGAAGTATGATGGCCGACCTCGGCGGCATACGTTCGACAATCAACAACATACGTAAGAAGAAGGGTGAGAGCGAACTGTCCATGGACGACATGCTCGTCAAGCTGTTCGACGAGGTGGCTTATGTATGGCCGCGCGTTGGTTATCCACCACTCGTAACACCGTTCTCTCAGTATGTAAAGAACATAGCTCTGATGAACCTTCTCACGCTTGAGCAGGGCAAGGGACGCTTCGTGATGATGGACGACGCCATGTGGGGCATGATACTCGGCAAGAGTGGAAAGATTCCTGGAACAATAGATCCGGAGCTTGTTGAGCTTGCAAAGGCACAGGGACGCGAATTCACCGATGCCGATCCGCACACACTCATTCCCAACAACCTTGATGAGTTCAAGAAGGAGATGGATGAGAACGGATGGGATTACGGTCAGGACGATGAGGAACTCTTCGAGCTTGCAATGCATCCGGAGCAGTATCGCAACTACAAGAGCGGTCAGGCAAAGAAGAACTTCCTTGCCGATCTGCAGAAGGCAAAGGACGCCAAGCTCGGCAGCAAGATCACACCGGAGCAGCTCTCTGCGTTCAAGCACGCAAAGGCTGATGCTGTTGTAGCTCCTGTAAGAGGCCAGGTGTTCTGGGAGTTCAACGGAGAAGGCGAGTGCGCACCGTCTGTAGAGCCTTACATCGGTAAGGAATACAAAGAAGGCGATGTGTTCTGCTACATCCAGGCTCCGTGGGGTGAGTTCGTTGAAGTGCCGGCAGACATGGGCGGAAAGCTTGTAGAGATTGGTGCAAAACAGGGCTCTAAGGTTCGTAAAGGTGACGTTGTCGCCTATATTGAGCGTGCTCACGAGTAATCTATGATAAATGGATTGGAAAATAATAATAGACAAGTATTATCCTAAGGATAGCAAACTAAGGGAAATACTTTTAACACATAGTCAATCTGTAACGCGTCGTGCGTTACAGATTGTTTCTTTACATCCCGAGCTGAACCTCGACCGCGACTTTGTAGCCGAGGCCGCCATGCTGCACGATATAGGCATAATACGCTGCGACGCACCGAGCATCTGCTGTTTCGGTGACGAGCCGTACATACGCCACGGAGTGATAGGTGCTGCCATGTTGCGTGCCGAAGGATTTCCGAGACACGCCCGTGTATGTGAGCGTCACACCGGAGCCGGACTGTCGAAAGAAGAGATATGCGGGCGCGACCTGCCGCTTCCACATTCCGATTTCCTGCCTGAGACGCTCGAAGAACAGGTTATATGCTATGCCGATAAGTTTTATTCCAAATCACATCTTGACCGCGAGAAGACAATAGCTCAGGCCGAAAAGAGCATCTCCAAGTACGGAGAGGCGGGACTGTCGCGCTTTCGCCGTTGGGTGGAGATGTTCGAATAATGTTAAAGTAACGAAATAACTCGCCTGTTCTTTATTTATTACGTAATTTTGCATTTCGAATGAGGACAAAGTCGATCATAGCCCTTCTGCTTTTCGCCATCATGTTTGTGATGGCTGATACCAAGATACCGTTCTTTCAGAAAAAGAAAGAAAACATTCAGGTAGTAAGCGATTCAGTGATGCAAAGCGATTCGATCATGCGCGATTCGTTGGGCAACGTCGTCGTTGACACTACGAAAATGGACTCGCTCGAACTTGCCATCTATCATCACAACAAGGCCATAGACGACTCAATACGCCTCGATTCACTCAATCGACAGAAGTCCGAGGGCATCAATTCGCCCGTGCAGTACAGCGCGGACGACTCGCTCGTGTATGACGCAACATCCAAGACAGCTTTCCTTTATGGCAACTCCAGCGTGAAGTATGAGAACATGGATCTTGCCAGCGAGAAGATTTACATGAATCTGGATAGCAGTCTTGTGCATGCCACCGGCATACGCGACACTGCCGACACCACCGGTCTGAAGCTAACGGGAACGCCTGTCTTCACCATGGGGGCGGACTCGTATGAGAGCGACACGATGGCTTTCAACTTCAAGACCAAGAAAGGTCTGATAAGCAGCGTATATACAGAGCAGCAGGACGGATTCCTGCGCAGTGAGCTGGCAAAGCGAAACGACAACGGAGAGATATATCTACAGCACGGCCGTTACACCACGTGTGACGCTCCGCATCCCGATTTCTACATCGCCCTCTCGCGTGCCAAGGTGCGTCCCGGCAAGGATGTGATATTCGGCCCTGCCTATCTTGTAGTGGCAGACGTGCCGCTTCCGCTTGCCATACCTTATGGATTCTTCCCCTTTACCAAGAGCTACTCGAGTGGTTTCATTATGCCTACCTACGGCGATGAGAGCGACCGAGGCTTCTATCTGCGCGACGGAGGATACTACTTTGCCATCAGTGACAAGTGGGACCTCAAGCTTTTGGGCGAGATATACACCAAAGGTTCGTGGGGAGTATCGGCAGCCAGCAACTACAACAAGCGTTACAAGTATAGCGGCAGTTTCCTTTTCAGCTATCAGGATACGCGTACCGGAGAGAAGGGCATGCCTGATTACGGCCGTCAGGAGAGCTTCAAGATACAGTGGAGCCACCGTCAGGATTCCAAGGCTAACCCTTTCAGCTCGTTGTCGGCAAGCGTCAACTTCGCCACGTCGAGCTATGAGCGCAACAATCTCACCAGTCTTTACAATCCGCAGACGCTCACCCAGTCGACGCGTACATCTTCCGTCAGCTGGAGTACCACGTTCTCGAGCATCGGCATGACGCTCAGCTCTACAGCCAACCTCTCGCAGAACATGGTCGATTCGACTCTCGCCATCACGCTGCCCGACCTCAACATCTCCATAAGCCGTTTCTATCCGTTCAAGCGCAAGAACGCTGTCGGCAAGGAACGTTGGTATGAGAAGATCTCGATGAGCTACACCGGACAGTTCTCAAACTCCATCAACACGAAGGAAAACATGATAATGAAGTCGAACCTCATAAAAGACTGGCGCAACGGCTTCAACCATTCCATACCTATCAGCGGCAACTTCACGCTGTTCAATTATATTAATGTGTCTCCGTCGTTCAGCTTCACCGACCGTATGTACACCAACAAGGTGATGCGTTCGTGGGACGAGGATCGCCAGACAGAGGTTGCCGACACGACATACGGATTCTACAATGTGTATAACTGGAATCTTAGTCTCAGCATGTCAACGAAGCTTTACGGATTCTGGATACCAAACCGCAAGATATTCGGCGACAAGATTCAGGCCATACGCCACGTCATCACTCCTTCTGTAAGTTTCAGCTATGCGCCTGACTTCGGTGCCTCCCGCTACGGCTATTGGGATACATATCAGAAGACCGACGCCGACGGCAACGTGTCGCTTGTGGAGTATTCGCCTTTCAGCAATGCGCTATACGGAGTGCCGGGAAGGGGAAAGACAGGAAGCGTCACGTTCGATGTTTCCAACAACATCGAGATGAAAATAAAGTCTGACGAAGACTCTACGGGTTTTAAGAAGATAAGCATCATTGATGAGCTCGGCGCCAATATGAGCTATAATATGGCTGCCAAGCAACAGCCGTGGAGCGACCTTTCGATGCGAATAAGGCTGAAATGGTGGAAGAACTACACCTTCAACATGACTGCCGTATTCGCTACATACGCCTATGAGCTCGACGCTAATGGCAAGCCATACATAGGAAATCACACCGAGTGGAGTAAGGGACGCTTCGGACGTTTCCGCGGAACATCACAGAACATCTCGTTCACACTCACGCCTGAAAAGCTGAAGAAATGGTTCGGAAAGGGCGATGACGACGATGACAAAAAGGACGAGGAGAAGGAAGGAATAGACACCGGCATTGAGACAAACGTCGATGACGACATGATAGAAGGCCAGCGTGGAGCCCAGAAGAAGTCGGGAGGCGGCAAGGCAGAGACTGATGCCGACGGATACATGAAGTTCTCCATGCCGTGGTCGCTCACCTTCGGTTACGGTATAACCATGAGTGAGAACACCTCGGGAAAGTTCAACACCAAGAGCATGCGCTATCCTTACAGGTTCACCCAGACACTCAACTTCAGCGGCAACATACGCATAAGCGACGGATGGAACATCAGTTTCTCCAGCGGTTACGACTTCGAGCGCAAGGACATATCCATGACGACGGCGTCGCTCCAGCGCGATCTCCACTGTTTCAACATGAGCTGTTCGGTTGTGCTTGCGCCTTACACGAGCTACAACTTCACGTTCCGTTGCAACGCATCCACGCTTACCGACGCGCTCAAATACGACAAGCGCAGCGGCTACAGCAATGCCGTGCAATGGTATTGAGCCCATACATTATTATATGACATACGGATAAAGCCCCGCCTTCTTAGGTGAGGCTTTTATTGTATGTCGGCTTCTGTCAATGCCGCCCGCCGCTTCTCCGGCCCACAGGAGTTACGGTGCGGAAAGTAAAAAAGCGGCTCTCTGTATCAATGAAAACCAGAAGTCCGGTGCTTTGGCAGACTTTATACGGTTCTGTATGAATCCGGCGGTGGATGGTTCTGCCCGTAAAGTGCCGTCGAGGCCCGCAAAACTTACAGACACTCTGCCGGTGCAAACCGTTACGGCATGGGTTTGGCATAATGATAAACTCACGTTACCGATATTTATAAATCATAGCCACAAGAGCCGGTGCGCATTTTTTCAGTACTTTCCATGCGCCTGATGTCAGTGATTTCAGGGAAAAACCGAAGGACGGACTAACAATTTTTCTTGACTTTATTTTGACAAAATATTTTCGCGAAAGAGATGTGAAGGAATGTTAAATCCGGCATTATAAAGGCCCTTTCGGTGTTAATCGGCTTTTATTATACCCTATAACATAGTCCGAAATCACTCGTTTTGCTTTCTGATAATGCCCATTTCGCAGTCCGAAAAAGCCCATTTTAACGTGAGTTCGATATAAAATCAAAAAATAGAAAGTTGTCTGTCATTGACAAAATT
>ERZ780212.98-NODE-98-length-92051-cov-18.162366_pt1 | contig 92051 bp, 90 predicted proteins | sample MGYA00511364_ERZ780212 | MGnify/ENA primary metagenome ERZ780212 (study PRJEB29588, sample SAMEA2147991) | human gut metagenome | biome: human gut; feature: human-associated habitat; material: faeces | place: Denmark | collected 2008/2010 ... | reverse complement strand
AATTATATTACCATATCACCTTTTTATTGTCAACATATTTTTTCATTTTTTTTAATATTTTTTTAACATGAATTTATTATATAAAAAGTCGTCATTTCTTCTTTGTTGATTTCAAGCATTTTGGACAATAGATATCTCTATAATGTTGTTATATTTCTCGTTTGTAATATGTATATTTCTCCATCCTTTAAACACCATTCTATATCTTGTGGAGCTTTAAAGAATCTTTCTATATCTAATCCAATTCGGCTTAAAGTTTTGATCTCATTATCTGATAAGATTTCTTTTCCAATTCTATTTACTATTATTAATGTATTTTTATTAATTGTGATTTGTGTTGGAGTTACTTCCCCTTGCACTAATTTTTCTCCCAAACCTAATATACTTTCTATCATAATTGTGTCATTACCACTTACTGGGTTCTTAGTAAACATTACTCCAGAAATATCCCCGTCTATCATTTCTTGAACTATAACTGATACCTTTGTATTCTCATCTACTATATTTTTTTCATTTATATAACCTTTTATATTTTCAGATTTATTTGAGTTATAACATTTTTCTATACTTTTAATAATTTCTTCTTTATTTATATTAAGAAATGTTTCAAATTGACCAGCATATGAATTTTGTATTCCATCTTCACATATAGCAGATGATCTAACTGCTACTTTATCTAATTTTAATTTATTATACATATTATATATGTCTTCTATATTTTCCTTTGATGTACAAACAAATCCTCTAGGTACATTAAATCCTAATTTTATAAGCTCACCTAAATTAGCCGCTTTCCCTCCAACTTCTTGTACATCTTTTTTAGTTATTTCATCTAATTTATATATCATATTAATCCCTACCTAATATACATTCATCTTTAACTTTTGGTGGAGGTCCAATAAATAGTTCATCTTCTGTCTTTATTATAATTCCATCTTCCTTTACATTAAAAACAATCCCCTCATTATATCCAAACTCAGTTATGTTTGATAATTTTCTATTTTGAATAAAAGGTTCCATTGTTTCCCCATGAGTAATTAAAAATACACATACATTTGTATCTTGACTTTTTGAATAGTCCTTTGACCATTCTACTACATAATTTAATAGCTCTGTTATTTTCCTTCTTAAATCTGTTGGACCTTCTGCATCTTTATTGTATTGTTTCACTTCTTCTGAACTAGCAAGTTCTTTCCAAAATCCAGAATTCATTCCTCCATATCGTACTTTTAATTTCTCTATATAACTTGGTGCCAAATCATATACATTCGGTTCTGCTAATTTGTCTCTTAATTCTTCTATACTAAGTCCATTTGTTTTTTGCCTCGTATATATTTTGCGCTTTGAATAAAAATGAGATTTTGCCTCTTCTTCTGATAGACCTTCTTGTTTTAGTTCTTCCATTATTTCTGCTTTGGTTAGTTTTTCTGTTTCGATAGCTCGTCTTCCAAATCTTTCATCACTTAGCCAATAGGTAGGCGAGGCAATAATTAAAAATGTAGTATCTTTTAATTTATTACCTACTATCCTATCTATCCTTTTTTTGGTCTTCTCTGCTATTTCTCTTTTACCTTCTTCAGTAATATGTCCTATACTCAAGTCACTTTTATCTCTAGAATTATTATATCTTCCGTGCCTGGTTAATATTATATTTATATCCTTCATTTCATCACCTACAAATCATCTAAAGAAAAGTCAGTAAAATCTGGAGTCATAACTATTGCTTTTAAATCTGTTGGTAAATACCATACTAAATAATAGAACATTCCAGCTTGTCCAACTGAACGAATAGGCATGTTTGAATTAGCTTTTCTTAGCATTTCTCTTATTTCATCATGAATACCAAACCAAAATGGTAGTAACTTACCATCTACTGCTCCCATTACATCTTTATACATCGCAAAATTTTTAGCTTGTTCATATGACATCTTCAATAAATCATATTCATCAGTAGATAATTCCTTCTTAGCTTGTTCTAAAATATTGTCTATTTTCTTATGCATGTTATCGTACTTTTCTTGTAATTGTAAATTTTCTTTTCTAAATTCTATAGTATGTGTCAAAATATTATATAAAGGAAGCATTGAACTTCTAAATTTAACTTGATAAATTGCATGACGTAGTTTTTGCCCTATTATTTCATTATTTTCTATAACTTTCCAAATATCTTTCCAAATACTATTTATTTGCTCTATATTTTTCATCGGATCTTCATCTATTAATATAGTTACCTTTTCTAACTCTTCTTGTATTTCTTTTATATTTCTTAGTTCTTTTAACGCTGCATTACAATCTAATGCTTGTTCTAAATATTCATCTGCATAATCTGATTGCAATAGAGTTTGAATTATCTCTTCTACTTTTGCTTCATACTTTTCTGTTTCATCAGCTTTTACAGCCTTTCTTATTAATAATCTTAAATTATCAACATAAAAACTATGTATTGGACCATCTGCAAATAAATAATTTACTATCCAAAACCTAAAACAAAATAATTTATTTAATCTCTGGTCCATTTTTACCATATATTCTAAATCTTTATCTTTACGAGAATCATATTCCTTTTTTAGATTATCAAGCCCTACTATTAACTCCGCCTTTTGTGAATCACCATATTGTCTAAAACCAACTGGATCCATTGCATATTTCTGGGCAGCCTCTTCATATTTTTCTTTTATTAATGGAAATTTATTGGGATATGTAAAAATCATTCCCTCTATATCATTTGGTAAATATGTTGGCATTTTTAATAAATATTCTGGTATTTTAATATTCATATACTACACCTTCTCCTCCGTCTATTATTACTTTTTGCCCATCTTGTAAGACACTTGTTGCTATATTGGTTCCAACTACTGCAGGTATTCCAAACTCTCTAGATACTATTGCAGCATGACAAAGAGTTCCTCCCAAATCTGTAATTATTCCGCCAGCTCGTCTTATTGCAATTAAATACTGTGGTCTTGTCATAGCTGTTACTATAATATCTCCCTTATTTACCTTTTTTATTTCTTGTTCCATATTTCCACTATGAAACATATTTACCTGTCTTACCGTTCCTATAACTTTTCCTTTACTTGCTGGATATCCGGTTAATAATCTTTTAGGTTTATATTCATATTCCTTAAAATACTCCATTAATCTTTCTTCTACTTCTTTATATTCATCAGATGTTTTAACCCAGCCTTTTTTATCATGTGTTATATCTACTCCTGATATTTCTAGTTCTCCTATAATTTGTTTTATCTCCTGATTATTTGTAAGACCGATTTTATCAAAAACAGTAACTAATCTTCCTCTTCTAAATGTATTGAATCCATAATAGCTCTTGTTATATCCTGCTAATTGATAAGCCCACCAGCCTTTAATCTCACATTTTCCAATTTTGATGTCTATATTCTTTTTAGTACCTTCTATTATGTCTGGTTTAGGTACCACACATTTTTCTTCATTAAAATATAAATAAATCTCATCATTTAAAATAAAAGGTGCAAATCTTCTTCCTAATTCTTCTTTTATTTTTTGTAACAATTCATCTGTTAAATCTATCTTTAATTTTTTGACTTCTACTATTGTTCCATGTGATTTATCTTTTTTATCTTCTATTATAAATGGAAATTTAAACCAATCACCTTTTTGCAACCATTCATTTTCATCATATTTAATTATATATTCTTCGTTAGAATCTTCCATTTTGGTCTTTAGAACAAATTCTTCACCTAAAAAAGATGTTGCTGTTTTTAATCCTAGCCCAAATTCTCCAAGCTTTTCTTTTTTGCTTGAGTAGCCCAACCTTATAGAATCTTTTGCTTGTGATTTATTCATGCCCTTACCAGTATCTTCTATAATAATATGTTCTTTATTAATTGTAACTTTTATTGTTAGTTTCTCATTTTCTAATCTAGCATCTATAGAATTGTCTATTAATTCTGATATTGCTTCCTGTATAGAATATCCAGTTTGGCTTATCTTACACATTATGCTTCTATGTGGTGTGATATCTATAAACTCTTTTACCATAATTATCCCTCCTATAATAATTATAGGATTTTTTCTAATCTAATAATTGACATTTTCGGTACCAAAAATGTCTGTTTTATGTTAAAATATTTCTTAATTGGAGGAATTATGGATAATTTTGATAAATTCACTGAATTAATTAATTATATAGAAGCTAATTTAGCTGCAGATATTGAACCTAAAAAAATGGCACAAATTCTATGTGTTAACGAATACACTATGTATCGAATTTTTACATTTTTAACAGGAATGACATTAACAGAATACATTAGAAAAAGACGTTTAAGTATGGCTGCCATCGAACTTCAAAATTCGGATGTAAAGATTATAGATTTAGCAATTAAATATGGATATGAAAATTCAGAAAGCTTTTCTAGATCTTTTTATAAGTTTCACGGAATTAAACCAAGCAAAGTAAAAAAAGAAGGGAAGTATATAAAAAACTTTCCTCCATATTCATTTGCAAATATAAGAACTAATAAAGAATTACATTATAAAATAGAAGAACATGATGAAATTGAATTATATGGTATTCCTAGAAAGTGTTATATTCCAGATATCAAAAAAATTGCACCTGCTTTTTGGAAAGAACTTAGTAAAGATAAAATTTACGATAATATTCTAAATGATTATACAGCATATGGAGTTATAGAATACGATGAATTTTTCCCAAACTCTATTAATGCAAATTATTATATTGCTAGTACAGAACATATGCCACATGGTACAAAAATTACTATTCCAAGTTCTACATGGGCTGTATTTAAAATAGATGAAATATCTGGTGACTTTTTTAATAACTTTTCACATAATGCATATCGTAACTGGGTTCCTTATTCTGGTTATAATATTAGAAATATTCCAGAACTTGAAGTTTACAATGGTCCAGGTCATACAGAATGGTGGCTTCCTATAGAAACAAAATAGCGACATATAGTCGCTTTTTTTAATATTTTATATATATTGTAGGATCAACTTGTACATTATCTTTTAATATTTCGAAGTGTAAATGGCTTTCATCAGCGACTTCAAAAGTAGCTGTATTTCCTACTGTTCCTATTGTTTGTCCAGTAGTTACCTTTTCGCCTTCTACTACAAACTCAGAAGTTAATAAATTAGAATATACTGTTTTGTAACCATCATCATGTGCAATAATAACCGTTAATCCATATCTAGGATCATTTTTAATTGATTCTACTGTACCTTCATAAGCTGCTTTAACAACTGTAGTCTTTGCTGCTTTTATATCTATGCCTACATGAGTTGTCCACTCGTTTAGCGTATTAGAAAACACTAAATTATCTTTTGCAAACTCTTTAATTATTTCCCCTTCAACTGGCTTTTCAAATTTTATTTCTTTCTTTTCTTCTTTCTTTGTTGTTTGCTTTGATGCAGATGTAGTTGTATTTGTCGTTTTTGAAGTTGTATTAGTTTGTTTTTGGTTAGTAGTTGTATTTTGTGAACTTACTAAATTTTCTGTATTTAATGCTATTTTATTTTCTTTTACTTCATTTACTGTCTTATCAGAACTAGTACTTGCCTCTTCTATTGAATTACTTTCTTCTAAATAATTCACACTATCTGCAAGTTGTTTTCCACCACTTTCTGGCTCTTCTTTTCCCAATGAAAATAATGATATTAAGGAAACACCAATTACTATTACTGCAATAACAATTGCAAGAATAACACCTTTGGATACTTTTCTATATTCTCTCATAAAAATTTCCTCCTCGTTTTATTTAATTAAAGTATTTCCTTATTTTATGAATTTATACAATTTTTACATATCTTTTATTTCCACTCCAATATAAAAATGATGGATAATATCTTCATAAGTACTTCCATTACTTGCTAAACTATCTGCACCAGTCTGACTCATTCCGATTCCGTGACCATATCCTTTTACAGTAAATTTAATATTGTCACCTTCTATTGATACTTCAAAATTAGCAGACTTTAATCCAAAAATAGTTCTTGCTTCAACTCCTGACAAATTTTTATTTCCAATTTTTATAGTTTTTACTCTACCACTTTCTGTATACTCTAGTATTCCTATACAAGCTGAATCGTTAAAGTCTATAGTAAAATCTTGATATTTTTCTAACATCTTATTCTTTAACTCTTCTTTTGAAATCGTTACCTCTGAACTATATTGGCTATAATTTTCCTCACCAGATGTTTCTACCGCCTGCAAATATGGCATACCACTGCCACCCCAAACATTTATAGGAATTTCGGTTTTTCCTCCACTATTTGAATGAAAGAACGCATTAATAGGTTCATTATTATATGTTATTATTTTTCCCTGTGTAGCATTTACTGCATTAACAATTTTATTCCAATTATTTTCTCGTTCGCTTTCTTCCCATTTTGCTAGTCTATCTTCTTTTGAAATCCACGCTTGGCAACAAGCAGAATTATCACATATTTGTGCATCTCCATGTTTTGTACTATTATTTATTATTTTATAAAGCGTATAAGTTCTTGCTACAACAGCTTGAGCTTTTAACGCTTCTTCCTGAAAATTTGCAGGCATTTCTGCAGACACAACACCATATAAATATTCGTCTAATTTTAGCTCTTCTATACTATTATCAGCAGTATGTAGAAGTTTAACTGTTTGATATTGTTTATAATCATAATTATTTTCTATAATACTTTGAGTAACTACATTATTCATAACATTACCATCTGCGGAAGTCTCTTTAATTCGTGAAGTACACACTATAGGTATAAGAAAAATAATAATTATTATTCCTACAAAATAAAATATAAATCTTTTCACTCTTCCTCCTATGATATTAACTCTATTTTCATCTTATTTAATATCTTTTTCTCTATTCTAGAAACCTGTACTTGTGAAATATTTAACATTTCTGCTACTTGTGATTGAGTCTTTCCATTAAAATACCTTAGCATAATAATTTGCCTATCTCTGCTATCCATTTTATTTAGTAATTCTTTTATGAAAATTCTATTTATCATTGTATCTGTTTCATCTTTTTCTGAGGCTACTTTATCTATTAATGCTAATTTATTATTTTCTGAATCTTCTTCATATATTGAATCTACCTGCTTCATAGAATCAATCGCAAGAACAATATCTTCTTTTTCTACTTTTAATTCTTTTGCAATTTCTTCTACTGTTACATTTTTCCCTTCCTTTATTGCTTTATTTTCTATATCTTTAATTTTTACACACAATTCTTTAATACTTCTGCTAACTTTTATTATTCCATCATCTCTTATAAATTTTTTTATCTCTCCTATAATATAAGTTACAGCATATGTAGATAATTTTACTTCATATTCTGGATTAAAATTTTTTATTGCTTTTATTAAACCTATATTTCCTATTTGGAATAAATCTTCATTTTCATATCCTCTTCCTTTAAATCTTTTTACAATACTCCATACTAAGCCACTATTATTTTCTACAATTTTACCTAGCTCTTCTTTGTCTGTTTGAGCTTTTAAAATCTCACTAATAGTATTTTCATACATAAAAATTCTCCTCTTGATTTTTCTCTTCATTTGTATTTTTATCAGCTATCTTTTTTTCCATTGTTACTTTTGTTCCCATTCCTAAAACCGATTCAACCTTTAAGTTGTCCATAAAATTATCCATTATAGTAAATCCCATTCCAGATCTTTCTAATTCTGGTTTTGTTGTATATAATGGTTGTTTTGCAATTTCTATATCTTCTATTCCTTTGCCTTGATCTGCAATTTCTATTCTTAATACATTGTCATAGATGTATGCATTTATCCTAATTATTCCTTCTTTGTTTTCATATCCGTGGATAATAGAATTTGTTACTGCTTCTGAAACAGCTGTTTTTATGTCTGATAATTCTTCTATTGTGGGGTCTAATTGTGCTGCAAAAGCTGCTACTGTAATACGTGCAAATGCTTCATTATTTGATTTGCTTAATATTTCCAATTGCATTTTATTTTTGTATCTTTTATTCATTTTTTCCTCCTAACATACATTAAATTTCATATCTAAATCATCATATATGTGTATTAGTTTTAATATCCCACACATATCTAATACTTTTTTTACACTTTTCTTAACATTAATTAATGCTACTTCTCCACCGTAACATATTTACTATCTTATACCTTCCTAATAACAATCCTATTCCTGCACTATCCATGAAGCTAACACTATCAAAATTAAATATAACTTTTTTAGGCATGTGTCTTTCAATTTCATAATCCATTTTCCTCCTTAAATCTTTTGTAGTATGATGGTCTATTTCTTCTTCCAGCGAAAAGAATAATAGCTTGTCCTGCTCTAAATATTTTATCTGCACCACTATCCCTCCTTTCGGATTATTATAATACCATTGGTAATATTTTCCAATAGCGATTCATGGGAAGTTTTGTCGATATGCCAAAAACTCATCGACTTTTTTCTGCATATTTCATAAAATAGATTTTTATGTTATAATTTTATAGATAACTTTTATTTAGAAAGGATTTATATGAAAAAAATTAATAATATTAAAATTTATGAAGATTTAGATAATAACGCTTTGATAAAATATATCTGTAAAAAATATCACATTTTACATGAAGATATTTTAGATTGGCATATTATAAAAAAATCTATTGATGCTCGTAATAAAGCTAATATTCATTATTTATATAATATTGCTCTCTCTTTTAAATCAGAGAAAAAATATTCTAAATTTGATGATTATAAAAAATTTGAATTGCCTGATATCAATATAAAAAATAATAGTTTAGAAAGACCCGTTATTGTTGGTGCAGGACCCGCTGGTCTATTTGCTGCACTAACTTTTATAAAAAATGGTATTAAACCAATTATTATAGAACAGGGCAAAAAAGTTGAAGATAGGAAAAAAGATGTTGATACATTTTTGAAAACGGGTAAATTAGATACTAATTCTAATATTCAGTTTGGTGAAGGTGGTGCTGGAACATTTTCTGACGGAAAACTTACTTCTGGAATTAATAATCCTTTATGTAGTATTGTTTTACAAGATTTTTATAAGTTTGGTGCACCTGAACAAATTTTATATTTGGCAAAGCCCCATATCGGAACAGATAATTTAGTAAGAATTATTAGTAATATAAGAAACTATATTATAGAAAATGGTGGAGAATTTTTATTTAATAGTAAAGTTGTTGATTTCAAAATAAGAGATAATAAAATTGAATCAGTTAAATATGTGAATGATGGAAAAGAACATGTTCTTGCCACTTCAAATGTTATCCTTGCTATTGGACATAGTAGTAGAGATACTTTTTATAAAATTTATGACAAAGGACTAAATATGGAAAGTAAAAACTTTTCAGTTGGTGTTAGAGTTGAACATTTACAAAAAGATATTAATTTTGCACAATATGGTAATAAAACCAATTTAAAACTTCCACCAGCAGAATATAAATTGGTATATCATGATAAAGATACTGGTAGGAGTTGCTATTCTTTTTGTATGTGTCCTGGTGGTACTGTTATGGCATCATCAAGTGAAGAAAATACTATTGTAACAAATGGAATGAGCATATTTAAACGTGATGGAACAAACGCTAATAGTGCAATTTTAGTTAATGTGACTCCTGCTGATTTTTCTTCTAGCAGTCCTTTAGCTGGAATTGATTTTCAAAAAGACTTAGAAGAAAAAGCATTTATTGCAGGTGGAAAAAACTATTATGCGCCTATCCAAAAATTGGGAGATTATTTAAATAACACATTATCTTGTGAATTTGGAAAAGTAAAACCTACTTACTTACCTGGTACAACATTTTATAATTTAAACAATATATTCCCTGATTTTGTTAATATAACTATGAAAAATGCCTTTTTGCATTTTGATAAACAGATTCATGGCTTTGCAAATCCTGATACTCTTTTAACAGGTGTTGAAACTAGAAGTTCTTCACCAGTTAGAATTCTTCGTAATGAATTACTTATGTCTAATGTAGAAGGATTATATCCTTGTGGCGAAGGTGCTGGATATGCTGGTGGTATCATGTCTGCTGCTGTTGATGGCATAAAATGTGCTTTAGCTACTATTAAAAATAATATTTAGCAACAAAATAACCTAAGCTATAAGCTTAGGTTATTTTTTATCCTTTTAAATTTGCTAATCTTTCTTTTGAAGCATTTAACATTTCCTCATATTTTGCTAATTTTTCTTTTTCTTCATTTACTTTTGCTTCTGGTGCTTTATTAACAAAGCCTGGGTTAGAAAGCATTTTATTACATCTTGCAACTTCTGCTTCTAATTTTGTAATTTCAGTTTCTAATCTTTTTATTTCTTCTGAAATATCTACTAATTCTTCAAAAGGAATATATAATTCAACTCCATCCTTTAAAATTGCTATAGCATTTTCTGGAATTCCATTTTTATCTTCTTGAATTTTAATATCTGTTGCAAATCCTAATTTCTTTAAGAATTCTTCAGATTCCTCTATTGCATTTTTATAGTCTTCAGTTACAAATATTAATTTTGTCTTTTTACTTGGATGCACATTCATATTAGCTCTTGTATTACGTATATCCACAATTATATCTTTTAATTTTTCTATTGTCTCTTCCTCTTTTTCGAATTGTGGAATTTCTCTGTATTCTGGCCAATTTGACATCATAATATCTACATCATCATAATGAACTAATTTTGAATAAATCTCTGATGTAACAAATGGCATAAATGGATGTAATAATTTTAATGCATTTCTTAATACATAATCTAATACAAAATCAACTTGAACTCTTTCTTTTGAATTCTCACTATATATTCTTGTTTTACAAATCTCTATATACCAATCACAGAATTCATTCCAAATAAAATTATATATTTTATCTAGAGCAATACCTAAATCGTAATCTTCTATTAATTTTGTAATATCTTTTATTAATGTATTTAATTTATTTAAAATCCATTTATCTTCTATTCTTAACATTTCGCCATTGAATTCTTTTTTCTCTGCATTATATACTTTATCGTAGAATTCAATTATTTTCTCATCTGGCTCCAATGAATTAGTTATAAATTTAGCAGCATTCCAAATCTTGTTTGCAAAATTTGATGCTTGATCTAATTTTTCTGGCATATATCTAATATCATTTCCCATTGTTGTTCCAGAAAGTACAGAAAATCTTAATGCGTCTGCACCATATTCATCAATTACTTCTAATGGATCAACACCATTTCCAAGTGTTTTAGACATTTTTCTACCTTGGCTATCTCTTACAATTCCATGAATTAAAACATCTTTAAATGGATTTTCTTTTGTAAGCTCTAAACTAGACACTATCATTCTTGATACCCAGAAAGTTATAATATCATATGCTGTAACTAATACATTTGTTGGGAAGAATGTCTTATAATCTTCACTTTCTGTATTTGGCCAACCTAATGTAGAAAATGGCCATAAAGCAGAGCTAAACCATGTATCTAATGTGTCTTCATCTTGATGAACATTTTTTGATTTACATTTTTCACATTCTGTTACTTCATTTCTTGATACAGTTATATGTCCACAATCATCACAATAATAAGCTGGAATTCTGTGTCCCCACCATAATTGTCTAGAAATACACCAATCTTGTATGTTATTCATCCAATTAAAATACATTTTCTCGTATTTTTTTGGAATAAATTTTATATCTCCATTTTCAACTGCTTTAATTGCTGGTTTTGCTAAATCTTCCATTTTAACAAACCATTGATCTGAAATTTTTGGTTCTATTGTTGTTTTACATCTTTCACATTTTCCTACATTATGTGTTAAGTCTTCTACTTTTACTAAAGCTCCTAATTCTTCTAGTTTTTCTACGATTTTTTCTCTCGCTTCTAGTAACTCCATTCCTTTATATTCTGGAACTAAATCTCCCATTTTGAAGTTTTCATCGAAAACTTCAATTATCTCTAGATTATGTCTTAATCCTGCTTGATAGTCATTCATATCATGTGCTGGTGTAATTTTAACAGCACCTGTACCAAATTCTGTCTCTACAAATCTATCTGCAATAATTGGAATTTCTTTATTCATAATTGGTAATATACATGTTTTTCCAACTAAATCTTTATATCTCTCATCATCTGGATGAACAGCAACAGCTGTATCACCAAGCATAGTTTCTGGTCTTGTTGTTGCTACAATTATATATCTATCTTCATCTTTAACTTTATACCTAATATACCATAAATGTGTATTTTCTTCATGATATTCAACTTCTACATCTGAAATTGTAGTATTACAATTTGGACACCAGTTAACCATTCTTTTGCCTTTATAAATTAGACCTTTTTCGTACAATCTAACAAATTGCTCTTTAACTGCTTCTGAAAGGCCTTCATCTAATGTGAATCTGCGTCTCTCCCAATCACAAGAACATCCTAGTTTCTTTTGTTGTTCTTGTATTGTTCCACCATATAAATGTGTCCAATCCCAAGTCTCTTTTAAGAATTCTTCTCTACCAATTTGATGTTTTGTTTTTCCTTCTTTTTTTAATTTTTGAACTACTTTCATTTCTGTTGAAATTGAAGCATGATCAGAACCTGGAAGCCATAACGCATTATATCCTTGCATTCTTTTAAAACGAATTAATATATCTTGTATTGTTCCATCCAAAGCATGCCCCATATGTAGCTTTCCAGTTACATTTGGTGGAGGCATCATTATACAATAAGCTTCTTTGCTTTTATCCATATTTGGTTTAAAGTAACCTTTTTCTTCTGTTTCTTTATAAATCTTTTCTTCGAAGTCTTTTGGATTATACTTATCGTTTAATTTGTGATTATAATTCATAAATATTCCTCCTTATTTATTTTATTACATAATTTATGTAAATTATTTGAACTTTTAGCTCCGTCCCTAAAGTTCAAAGTTCAAATAAAAAAAGAGTAAGCCTGCCTTTAAGGGCAAGATTACTCTTACGGTACCACCTTAATATTTTAATAATACTCATTATAGCTTTTAACGGAGCCAACCCGGATATACTTACTATTAGTTCACTATATCTACCAAAAAAGCTACCTTCATTATATCTTCATATAAAAGGCTCCCAGCTACTAACCTTTATTCTCTAAATACTCCAATATAATTACTCCTCTTTTTTATTGTATTTATTATTCATCTATAAAATTAAATTCATCTTTAAATTTTTCTTTGAACATTTCGAATACTGCATTTAAAGTATCTTCATCGTCTATGCTAACATAAGTTTCCATATCTGGATCATCTTCTACATCTTCTACTTTTAAGATAACAACTTCGTCATTATCTTCTCCTTCTTCTGTTGGTAATAATATTATATATTCTTCTCCTTCATATTCCATTAAATCTAAAAATTCAAATTTTACTTCGTTTCCATTTTCGTCATTTAAAATTATTATATTGTCTAATTCTTCACCATTATTTGGTGTGTTGATATCTTCACTCATATTATTCTCCTTTCGATATCTTGATATTATTATTTTCAATTTTTCTTATCATATACTATTTTTGTAATTTTTGCAACTATTTTTTCTGTTCTTTTCCAAGATATGTCTCTAAAATATATACAGCTGCTATAGTATCGACAATATTTTTTTTATTTTTTTTATTCACGTCCAAAAAGTTCATTGTTTTATGCGCTTGAACTGTTGTTAGCCTTTCATCTATGACTTCGATAGGCATTTTTCCAAATTTACATTTTAATTTATGGATAAATTTTTCCGTTTTCTCTGCTCGTACAGTCTTTTCTCCTTTTAAATTTAATGGCATTCCTATTACTATTTTTTCTACATTATATTCTGTTACTATTTCTTCAAGTTCTCGTAATAAAATCCTATCACTATTTTGATTATTTATAGTTTTTAGTCCTTGAGCTGTGATACCTAATGGATCTGTTATAGCTACTCCAGTTCTTACATCTCCATAATCAATTCCTAATATCCTCATATTATTTATCATCTAATCCTATATAATTTTTCACCATTTTTTCTAATAACTCATCACGCTCTATAAGTCTTATTTTATTTCTTGCATCATTATAACTTGTTATATATGTTGGATCTCCTGAAAGAATATATCCAACTATTTGGTTTATTGGATTATATCCTTTCTCTACTAGCGCATCATAAACCTCTTTTAAAATTTCCTTTACTTTAAGATTCTGGTCTCTTTCCACCTTAAAACTCATTGTTTTATCAAAATTTGCCATGTTACATTCCTCCTTTTAAATATAATTTATATCACTTTCAGATTTATCAGCATTATCAATATATTCTTCTAACTTTTTAGTTAATCCATCCATTGATGTTCCTTTATAATATGATGTTAACACAAAATTTAATCTTGGACTAACATATATTTCTTCTTTATTTTTTACATTTGCTATTGCCTTGTCATCTAAATCTGGGTGTATTTGCATTTCTTCTATTTGTGCTTTAATATCTTCCAAGAAGTTAGCAACATCTTCAGATTGAACTCCAGAAAATACTATTACAAATTTTGGTCCCATATATCTTACAAATAGGTAGTCTTTAGATATATTGTTCTCGAAAAATCTGCTTACTTCTGTAATTACTTTATTTCCTAAATGTCTACTTATTTTTTCATTTATTTCTTCTATGTTAGTTATTCTAAACATACAAACTGTTGAGATTGTATATTTATCTACCTCTTTCTTTCCTAATCCATATAAGTATTCAGCAGAATTTAGTCCTGTAAATAAGTCAGTTCTTACTGTATTTTCTACTGTGTTTTGATATTGAACAGTTTTTAATATTGTAACAATATTATCTCTTATTACTTCTATTATTGCTGTATCTATATTATCAAAAGCATGAATTTCGCTACTTTCAATTAGCCAATATCCAATATAAACATTGTCTATATATAAAGGAAAGAACATTGCTGATTTAGCTCGTCCAAATTCCATTTTTTGATATGGCAATTTTTCTGATTCTTTTTCTACAGTTATATATTTAGGTGTTGCTGTTGCAATACTATCTTTAAAAATTTCTTCATCACCTAATTTAGTTAATGTTTGCCAGTGCTTTTCGTCTACATTTGAAGCTTTTAATTCGTATTCTGCTCCATTAAATACTACTATTGTTGAATATTTCAAAATACTATATTTGTTTAAAATAATTTCATTAATTTTCTCTATTTTTTCTTCAACACTAGAATATTCGCCTATTGTATCCATAAAATTTTGTAATACATTTAAGCCATTTATTTTTTCACTAATATTACTAAATTTCGTTATCTTTTTATGAATAGAAATATTGTATGCCATTAATGCTATTATTATGCAAACTAATATAACTATAGTTATTAATATTGCTACTGTCAAAACTTTCTCACCTCTATATTATTCTAAAAATTTTTCTTCATTTGATTTAATGTATCATTCATTTCGTTTGAAAATCTAGTTCTTTCATAATTGTTATTGCTTTTAGCACCTCTATTTGAAGCAGGTGTTGGTTCCATTAATGGATATACCATATTTTCTAATGTTCTTAATGCTTGCATAAATTCCTTTGAATATCCATTTAAAGAAATTTTACAGTTAACTAATCCTTCTAAGTATTTTGAATATGTTGCAATTTCAAATGGAATTGTACAATATTTAGCTGTTTCCCTATTAAATAATTCTCTCATAAATGACATTGAAGGATCATTGTAGAAAGATAATCCACCGATAATATTTTTTACAGTTAAAGTTTTAACAGGTAATTCTTTATTTATAACAATTCTTAAATTTTCTGGTTGATAAATATTTTTACTTTGTAAATCTCTGAAAAATGCTGTAAGTGGTTGAATTGTTAAAATATCCATACTTTGTACTAAATATATTTCCTGTGATGCAGCAAAATATCCAAAATCTGTTTCAAAATCACAGTCTATTAATATTAATGAGTGATTTTTTACTAATGTTGATAATATTTCTTCATATTGTTCCATTGGTACATCATCATCTGGTAATGCTGTATATACAGTTAAATTCTTTTCTACTTTTAGTCCAGCTGCAACCCCATTAATTAAATTTGGAATACTTTTCTCTGCAATTTGTCTTAAATCTTCTTCATTTTCTGTAAAAATATAATATGCATTTCTATTTTTTGTTGCGTCTAATATTGCTACATCAATTCCTTTTTTAGACAGACTAAGTGCAAGATTATTTACTAAGAATGATGTTCCGTTTTTACTTGTTCCAACAAATGTTACAATTTTCTTTTCTCTAGTTAATAACGCATCTATTGCATCTGTTGGATATGTTCTTCTTGTATTTGTTAATTTTGTTTGATTATAATCATTTGATCTTCCATTAGATGAATTTAAGTCAAATGGCATATACCCATTGGTTTGAGTAGCACTTGAAAAGTCCGAACTATTGTCTATTGGTGGTTCATTATCGTCATCGTCAAAACCTGGTATTGTGTTTGTTTGTAGGTCATCGCCATCATCATCAAAGCCTGGCATTGCATCTACTTGTGGTTCATCATCGTTAAAACCTGGCATTGCATTTACTTGTGATTCATCATCGTCATCATCAAAACCTGGCATTGCATTTACTTGTGGTTCATCATCATCATCAAAACCTGGCATTGCATTTACTTGTGGTTCATCGTCGTCATCAAAACCTGGCATTGTATTTACTTGTGGTTCATCATCGTTAAAACCTGGCATTGTAATTTCTTCTTGTTTCTTTTTAGGTGGTCTACCTCTTCTTTTTGGTTTATTTTCTTCTGTTTTAGCAAGTTCTTCTTCTGTTTTCTTCTTAGGTGGTCTACCCCTTCTTTTTGGTTTTACTTCTTCTACTGGTTCTGGAGCAACTGAAGTATCTTCGTCATCGATACCATCTATTATTGGCTCGATTGGTTCCGGAATATTTAAACCAGATGAAGTTGCAGTTTTTGCTGACATTTTCTTTACTTTATTTGTATTTACAGCTGATGGAATAATAACTGGTCTACCAAGATTTCTTTTACCATTTGAAGATTCTATAAATCCTATTTTTAAACCATTATCTTCTTCATCTTTATTTTTAGCTGTTCCTGTTGAACTTCTTTTTTCTCCCATTAATGACATAATTTGTTGATATTTAGGAGATTTTTCCTCTAATATTGCCTTTACATTTAAAGGAAGGAAGCTCGCTATTACTTTTAATTGAACATCTGTATATTGTTGTGCTATAGAATCAAAACTATCTACGCACTTTTGCTCATCTCTTCCTATTTTCTTATAATGTGCTAAAATACTTTGTATTTCTGATTCACTTACATCATTTTCATTTTCTGATTGATAAGTAACTTCTTCTGCATCAATTTTATAATATATTTTGGCTTCTTTTTTAGTTCTAGGCACTTTTATTAATTTACAAATTTCATCTATATTTCTATCTGTTCCAATAAGAGCATTATATATACCTATACTAAATAATTTTACTAATATTTCGTCAGACTTTGTACGTCTATCTGAACATATTAAAATTATTGGAGTATCAGCTCTTGTAGAATTTGTAGCCTCGTCACTAATATTATCTAATCTTTCAAAAATAAATTTATCGATTTGTTCATAATTATTATTTGTAAAAGGCTCTAAGTCTTCGCTTATTATAATCCTATCATAAGTATTATCTTTTTGTAATTCTTTTAAGATAGCATTAAAATAATATACATTTTTATATGATATTATTTCTTTATAATCACTTTGATATTTCTTTATAATGGATTTTGATATTTTCTCATTATTTACAGCAAATAATATTTTCATTCGTTAACCCCTCCAACCTTTTACAACTATAGCAAATATAAGTGGTAATAGTTGTGTTATTACTAGTACAGTTATACATCCTATCATAATTCCAAAGCCTCTATCTCTTTCATCAAGCTTACGGATACCTATTACTTGGTAAATTCCTCCTATTGCTATTCCTACAAAGCATACTGGTATACTATATATTCTTACTGCATTTAATATGTATGCTGCAATACCATAGGCATCAGAGCCATATTCTTCTTTGTAATCTTCTAGTTTCTTTTCTGAATTTTCTTTTATTTGAACTAATTGCCCTGCTCCTTGTGCTTCTAATTGATTTACAGAATCTGCATATACCATTTGACCACTTAGTACAAAAAGTAAAATTATAAAGCAACAAGATAGTACTTTTTTTATTATTTTATTCATTAGGTTTTTACCCCTTTCTGCTTGATTTTATTATACTCTATTATCATACAATACAATCGTTAAAATATCAATAATTTATAATTATTTTTTTTAATTATATTAGAAAAATCTTTGACTTTTCTAATAATTATAGTTAGTTTTTAGAACAATATATATGATATTATTTGCTACAAAAAAAGATAGAGCTTTGCCCTATCTTATATTCTATTTATAAATACTATTAAAACAACTATTCCTATTATTATTCTGTAAACCGCAAATATTTTAAAGTTACCTGTTTGTAAATATTTTAATAAGAATTTTATTACTACTATTCCTACTAAGAAACTTACTAAAATTCCTACAAAAAATGGTACACTAAAAACAAAATCTTTTATCTTAAATATAGTTGCAGCTAATACTATTGGTGCAGATAACATAAAAGAATATCTTGCTGCTGATTCACGTTCTATTCCCATTGCTCTGGCTGTAGTCATTGTTACTCCAGATCTAGAAACACCTGGTATGAATGCTAGTGATTGTGATAATCCAATCAAAAATGTTTGTTTAAAAGTCATATCTTCATATTTTACTTTAGATTTTGCTTTTTTATCTATAACATATAAAATAATACCCATAAAAATTAACGCACAACCAATAATTTCTGGCTTTGTTAATATATCTGCACAATAATGGTCTAATAAAAATCCAATAATTCCACCCGGAATTGTTGCAAATACAATATACCAAAACATTTTTCCTTCAAATGTTTTTTTCTTTTTGGCAACTTGTTCATAACCACCTTTTATTAATTTAATCCAATCTTTAAAGAAGAATATTCCAATTGCAAGCAATGTTCCAAAATGCAAAGCAACGTCAAAATCTCCTATTTCTCCCCAATTAAATAACCATGGTATTATAAACAAATGTGCAGAACTTGATATTGGAAGTAATTCTGTAAGACCTTGAACTGCTCCTAATATTATTGCTCTAAAAACTGTTATTTCCATCATTTTAAATTTTCTCCTTAGCTATTGTTTTTTATATCTTTTAGTATATTTTCTAATGTTTCCTTAATAAATTCTGCAGATGTTATAGGTGCAACTCTACCTGGTAAAGAAAGTGCCCAAATTAATTTTATACCTATCTCTTTTGCAGCTTTTCTATCAACTCCTCCTGGATTTGAAGCAATATCTATTATAAGACAATCTCTTTTTAAAAGTTTTAATTTTTCTTTATTTAATATAATATGAGGAATTGTGTTTATTATTATATCAAATTTCCCTAATTTGTTATCTAATTCATCAAGTAATATTGGTTTATATCCATATGCTTTTATCCATGCACAATTGACAGTTGTTCTTGTTTCACAATATACTTCTGCGCCAATTCCCTTTAACATATTTGATAAGATTTTGCTAACTCTTCCAAATCCCATTACTAAAATCTTACTACCATGTAAAGTCTTAGTTGATTCTTCCATAGCAATTTGAATTGCACCTTCCGCAGTAGATATTGTATTTAATACTGTTAATTCCTCTCTTTTTAATAAATCGATAATCTTTGTTTCACTAAATTTTTGATATAATTCCTCTTCTATTCTTCCTGCAATAAAAGTTTTTCCTTTAATGCAATTAGCAACCTCTGATATCTCTATTTTATTTTTGCTAAAAGGTGTATTTATATTTATTCCGTCACTTGAAAGTGGAATTGAACTTACAATTATGTCAGATTTTGATGTAACTTCTTCTATACTAGTACATTTTACTATATCATTGTTGCTACGAGCTTGTTCTAGTCCATATGTATATACCTCGTACCCATCTGCTTTTAACATATCTGCAAGTTTTACAATCCTTAAGTCCCCACCAATAATAGAAATATTTTTCATAATAAGCCTCCTATAAATTTTCTCTTTCATCTTTTTGTATATCTATGCTTTTTCCTTTGACAGTATTCATATTTTTTAATTCATTTTTACTTATTTTACCAACCAATAGATAAGTATCTTCCAGATGTTTTTTTACTAATAGCTCTGGTTTGGTCATAGTTACCTTTTTTCTAACAATTTTATTTATATTTTTTGGAATATATCTTTCTATAGATAAAAAGACTTGGTCTTTAGCTGCTTTTTCTGCAAAAGAACTATCCAAATTTATTGCTCTATCTAAATAATTTATAGCCCTTTCTTTTTCTCCTTTTATAATATATATTCTAGCTAATTGATAACAACTTTCTGGCTCTGTATCTTCTACTTTTATTCCTTCTATAAAATATTTTTCTGCTTCGTCCAAATCATCATATAGCATTGAGATTAATCCTAAATTATAATAGCCTTTATAATTTAACGCATTTATTTTTGCAGCCTTTTCATAACAACTTTTTGCATTTTGAAAATCGTTTAATCTTGTATATGCAATTCCTAAATTATAATAAATTTCGAAACTTTCTTTATCATTATATTTTAAAGCATTCATATACACATTTATCGCTTCTTTAAAATTTTCTTGTTCGCATAATAGACCACCTAATAATTTTGAGGCATTATAATAATCTGGTTTATTATGTATTAAATTAGTTAACATTTGGATAGCTTCATCTTTTTTCCCTAAATTTACTAATAATTCTGATATTTTATAATAGGAATCATAATCTTTTTTATTGATATCTATTGCTTTAACATATTCGTCTATAGCTTTTCTCATTCCGCCTTCTTTTTCGTAATTTTGCGCAAGTAATCTATGTCCATTATAACTTTCTGGATATTTATTAATTAAATTCATTAATAATTGTTTTGCTTTTTTATTATTGTTAAATATATTACATAATCTTGCAAGAAAAATATATAGCAATTCAGAAAAATTAAGTCCATATTTTTCTATTAAAATTATAGCAAGTGGTAATACTATTGCTAATAAATATGTTATTACCCTAATAAACGTCCCCAAAAATCTTCCAATTAAAATTTCTATTAATCCAATTGCTATTCCTATTGCTTCTAAAATTAATGGAACAACATATGTTGTATCATTTTTTTTGATTATTTTAAAGAAGATTATTATAAAAAGAGAAAAGGATAATATATTAAAAATTATTCTTTCTAACATTTCTTTTTCCCCGCAATCTAAAATTATCTTAAAAACTTTTCATTATAATTATTTATACATTTTTCTATGATTTTTTCAGCTTCTTCTCTTCCTAACATTTCTTTTACTTCTGTTTTCTTGTCTTCTAATTGTTTGTATACTTCAAAAAAGTGCATAATTTCTGCTGAATATTGTTCTGGTAAATCCTTGATATCTTTACAATCTTTTAAGAATGGATCAGATTTTGGAATTGCAATAATTTTTTCATCCAAATCATCATTATCTGTCATTAACATTACACCTATTGGATAACATTCTACTAATGTTAATGGAACTATCTTTTCTTGACATATTACCAAAACATCTAATGGATCTCCGTCTCCAGCATATGTTCTTGGTATAAATCCATAATTTGCTGGATAATGTGTTGCTGTATATAAAACTCTATCTAATCTTAAAAGACCAGTCGCTTTATCTAATTCATATTTATTTGTTCCACCTTTTTCTATTTCTACAACTGCTATAAAATCATCTTTTTTAATTCTATCAGCAGATATATCATGCCAAATATTCATATTATTACCTCCTACACTTTATTTATTTTAAGCTATATTTATAAAAAAGTCTACAAATTTTTTACATTTTAATAATTTTATAATATTATTATTTTTTTTGCTAAAAATAATAATATGAATAAATTTTATAAAAATAAAACATTATTTTTAATATTGTTAGTCTTTTTTATTTTGGTTATTCTATCAATTTTTATCTATTTTTATTTTCAAAAGCAAAAAGAACAAAAATTATATTCTTTTTCTGAAAAATTAGATGAAAAATATCAAACATTATCTCTATATTCTACTAATAATACCACCACAAATTCTACTTCTTCTCATATAATTGGTAAAATTACAATAGAAAAAATAAATTTAAATTATTCTATTCTTTCAACATGTTCGGAAGAATTATTAAAACTCTCTCCTTGTCGTCTTTGTGGGCCAGAGCCAAATGGTATTGGAAATCTTTGCATTGCAGGTCACAATTACGATAACGGAAAATTTTTTAGCAATATAAGTAAACTATCTATAGGTGATACAATTAAAATTTATGATTTAAACAACAATTTTTTAGAATATAGGATATATGATGAATTTGAGGTTGAAATTAATAATACTTCTGTACTAAATCAAGATACTAATGGTAAAAAAGAACTAACTTTAATAACATGTAATAATACAAAGAAAAATAGATTTATTCTAAAAGCAAAAGAAATGGACTAGTGTAACTAGTCCATTTAATTGGCTTCGCCAAAAATTTATGCGGTTAATATAATTTAGACCACAAATTAATTTATATAAAATTAATTAAATTCCTTTATAGTCTCTTACTTTTTTATAAGCATAGATTGCAGCAACTGCACATACACCTACTATTATAAATACTACAGTATTATCAGCTATACCTGTTTTAGGTAAGTTTGAATTTAAAGTTGAAGTATTATTTACTGGTGTTGTTGGTGTTAATGTTGAAGTTAATGCACTATTATTTGTTACACTATTGTTGTCTACTGTAGAACTTTCTGTTGCAGCATTATTATCTGTTGGTGATAATACTATTGCATCTGCTGCATATACACTGTTTGTAACTAACATTAAAATTGCTACGATTGTAACTAATAAAATTCCTTTAATTAAACTATTTCTTTTCATTTCCTTCCCTACCTTTTCTCTCTTTTGTTAATATTATATTCAATACTAATATTATTTATACTACACTTTAATATAAAATGCAAGTTTTTTTTACATATATTTTTAAATTTTCATAAATTTCCATGTCAAAACTTGGTAAGTCTATATTTTAATTTTTAAACATTAAATCTAAATAAAACTACATCTCCATCTTGCATAATATAATCTTTACCTTCTGATCTTACTAGACCTTTTTCCTTAGCTTCATTTAAAGATCCTAATCTTATTAGATCATCATATGAAACAACTTCGGCTCTAATAAAACCTCTTTGAATATCAGAATGAATTTTTCCTGCTGCTTCTGGTGCCTTTGTTCCTTTTTTTATTGTCCAAGCTCTTACTTCTGGTTCTCCAGCAGTTAAGAATGACATTAATCCTAATAAATCATAACTTTCTTTTATAACTTTATCTAATCCAGATTCGTCCATTCCTAAAGCTTCTAACATTTCTTTTTTATCATCATCTTCTAATCCTGATAATTCCTCTTCTATTTTTACACATAATTTTATTACTTTAGCATTTTCATTTTTTGCATATTCTCTTACATTCTTTACATATTCATTATCTTCTGATATTTCATTTTCTGAAACATTTGTAACATACAATATTGGTTTCATAGTAAGTAAGAAACTATCTTTTATAATTTCTTTTTCTTCATCTGAAAGATCAAGAATTCTTGCTGGTTTACCTTGTTCTAATGTTTCTTTTACTTTTTCTAATAAATCTATCTCTGTTTGATAAGATTTATCTCCCTTTAATAATTTTTTTGCTCTTTCTAATCTTTTATTTACTGTTTCTAAATCTGCAAAAACAAGTTCTAAATTAATTGTTTCTATATCTCTTATTGGATCTATTGATCCATCAACATGAACAATATTAGGGTCTTCAAAACATCTTACAACTTCTAATATGCTATCTACTTCTCTTATATGTGATAGGAATTTATTTCCTAAGCCTTCACCTTTACTTGCTCCTTTTACAAGTCCAGCTATATCTACAAATTCAATTACTGCATGTGTTATTTTTTCTGGATTATATATTTTTGCTAAATTATCTAATCTTTCATCTGGTACAGGTACCATCCCTATATTAGGTTCTATTGTACAAAATGGATAATTGGCACATTCTGCCCCTGCTTTTGTTATTGCATTAAACATTGTACTTTTTCCTACATTAGGAAGTCCTACTATTCCTATTTTCATTTTTTATCGCTCCTATCTTCATAAATGGATAATAACTTCTCCATTTTTAATTATCAATCTTATTACGTTCGTCTGTTAATATAACATAATTTATACATAGTTTCAAGATTATTTCATTTTTAAATTATATATATACATACAGTAGGAGAAAGCTGTTTTTGTGGTTAGCTTTCTCCTACTGACCGTTTTGGTTGGTATTTACCTGTTACTGTTCGCTATAAACTACTCCATCTATTACAAGATCTCCGAATTCATTGAAACCATCGTAATCATCTCCGATTAGTCCTGCGCATTCCTCATCTCGGAAAAGAAAGATTTTCTCCTCTTCCTTATCTACTTCATAGACAATACCATTACAACTACAATACGCACTCCATTCTTTCCAAATGGCATCTGGCCATTCTTCTTGAATGTAAACTTTTGCACTGATTTCTTTTGCATCGTTTTTAACAGCCTCCTCAACTGCCTTTTTTAATGACATTACAGTGCCAATTGCCTCACAGTAGCATCGGATTAGTCTCTCGGTTTCTTTTAAGTCGTCAGACTTCGAATAGAATTCATCTACTCTTTTACCCAAGAGTGTCCGTAAATCTTTGTCGAATATCTGGCATACTTCTAAACATGCAGCAACTTTCTCCCAAAACAACTTGTCTTCTCTTAACATAAAAATTATGCCTCCTATTATTTATTTCAACAGTGTCTATTCTTTATTTTATCATACTTTTATTATTAAAACAACCTATTAATCTAGGTCTATTAAAGGAAACATAACATTATTAGACATAAAAAAACTGCCATATTTTTACAAGGCAGTTTTTTATTAAATATTTAAGAATTATGATTTAACTTTGAATCTTTGTTTTGATTTTCTCTATTAATTCTTGCTAGATCATCTTTTGCCAACAAGAAAACATTTATCAATTTTGGATCAAAAGCTTTTCCTGATTGAGACACAATATATTCCTCAACCTCTTCTGGTGGCATTGCTTTTTTATAAACTCTATCATTTGCTAATGCATCATATACGTCTATAATTGCCATAATTCTTGAGATAATTGTAATCTCATCACCTTTTAATTTTTCTGGATATCCTGTACCATCATATTTTTCATGATGGTGTAATGTAATATCTTTAGCATACTCTAAAACTTCACTAGAAAGCTTATCACTATATGTAGACTCCAATGTTTCTCTACCTATAATAGTGTGACTCTTCATTATTTCATATTCTTCGTCTGTTAATCTACCAGGTTTATTTAATATATTATCTGGTATTCCTACTTTTCCAATATCATGTAAAGTTGCCGCTATAGCAATATTCTCTATTTCTGAATCTTTCGCAAATAATTCATCTCTATAAAATTCTTCATATTTTTTAAGCATAACTTTCATATATTCTTTTGTCCTTAAAATATGCTCACCTGTTTCTTTACTCTTTAGAGAAGTTAAATTTACTAGGCTGTCATATAAGAAACCATATACATTATCAATTTCATTATTATATTTTTTTAAGTCAGATTTTAATTTAAGTTCTTCTTGTTTCTTTTTTATCATATTTTTTATATTCCAAATTAAACTTTGTATATCATAATTAGATTCAATATATGAATCTATATTCACATTACGAACTTTTTCTTTTAGTACTTCATTTTTTTTCTCATTTAGTACTAATATCGGAATCTCTTTATATTGATATTTTAAAAACTGTATAAGACTCATAATATTATCAATACTATCAAACTCATCTATTATTACTGCATCTATTTTACTCGCTTGTAAAATTATCTCAACTTCTTTTATATCTTTTACTACAATCATATTAAATGCTTTTGACATTTGAGCTTTTAGCATTGTACTCTTTTCTTCATCAGTTGTAACCAACATAATTGTCTTATCTATTTTTAAAACATTACTTTTTTCTATCTCTTTAAATATTTCATCTAATCTACTTAATAAATTTTCAATTAATTCTTTTGACTCTGGTTCATATATTTTGTCTTCTATAACTTTTATATCATCAGAAAGTTTTTGAACACCTAAACTTGCTAAAGCTCCTTTTAAGGTATGCAAATAAAATTTTTTATCTTCTGTTGCCATACCATTGATTTTTTCTCTTATATCAGAAAAATCTTCGTATAGCATACTTATAAGTTTGTTCTCCATATTTTCGTCATAATTTATTCTTTGCATAAACTCGTCATATTGATCTATAAAAGTAAATTTATGTGTTAAATCATTTTCTCGTTTTAAATATCCCTGAATTGTCTGTTTAAATTCATTTGGTTTTATTGGCTTTTGTATATATCCCGAAATATTTTCTTTGTTTTCTTCTATAGTTTGATCTGTAATGTTTGTGGCTGTTAAGGCTATAATTGGTACCTGTACGCTTAAATCATTTCTCATAATTTTAGAAATTTCATATCCGTTATATTTAGGCATATGTATATCCATTAAAATCAAATCATAGTAATCTCTTCCAAATTCTTCTATCTTTTTAATAGCTTCTGTACCATTATATGCCACATCTACATTTATATTTAATTCTTTTAATAATTTAGAAGTTATTTCTACATTTATCTTATTATCCTCTACTAAAAGGACTCTATCATTTTCTAAGCCCTTATCTTTCTTAGGCAAAAATGCTTTTGGCTTTACTATCACTTCTTCATTTACTTCTTCATTTTTACCTTTTTCTATCCTAATATAAAAATAAAATTTACTTCCTAACCCATAATTACTTTCTACCCAAATTTTACCGTCCATATCTTCTATTATTTTCTTTGCTATAGCAAGTCCTAAGCCTGAACCTTCTTGTGTCTTGGTTGATGGGTCCTCAATTTGAGAAAATTCTTTAAATATTTTTAATGTATCTTCTTTCTTTATGCCTTTTCCTGTATCTTTTAAACAAAATTGTAATTTATACGATGTTCTTGTTTCCTCTACTTGTTTCATATCTAACTCGATATAGCCTCTTTCAGTGTATTTTATTGAATTATTAATTAGGTTAATAAATATTTGTGCAAATCTACCCTTATCTGCATAAACCATAATATCATCGTCAAAATTACATTCCATATACCATTTTAAATCTTTACTTTTTATTTTATCTTCAAATATTTCATTGATATTATCAAATAGCTTCTTAAGATTAAAATTAGTTTCCTTATTAGATACATTATATTTATTATTATTTGAAAGTGTTAAAATGTTATTTACTATTTCTAAAAGCATATTAGAAGAATCTTCTAATTTTTCTATATATTCCAATTGAACATCATTTAGACTTGTAGATTTTAAGAAATAAATCATACCTACAATTATATTCATTGGAGTTCTTATCTCATGTGAAAGATTTGCAATAAACAAATCTTTAGATTTTATACTTTCATCTTTTTCTTTTAATTCTTTTTCTAATTTATCATTTTTCTGTATATATTTTTCCAAATTTTTCACAAAAAATAAAATATTATCTTGCATACGATACAAAAAAATATTTTGAGTTGTTTTCATTCCATCCATATATAATGTAGTATCTCCAGAATATGATCCAGATTCCATACATGTTTTAATCATATCATTATATGTAATTTCATTTCCTTGATAATTGAATAGTTCTTTTAAATTTTTCGCTTCTCCTCTATTTATATATTCTATATTTTGATTCAAATCTGAAATTCCTATAGTATCTTGCATTTTAGAAAACAAATCTATTACTTTAGATTTATTTATAGGCGTATCCAATAGCTTGATTTTTTGATTTTTTCCTATGTTTCTTTTTATTATCTCTATAATATTCATTTTATCCCCCACGTAAGTCAATGTATGCTTTTATTATATATTATTAATTTATTAATGTAAACAAATAATATATTATTTGTTCTACCATTTTTTACAATGTTAAATTATGCATTCTCATAAAAAAAAAAGAAATAAGCTACAGATTACTTACTTCTTATTTTTGTTTTGGAGCTTCCAGTCAGAATCGAACTGACGACCTCTTCCTTACCACGGAAGTGCTCTACCGACTGAGCTATAGAAGCATAATTAAGTTAAGCTGCCAAAACACATATTTTGACAGCAGCTTAGTTAAAAAATTTAGATTTATTCTAGACACAAAAATAAATGTTTCTGCTATAATTTAATTATTTTCTTTTAAAATATTTTTTATTGCTTTTTTCCTTATTCTTTGAATAGCATTATCGATAGATTTAACTGGTGCATCTAATTTATTTGCTATATCAACATAGCTTTCACCTTTCATAAATCTTGCTAATACTTGCTTTTCAAAATCACTTAAAGATTTATCTATTACATTTTCTACAGTTTTATAATACTCTTTTTTAGTGATTGTTTCTAATGGATCTTCTACTGTATTATTATTAAAAACATCCATAAGTTCTGTATTATCCTCGTCATCATATGCTGCTGTATTTAATGATAAATACGAATTAAGCGGCATATGTTTTTGTCTATTTGATGTTTTTATTGCTGTTATTAATTGTCTTTCTATACACATATTTGCAAAAGACTTAAAACTAGTATTTTTATCTTCTGAATAACTTTTTATAGCTTTATATAATCCAATCATTCCTTCTTGAACAATATCTTCTTTTTCTGCACCTATTATGTAATATTTACTAACTTTCATATTAACAAGTTCTTTATATTTTTCCATTAAGTAATTTAGAGCGCTTTTATCCCCTGCTTTTATTTTATTAATTATTTCTTCATCTTGCATAAGTTCGTATTTTGAATCGAATGGATAAAACATATTGCTGTATTTCATAAGTGTATTGTAACCCCCTGCTAATATATCTAAGCCACATTATAAGTCAAAAAAACGCACAATGTCAATACTTTTTACAGCTTATTAAGATTTTTTTAATTGCTATATTATTTAGTTTGTAATATAATAACTCAAAACATAAATTAAGAAAGGAGAGTATGTTAATTAATAACATACAGCAGTATTATGGCTTTTGATGGAATAACAACAAAATCAATTTCTTATGAATTACAACATTCTATATTAGGTGGAAAAATAAATAAAATTTTCGAACCGAATAAAAATGAAATTTTATTAAGTATATATGCAAATGGTAAGAATTATGCTTTAAACATATGTATAGATTCTAATTTGTATAGAATACATTTAACAACTAATGCAAAACCTAATCCTTTAAATGCTCCTAACTTTTGCATGTTACTTAGGAAGCATTTAATTGGATATAAAATAAAAGCAATATCTTCTAATGATAATCTAGAAAGAATTATAAAAATTGAATTAGAAGGATATAACGAATTAAATGATTTAACTACTAAGTATTTAATGGTTGAATTGATGGGTAAACATAGTAATATAATCTTATTAAATGACAAATTCTTTATTATTGATAGTTTAAGGCATTTAGATACTTTATCTAATTCGCAAAGAGATATTTTACCAGCACATGAATATATCTATCCAGAAAATAATAAAAATAATTTTTATACCATAAAATCTTCTGAAGAATTTTATAATTTAATTCTAAGAAATAATGTAACAAATTTAACCAATTTCTTAGTAGAATATTTTACTGGTTTTAGTAAACCATTTATAAAAAATATAATTATAAAACAAAATATAAGAAATACTGATTTTTCAAAAGATGATATTTTAAAAATGTATGAATATCTTTCTAAAATTCTTAATAACTTAGACAGTAATGAAATATCTTTAATTAAATATTCTAATGAAAAAGGTAAATTAGATTATGTTATAGATTTAGTACCAAAATCATCTGATTTGGATATCAATTTTTATATTGATGATTTTTATTATAATAAGGAAACAAATAACAATTATGTATCTTACAGAAATAATTTATTAAAACTAATCTCTCATATTCTAAAAAAATATTCTTTAAGATTGGAAAGTATTAATAATAAGTTAAAAGAATGTAAAAATAAAGATTTATATAAATTATATGGTGAATTAATAACTGCAAATTTATATAAATTTTCTAAGGATTATAATTCTGATAAAGTAGAATTAGAAAATTACTATGATAATAATGTTATTTTAACTATTCCTTTAGATAATACGATATCTATTGCTAATAACGCAAAAAAATATTTTAAAAAATATAATAAATTAAAAAACGCTTTAGAAATTGTTACTCTTCAAAAGAAAGAAACAGAGGAAGAATTGCAATATATAGAAAGTATAATATATGAATTAGAATATGCAAAAGATATTCAAGAAGTTAATGAAATATATAATGAAATTAGTGAAAATCCTATTTTTAAAGATTATATACAATCCAATAATAAGACTAACACTAAAAAAGAATCAAATATATCAACACCTAGAGAGTATCATATAGATGGTTTTACTGTTCTTGTTGGTAAAAATAATAAGCAAAATGATTATCTTACAACCAAGCTTGCTTCTCCAAACGATATATGGTTTCACACTAAAGATATTCATGGAAGTCATGTAATATTAAAAAATCCTTCTGAAAATATATCAAATGATACATTAATAAAATGTGCAAAGCTTGCAGCTTACTATAGTAAGGGTAGACTTTCTAGTAATGTACCTGTTGATTATTGTTTTGTAAAATATGTAAAAAAGCCTAACGGAAGTAAGCCTGGAATGGTTATATATACAAATAATAAAACATTAAATGTAACCCCATCTATAACCGACTAATTATATACGGAAATACGCTAAATATATTGACTTAAACATAATTTTAGTGTATAATAGTTTATGTAAAGTGTGATAACAAAAATATATGCAGAATGTCCATTCTGCTATATTACTTTTACTTGAATAAATCAAATAAGGAGGAACTCATATGACAAAAGAAACATTAATATTTGGACACAAAAATCCAGATACAGACTCTATTACATCTGCATTAGTAATGGAAAATTTAGAGAAAAAATTAGGAAATGAAAATGCAAAAGCTGTTAGATTAGGAAATGTTAACAAAGAAACTCAATATGTTTTAAAATATCTTGGTATCGAAGCACCAGAATTAATAGAAGATGTAGAAGATAACCAAGACGTTATTTTGGTTGACCACAATGAAGCTAGTCAAACAGTTGGAAATATATCTAATGCTAAAATATTAAAAGTTGTAGATCATCATACAATGAATTTTGTTGCTCCATACCAATTATATTATAGAGCAGAACCAGTTGGATGTACTGCAACAGTTTTATATAAAATGTATAAAGAAAATGATGTAGAAATAGATAAAACTATGGCTACATTAATGCTTAGCGCAATCGCTTCTGATACATTAATTTTAAAATCACCAACAACTACAGAAGACGATAAAAAAATCGTTAAAAAACTAGAAGAAATTTCTGGACTTGATATTAATGTATATGGTACAGATATGTTAAAAGCAGGTACTGACATTAGCGAGTTTACTCCAGAAGAAATTATAAATATAGATTGTAAATTATTCGAAAAAGGAAATAAAAAATTTAGAATTGCACAAGTAAATACAGCTGACTTAGATTCTATATTTAAGAATCAATCTTATTTCGAACAAGCAATTGCAAAAGATATCGAAAAAGAAAACTTAGATTTATATGTATTTGCAGCAACAGATATAATTAATTCTAATTCTAAGATTATTTCTTTAGGAAACGATGCACCAGTTGTAGAAAAAGCTTTTGGTGTTTCTGTTGATAATAATACAGCAATGCTTGAAAACGTTGTTTCTAGAAAGAAACAAATTTTACCAAATATTTTAAATAATTTAGACTAATTTTTGAATGGTCAATTATCGTTTTTAAAGAAATCCTAGGCTTCTTTAAAAACATAATTTTAATATATAATGAAGGCTACTGAATATAAAATTCAGTAGCCTTTGTTTTATGTATATTACAAAACTATTTACATTTAGATAGGGATTTAAGGAACGTCCCCAAATCCCTATTTATTGGCTTAATTACATAGCTTGTCTATATAATTCTATAAAGTCTTCTCTTGATACATCTCTTGGATTTCCTGGTTTACATGGATCTTCCATTGCTTTATCTGCAAGCATTCCGAAGTCTTCTTCTTTTGCTCCTACATCTTTTATTGTTTGTGTAATTCCAACTGCTTTAGATAATTCTGATATTTTCCATACAAATGTATTTATAACATCTTGGTCATTTAAATGTTCAGCATCTGGTCTTCCAATTCTTACTAATATTTCTCTAAATCTTTGTGCTGTTGCTGGATCTTGTCCATTAAATCTCATAACTGTTGGTAATAAAATAGCATTTGCTAATCCATGTGGTGTATCATAAACAGCTCCTAATTGATGTGCCATAGAATGAACAATTCCAAGACCAACATTAGAGAATCCCATTCCTGCAATATATTGAGCTAATCCCATTTTATCTATTGCATCTTGATTTTTCTCATTAACTGCTGCTGGTAAATTCTCGAATATTAATTCTATAGCTCTCATATGGAACATATCTGACATTGTATTATGAGCTTTTGTTATATATCCTTCAATTGCATGTGTTAAAGCATCCATACCTGTTGAAGCTGCAATTGATTTTGGTAATGTGGACATAAGTTCTGTATCTACAATTGCAACTAGTGGTATATCATGTGGATCAACACATACCATTTTTATTTCTCTTTCTTCATCTGTTATTACATAATTTATAGTAACTTCTGCAGCTGTACCATGTGTTGTTGGAAGTGCAATTAATGGCATTCCTTTATTTACAGTATTAGATGCTCCATTTAGTGAAACTATATCTTCTCTATCTGGGTTTGTCATAACTATAGAAATTCCTTTAGCAGTATCTATACTAGAACCTCCACCTACTGCAACAATTACATCTGCTCCAAATTCTCTACAAACTCTTAATCCATCTTTTACATTTGTTACTGTTGGATTAGGTTTTACATCGCTAAATACTGTATATTCTATTCCTGCTTCATCTAATTTATCTGTTACTTTTTTTGTTAATCCTATCTCGAATAAAGATTTATCTGTAACAACTAAAACCTTCTTATATCCTCTGTTTTTGATTTCTTCTGGTAAAACCTCCCTTGCTCCAAATCCAAAATAAGATGTTTCGTTTAATACAAATTTTTCAATACTCATTTTCTTCCTCCTTAGTTTATTTTTTATATAATTAACTCCTACAAACATAGGATGTAATTATCTCTTATGTGATTTTATATTCTATATCTTCCATAAAAGGAAACATTTCTGCAATTCTTTTATGTGTTATTACAGTTTGCCTTGGTTGTGGATTTTTAGGATGATCAGATATTAGCTTCTGTGTATAACAATTTTCTGCCGTTTTAAATAATAAATATCTATTTCTTACATATGTGTAATACATTTGATATCCGTCATCTAATTCTTTTTCAAATCTCTCGAATGTATACTTGCCATCCATATTAAATTCCTTTCTGCATTTATTTCATCATTTCTTCAAATTGTTCTTCTGTAATTATTTCTACACCTAAGCTTTGTGCTTTTGTTAGTTTACTTCCTGCATCTTCACCAGCTAGCACATAATCTGTTTTCTTAGATACTGAACCAGAAGTTTTTCCTCCATGTTTTTCGATTAAATCACTTGCTTCTTTTCTTGTAAATTTCTCTAATGTTCCTGTTAATACAAAAGTTTTTCCCTCAAACCTATTATCTATGTCTTCACTTTCTAATGCTTCCATATTAACATTTGCTTCCTTTAATCTATTTATTAAATCTATAGTTTGATCTTGTCTAAAGAACTCATATATACTATTTGCTGAAATCTCGCCAATATCATCTGTCATGGCTAAACTCTCTAAAGATGCATTCATTAAACTATCCATAGTTTTATATTTTTTTGCTAAAGTTTTAGCTGCTTTTGTACCTATATGTCTTATTCCTAATGCAGCTATTAGTCTATATAAATCATTATTTTTACTATTGTTTATGGCATCTATTAAATTTTGAGTAAACTTTTGTCCATTTTTCTTTAATGTTGCGATATCTTCAAATTTAAGAAAATATATATCTGCAATATTGCTTATTAAATTTTTATTTATTAATTGCTCTATTATTTTATCTCCAAGACCGTCAATATTCATACAATCTCTAGAAACAAAATGTATAATATTTCTTACTAGTTTTGCAGGACATTCAATTCCAATACATCTACTTACTGCTTCTCCTTCTTCTCTTACTACTGGAGCTCCACATACTGGACATACTTTTGGCATTTCAAAAACTTTCTCTGTGCCATCTCTTTTTTTCTTTTTTACTTCTAGGATTTCCGGAATTACATCTCCAGCTTTTTGAACTACTATTGTATCTCCCACTCTTATATCTTTTTCTTTTATAAAATCTTCATTATGCAATGTTGTTTTTGATATTGTAGAACCTGCAACTTTTACTGGCTCTAATATTGCCATTGGAGTTATCGCACCTGTTCTTCCAACTTGGCAAATAATATCTTTTAACTTAGTCTCTTTTTTCTCTGGTGGATATTTATATGCTATTGCCCATCTTGGAACTTTAGATGTTGTTCCCATTTTCTCTCTTAATTTTAAATCATCAACTTTTATAACTGCTCCATCTATTCCAAATGTTAATTCTTCTCTTTCTTCTCCAATTTTATTTATTGCATCTATTGCTTCTGGAATATTATTACATGGAATTAAAACTGGGTTTACATTAAAACCTAGTTTTTTTAAGTAATTTAATTCTTCAAAATGCGAATTAAATTCTTTTCCTTCTATTTTTTGTACATTAAATATATAAATATCTAACGGTCTTTTTTTAGTTATTTTTGTATCTAATTGCCTTAATGAACCAGCAGCTGCATTCCTTGCATTTGCAAAAGTTTTTTCTTCATTAAGTTCTCTTTCTTCATTCATCTTCTCGAATTCTTTTTTACCAATAAATACTTCTCCTCTAACTATAATATTTATTGGTTCTGGAAGTTCTTTTGGAATAGTTTTTATAGTTTTTAAATTCTCTGTAACATCTTCTCCTACTAAACCATTTCCTCTTGTTGCGCCTCTTACAAATTTTCCATCTCTATACTCTAATGCTGCAGACAAACCATCTATTTTTGTTTCTACAACAAATTTAACATCCTCTTCTTTGATATTGTTTTCCTTTGCTGCTTTATATACTCTTTCTTTAAATTCTTCTAATTCTTCAAACGAAAATATATCTTGTAAGCTCTGTAGAGGTACTTCATGTTCTACTTTTTCAAAACCTTCTTTTACATGTCCACCAACTTTTTGGGTTAAAGAATCCTTTGTAACTAAATCCGGAAATTCTTTTTCTAGGGCTTTTAATTTATTCATTGTCATATCATATTCATAATCAGATACTTCTGGATTATCTTCATCATAATATTTATTTGCCCATATTTCTAATTGTTTTCTTAATTTTAATATTTCCTCTTTAGCTTTATTTTTTTCCATCTGTTTTTACCTCTTCTTTAAATAAGTCTTTTCCTTTTGCTATATAATCTATACCTGATAGTACAGCTGCAACAACTGATACACTCATTAATATTGTTGTAATAAAGTTATACCACCATGCAAATCCTGTTAGGCCACCCATAAAGCATTGTGCAAATCCATTTTGATCTACAAAAGCTAAAATTAACGCAAGCATTTGTGTTACAGTTTTTAATTTTCCCCATACAGAAGCTGCAATTACTTTGCCACCTTTTTCTACAGCAACCAATCTATAGCCTGAAACAATAAATTCTCTAAATAATACTATTATAGGAATAATTGCAGGTAATCTATTATCTTCTACTAATATAAGCATTGCTGCTAAAACTAATATTTTATCTGCAATTGGATCTAAAAATTTTCCAAATGTAGTTATTTGATTTTTACTTCTCGCTATGTAACCATCTAATTTATCTGTAATTGAGGCTAAGATAAAAATAACATCTATTACAATCCATTTTATATCAAAATTAAAAAATGGTATTATTGCCATTATTGGTACTAAAATTATTCTAAATATTGTTAATTTGTTTGGTAAATTCATTTGTACTCCCTCCGTTTTTGATATACATTATTATATACAATCTATCTTTATTTTTAAAGTATATTTTTACAATTTATACAATTTATTTATCTAATCGACTTTGTTTTTTCGACAATTTCTACTATATCTGTTATATATTCACTAATTATTGGTATATTTAATTTAATTATTTTTTGTAAAATTACTATAATTATTGCAGTTACTAATGTTACACCTATACCTATTCCTATCCCCTTCCATAATCCAGAAAATAAGTTTCTAAAGATTATTTCTTTTTTATTTCCCATTACCTCAATTAAGTCTATAAATTTATTTTTATTTAGATTATAACTTAAATTATCTATTTTCTCTATCAATATTTTAATATCTTTTTCTAACATAAAAACACACACCCAATATTATGGTGTGTGTTTTTTGGAATTTTTATTCAATTTCATTTACTGCTTGCATATCTATTGAATTTGTATCATCAGTTATTGTGTTTTCATCTGATGTGCTATCAGCCTCTTTTGCTTCTTGTTCCTTTTGTTCTGTTACTAGTTCTTCTAATCTATCAATTAGTGATTGTAAGCTTGACATATCACTACCTATCATATCCCAATCATTATTTTGTGTTGAATTTTCTACATTTTTATTTGCCTTTATTATTTCTTCTATTATCGAATTAATATCATCAGTATTTGAAACTTCGATATTTATTGCAGATTGAGAACCAAGATTTCTTAACGCTTCTGTTAAATTATTTCCTATTGCTACTTTATTACCTACTGCAACTATTACTTTTTTAAGAACTGGAACCTCAGATTCATTTAACATTACTTGATATATTGGCTCTACATATAAAATTGTATTATCTATTGGAACCATTATCATATTTCTTATTAATCTTGTTCCTGTAACATTTAAATTTTGTAATGTTGATGATATTTCTTCATCTTGTTCTATCTGAGTATCTAATTGCATTGGTCCAATTATATTGCTATCTACAGAATATTTATATAGTGTTAATTTACTATTTCCATTATCATCATATGTTCCTACTAGATAAGAAATTAGGCTTTGTCTTTCATCTAATGTATATGGTAAAACTAATCCTAATTGTGATTCTTCGCTATCAACTGTTTTTACCATTGTGTAATATGGTTCTATAGGTGTTCCTGTAGTTCTTAATGTTTGACCTGTTGTATGTGTTGCTCTATCCCATACATCACTGCTTCTATATAAAACATCTGCTTTAACATTATGATATCTTTCTAACATATCTGCTTGTATGTTATATAAAAATTCTGGATAAACAAAATGTTCTGATATATCTTGTGGTATTTCTTCTTTTGTCTTAAATAGATCTGGATAAATTTCTTTATATGCCATAATTATTGGATCTGTTGTATCTGTAATATAAAAATCAACAGTTCCATTATAGCTATCAACTACAACTTTTACAGAATTTCTAATATAGTTTAATCTTTCTCTTGTTCCATTTCTTTCTATAACAGACATTTGTGAATATGGATAATTAGAAGCTGTTGTATAACCATCTATTACCCACACGATTCTTCCATCTGATGTAATTACTTGATATGGATTTTCATCATAAATTACATATGGAAATACCTTTTCAACTCTTTCTAAAATATTTCTATTTAATAATATTTTACTTTCATTTGTTATACTTGAAGAAAATGTTATATTTAAATTCTTTTCCCTTATTCCTAATACTAATCTATCTAAAAAGTTTGTTGTAATACCTGCGCTTCCATCATATGTATTTTGTGCAGTCTCTGTATCAGATTTTGGATAATCAAATTCTGACTTATCCTTTGAGTTTGTAACTATTGGTGTATTTTCATCAAGACCAAAATAAATTCTAGGTTGTGTTACATTTATTTGATTATCACTTCCATCAAATGATTTTTGAATATATTCCATATTTCCAGTCTCATCAGTTTCTGTTGCTGATGTAATTACTGTTCCATACCCATGAGTATATTCATATGTTTTATTATTATAACTTGTATTATTTTTACTTTCTATTTGTCTTGGTGATAAATAAACTAATTCATCATTTCCATTAATATTATATTTTCCTATTTGTGAATTGCTATAGCTGTAATAATTAGAACTTGTTTGATTATCATTTAAAGTATCCAATGTTATATCTTGGCTAACTATTGCTGTATTATTTACTGTTTCTGAATTATCATTTACTACATCTAAATTACTATATTCTGAACTATCTAATTCATTTTCTTGAACATTTATATTATATGCAGTTCTTGTATTTTTAATATTTGCTTCTATATATTGCTTTTCTCTGTCTAATTCATTAGGTTTAACAAATGCAAATTGGAATACTGTCATTACTATGAATAATGCTAATAAATAGCCTGGTATAGTTACAAGTGAAATAACTACTTTTTTAGTTTTCTTTTCTTTAAAGAATTTAATTGCTTTAAATACTGCAACGACCATTAGTATAGCAAATATTACATATCCCCATAGTTTAATTGTAACACTTGTTAGTCCTGCACCATATATTCTTGTTGAATCATCATCTTGTAATGTTACACTTTGGTCTATTCCTAAATCTTGTGTTTTAAAAATAATATAAACACCTAAAAATACAACAACTATTTTTATATATTTAAAAATTTTATTTACTAAATTACTTTGTTTTAATGTATTTCTATCTATTCCATCGAAACATACATTAAATGTAACTATATAATATATTACTGAATATACTAACACGCAAATTGTTATACTAATTAAAAGCATAAGTATCATTTCTATAAATGGCTTTTGAAAAATAAAATATCCAATGTCCAAATTAAATATAGGATCACCTATACCAAATTGAGTACTATTTACAAACAACATTGCATTTTCTGTAAATACACTCATTATAATAGCACTACCTATAATTGAAACAACCAATGCTAATGATTTATTTAAAAGTTTTGGAACCGACCTTTTTTCTGCATCGAAAAATGGTTTTAATTCTTTTTTTATTCCTTTATTGGTTAAATATATTATTATAAATAATATTACAAAACTTATTCCAAAAGCTACTGATTTATATGTAAGATTTTGCCAAAAAACAGAAGTATAATTTTCTCCTATTTCTAGCAATTCTAAATATTGCCCTCTTAATGCAATATATCCTATTATTGCTACTATAACTAAAAATAATAGTACTAATAACATTCTAGTTTTTGTTTTCTTTTCTGGCTTTACTTGTGTTTTAGCTTCTACTTTTTCTTCCATCTTTTTTACCTCCATTATATAATTGCATTCACAAAATCTTCTGCATTAAATTTTTCCATATCATCTATTTGCTCTCCGACACCAATAAATTTAACTGGTATCTTATTTTCTGCAACTATTCCTATCACAACTCCACCCTTTGCAGTTCCATCTAATTTTGTTAATACTAAACCTGTTATATCTACAGTCTCTTTAAAAGCTTTTACTTGCATTATAGCATTTTGTCCTGTTGTACCATCTAGTACTAATAATGTTTCCTTTGTTGCATCAGGTAGTTCTTTATTTATAATCTTATTAATCTTTCCTAATTCATCCATTAGATATTTTTTATTGTGAAGTCTTCCTGCTGTATCACAAATTAATACATCAGCATTTTTGTCTTTTGCAATTTTTATGGCGTCAAATACTACAGAAGCTGGATCTGAACCTTCGTCTTTTTTTACCATTTCACATCCAACTCGGTTAGCCCAAATCTCTAGTTGCTCTACTGCTGCTGCTCTAAATGTGTCTGCAGCTGCAATTACTACCTTCTTACCTTCTTTTACAAGTTTATTTGCAATTTTTCCTATTGAAGTAGTTTTTCCTACGCCATTTACTCCTACAACTAATATTATTGATGGAGTAGTTTCTAATTTTAAATCATTATTTCCCACATCTAGAAGTTTTAGCATTTCTTCTCGTAATACTCTTTTTACATCTTCTTCATCTTCTATTTTTTCTTTTTTTATTCTATCTCTTAAATTTGAAATTATTTCTAATGATGTATCCATTCCAACATCTGACATAATTAATGCTTCTTCTAGTTCCTCTAAAAGCTCCTCGTCTACTTTCCTAAAGTGACTAAATACATTATTTATCTTTTCATCAAATGAATTTTTTGTTTTACTTAAACCTTCTTTTAATTTACTAAAAAATCCCATATTTTCTTCCTTCTTCTTTATTTTTGTAGTCCATAGTATTTTACCATAATATTTTTGAAATTTCTATAAAATAACTAAAAAACTATTGCTTTTGTTATTTTTTGAGTATAAAATTATAGCTGTGTTTGAAATTAAATCTTTTATTTTTAGTTATAAATATATTAATGCCGTTGTAGCTTAGTTGGTAGAGCAGCGGATTCGTAACCCGAAGGTCGGCAGTTCGATTCTGCCCAATGGCACCAAATAACAAATTCTATTCAAACAAAATCAAGTATATTTATATTTAATCGTTTAATCATATACAATATATATAAATTTATAAAATTTTAATCAAGATAATAAAATGTCTTGAAAGAATTCTATGTTATAAAAAAAAATATATATCATAATAACAAAAATATAAAAATGATTTCATTTAAAATCATTTTTATAGATAGGAAGTGTTCATGTTATACAATATAATATTATCTTTGGCATTTACTATACTTATTGAATTGATAATTTCTATTTTTTGCGGAATAAATAAGAAATTTGACTTATTATATATAACTTTGATAAATATATTAACTAATCCCTGTACAGAGCTAATAAATTTATTGATTAAGGATACTAGTTTTCATTATCCAGTAATTTTTACTATAGAATTTTTAATAATTATTATTGAGTTTCTTTTTTATAAAAAAGTATTAAAATCAGAAAATGTTAATTTTTTTCACTTATCTATAATAACCAATATATGCTCTTATGTGATTGGAGTTATGTTTAATTTAGGAGGAAATATATGAAAAAATTTATGAAAAAATTTATTTTGATATTCTTAACTTTATTAAATACATTATGTACAAAAGTATATGCAAATATGACAGTTGAAGCAATAGAAGGATCGACAAAATTTTATAACACATATAATTTTCTTATAAATTTAACACATATCATATCTAGAATTATGGAATTAGCATGTTTTGTTTTTATTATAGTAATACCAATTATAATTCTTTATAAAAAAATAAAACTAAAAAAAGATCAACAAAATGAAAGTAATAAATATCTTATCAAAACATTAGGATTAGCTGAATTACTATTTATCTTTAATATATTCATTATATATATTGCCGAAATAGTAAAATATGGATCAGAACTCACATTATATGCCAATATTTTTATTATCCTAATTTCATTATTAAATATTGGAATAATATTATTTAAATTATCAAAAAAAAATTAAACTAAACTATTTGAATTTTATGCTAAAGTAACGACAATAAATTGATTTGATATTTATATCAGTTGTTAAGAAAGTGAAAATTTTTTCTACTTATAACGCTGGTACTAATTGTTAAAACAAGAAAAGAAGGTAAGTTTTACATTCACAGAAAATCTTCCCTTCTTTTTTAGTGACTCATTAACATTTTTTAATTTTTTATTTATTAATAATAATGTATATGATAAAATGTTTATATAATTTAGAAAGTGAGAAGTAATATGGAATATTTAGATATCTATGATGAAAATGGAAATTATATTGGAAAAGAAACAAGAGAAAATGTACATAAAAATGCATTATGGCATAAAACAGTACATTGTTGGCTATATGATAAAGAAGGAAATGTTTATTTTCAAATAAGAGCAGATGTTAATAAATTATATACAACTGCTTCTGGTCATATTAAAGCCGGTGAAACTGTAAAGCAAGGTTTTGCCAGAGAAATAAAAGAAGAAATTGGAATTGATGTAAATTATGAACAGGCAGAACTTGTAAATGTTTATACTTTTACTATGGACAAACAAAAAAGTGATGGTTCTATGTTTCGAGATAGAGCATTTTCCAATGTTTATGTTTGTGAATATAATGGTAATGGAAAGGATTTTAATTTCGATCAAAATGAAGTAACCGGACTTGTAAAAGTAAATGCACAAGATACATTAGACCTAATAAATGGTACTAAACAATCTATATCTTCTACTGTCTATAAAAATATCCATAATACTGTTGAACAACATGATAAATCAGTTCTTTCCATTGATAATTTTTTAGTAAATAAAGGAGAAACTGCCTTAGAAAAATATGGTGATATTTTAACTAAAGTTATTGATTTAACCAAATAATTTTTGTATAGAAAAAGAGAACATAACTGTTCTCTTTCTTTATTTTATTCAGTTGTAGAATCTCCATTTCCACTTCCTGATTCTGTTCCAGAACCACTTCCTGTTTCACTGCCAGAACCTGATCCTGATCCGCTTCCTGAACCTGATTCAGAACCTGATCCACTTCCACTTCCAGTTCCACTGCCAGAGCCTGATCCTGATTCAGAACCACTTCCTGAGTCACTACCAGAGCCTGATCCGTTTCCTGAATTTGATCCACTTCCACCATTTCCTGTTTCTCCGTTGTTATCATCAGAATTTGAAGGAGTTTTACCTGAATTAGTGTTTCCACCTGAAGTATTAGTATTTGAACTATTTTTATTAGAATTTGTGTTTGTACTATTCATATTCATATTAGTATTAGTATTTTTTGTTGTAGTATTCTTACTATTTGAGCTATTTGTTTTTGTATTTGTTGTAGTACGTATTTTCTTTCCACTTTCTTTTTCGAATTTTTCTTTATTAGCTTCTATCTGTTCTTCTGTTAGTCCAAATAATGAACTTACTAGCTCATTTGTTTCTTCTTCGTCATTTATATAGAAAGATAATATTCCAATATAATCTGCTACTCCTGGAAGCATCTCTGACTGTATATTCTCTGGATTAAATTCAATTGCAGAAGGAATATATTTTATGATATCTTCCATTTTTAAATTAGTTTCTATATTATCAAAAATAACTTGCATTATATCATCTATTTTGAAAATATTATTTCCTGTTAAAATTTGCTTTGCAGCTGCTTTTAAAAATTCTCTTTGGGTTCTCATTCTTCCTATATCTTGTGTACCATATGATGCTGGATATGTTGTTCCATCATTATTATGTCTAAAACGAACTAATTGCTCAGCTTTATCACCATCTAATAGTTGATATCCCTTTTCTAAATGTATATGTAATTTTTGACCCCAATCATCATAATTCATGTTTATAGGAACATCAAAATTCACGCCACCAATTGCATCTACTACATCTCTTAATGCATTATTACTAATTACAACATAATTTCTAACATCTATTCCCGTTAAATTTCTAACCGCTTCTAGTGTTCTCTCTGGTGATGTTTGATATAATGCATTTATTTTATCATATGAATCTGCACTAGTTGTACTATTCCCTACAAATGTATCTCTTGGTATTGAGAGAATAGATACTTTTTGTTCATTTGGATAATATGCACAAAGCATGATAGTATCTGTTAATTTAGCTTCTATGTCTTCACTTATCCCCATTACTAAGCAAAAAAATGGATCTAAATTTTGAATATCTTTTTCATCTTGACCTATACTTGTCATTAACATACCTTTTAGTGATAGTCCATTTTTTGCAATTTTAATACCTAAAACTCCTGTTGCAATTAATAGTATTATTGTTATTATAGTTATTATTATATAAATTTGTTTTCTTTGCGTTGTAATATTCTTTTTCTTTTGACGTTGTGCATGTTTCATTTTTTATCTCCTTTATTCTTTTAGTAATTCTATTGCTTTATTTAATTGAGTATCTTGATCTTGTGGTACTGTTATTGCATTTTTATACTCATCAGGTAATTCAACATTTTCATCTGGTTCTATACCTACTTTGTTTATTTTGCTTCTATTTGGAGTATAATATTCATTTGTCGTAAGTTTTAATCCTGTTCCATCTTTCATTGTTAATAACTCTTGTATTACTCCCTTTCCAAATGTAGTGGTTCCTACAATCTTTGCCACATTGTTATCTTTTAATGCTCCTGCTAATATTTCTGAAGCACTTGCTGTATTCTCGTTTGTTAAGACTATTATAGGAACATCAATCGCTTTATCACTTTCTGCATATGTAATATCTTCATTTCCGTCTTTATCTTTTGTTATTAATAATGTGCTTCCTTTATCTGTAAACAAATCTGCAATAGCTGTTGCTTCGTCTACAATTCCGCCACCATTATTTCTTAAATCTATAATTAATGATTTTATATTTTGATTTTTTAGTTCTTCTAATTTCGTAGTAAACTCTTTACTACATCCTTGGTCAAAACTAGAAATCTTTATATAGCCTATATTATTGTCATAAACATTAGATTCTATAGGATTTACTCGTACATTCTTTCTTTCTACCTCGAAATCTAACGTTTCTTCTCCTCTTAATACTTGAATTTTTACAGTTGTTCCTTCTTGACCTTTCATTTTATTAGTTGCTTCTGTAATTTGCTCCCCTGTGTAAGGTACTCCATCTACTTGAATTATATAGTCCCCTGCTAAAATACCTGCTATTTCTGCCGGTGATCCTTTAATTGGAGCTAATACTCTTATGGCATTCTTCTCTGTATCTTGAACTATATATACACCAATTCCTACAAATTGTCCTTCTATATTATCAGTCTTATATTCTTCTAATTCTTCTTTTGTAAAATATTGAGAATATTCGTCATCTAATCCATCTACATATCCTTTCATTGTTTCATCAAAAATTTTATTTTCATCTATTTCACCTAAATAATCTTTATCGACTATTTGTTCTATGCTTGCTAGCTTAGTAGATATTCTATCTAATAAAGAGCTGGATTCATTATTGTTCATTACAATCATCGTAACCATTGAAGCTACTACAGCTGTTACTAATATTGTTAATATTATACTTTTTATAAAAATGCTTTTTGAAAAATTATTTTCTTCCATATCGCCCTCCTAAAAATTCTTTATTATTATACTACAAATACATATATATAGTATACATTTTTAAGATTTTTTTAAGAAATATTTTTACACACAAAAAGAGGCTATTACTAGCCCCTTTTATACCTATATTTATTGTAATTGTTTTGCAACTTCTTCTGCAAAGTTTTCTTCTTTCTTTTCAATTCCTTCGCCTTTTTCAAATCTTGCAAATCTAATAACTTCTGCATTATTTTCTTTTAATATATCAGAAATTTTCTTATCTGGATTCTTTACAAATTCTTGGTCTACTAAGCATATATCTGCATAGAATTTCTTTAATCTTCCTTGTACCATTTTTTCAGCTATAGCTTCTGGTTTTCCTTCGTTCATAGCTTGTACTTTTAAGATTTCCATTTCTTTTTGTACTCTTTCTTCTGGTACATCAGCATCTTTAACAAATTCTGGTCTTGCTGCTGCAATTTGCATACATATATCTTTTGCAAGTTCAGTTGTTCCATTTGTTAATTCTACTAAAACTGCTATTTTTCCGTCACCATGAATATATTTTTCTACAATACCTGTTGATTCAAATCTTTCAAATCTACGAATATTCATGTTTTCTCCGATTGTTGCTATTTTATTTGTTAAAACTTCTTGAACAGTTTTTCCTGCTTCTGCAATTGATTCTTGTGCTAATAATTCTTCTACATTTGCTGGATTTTTTTCTACTACTTGTTTTGCTACATCCATAACAAAATCTCTAAATTCTTGGTTCTTAGCAACAAAGTCTGTTTCTGCATTAACTTCTACTATAGCTCCAACTTTTCCATCTTCTGAAACATAGCATTCTACTAAACCTTCTGCTGCAACTCTTCCAGATTTTTTTGCAGCTTTTGCAATACCTCTTTCACGTAATAATTCTATTGCTTTTTCCATATCGCCATCTGTTTCTGTTAAAACTTTTTTGCAGTCCATCATTCCTGCACCTGTTTTTTCTCTTAACTCTTTAACTTGAGCAGCTGTAATCATTTTTATTCCTCCTTTTATTTATAGAACTTATCGTTCTTTTTTACTATTATCTAAAAAAAGTGAGAATGTAAAACATCAATTTCTAGATTTAATTAATATTTTATATCTTCTCACCTTTCATTTATTATTCTTCTACTGCTTCTTCAGCAACTTCTTCCATACTTTTTTCTGTATTTTCAGCTACTTGTTCTTCTGAAGCTGATGTTTCGAAAGTTTCTCCTTGATTTCCTTCTATAACTGCATTTGCAACTACGTCTGCTATTAATTTAACAGCTCTTATTGCATCATCATTTCCAGGGATTGCATAATCTACATCTTCTGGATTGCAGTTAGTATCTACTAAACCTACAACTGGTATATTTAATTTTTTAGCTTCTAATATAGCTGTTCTTTCTTTTTTAGGATCTACTACGAATAAAACTCCTGGAAGTTCTTCCATTTCTTTTATTCCACCTAAGTTTTTTTCTAATTTTTCCATTTCTTTTTTAAGAACGATTACTTCTTTTTTAGGTAGAACATCGAAAGTTCCATCTTCTTGCATTTTTTCTAATTCTTTTAATCTTTCTACTCTTGTTCTGATAGTTTTGAAGTTTGTTAACATTCCTCCTAACCATCTTTGATCTACGTAATACATTCCACATCTTTCTGCAGCTTCTTTTACGCATTCTTGAGCTTGTTTTTTAGTTCCTACGAAAAGAATTGTTTTTCCTTCTTCTGCTTGTTCTTTAACAAAGCTATATGCTTCGTCTAATTTTTTAGATGTTTTTTGTAAATCGATAATATGGATACCATTTCTAGCTTGGAAAATATATTCAGCCATTCTTGGATCCCATCTTCTTGTTTGATGTCCGAAATGAACACCTGCTTCTAGTAATTGTTTCATTGCAACTACTGCCATTTTAAATTCCTCCTCTTAGTTTTAATCTTCCATAAAGTATTATCATTTTTGGAAACTTTACTGTTATGTAAAGCACTCTCCGCAAATTAGCTTTATGTGTTTTTTCAACGAGTATTATTATAACACAACAAATATGCTCTTTGCAAGTATTTTCTAGTTTTTCCTATATTTTCTTATAATTTTTCTACTGTTTGGCCATCTTTTGAATCTTTAACAATATATCCTTTTTCTTTTATTATGTCTCTTATTTTATCTGACTCAGCCCAATCTTTGTTTTTTCTTGCTTCTGCTCTTTTAGTTAATAATTCTTTTATATCGTCTGGAATCTCTTCTTTTTTGTATTCATCGATTTTAATGCCTAAAACCCTATCAAATTTCTTTAATAATTCTGCCAATTTTTTAGATTTTTCTGTTCTTTTTGCTACTTTCCATACAACACTCATTGCTACTGGCATATTAAGATCATCATTTATTGCTTCATTAAAATCTTTTTCATATTTTGATATAAGCTCTTCTTCTACATCTTCTGTTCCATTTAAATGTTTTTGATATGCTTCTCTTAGTCTATCTAGTGCTATTTTAGCAGAATCCATTCCTTCCCAAGTAAAGTTTAATTTTTTTCTATACTGTATTGAATAGCAAAATAGTTTATATACTAATGGATCATATCCTCTATCTACTATATCTTGTAATAAATAAACATTTCCTAAACTCTTTGACATTTTCCCGCCATTTATTAATAAAAATTCACCATGCATCCAATAATGTGCTGGAATTTTTCCACACAAACCTTTACTTTGTGCAATTTCATTTTCATGATGTGTTGGAATTAAATCAATTCCACCTGTATGAATATCAAAAACTTCTCCTAAATATTTCTGACTCATAACAGAGCATTCTATATGCCAACCAGGATAACTTGGTCCCCATGGGCTATCCCATTTCATAAGATGATTTTCTGGTGCTTTTATCCATATAGCAAAATCGTGCGGATTTCTTTTTTCTTCATCAACATCTACTCTTGCCCCAGCTTTTTGATTTTCTAAATCTAAATTTGATAATACTGGATATTTATCTAATTTTGATATATCAAAATATATTGCTGTTGATGTTTCATATGCATATCCCTTTTTTACTAATTTTTCTACCGCTTCTAACATATCTTGTATATGTTCTGTTGCCCTACATATTATTTCAGGAAATTCTATATTTAATCTATCTAAATCTTTAAAATATAATTTAGTATAATGTTCTGCAATTTCTAAAGGTGTTTTTCCTTCTTCTTTTGCTGATTTTATCATTTTATCTTCGCCTGTATCACCATCAGAAACTAAATGTCCAACATCTGTTATATTCATAACTTGTTTTACTTTAAAGCCATTATATTCTAATGTTCTTCTTAAATTATCTTGAAATATATTAGTTCTCATATTTCCAATTGTCGCATCTTTATACACTGTTGGACCACAAGAATATATTTTTACCTCTTTTTCATCTATAGGTTTAAATTTATCCTTTGAGTGTGTTAATGTATTATAAAAATATATATCCATAGTAGCCTCCTTCATTATTTATATTATTAAGAAAACATCTTAAAAGTATTTCTTTTAGGATGTTTTCTTTTGTTTTATCATACACTATTCTGTTGTTGTCGCTGGTGGTTCTGTTCCTCCGCCTGATATAGAATTATCAGTTCCTCCTGATGAACCTCCGCCTGAATCTGGTGGATTAGTTTCTCCTCCTGAAGTTTCATTTCCACTTCCTGTTGATGGCGGTGTAGTAACAGTATTATCAATTGTATTTGTTGATGGTTTTGGTTCCTCTACAGGTTTTGTATGAATAGTACATTGCTGTGTTGGAGCATTTCCATAATAACCACTGTAATCAGATTTCCATTTAGCATTTTTCTCTCTTTCAGGGATTGTTGTATATGTCCTTGTATATGTACTTGGACAATATTCTGTAGCAATGTTTCCTGACTCAGAACACAATGTAACAGTAGTTCTACCTCCATCACAAGTTTCAGTTGGTTCTGTACCACTTACAAAAATTTCATTATATGTGTCTGAACATTTAGAACTTGCAAGTAATCCTGTATCTCTACAAATTCTCTTTGTAACTATTCCACTTGGTTCTTCAAATCTTGCACTTTCCAAATCTTTATTTATACTTGTCATTATAGCATCCCAAATTTGTCCTGCTGGGTTTCTTCCACTATATTTTATTTCTATGTTTTCATCATAACCATACCATGTTGCAGCTGTATAGTATGGAGTGAATCCGCAAAGCCATCTATCTTTTGAATCGTTAGTTGTACCAGTTTTTGCAGCAACATCCATTCCAGAAATTGCACAATATGTTGCTGTACCATAACTTTCTGTAACTGGTGCTGTTAATATAGATTGTAAAATATACGCATTTTGTTCTGTCATAACTTGTTTTCTTTCTTGTTCTGGCTCCAAAACCACATTACCATTTCTATCTTCTACTTTTGTATAGAATGTTGGTTCTATATATTCACCATCATTTGCAATCATTGCATAAGCTGCCGCCATTTCTAATGGGCTTATACCATTTGTTATTCCTCCTAAAGCTAATTGAACAGCTTCATCATTATGTGCTTTATTTTCGCTTGCAGTTACAAGTTTACTTACCCCAATCTCTCTTAAGAAATTAATTGAATTTAATGGTCCAATTTCTGACATAGCTTTTACGTTAGGTATGTTTTGTGATCTTGCAATTGCTTCTCTCATTGTCATAGAACCTTCAAATCTTCCACTATCATTTTTTGGTTCATAAGGATTTGATTCTGTTCCGAAATTTGTTTTAACATCTGCATATACAGTTCCCGCTGTTATAACTTTATTTTCTAATCCCGGTGCTATTACTGCTATTGGTTTTATTGTAGAACCTGGTTGCCTATAGGCTTGTGTTGCTCTATTAAATCCTGCTGCATTAACATCTGTTCCAAGACCTCCAACAGTTCCAACTACTTGGCCTGTTGTATGATCTATTACAACCATAGCTGCCTGTGATTTTACACTTTCACCATTGCTATTCTTAGAACTAATTTGATATTTCTTTGTATTTTTGAATTCTTCTTCCATTGTTGATTGAATTGCAGCATCTTCTGTTGAATAAATTACATATCCTTTACTTCTAAGTTGTAAATCTGCAAATTCTGCATTCCAGTTGTTCTTTTCCATTAAATCATTTTTAACTTGATTTATAGCTGCTGCTGTATGATAAGAATAATTTGCTGCATTTGTTGTCGTCTCACCTTTATTAAAAGCTAGACCATTGTTAACTTCCTCAACTGCTGCATTATATTCTTCGTCACTAGTTATTGCTCCTAGTTCTTTCATCTTCATTAAAACTGTTTTTGTTCTGTTCTTTATTTTTTCTTGCATCTCTGCATTATCTGTCTCGAATGGTTTATATGCATTAGGTGAATGATTTATACCTGCTAAAAATGCGCATTCTGCTAAATCTAAGTCCTTACAAGATTTATTAAAATAGTATTTTGAGGCAACTTCTACGCCATATGCTTTATCTCCTAAAAAGATAATATTTAAATAAAGTTCTAGTATTTGATCTTTAGAGATTAATCTTTCTACTTGATATGCCTTTGACATTTCTTTTATTTTTCTTATCATTCCTGCAACACCAGTATCATCTTTATCTGCTGTTAAGTTTTTAACTAATTGTTGTGTTATTGTACTTCCTCCATATGAAGATGAGCCTCCATTAATTATGTATTGGAATGTTGCTCCAAGTGTTCTTTTAATATCTACACCATGATGTTGATAAAATCTTTCATCTTCGATTGAAACAAATGCTTTTGGCAAATAATCTGGCATTTCTTCCTTTGAAACTACAGTTCTATTTTCTTCTCCTGATAAATTAGCAATTTCATTACCATCTTTATCTAGTACTACTGTATTCATATTTTCAATAATTAAATCTTCTTTAGTAATTTTAAAATCATCACCAAAAAGTCCAAAAAATATTCCTGCACATACTCCTGCTATTACAATAATAAATAATACAAAAATAATTAATATGATTTTTAATATTTTCTTTCTTCTTGGATTTTTTACTTTTTCACTCTTACCTTTAGAATGGGTACTTTTTCTTTTTTTATTACTTTTTTCTTTTATATCTCTACTCCCCATTTTTACCCTCCTTAAGCAAAAACTTAAATCATGAATATTATATTATAAAATTTATAAAAGATAAAGTTTTTTAAGTAAATTTTAATAATCTTCATCTATTATATCATTAAATTCAGTTATAATCTTTGCGCCAGCTTTTATTAATTTATTTGTTCCTACTGACATTTTACTGTTAATATTACCTGGAACAACATATATCTCTTTTCCTAATTCTAAAGAAAAATCTACTGTTATCATTGTTCCACTTTTTTCATTTTCTGCTTCTACAACTACAAGCTTGTCTGCCAAAGCACTTATTAGCCTATTTCTTGCTGGAAAATTATTTTTTAATGGCTTGGTCCCTATAATATATTCAGAAATAATACAACCACCATTATTTATTATTTTTTCAGCAATTTCTCTATTCTGATATGGATAAATATTATCTAATCCATTTCCTATAACAGCTATTGCTCTACCTGATGTGCTATTTACTGAATTTTCTTTTAATACTCCTAAATGTGAATTAACATCAATCCCTAATGCTAAACCACTTATTGTATGAATATTATTCTTAGATAAAAAAATTCCTATTTGTCGTGCAATATTTATACCATAGTTACTAGCTTTTCTTGCTCCAATAACAGCAATTTTATTTTTTCTATTTAAAATTCTACAATTTCCAATTGCATATATTACAATTGGCGCATCATATAAGTTCTTTAATTGTTGTGGATAATCTTTATCATGATAGCTTATAACTTGTATATTTTTTTCTTGCATATACTTAATGTATTTATCTATCTTTTCCTTCTGATTTAAATTAAAAATACTACATATTTCATTTATATTCTTATAAGTATGTAATAACTCTATTTTCTTTTTATTTGTCATTTTTTTATATTCTGCTAACATGATCCAATTAACTAATTCTTTATAAGTCATATAACCTCCTAAAAAACACAAAAGGAGAAGTAAAAACTTCCCCCCCTTTATTTATAATATAAACCCTTTTATTATTTACTTTGATTTTTTGCTGCTTTTACAATATTATTCATAAGCATTGCTATTGTCATAGGACCAACTCCCCCCGGAACTGGTGTTATATATGATGTTTTTTTAGAAACTTCTTCAAAATCTACATCTCCTGTTATCTTACCATTTTCCATTCTATTAATTCCTACATCAATAACTGTAGCACCTTCTTTTACCATATCTGCCTTTAAAAACTTTGGTTTTCCCATTGCAGTTACAATTATATCTGCATCCTTTGTAATTTTCTCGATTTCTTTTGTTTTAGAATGACATATAGTAACTGTTGCATTTTTAGATAAAAGACATTGTATTAATGGCTTTCCTACTATATTGCTTCTACCAATTATAACTGCCTTTTTGCCTTCTGTTGGTATATTATATTCTTCTATCATCTTTACAATCCCATAAGGTGTACAAGAAACAAAACAATCTTGTCCTAAAGCTAATTTTCCTACATTTATTGGATTAAATCCATCTACATCTTTTCTATAATCTATTTTTTTAAATGCTTCGTTTATATCCAAATGTTTAGGTAATGGACTTTGTAATAATACACCATTAATACTTTTATCATTATTTAATTCATCTATTAGAGCTAATAATTCTTCCATTGTTGTATTTTCTGGTAGTAAATGTTCTTCATATTCTATACCAATTTCATTACAAGCTTTATTTTTATTTCTTACATATATTTTTGATGCTGGGTCATCTCCAACTAAAATGACTGCAAATTTTGGATTAATTCCTTCTTTTTTTAACTCATCTACATCTTTTTTTAGATTTTCTCTAATCTTTTTTGCTAAACCTTTTCCATCTATTATTTCTGTCATTTTTTGCCTCCGTTTTTTAAAAGATTTTATACTATATATCTTGTTTTTGCAATATCTAATCTTTTCTATTTATATTTTTAGTATGTTTCATATCCCCAGCTCTAGTTATAGTTTCGTACCCATATTTATCTTTAATTAAATCTACTACTTTATCTAATTTTTCTTGTTTTTTGGTATCATTATTTTCAAATATTGAAATTTGCTTTTCATCTTCTTCACATAAATTATCTACTCGAATTCCAATTAATCTAATAGGCTCACCTTTGTATAATTGCCTTACTAATTGTTTTGCAGCATTAAATATTTCTTTAGTTGAATTCGTTGAAAAATCAAGTTTTCTTTGATGTGAATAATTTTTAAATTCACTTGTTCTAAGCTGTACACTTACAACATTACAAAGCATCTTTATTTTTCTTAACCTATATGTTGTATGTTCTGTAAGTGCTAATAAAACTTCTTCTATTTTTTCTATATCATTTATATCTTGTGATACTGTAGTGGAATTTCCTACACACTTCGGTTTCTGATATGTATATACAACTTCAGATTCATCTATTCCGTTGGCATATTCCCACATAGTTTTTCCAAACTTACCAAATTTTTTTATTAACAAATTTTTATCTATCTTAGCCAAATCTTCTATTGTTTTTACATTCATATTATATAATTTAGGAAGAGTTCTTCTTCCTACCATAAATAATTCGGATATTGGTAATGTCCACATTTTTCTTGGAATTTCTTTTTCGTATAATGTATGTACTCTATCTGGTTTTTGAAAATCTGAAGCCATTTTAGCTAATAATTTATTATGTGCAACACCAATATTAACTGTAAATTTTAATTCTTCTTTTACTCTTTTACTAATTTCGTATGCAACATCTATTAATCTTCTACCATTTAAGAATTCGGTCATATCTACAAAACATTCATCTATAGAAAATCTTTCTACTTTATATGAATATTCTAACAATAATTTATACAACATATCTGAATATTTCCTATAAACTTTAAAATTACTCTCGTAAATTTTTATTGTAGGACATTTTTTCCTCGCACTATATAGTGGTTCTCCTGTTTTTATCCCAAATTGTTTTGCCAAATTGCTCTTGGCTAAAACAATTCCGTGTCGTTGTTTTTCGTCCCCACCGATTATTGATGGAATCGTTCTTATGTCTAGCTTTTCGCCACATTCTAATTTATATACTGCCAGCCATGATAAAAAAGCATTATTTACATCAACATGTAAGATTTCTCTTTCCATTTATTTCACCATCGCTATTATAAAACATTTGTTCTTGCATGTCAATAAAAAAGAGCAAATAATTTGCCCCCTGATAATTTAAATATTTAATTTACATACTAAATAATACTAATCTATCAATAATCTTTTCCCTCTTAGTAAAAAAATTAGTTTTTACAATTAATTTTTGAATTGGATTAAAAAAACATTCTATAAGTGGAATATTTTTTAGTTTAAATTTTACTTTAATTGCATCACAAGTAAATAGCTTACAAGTAATACATTGCGTAGAACAATGCTTATCTACTAAATATGGACATTCCTTTAATTCTCCATTCATAGTTAGTGGATGCTTAAATTTGTGGCAACAGCCCATTGTTACTCTTTCACTACAATTTCTTTTTCCTATACATACATCATCTTTAAAATCGCAATAATTATTTTTCGCAAATTTTTCATCTAACTCTTCACATACTTGGTCATAAATATATTCTATTTTTTTCCTTTTTTCTTTAATAAAAACTGCTTTTAAACATTTTATTATATCTGTTTTGCTTTCTTGGGTACTATCATCTATAATCTCACCTATTATTTTCTTTTCTTTGTATTCAATTCCTATATCAAGCTTCTTTTTATTGCATTTTTTTAATATTTTTTGAATGTTTTTTATCATATTTTTTAAATTTGTATCTTTTTCTATTTTGATACTCAATAAAATAGGTAGCTCTTTTAATTTAATTTTATTTTTCTTATCTTTTATTGTAATAATTTGATAAAACTGATTTTTCTTAGAATCGATAAATTTCTTTAATGCTCCTTTTTGAATAAAAATATCATATTCTTTACTTAATTTTTTTATATTTTCCCCTATCAATTTTAATTCCCCTCTTATACAAAAGTAGACACAGATAGAATCTGTGCCTACTTGTTTTACTTTATTAACAGCATTTCTTGATATTCACATATATTAGTACTACTTAGGCACTATCTTACTAGTCATACCATTCTAATTCCCAATCTACAACTTTTACTGTATCACCATCTTTTACTCCGGCTTTTTTTAATGCCTCATTAACACCTAGTTCATCAAGTTTTCTTTGGAAATAATACATTGATTCTGTATCTTCTAAGTTAACCCTAGACATTAATTTTTCAACTGCTGGACCAATAACTACATACATATCTTCTTCTTTTACTATTTGGAATTCGTTCTTGTCTTCTTCTAATTTGTATACTTTTCTTTGATTTGTTTCTATTAGATTTTCTTTTGGAATTTCTTTTAAAAGTTCTTCTACTCTTGTTAATAATTCCTTTACACCTTGTTTAGTAATAGATGATATCTTAAATATTTCTAAATTTTCTTTCTTAGCAACTTTTTCTAATTCGTTATATAAAGATTCATCTTGTGCAACATCTAATTTTGTAGCAACAATAATTTGTTTCTTTTTTGTTAATTTTTCACTATAATTTTTAAGTTCATTATTAATATCATAAAAATCCTTTACTGGATCTCTACCTTGAAACCCAGAAACATCTATTAAGTGTAATATTAATCTTGTTCTTTCTATATGTCTTAAAAATTGAATTCCAAGCCCTACACCTTCGCTTGCACCTTCTATTAATCCAGGAATATCTGCAATTACAAAACTATCACCATTTTCTGTCTTTACAACTCCTAAATTTGGATTTAAAGTTGTGAATGGATAATCTGCAATTTTAGGTTTAGCATCTGTAACAACAGATAGAAATGTTGATTTACCTGCATTTGGAAAACCTACTAATCCAACATCTGCTAATGATTTTAATTCTAATATTAGTTCTTTTTCTATACCTTTTTCTCCAGTTTGTGCAAATCTAGGAGCTTGTCTTGTTGCAGTTGCAAAATGAGAATTTCCTTTTCCTCCTCTTCCACCTGGCAACACTAATTCTTTAGAATCTTCTTCTGATAGATCAGCTACAATTTCTCCTGTTTCTGCATCTTTAACAACTGTACCTATTGGAACTTTTATATATAAATCTTTTCCTTGTTTTCCGTTACAGCGTGCTCCACTACCATTTTGACCATTTTCTGCTTTGAATTTTTTATTATATCTAAAATTTATTAAGGTGTTCGAATCTTTATCTGTTATAAAATATACATCTCCACCTTTTCCACCATCTCCGCCATCTGGTCCACCTGCTGCTACATATTTTTCTCTTCTAAATGATATAGCACCATTTCCACCATTACCGGATTTAACAAATATTTTTGTATAATCTGTATACATTTTCCTCTCCTTTATTTATCAAAATAATTAAGCTTCATATTTGCTTTAACTTTTCTCATTGTTTCTTTTGCTATCTCTTGTGCTTTTTTAGTTCCATTAATTAATATCTCATCTAGTAGTTCTGGTCTTTCTTCATAATATTTTCTTTTTTCCCTAATAGGTCTTAATTTTTCTATGATATTTGCTGCTAATTGCTTTTTGCAAGCAACACAACCTCTTTTTCCTTCCCTACATTCTTGGCATACAATTTTAACATCTTCTGGATTAGTAAATAAATCATGGTAATATGCCACCATACATATATCAGGATTTCCTAAATCATCCTTTTTTATTCTGCCTGGATCTGTTACTGCCCCCATAACTTTTTTAGTTATCTCTTCTTCTGAGTCTGAAAGATATATCGCATTTCCTAATGATTTTCCCATTTTCTCGTTACCATCTAAGCCTTTAATTCTTTTATTTGAACTTAATACTGCTTGTGGCTCTTTTAATGTTTCACCATATATACTATTAAATTTTCTTACGATTTCTCTACATTGTTCTATTAAAGGCAATTGGTCTTCTCCAACTGGAACTAATTCCCCTTCAAATGCTGTTATATCAGCAGCTTGACTTACAGGATATCCAAGGAATCCATATGTTACACTTTCCCCAAAAACATCTTTCTTTTGAGCAATTTCGGTTTTTACTGTTGGATTTCTTTCTAGTCTTGCGATTGTTACTAAATTTGAATAATATACTGTTAACTCTGCAAGCTCTGGTACCATTGATTGTAAAAAGATAGTTGTTTTTTCTGGATCTATTCCTACTGACAAATAGTCTAGTAAAACTTGATAAACATTATCTCTTACTTTTTGTGGATTATTAAAATTATCTGTTAAAGCTTGCACATCTGCAATCATAACAAATCTTTCTATACTATCATCTTCTTGCATCTTTACTCTATTTTGTAAAGATCCAAAATAATGTCCTATATGTAATCTTCCTGTTGGTCTATCTCCTGTTAAACTTCTTTTTTTATCTGCCATATCGCCATCTCCAATCATTGTCAATTCTGCTATATTATACTATATTTTCTAGTTTTTTACAATTAAATTATAGCTGAAATTTAAAATTCACTATTATAATTATATTTATTACTAGCAATATTTGTTATAAATACAAAAAAGACAGGTTCATAACCTGCCTTTTTTATAAATCTTAAGCATTAGCTGCTGTTTCTTCGTAAACACTTACTTGTTTCTTATCTTTTCCGAATTTTTCAAATTTTACAGTTCCATTTACTAATGCATATAATGTATCATCACTACCAATTCCTACATTTTTACCTGGATGATATTTTGTTCCTCTTTGTCTAATAAGGATATTTCCAGCTAAAACGAATTGTCCATCTGCTTTTTTGACACCTAAACGCTTTGACTCACTGTCTCTTCCGTTCTTAACACTACCTTGACCTTTTTTATGTGCCATTAAATTTCACTCCTTTCGTGGATAATGTCTCTCTTTATATCTTAAGCTTCTGCTTTAGCTTTTGCAGCAGCTGTTTTTATTGATGTAATTTCAACCTTTGTATATGGTTGTCTATGTCCTTGTGTTCTTCTGTAGTTCTTTTTAGCTTTGTATTTGTATACACGGATTTTCTTTCCTTTACCATGAGAAACTACTTTTCCTTCTACTTTTACACCTTTAACATTAGGAGTTCCTACTTCGATTTTTCCATCATTAGATACTAAGATTACTTTATCGAATGTAACTTTTTTTCCTTCTTCTACGTCTAATTTTTCGAAGAATACTACATCTCCTTCTGCTACTTTGTATTGTTTTCCACAACTTTCGATTATTGCGTACATTATAAAATGCACCTCCCTATTTTTGTATACTCGCTAAGCATAAATACAAGGCAGTTAGCATAGCTAACATTTAGTTGCCCGACCTAGGCGGCTTACAGGTAATTATTTTACCATATCATTCCAAGGTTTGTCAACCCCTTAATTAGCTTTATTTTGGATATCTTCTAACCATTCATTTAATTCTTTTCTATTATGAAATATTATAACTTTTTCTTTAGCTATTTTATTAATATTTTCTTCGATTTTTTTGCGCTTTTTTGTCCTAAATGTAATCATATATTTTAAGAAATGCCAATCAATTCTTTCTTTACACCCAGGAAGTTCTTTTTTCTCTTTATTAAAAATACGTAATGTCCTTTCTAATACTCCTTTTATAATGCTAGTAGTAGAATAATCTAGCCAAATTACTAAATCTGCTCTTTCTAATCTTTTTGGTAATGTTCCTACATAATTACCATCAATTATCCAGTATTCTTCTTCTGCCTTCTCTAATATTTTTTTGTCTCTTTCTTCAGTAGGTATTTTTTCCCAATTTGGTTTAAAATTCACACTATCTAGATGAGTTGCTGGTATTTTTAATATGTTAGATAATTGCTGTGCAAGTGTTGTTTTTCCTGTTCCTGGCCCTCCAACTATAGAAATTCTTTTTACATCTTTTAATTTTTCTTTCATAATCTTTCTCCTTAAACATTTTATTTTGTCTAATTTAGTCAATCGATTATTTGCAATTTCTATTTACTTTGCACATTATATATGATAACTTAATAATTATCAATCTATAGGAGGTATGTGCTATGAAACGAAAAACAAAAAAATCACAATTGAATTCGTCTAAAGCACCAAAACCAGAAAGGGTTTTCACTCGGAAGGATTTCGAAGTAAGACCTGTAACAAAGGAAGACAAATGGTGCCACTTCGCGGAAGGACCTAATAAAGCAGCTCCATATGGTTACATTGTTGCCATTCCAAATTATTCAAAAAGAATGAACCTTAATCTTAATGGCATCATTGTTCGGACAAGGCTTTTTAAAAAAGTTTGGTATCTGCAAGTGCTAGAGTCACCAGGATGCAGAAACTACCAATCTGCTGAATTAAAAAGAAGCCATACTGGTAATAAAAAACGAACCGAGGATAAATATTTAAATATCTCTCGTCAGTTATAATCTTATCAGAACAATAGAAAAATGCTGGAACTAGCATTGCTAATCCAGCATTTTTCTATTGAAATTATACTAAAAAGAGCTTATAATTATATTATTATGAGAGATTTAGTTGTAGATAAAAGATATGATAATAAAAAATTAAGTAAATTATTACTAGATACATTTCCCGCATTAAAATATGGGATATTTGTTAAAGCTTTAAAGAAAAAAGATATTTTAATAAATGAAAAACGTGTATCTAAGGATTGCATTGTATATGAAAATGATAAAGTTAGAGTATATATTATAGATGATTTACTTTATAAAAAATATGAGATTCCAGTAATATATGAAGATGATAATATAATCATTTTTAATAAACCTAAAGAATTAGAAGTTACAGGTATCGATTCTTTAACTACATATGTTAATGAAAATTATAGTCCAAAATTTATGCCATGCCATAGGCTAGATAGGAATACATCGGGCTTAATTATTTTTTCTAAAAGTGATGAGGTTAATAACATTTTAATGGAAAAGTTTAAAAATCACGAGATAGAAAAACGTTACCTTGCCAAAGTTATTGGAATTCCAGTTAAAAAGAAAGATACCTTAGTTCACTATTTATTTAAAGATAATAAAAAATCAATGGTTTATATTTCAGATAAACCAAAGACTGGATACAGGAAGATTATTACATCATATAAAGTTATAAGTTCTAACGAAAAAGAAAACACTTCTATTTTAGATATTAATTTAGAAACTGGTAGAACTCATCAAATAAGAGCACATTTAGCATATATTGGTCATCCTATAATAGGTGATGGAAAATATGGTAATAATCAAATTAATAAAAAGTTTAATCAAAAAACACAATTATTATGTAGTTATTATATAAAGTTTAATTTTATTTCAGATGCAGGTGTTTTGAATTACTTAAATAGAAAAGAAATTAAGTTAGATGATATTAATTATATATAAAATGAAAATACCGGATTCACAATGTGAATCCGGTTTGACAAGTTTTGGTTAGATTTACAGTGGCTCTGTAACCACTTCAATCTTTATGACACGCTCCCAACCGGCATGTTCGAAGCGATATTCCGCTTCTTCCTTTCCTGTCGCCGGATTGGTGATTGTTCGTCCCGTCGGCACACGGTTAGCTTTCGCCCTAATAACGGGCTTCGCGTTATTCCGCGGATTTGTCAGGTCTGCCAGAATAGCGGGAGGTAAAACCACCGCTAAGACATCGCAGTCAGCACCTGCCTCTACGACGTCCTTCCATCCGGATACGGTCTGATCAAATTTCTTTATTTCAATCATCTCTCCATATATCCGCTTTAAGTCCTCCACCTGAGCTTCTGTCATCTCGTGTCTGCTAAGCCATAAAATCTTTGTCATTTTTGTTTCCTCCTAATATTATATTCATTTTGTCTTTTTGTCCTTCTGTGTTAGTAAGGAATTTGTATCAAAGACTATTATTATTATACCGTACTTTACATAAAAAGTCAATTATTGTAACTATTACTAGTATTCCAACAATTGACTTTTATAACATATATTTATTTTAATCATTAAATATTTCGTAGAATTCTTTTTCTGTTATTTTCTCTTTTTCTAGCAATACATTTGCAACTGCATCTAATTTATCTCTGTGCTCTATTAATAGCTTTTGAGCATTTCTGTATGCGGTATCTATTAATATCTTTATTTCTGCACCTATCGCATCTTGCATCTTTTCACCATATAAAATCATCTGGTTTGGATTTTCTGAATCTTTTAAAGATATTGGTCCAATTGTATCACTCATTCCATAAACAGTAATCATATCCTTTGCAATGTTTGTTGCAACTTCTAAATCATTACTTGCACCTGTTGATATATCATCTAAAACTAATTTTTCTGCTGCTCTACCACCTAATAATGCAATTAATTTTTCTTCCATTTCTGTTTTTGAAATATAGTATTTATCTTCGTTACTCTTGTACATTGTATATCCACCAGCAACACCTCTAGGTATAATAGAAACTTCTTTTATATCATTTTGTGTTTCTAGATATCTACTTACTACTGCATGTCCAGCTTCATGGTATGCTGTTAGTTTCTTATCTTTTTCTGATACGACTCTACTATGTTTTTCAAGTCCTACTGTAACTTTCTTAATTGCCTCTTCTATATCATCTCTAGTAATAGAATCATGTTTATTTATTGTTGCTATAATTGCTGCTTCATTTAAAATATTAGCAAGCTCTGCACCAGTAAATCCTGCTGTATCTTCTGCAATATCTTTAAAGTCAACATTTTCATCAATCTTTTTATCTTTGCTATGAATTTTTAGTATTTCTTCTCTTCCTTTTTGATCAGGTGAATTTATTATAATTTGTCTATCAAATCTACCAGGTCTTAATAATGCTTTATCTAACATTTCTGGTCTGTTTGTAGCTGCTAATACAATAATTGTTTCATCAGAATCAAACCCATCCATTTCTACAAGTAATTGATTTAATGTTTGGTTATTCTCTGATTCTGCTCCACTTGCATTTGTTCTTCTTGCTCCAATTGCATCTATCTCATCAATAAATACAATACATGGAGCCATCTTTCTTGCTTTTTCAAATAATTTTCTAACTCTAGAAGCACCAAGTCCTGCAAACATTTCTATGAATTCCGAACCACTCATAGATATAAATGGTACATTTGCTTCTCCTGCAATAGCTTTAGCAATTAATGTTTTACCTGTACCTGGTTTACCACAAAGTAAAACTCCTCTTGGTACTTTAGCTCCCATTTTATAAAATTCTTCTGGTTTCTTTAAGAAATTAACTATTTCAACCATTTCTTCTTTTTCTTCGTCAAGTCCTGCTACATCTTCAAATCTTACATTGGTATCTTTTTCTTCGCTATCATATACTTTACCTTTATCACCAAGACCTTGCATTTTAAACAACATTATTATTAATGCAATCATTAATAAAGTTGGTAAAACTGTAAAAATAGTATCTCCTATTGAAAGTAATACATTTGGCCTATTTTGAATTACTTCCATTTCATTTCCTTGCTCTACTTTTGTTTGAACATATTCTGTAAATGCTTGCAAACTTGGTACAATAGTAGTTTTTTCTTCTTCTTCATCTTTTAACTTAACTTTTACTGTAGTACTTCCAGTTGTTAGTTCTATTTTTTCTACTGTATTATTATTTATATTTTGAATTAATTCTGTATATGGTAACACCAATTCATTTTCTTTTTCACCATTATTGCTATAGATTAAATAGGATACTATAGCCAAAGCAATAATAATTACTAATAATATTATAGAAGAAATCCAAAACTTTTTTGAATCATTGTTCTTATCTTTGTTCTTATTTGAATTTTCCATCAAAATGATATCCTCCTTATCTATACTTCTCCATTAGCTTCTTTTCCTACATTATTATCTTTCTCTTCTTTTTTATCATTTGATTTATCTTCTTTATTATCTTTTTGTTCATCCTTTTCTTTTGGTTCTTGTTCCTGTTTTTCCTTTTCTTTTTCCTCTAATTGTTGTTTTAATTCTTTTTGTTTTTGTACTATAGTAGTTAATTCCATCTGTTGTTTAATTAAATTTTGACGTATTAAGAAAACAGCTGTAATTACATATATATAAGCAATTCCTCTATACATAATATTAAAGTATTTTATTTCAAATCCAGTTGTCATTAGTACTATAGCATATATTAATAAAAGTATAATTGGTAATGTCATGGCATGTACAGAAATATTTACTAGTGCTGAAACTTTCATTCTTACTCTTAGTAGCATTGCAACAATATTACTTAACAATGCAAGAATAATTATATCCAATATACTCATAATTAAATATGTTATAAAAAATCCTAAAAATACTGTAAATGCTAAACTAATACATAATGAAATCATATTGATGCTATTAATATCATTTACAATATCCTGTTTTGTAAACTCACTTTTTCCATATATACTACCAATATCACTCATTGGTATCTCTTGTAAGCCAGTACCTGTATAACTATTCTTTAAATATACTTTATCTTTTAGTATTAGCACTCCTATATCATACAAATTTATTTTATCTTTATATTCATTTATTTTTGTTTCATCTAAGTCTTTGGTATCTGCAATAATTAGTACCTGATCAGCAATATTATCTATTGTAACAGTATCATCACTTTTAACATCTAATATTCCATCTGCATATGAAAAGTCAGGAATATCATTTGCTATAAAATTCTTTACATTTGGAATTGTGATAACAACTTGTAAGATAGAAAATACTATTGCAATAATTACCGAAAATAGCACAGTTAATTTTAGAAAATATAATATTCCTCTTTTCATATTTTCTAATGCAAAATCTTGATATGAATCAAAATTAAATATACTATTTTTTATACTCATAAAAAAACCTTGTTTTTTAGTTTTTTCCATTATTTATATAACCTCCTAACTGAAGAATCTACATATAAAGGATTTGCATTCATTTTAACTTTTTCCCCTATTTTAAAATCTTCTCCTGTTATATCTACAGTAACATGATACATTCCGATTCTTCCTAGTATTGGATATCTTTTGTTATTTATTTCTACATATAATTTTGTATCTTTAAACAATCTCTTTATTGCTTGTATTACATCTCTTACTTTGTTTCCAAATGATAACATATCACTTGAAAGTTTCATATGATACCCTTCTGCATACCCTGTTGGTACAATAGCAATCTTAGTTTCTTTTTTAGTTTTATAAGTATTGGAATAACCTATATTCCAACCTTTTGGCAAATTTTTTATCTCAGAAATTTCGCTTTCTAAATAACCAATCTTTTTAAGTCCTAACTTATTTGCTACTGCAACTCTTCCTAAAAAAGCAGATCCTATTCTTACTGCATTTAGATTCATCTGAGGAAATCTTATAAATGCTGAAGAATTTGATATATGTTTTATAGGGATATTAATTTTATTCTCTTCTATTATTTTTAGGACTTCTAAAAATCTTTCATATTGTAGGTTTGTCCATTTTTCTTTGTAAAAAGATGTAGAAAAATGAGAGAAAATCCCTTCGATTGTTACAAATTTTTGTAACTCTTTTATATCTTTAATTATTCTTTCTGTATCAGTATATAAATATCCATATCTTCCAAATCCAGTATCTATTTTTATATGAACTTTAGGATTTTTATTTATTCTTTTTATAATTTTAATTAATGCATCTTTTGCTTCTGTGCTTCCAATTGTTATAGTAATATTATTTTTTACCATATCCTCTAGTTCTTGCTCTATTGCTGTACTCGACATCATTAAAATATCTTCTTTTATTCCGGCTTCACGCAATTTTATAGCTTCTTCTGTGCTTGCAACAGCTAAATAATCTATTCCGTTATCTATTAAAAAATTGGCATATTCTTCTAAACCTAACCCATAACCGTTGGATTTTACGATTGCTATTATTTTTAATTTATCATTTATTCTTTTTGCATATTCTTTTATCTGTTTTATATTATGCTTTAAATCTTGCTTTTCTATAACTAAAATGCCCATCTTTTCTCCTCTTATGAACTTTAAGCTCCGTCCCTAAAGTTTATTTTTTATGTCTATTCATTAAAAGGCTTCTAACTCTTTTAAACACTGTTTCTGATATTTTATATAATTTATATCTTACTGGTGAGTAATCCATGTGAAGTTCTCCTATAAATTCTGTGAATTCTGCACCAAAACCTTGTTTAAATCTATATAATCCATATTGAGGATGATTCTCGTCTACAACGCCTGAAACTCCTCTTAGGTCATATATATCGTCTCCTCTAGAAATTGCAAGTTTTATCATTTCCCATTGTAATAAATAATTTGGCATTAGATTTCTGTGTTCATTACTACTTGCTCCATATAAATACCAAGTTTTATTACCATACATAATAGGTATAACTCCAGAAATTGGTTTACCATCATAATATGCCATTAATACTTTCATATGTTCTGGTGCTAATGCATCATACATTTGCTCGAAGTATTCTAATGGTCTTATCATAAACCCATCTCTTTTACCTGTTTCTATCATTATTCTATGGAAATCTTTTAAATCTTCTCTATTTCCATCTTTTACAGTAACTCCTTTTCTTCCTGCTAGTCTTACATTATATCTTGTTTTTGAATGAAATGCTTTAAATATTTCATCTTCTGTTTTTCCCTTTATATCTAATCTAAATACATATCTAGGTTGAATTTCGTCTCTAAAATCTTTTGCGTCATCTTTTATTTTATAACCTAGTTTTGTTACTATATCTCTAAATTCTTTATCATCACTTTTTATATCTGGCTCTATTTTTAATACCATTGCATGATATTTTTTAGCTAATTCTTCTGCGCCATCTGTTAATTGCTTTAAAACTTTTTCATCGTGAATATCGCAAACTGGTCCTCTTGATGAATACATTAAATATCCGAAAATTGGTATTTTTCTAAGTAAAACACTTAATGAACCTATTATATTATTATTCTCATCTTCAGCTAAAATAACTTCATTTTTCCAAAAATTTTTAACTTTTGCCCATTCTAAAGATTGTTGAAAATTACATCTTTCATGATGTTCCAAAAATTCAGTGTATTTTTGTCTATCTTCTTTACTATTCATATCTAAAAATCTCAATTTAATTCCTCCAATGTATATCTATTTTCATTTTCATATTTTACACTAACTATCTTTTTTTTACAAGTATTTTTCCCCTATTTAAACATTTAAATAGGGGAAGTAATTAGATATGTTTGATTAAAACTTTTTAATAAGTAATTTTGAAATATTAACAACATCTAGAATTTCCAAAGCTTGTAAATAGTAATAAGAATATGATTATAAAGAATAATATTTCGCTATCTCCACATCCACAGCACATATTTCCAAATAATCCTCCATTATTACATCCGCAGTTTGATCCTCTATCTTCTTGCATTCTCTTCCCTCCCATCTTTAATTAAGCCTAAACTTGCTTTTTATTGTGTAAGAAAAAAGTTAAGTTTCCTAGCCCGTGCGATTGCAGTGCAGTCTACACTTTTGGCGAAGCCACTTTTTTATATGATATATTATGCGAATTTCATTTTTTATGTTACAATATAGAAGTAATATCAATCTTAAACTTAACTAAATATGATATAATTTTACAAAATTAATAAAGAGGTGATTTTTTTGGAACTACTTGCTCCTGCTGGAGATTTTGAGTGTTTAAAAGCTGCCGTTCAAAATGGTGCAGATAGTGTGTATTTTGGTGCAAGCTCTTTTAGTGCTCGTGCTTTTGCAAATAATTTTGACAATGAAGCTTTAGAGATGGCAATTAACTATGCAAAATTAAGAAATGTAAAAACACATTTAACATTAAATACACTAATTACAGATAATGAATTTGAAGATGCTGTAAAACTTGCAGAACATGCTTATAATTGTGGAATAGATGCAATTATCGTACAAGATTTTGGACTTGCACGTTATCTAATCAAAAATTTCCCTGGTCTTGATGTCCATGGTAGTACTCAAATGACTATTCATAATTTAGAATGTGTGCAAACTTTAGAAAAATTTGGTTTTAAAAGAGCTGTTCTTTCTAGAGAATTACCTATTTCTGAAATATATGATATTTGCCATAAAACAAATATAGAAACCGAAGTATTTATTCATGGTGCTTTGTGTCTATCCTATTCAGGTCAATGTTTAATGTCTAGCATGATAGGTGGTCGTTCTGGTAACAGAGGTAAATGCGCTCAACCATGTAGGTTACCATATAAAGTAAAAGATATAGATTCTTCTTTTAAATATTTAATGAGTCCTAAAGATTTATGTGGACTAGAATTTATACCTAAATTAATTGATGCAGGTGTTACTTGTTTTAAAATAGAAGGTCGAATGAAAAAGCCAGAATATGTGGCAACAGTTACAAGAATTTATCGTAAATACATAGATAAATGCTTAAATAAAGAAGATTATGAAATAGATCAAAAAGATATAGATGATTTACTTCAAGTTTTTAATAGAGGAGGTTTTTCATCCGGTCATCTTAAAAATTCTCCAAATACAGACTTTGTTTATCCTGAAAAACCTAATAATGCTGGAATATATATAGGTAATATTTCTAATTATTCTGCTCACAAAGGGTATGTTTCTTTTACACTAAAAGACGGACTTTCAATTGGAGATATAATTTCATTTGATAATGATCATAAAAAATATACCGTTTCTGAATTAATGAGAGGTGGATTAAATTTATCTTCTGCAGATAAAGGTGATAAAGTTACTATTGGTAGAATGAAAGGAAAAATATCAATTGGTGCTAAAATATATAAATTAACAAGTAAAAGTTTATTTAGTACTGCAAATTCTTCTTTTACAAATACCGAAAATATTAAGACTTATTTAAATGCAAATATTACAATAAAAGAAGGAGAACCAATTGTATTAAAAGTTTCTACTATTAATAATAATGATAGTATATATAATAATATTACAGTGACCGAAAAGTCTGAAAGTTTTCCTGTTCAAGCAATTAATAAACCATTAGATATAGAACGAATTATTACTCAATTAAAAAAGACTTCTAATACACAATTTGAATTTAATGATATTAATGTTCAGTTAGATTCGAATTTGTTTATACCTAATATAAGTATTATAAATGAACTTAGAAGACAAGCTTTAGCTAATATAGAAACTTGTGCTATACAAAAATTCAAAAGAAATTTAGATATAAAATACTCTCCAACTAGCAGTATTGCACCACAAGTTACACAAAAGGATATATCTGTTTGCTTTAACATTTTAGATGAAACATTAGATTATACAAAGCTTAATAATTTTAGTAAAGCGTATATTCCTTTAAAATATTTTTATAATAATAAATATTTTGAGATTATTAATACAATTGCCAAAAAAGCTGATATTTATGTGTATATGCCAATTATAATTCGTGGTAATTATAAAAATTTATTAGCTAATTATTTAAGATCTGCTATAGAAAACTTTGATGTTAAAGGTATTGTTTTTTCTAATATTGGAAATGTTGAATATTTAAAATTTATTAAAGAACAATATGGTAACACATTAAAATTAATATCAAATTATACTTTAAATGTTTTTAATAATAATACTGTAAAAGAGTTACTTGATTATGACATTGATTTAATAGAAATTTCACCAGAATTAAATAAAACTAATATTTCAGCACTTTGTAATTCTTATGGCAATAATTTAGAAGTATTTGCATATGGAAAACTTCCAGTAATGAATACAAATTACTGCTTTTTGGGTAAATCTAATAAATGCTATCCAAATTGTGATAAAAAATGTTTTGATACTTCTAAAAAATATGCTTTAGTTGATAGATTAGGTTTTGAATTCAGATTTATTCCTGATAATATTCAAACTATTACAACTGTTTTTAATAGTAGAATTACATCTATTGAAACAAAAGATTTTAATGTTAAATCATGTAGAATCAATATTTTAGATGAAAATATTGATGAAATTAATGAAGTTATACATACTGTTTCAAAAGGAAACAGATTAGAAGGAAATATGTATACAAACGGTAATTTAAACAGAGAAATATAGATACACAGAAATTTTGGACGTTCCTCGGGATTTGAGGACGTTCCTTTTTCCCGTTTCGGGATTTGGGGACGTTCCTTTTTTCCCTATCAAAAATATATCTTTCAAATTATCAAATAGATACAACGCCAATACAACGCCAACAGGCAGACACTTTTTACGGTGTCTGCCTGTTTTTTGGCTCCTTTCTGCCATATGTTGTATTTCAAACACATGGACTTTGTGCTAATTTAGAAGAAAACTCTCTTTACTTACCGAAGTTTTCTTCAAGATACTCACACACACAATCTGCAACTGCGATATCTGCAATTCCAGCAGTGTCTTTCTGAGAATATCTATAAACAGTCTTTTTGTTTCCATCCGGAAAACCAACTGTGATTCCCATAATAAGAATCGTTTTCGAATATTCTCCATCCGACTTCAATAGATATGCGTTTTCCCCAAACATCTCATCTTTTAACAAGGTGTAAGTGATGCCGCTTGCGGTTGTGAATGTCAGTTTCATGTTGTTCCTTTCTGCCATCGATTGCATTGCATATCGTATGGACTTTGTGGCAAAAAATTTGTTACTGTATCTATTATTATACCACATTTTATGTAAATTTTCAAATATTGACCTACTCTTTATATACTTTTCCAAAACTATTACTACTCTTTAACCAACAGGCAGACACTTTTTACAGTGTCTGCCTGTTGGTTAAAGAGGGTTAATGTTTTCTAGATACAAAAGCTATTCCTTGCGCTTTGTATGGTAAATTATAATAAGTATCTTCAAAGTATACTTCGTATACTTTGAAAGAATGTCTCATGGAAAACAATTTTCCTTGAACCGGTTCCTTTTCAAAAAGACATCCTGTTTAAGAATGTCTTTTACTGTTACCCCCTATTTTAATGTTTCTAAGCTGTTTTAAATAGGATTACTGCTTAATTTAATTATTAAATCCATATTATCATCTTTTGCAGCTTTATTTTTCCTAATAGCTCCACATTTTTCACATTTAAATACAATTACATAACCCTTTTTAGAATTTAATTCTATCCCAATTGGTTTTAAATTTCCATGACATGTTTCTGCCCTATCTCCTGGATTTATATCTACATGTTTAGAATACAAACAATATGGACAATGATTTCTGCAAGAATATTCTAATTTCGGCACTAATTTTCCACAGTGTTCGCAAATAAATTCTTCATCTATTTCTGTAAATTTGCTATCTTTTAACATAATTAACTCCTAGTATTTAAAATCTCCATTTCCTAAAAATTCCCTTAATAAAGAATTTGTTGGTATTAAATCTTTTGGTATTTCCTCAAAATATTGTAAAATTTCGCATAATCTTTTTGCTTCTGAATATTCTGGCTCAGAACTATCAATTTCCTTTAATAATGGTAATGCCATCGTTTTTAATACTGACATCTCATATACTAAAGAAGTATTAAACATAACATCCGCTTGCTCTTGATAAGGGAATATATTTTTTTGTTCTCCTCTATTTACAGATGGCCACATTCTTAAAGTATGAAGCGCAGAATATCCTCTGAATTGATAATCTCTTACTATTCTTCTTATTAATCTTGAATCTGTTGTTGATATTCTATTAAAATAATCAATATTTAATACAGTTAATGCACTAATATATATTTTAAACTTATTTTCTTTTGGAATACTCTCTGTTAACTTATCATTTAAACAATGAATTCCCTCTATTACAAGTACATCATTTCTGTTTAATTTTAGTTTATCTCCTCTATACTCTTTATGTCCAGTATGGAAATTAAATGATGGTGTTTCTACTTCTTCACCATTTAATAAACTTAGAATTTGATTATTAAATAAGTTCATATCTATAGCATTTATATCTTCAAAATCATAATTTCCATTTTCATCTTTTGGAGTATCTTCTCTTTCTACAAAATAGTTATCAACTGATATTGTTACTGGTCTTAATCCATTTAATTCTAGTTGTAAGCCTAGCCTTTGAGCAAAAGTTGTTTTACCAGAAGATGATGGACCTGCAATTAAAATAACCTTTGCATTTCTGTTTTGTGCAATCTTATCTGCTATTTGTGAAATCTTTTTCTCGTGCAATGCTTCATCTAATAAAACAATATGTTTTGCTTCGCCATTTTGAACTTTTGTATTTAATTTATATAATGTATTTATATCTAATAATCTATGTATATTCTCATAATCTTGAAGTGCAGATAATAATTTTGGATTATCTACAAATGGTTGTAATTTTGTTATATCCTTTCTATTTGGATATCTAATAATAAAACCATGTTTATATTTTTCTAATTTAAATATTTTCATATATTTTGTAGATATTGGCATAACACCATAAAAATAATTATAATAATCTTCACAATAATATAAAGTAACATGGTCTCTTTCTTTTATATCTTTTTGTAATATTCCCTTTAATGTTTTATTTTTTTCGTAGAACTCATCTGCTTCTTCTTTTGTCATTATAACTTTTGTAATTGGTAAGTCTTTTTGAACTATTTCATGCATTCTGTTACTTACTGCCTCTAGCATTTCATCTGTAACTTTCATATTATCAATTTCAAAAAACATAGAATTTGATAATTGATAATCTACAGTTAATAAAGCTTTTGGATATACTTCTGAAAATGCTTTTGCCATTATATAACTTAATCCTCTTATATAAATTCTAAGCCCATCTTTATCTGATATGTCGATAAATTTTATATTTGTATCTTCTTTTAATATATGATTTAATGATTGTATTTGATTATTGCAAATACATGCAATAACATGTTCATTACATTCTTCTTTAAACACATCAATTACTTTTTGTGGCTCTTGTATCTCTATAGTTTTATCTTTATATGTTATTTTCATAGCATTCTTCCTTTCGTTTTTACTGCATAATATTTTATATTATATTGCTATTTAAGTCAAACTATTCTTAAAATCTGGCACATATTCTTCTTCGTGTTCACCTAGATCTTGCATATATCCATTTTCTATCCCAATTTCATATATATAATCTTCTATTTGTTTGTATTCTTCATTATTTATTTTTCTATTAAGGTCTTTTATCTGTTTTGCTTTATATGTTGGAAAATATTGTGCCATAATACTTACATAAACTTCTTTTCCTATATTATCTACAATCCATTTTAATACCTTTTTGCTGTTTTCTATCTCGTTTGGCAAAATTAAATGCCTTATTATAACTCCTCTTTTTATTATTCCATTTTCATCTAATTGTGGAGGTCCAACTTGCTTATACATTTCTGTTATTGCTTTTGATGTTACTTCAAAATAATTATTTATATTAGAATATTTTCTGCCTAATTCGTTATTGACGTATTTAAAATCTGGTAAGTACACATCTATATATCCTTCTAATAATCTTAACGTTTCTATGTTCTCATATCCATTTGAATTATATATTATTGGTATTTTTAAACCATTTGATTTTGCTAGTTTGATTGCTTCTATAATATGATAAACATACATTACTGGTGTTACTAAATTTATATTATGTGCACCATTTTCTTGCTGTTCTATCATACTTTTTGCTAAAAAATCTATATCTACTTCTTGCCCCATTCCTTCTTGACTTATTTTATAGTTTTGGCAAAATACACAATTAAAATTACAGTTTGAAAAAAATATTGTCCCAGAACCATTTGTACCACTTATACATGGTTCTTCAAACTGATGTAATGATACTAATGATATTTTTAATTTATCTGTAGCTTTACATCTTCCTCCTCTTCCTTCTAATCTATTTATTTTGCACATATGTGGACATAGTTTACATTCTTTTAATTCTTCTAACATTTTTCTACCTTTCTTTTTACGTTTATTAACTATTATACCTTAAATTAACAAAGAAATGAAGAGACTAGATATAAAATATCTTTGCCCCTCCATTTCATTAACATCTTATGCTGTCGCGGAAATTGTTAACATTGCTGGATTAACAGTTCCAGCTCCAGAATAATTCCACTTCGAGTTATAACATTTTCGGAATTCTTCTCCGTACTGCCACACTTGTGAAATTATACTTGCTGCAGCTCCATACATGAAGCCTGTGACACCTTCTACATCAGCTAAATCGGAACATCTGTCCCAGATTTCTGACATTTTCATGCCATATTTCTTGGTCAAATACTCCATGTACTGAACCCATAAAATGGTATAGCGTATGATTGCCCTGCTATAGGGATCATCGCTGTTTAAACGTTTGCATGTTTCCCAGTCATTTATTGCTGTTGCTTTGACAGGGAACTCATCGTTCTTCTGGAATTTTCTCACCTTTTCCAGTACAACCTTATGTCGACATTCCTTTTTCAATGTCTTTGCACGTTTCCTGATGTACTCCGGAGAGTGAATATATTCTTGCCACTCTTTCTCACCGAGTTCACTACATAAATTGCAGCATCTTTCATACATCTCCCGGATATGGTTCACATTCCATTCGCGAACCATCATTGAAAACTCGTTGAAACTTATCTCGACACCTTTTATTCCATACATATTATTATACGGACTAAAGCATCTTGATATAGTCTTCACAAAGTCTTTGATATGGTCGCCGGCAATGGGTTCTACCTTTATAAGACCTTCTTTAAGTGATGAAATTATCAGGCATTCATTCCTGTAATTTCTAAACCAAAGGTCCTTACTCCAGCCTGCCACTTCTTCAAATTCAAAACTAGCAGTAGGTGAATCAATAAATTTCCATACTTCAATTGGTTCATCTTTAAGAGCTGCCAATCGTTCGCAAATCTTCATATCTACGGCAACATCATTTACACCTTCTGAAGTTTTTAACGCCTTCATTAAGATGCAGATAATATTTTTCCTGCCTTCTGCTTTTGTCACAGATACCGAAATATTTCGGTAAGCAATTTCGATTTTGTCAACTTTAAAATTGCTCTGCTTTGCAAAGCATCCTGCAACTATCTCTGCGACTCTGTGGAGTGACACAGAATAGTCAAAAGCTAGACACGCCACACCGTTTTCATAGGTTGTAAGTTTGACATCAGTTTCATATTTGACATTCTCGAACGTCCGAGCATGGAATACAAATCCTCCATCTGATGCATTGCCTACATAGATCAACTTTGTTACTTCTTTCCGTTCCTTTCTCATAATGTTTACCCCTTTCAATGTTATTTAAATGATGACGTGTAATCAAAATACCTTTTACACTAAAAACATCACTTGTATTTATTATACTACTTTTATTTACATAAATCAATTTTGATAAAGTTACACTTTATCTATACATTAAAACTCTACAATAAATCTATTCATATTTTCACCTAAATTTATTGTACTTTTATTTTTGATTTCATTTTTTGGAATTACATACATCTTTAAATCTGCATTTAGTATAAATAGATAATCTATATTAGTATTTATTAACGTTTTATATTCTTTTCCTTTTGTTCCTCCACAGCTTTTTAACGAAACTTGATATATGTTATTTTTAGTTTTACACCCTGTAGCCTTTACCTGTACTTTATCTAGCTTTCCGTCCTTTTCTATAACTAAATCATAATCTTGTGTATCATTTAAAGGAATAGATACTACATATCCGTTAGTTGAAAAATATGCTATTGCCATCCCCAGTCCTGAATTTCCCTTTTCTTTATTAGAAAAAAATTTCATAGTGCTCCTTCGAACTTTTGTTTGTTTTTAACTTTAAAAATAAAATACAAGTTTAGCTTGTACTTTATTGGTGGGCAGGGATGGATTCGAACCATCGTACTCAAATGAGAACAGATTTCTTACTACTATAGTTTTCACTACCATATACATGTTTGTAGTCTGGACTTTCTCTTTATCTTAAAATTAAGATACCAGGTATAAAGTCTCTACACTCGGAAATTTCTTTCCTAGCTCGGGATTGTCATCAGCCTTACTGTTAAGAGTTCCCCGAATTAGCCCGGTGTTCATCATATAATCACTTATATGAGCTGCAAGTTTAGGTTTTTGATAAACCAAAGACCACAGTCTGCCGCCTTTAGCCACTCGGCCACCTACCCATATTATTAAATTAAAAAATGGTGCTCCCTCAAGGATTTGAACCTTGGACCCACCGGTTATGAGCCGGTTGCTCTGACCAACTGAGCTAAGGGAGCCTGTCGACGAAATTTAGTATACTATTTTTAATATAATATGTCAATACTTTTTTTACTATTTTTTTATTTTTTTATTAAAAATATTCTATATTCATTTAAAAATACTATATTACCAGTTTTAGGTAATATAGTATTTTTTGGTATATACTGTTGTAGATTTTACTACAATTTTAATTTTCTGTTTTTCCTTCTGGAAGTGCTGGGACTTCAAGAACTACTCTTATACTCATAATATATTTAATTGTTCTTACAAATTTGCTGTTTTTAAATCTTTGCCATAAGCTTGGTTTAGCTTCAAATGTTTCTGCTACATATTGTTCTTGTTGTGGTTTTTCTACTTTTTGAATTGTTTCTACTTTTGGTTGTTGTTTTACTTTTTCTACATTTGAAGGTTCAGCAATTGCAGCAACATTAACTTTCTTTTCTTTCTTAGCTTTTACTTTTTTAGGCTTTTGAACTGGTTCCATAACAGGTTCTACTTGTTCTTCTACCACATCTTCTACTGGTGCTGGTATTTCTTTTAATGCATCTGCTATTTCAAGTCCAATATAACTTAATGCTTTTGATCTATCTTCTATTCTTTCCATATCTATTTCGATATGTAAGTTTGATTCCAAATTAGATATTCTTGCTTTTAAAAGTTTTAAAGCATCTTTATAATGATCTGTTTCTTTGCTTCTGCTTCTTCCGATAATTAATAAAGTATTTATTATGTCTTCATCAAAATCTTCTTGAGCTTCTTTAACTGCTTCTTTCCAATTTTTTTCTTTTGTTTCAACTTTCTTTAGAAGTTCTTTTAATTTTCCTCCTAAACTTATATTTAATTCTCTTTGTCTAATTAAATTTTCTATTTGTTTAGTATTATCTTCAAATTGGCTTGTAGCAAATTCAACTAAATCAAAAGCAGCATTATAAACACTTGCAGGGAAATTTTGTTTCTTTGGATACTCTACCAAATATGTTTTTATAGCTTCTACTAAATCCTTAAAATAAGTATCATCATCTAATTGGATGATTTGTTTCTTACTCTTAGGATTAATCATTTTATGTACTTTTTCTATATTTGATAATATCTTCTCCTCAGTTATTACCATTCTAACATTTACTATGCCAGATCTAGACATGTAAATTCCCTCCTTCATCATACGTAAATTCCAAAAACTAAGTTTATTATACATCTTTCTTCATAATTCTACAATAATATTACCTTTAATTATTTATTTCATTTTTGTAATATATTTGTAATATTTTCGTAACATTACTTCATTATTCCTGATATTGCTATCTTTTCTATTTCCTTATACATTGATTGAATATCTAAATTCTTTTCTGTTTTTAGTTTATATATTAAACATGAACTTGTAAGACTAAATATTTCGGAAGCAATAACTTCTGGATCTCTATCTATAATTTCTCCTTTTTCTATTCCTTCCCTAACAATTTTTTCTACTATATTTAAATATTCAAATACATATTGTCTACTTCTTTTATTTCTTTCTTCTTTTCCCCACATTTGGCTAAGAATTATTGTAATTAAACTCTCATACTTTACTATTACTTTGATTTGAATTAAAATAATAGCTCTTATTTTATCTATATAGCTTGATACTTTATCTGTTTTTATTTGGATACTATTTTTTAAGAGTTTCATACCCTCTTCTACTAAAAAGTTAAATATTTCTTCTTTACTAGAAAAATGATAATACAAAGTACCTTTTGCTACACCTACTGTAGCAGTAATTTCCTCTATACTTGTAGCCTCATACCCTTTATCTGCAAATAATTGCATAGCTGTCTCAAATATTTTTCTTTTTGTCTTATTCATTAACATATCTCCTATTTCTTTTAAATTTTAAAATAAAGAAATTTCTAATTTTAGTCCATCTACTTACTTTAACAACTAAATAAAATTTATTTGGATCTTTTCCTTCCATTGCTTTCTCCTTTGTATAACTTCTTTTTTAGTTTACTATAATTCTTCTTTTTTATCAATAGACTTCTTCCAATTTTCCAATTAAATCTATACCTTCTTCGCCTATAATTTTAGCTGTAACTATCTTATTTTGCAAATTTTCTGCATTTTCTTTAATTTTTACCATTATATAGTTTGTAGTATGTCCTTTATAATAACCATCTTCAAGTTCTTCTATTAACACTTTTAAATTAGTATTTATATATTTTTTATTTTGCTCTTTTTCATTTTTATCAGATAATTCTATTAATTTTCTACTTCTTTCTTCTTTTATATTACCATCCACTTGATTAGGCATTTTTTCAGCTTTTGTTCCATGCCTTGGTGAATATTTAAATACATGCATTTTATAAAAATCAATATTTTTTAAGAACTCATAAGTAGTATTAAATTCTTCATCAGTTTCCCCAGGGAATCCGACAATTATATCTGTAGTTAAAGCAACATTTGGATATGCTTTTCTTAATAATTCAGTTGCTTTTTTAAATTCTGAAGTCGTATAATGTCTATTCATTCTTTTTAAAGTTTCATCACAGCCACTTTGTAATGACAAATGAAAATGATCACAAATCTTATTTAATTTGCTTAATCTATTAACAAAGTCTTCTGTAATTAATGTTGGCTCTAATGAGCTTAAACGAATTCTTTCAATTCCATCTATCTTATTAATTTCTTCTAATAAATCTATTAATCCAATATCTTCTTTTAAATCTTTTCCATATGATGCAACATGAATTCCCGTAACTACAATTTCCTTAATTCCTTTTTTAGCTAAGTCTGTAACCTCTTCTTTTACATTCTCAATCTTTCTGCTACGTATACGTCCCCTTGCATATGGAATTATGCAATATGTACAAAATTGATTACATCCATCCTGAACTTTTATTGCAACCCTATTTTTATCTGTATAATTTACACTACCGAAATCTACAAATTCTTTTTGATGCATTACATCTGATACATGTTCTTGTGGCTGTTTATTAGCTAATGCCTCTTCTACATACTTAACTATTTCTGTTTTTTCGCTTATCCCTAATATTAAATCTATATCTTTTATTTCTTCTAATTTATCTGCAGCTACTTGTGCATAACAACCTACTGCTACTACAATTGCATCTGGATTTAATTGCTTTGTTCTTCTAATCATTTGTCTTGATTTTTTATCGGAAATGCTAGTTACAGTACAAGTATTTATTATATAAATATCTGCTTTTTCTGAAAACTCAACTAATTCATATCCCCTTTCTAAAAAAGCTTGAATCATTCCATTTGTTTCATATTGATTTACTTTACAACCTAATGTATAAAACGCTACCTTCATTTTTCTTCCTCTCTCTTACATTTAATCGCTATTATATCAGCAAAATCCATTTTTTTCAACATTTAATTAACTAATGGTATGCTGTTTTCAGCATACCATCTTCATTTTAAATTTACATATTCATTAAAAAAATTTGTTTAGGTTTTATATCACATTGTTTAAATACTTTTTCTCTTATGTTTTCATATTCAGGACTTCTTAAGTCCTTATATGCTTTAGTCCTTTTACTATTCCAGTAAGGGTTATTTGAATTTTCTTTTATACATTTTTCCAGTAATTCTTTTGTTATATTTAGTTCATATCCTATACTTCCAAAGTTAAATCCATCTGCTATTAATAAATATTTTCTACTATCTAATTTTTTATGTACTTTTGGTCCAATCTGTAAATAAATTGACTTCTCATTAATTCCACTTATACCTTTACCATACATTATTGGATAATCTTTTTCATGCTCTTCTAATGGTTCATTTCCTATAATCTCACATTCTCCATAATAAAAAATATCTCTTAATATATATTGTGAAGGTATTGTCTTTAACTTTTTAAGTTCTTTTATTTCTATATTTTTGTTATCCGTAATTTTATGATATATATTTACTAATAAAGGATATCCCATAAGAATATTCCAAAATGGCTTTCCACTTTTTTTATATTTATCAACATCCCAAATAATTCTTCCATACCCATAGTTCTTTCTGTCAAATTTAAATCTGAAGAAATCACCTTCTTTATAATTTACTTTTACTCTTTTTTCCATAGCAAATCTTTTTATGTCAGACAAATCCTCTTCTGTAGTCTCTGTAATCCACTTATTAAGCCATATTCTTAATTCTGAAAAATTCTTTATTTTCACTTCTTGTCTATATGTAGAATAATACATTTTCTGTGTAGTATAATTTCCTATTAAAACATTTTCATTGCATAAAGCAAAATATATGCCTATTCTATCTTTATTTTCCATTAATGATGGCGTGATTTTTTTAGGCTTTCCTCTATCAGTTTTTGGTAATAATATTGTTCTATTTTCAATTGTTTCATAATCCATTTTTGCCTCTAAATAATAATCATCATTAGATATATAAATATACTTTTTTATAGTATTGCCTTCGAAATATAAATATATTGTATCTGATAATTTTACTCTTTCCCAATTATCTTGTACTGGCTCTATGCCCAAATATTTTCTATCTTCATTGGTTAATTCGAATTTTAAATTGTCCATTTTTTCCCCTTTTACTTACTATTATTTTTCTTATTATAACTTTAATATATTTTTTAGGCAAGAAAATAGGGATTTAAAGAACGTCCCCAAATCCCTATCTTCCATTTCTATTTTCTCAATATTCTTAAAGCATTTAATACTGTAAGTAATGTAACTCCTGTATCTGCTAATACTGCAAGCCATATTGGTGCTGTTCCAAATAAGCCTACAATTAATACAACAAGTTTTGCAAGTAATGAAAATGTTATATTAAATTTTACTATCCTCATTGTTTTTTTAGCAACTCTAATTATAGTTGGTAAGGTTGAAATGTCGTTAGAAATTAAAATTCCATCTGCTGTATTGTTTGCAATTTCTGATCCTGTTCCCATGCTCATTCCAAAGTCTGCTGTTGCAATTACCGGGCTGTCATTAATTCCATCACCTAAAAATGTTACTTTATTATTATCTGCTTGTAATTCTTTTACTTTATTTAATTTTTCTTGTGGTAATAATTCTGCATATACTTTTGATATTTTTAATTTATCTGCAATATTCTTAGCAGCCTTTTTATTGTCACCTGTTAATATTGCAACATCTTTTACTCCTGCCTCTTTTAAATTATCTAATATATTTTCTACATTTTCTCTTAACTCTTCTTTTAATGTTATATATCCTACAATTTGTTTATCTACTGCAAGTGTAATAGTATTATCAACATATTCTGCTGTATCTACATCATATTTTTCCATTAGTTTTTTATTTCCGAATAAAATTTCTTTTCCATTAATAATTCCATATAAACCATGTCCAGAATATTCTATATAATCTTTTACTTCTAATTTTTCTATGTCTTTTTTATAACTTGCAACTGCTGTTGCAATAGGATGATTAGATAAACTTTCTATACTATAAATATATTCTAACATTTCATTTTCTGGAATTTTTGTTGCTTCTAATTTATCTATAACCATTTTTCCTGTAGTTAATGTTCCTGTTTTGTCAAACGCAATTATATCTGTTTTTGATAAATTTTCTATATGTTTTGTTCCTTTTATAATCATTCCTTTTTTAGAAATCGCACCTATACAAGAGAAGAATGATAATGGTATAGAAATTACTAAACTACATGGACAAGATGCCACTAAGAAGAACAAAGCTATATCTATCCACTTATCCATATCTGCACCTAATATTAATGGAATTATTACTAATAAAATTGCAACTACTATTACAATAGGTGTATATATCTTAGAAAATTTAGTAATAAATTTTTCTGTCTTTCCTTTATTATTTGTTGCTTCATATACTAAATCAATTATTTGTGAAGCCATAGAATCTTTATATTCTTTTTCTGCTTTAATATAAATTGCACTATTTAAATTTATACTTCCAGAAATAACTTCATTATTTTTTTCTACTTTAACAGGTTTGCTCTCGCCTGTAATCGGTGATGTATCTATTTGAGATGTCCCAGATGTAACTATTCCATCAACAGGAATCTTTTCACCAGGTTTTACAAGTAATATGTCACCTATTTTTACATCCTCTACTTTAACGACATTTACATTATCTCCATCAACTAAATTTGCATTATTTACTTTAATTTTAGTAATGTCTTCTATATTCTTATTAGATTTTTCTTCTGCAAATTCTTCTAGAAATTCACCTAATTTAAATAATAAAACAACCAAACAACTCTCTGGATATTCACCTTTTATAAATGCTCCAATTATAGCTATTGTCATTAATGTACTTTCTTCGAAATTAAACTTAAATAAGTTTTTTATTCCTTCTATTAATAAATCATATCCTGCAAGTAATACAGCTATTAAATATATCCAAATTTTATATTCTGCTAAAGCCGGAATAAATCCAATTCCAAATAAAACTAATGAAAGTATATACAAAATTATTTTGCTTTTATTTTTTTCTTTTACTTCACATTCTTCATGATTATGACTACAACATGCCATGCTTTTCTTCCTCCTCTAAAATATGATCCAATGCCATTTGTATAATAAGTTCTACGTGTTCATCATCTAAGCTGTAAAAGATTTGTTTTCCTTCTCTTCTAAATTTTACTAATTTACTATTTCTTAAAAGCTGTAATTGATGAGAAACTTGTGATTGATTTAAGCCTAGTAATTCACATAGATCACAAACACATAATTCTTCTTTTAATAAGCTACAAATTATTTTTAATCTAGTTTCATCTGAAAATAGTTTAAACATATTAGATAATTTTTGATATTCATCAGCTTTTGGTTCAAGTGATTTAACATTGTTTATTTTATTTAAATGTGGACAGTTTTCTGCACACACTAATTTTTCTTCTTCCATATTTACCTCCTCTTATATCATATGAGCAGATATTCATATGATTACTTATTCATATGATAAAACAAAAAAAATAATCTGTCAAGATATATTAAATTATTTTTTATTAATATTAAAAAGGTCTCCCTTCCTCCTTAGAGGAAAAGAAACCTTTTTATAGGTTTTAACCTATTAGCATTTTGGCAGGATTAGCGACTCCGTCGCCATTATAGCCTCCATGATTTTTGTTGTACCAGAGGCGGAGATTATCTCCGTGTTTCCAACACTGAGAAAGCAGATTCACCAAGCAGCTTTCTGCATACCCTGTCAATCCACTATCAGGATCACAGATGTCAAGGGCCTCACCAGCAATTTCCTCCAACTCGAAGCCTTTCTCCATTAGCAATTCCATGGCTTTCGCCCATTTTGTTGCAGTACTTATGATAGCCTTTCCATAGGGCGAATCAGCATTCTCGTTGTTCCATTCTTTCCATCGCTCTTCATCTTTGAGCTTGATTTTTATTTTTTTCATTTTATCAAGCTTTTTTATTATTTTCTTGGCCCGTTTTTTTCTGCCTTCCATGTACTCCATGTACTCAATACATGTTGTAAATTCTAATTTCATTCCTCGCATGATGTATCCTCCTTATTTCAACGGTTTAATAATATTATTATATCACTAATTAACATAAAAATCAAATTATGTTCCTGCATACTACAAATAACTAACACTTTGAATCATAAATATAGCAATTTATTTCTTAATTCAAAAAAATAAAGACGAAACATAAAATTTCGCCCTTATTTTAATTATTCTTCATCTTTTTTTGTTTCTTCAGAAGCTTCTTCTTTAGCTGGCTCTTCAGCTTTAACTTCTTCTACAGGTGTAGCTTCTGTTTCAACTGTTTTAGCTTCTTCTACTGGAGCTTCAACTTTTTCTTCAACTACTGGTTCTTCTTCTATAGTTGCTTTTACTGTAATTTCTTTATCTTCAATTCTTGCACCAATTTGTTCTTTAGTCTTAGCAGCTTTACCAACTCTGTCTCTTAAGTAGTATAATTTAGCTCTTCTTGCTTTACCTACTCTTACTAATTCTACTTTTTCTACTAATGGTGAATGAATTAAGAATGTTTTTTCTACACCAACACCAGAAGCTATTCTTCTAACTGTGAATGTAGCATTTAGTCCTCCACCTTGTTTTTTAATAATAATTCCTTCAAATACTTGGATTCTTTCTCTATTTCCTTCTTTTATTCTTTGGTGAACTCTTACAGTATTTCCAACCTTAAGAACTGGTATCTTCTCTTTTAGATGCTCATGCTCTATTGATTTAATGATATCCATTATTTACTTCCTCCTTCTTTTAAATTTTTATATTCACTTAACATTTTTTGTTCTTTATCAGATAATTCAATTTCTTTTAATAAATCTGGTCTTTTTAAATATGTATTTATTATTGATTGGTTTCTTCGCCATTCTTTAATATTTTCGTGATGCCCAGAAAGCAATACTTCTGGAACTCTTTTACCTAAAAATATTTCTGGCCTAGTATACTGTGGATATTCTAGCAAGCCATTTGTAAAAGATTCTTCTTGAATAGAGTCCTCTTTTAAAACTCCTTCTACATATCTACTAACACTATCTATCAAAACCATTGCTGGTAGTTCCCCACCAGTTAATACATAATCACCTATCGAAATTTCCTCATCTACGATTTCATCAATTACTCTTTGGTCAATACCTTCATAATGTCCACAAAGTAATATGATATTTTCTTCTTTAGCTAGATCTTGTACCATTTGTTGATTTAAAGTTTTTCCCTGTGGTGACATATATATAACTTTAGCATTTGGTTCTTTAACAGAACAATATGCATCATATACAACTGTTGGTTCCATAACCATTCCGGCACCACCACCATAAGGAGTATCATCTACTTTTTTATGCTTATTTTTAGAAAAATCTCTAATATTTATTAAATTAATATCTATTAGTCCTTTTTCTTTTCCCCTTCCAATAATACTTTCATCTAATGCTGAAAACATTTCTGGAAAAAGAGTTAAAACATTAAATTTCATTCTTCCTCCTATATTAAACCTGGAATAAGATTAATTATCATTTTCTTATTTTTTAAATCAACTTCTTTTACAACATCTGCTATAGCAGGAATTAATATTTGTTTTCCGAGATTGTCTTTTACTACATATACATCATTACTACCAGTTGGAAATACATCTTCTATTTTGCCTAAATATTCATTTTTATCCGAATAAACATCAAGACCTATTAAATCTACAATATAATATGTATCTTCTCCTAAGTCTTCTTGACTTTCTTTTTCTGTTTTCAAATAAAAATTTCTATATTTTTCTGCTTCTTCTATAGAATCAATTCCTTCAAGTTTTAGTAAGACTTGATTTTTATTATATCTTACCTGTTCTATTTTAACTTTTTTAAGTTCATTTTTTAATTGTATATATACATACTTTAAATCTTCAAATTTGCTAATATCATCAGTAAAAGGATTTACTTTTACAACACCTTTTAACCCATTCGTATTAACAATTTGTCCAATCTCTATATATTCCATATTAACCCCTTTTAGTTAATGAATTCAATTGTAACTTTTTTGTTTTCTTTTGATGCTACAGATTTCATTATAGCTCTTACTGCTCTTGCTACTCTACCTTGTTTTCCTATAACTTTACCCATATCATCTTCAGCAACTTTTACTTCGTATACAACTGATTTTTCACCATTTAATTCTTTTATAGATACTGCATCTGCATTATCTACTAAATTTTTTATCATTACTTCTAAAACTTCTTTCATTTGTTTATCCTCCTGTCATTAATCCTTGTTTGCTAAGTCTATTAATTTTTTAACTGTATCTGTAGGTTTTGCTCCGTTTTTGATCCATGTTGCAACAGCTTCTTTATCTAAAACTATTGTTGATGGTTTTGTCATTGGGTCATATGTTCCTACTTTAGCTATAACTTTTCCATCTCTTGGACTTCTAGAGTCTGCTACTACTATATGATAAAAAGGTGCTTTTTTCTTTCCTTCTCTTTGTAGTCTTATTTTTACCATTTATTTCACCTCCTAAAAATCTAAGTAATCTATTATTAATTGTTATTAATAATCTACATTTTAAAATCTTTTAAGTCATTCATATTTAAGTTTTTCATCATATTCCTCATTCCTTTACCTGACTTGATCTTTTTCATCATTTTTTGTGTTGTTTCGAATGAAGTCATGAATCTGTTAATTTCTTGTACTGATGTTCCACTACCATTTGCAATTCTTTTTCTTCTACTTGCATTTAACAATTTTGGATTTCTTCTTTCTCCATTTGTCATTGAACAAATAATAGCTTCTATTCTATCAAATTCTTTATCATCTACTTTAATATTTTTAAGTTGACTCATTCCTGGAAGCATTTTTAATAAAGATGAGAAAGAACCCATTTTCTTTACTTGTCTTAGTTGTGCTAAATAATCATTTAAATCGAAGCTCTGTTTTCTTAATTGTTCTTCCATTTTCTTAGCTTCTTCTTCATCGAATGATTCTTCAGCTTTTTCTATTATAGAAAGTACATCTCCCATTCCTAAAATTCTTGATGCCATTCTGTCTGGATGGAATGGTTCTATGTCACTTAATTTTTCTCCTGTTGCTATATATTTTATTGGTTTGCCTGTTACTTTTTTTACTGATAATGCTGCACCACCACGTGTATCACCATCTAACTTAGTTAAGATTATTCCATCTATTCCTACTTTTTCGTTAAATGTTGTTGCCACATTTACAGCATCTTGACCTGTCATACTATCTACTACTAATAAGATTTCTTGTGGTCTTACATTTTGTTTTATATTTTGTAATTCTTGCATTAAGTCTTCATCTATTTGAAGTCTACCTGCAGTATCTAGTATTATTACATCATTTAATTTCTTTATTGCTTCATCTATTGATCTTTTAGCTATATTTACTACATTTTTAGAATTTTCATCACTAAATACTGGAATGTTTAATTGTTTACCAACAACTTGAAGTTGTTTTATAGCTGCTGGTCTGTAAACATCACATGCAACTAATAGTGGTTTTTTACCTTGTTTTCTTAATACATTTGCAAGCTTACCTGCTGTTGTTGTTTTACCAGAACCTTGCAAACCTATTAACATTATTACTGTTGGAGCATTTGGTAAAAATGTAATTTTACTTTCTGTTCCTCCTAATAATTCTACAAGTTCATCTTTAACTATTTTTATTACTTGTTGTCCAGGTGTTAAAGATTTTAAAACATCTTGACCTAAAGCTTTGTCTTGGATTACAGTTATAAATTCTTTTACTATTTTATAGTTAACGTCTGCCTCAAGTAATGCAAGCTTAACTTCTCTTAGCATATCTTTTAAGTCAGCCTCTGTAACCCTTACTTTCCCTTTGAATTTATTTGTTATACTTTGTAATTTAGAAGATAATCCTTCAAAAGCCATTATTTTCTCCTTACTTTAAATTAATTTTTTTAAATCTTTTTTTATTGATTCTAGTGTTTTCTTATCTTGTATATTTAAGCTATCTAATTTAGAAATAATACCATTTACTAGCTCTTCTTGTTTTTGCATTTTCTTCATAAGACCTAATTTATTTTCTAAATCATATAATTTTGTTTCTCCACTTTTTATATTATCTCTTACTGCTTGCCTTGTAATATTATAGTTTTCTGCAATTTCTGATAAAGAAAAATCATTGTTATAATATTCATCTAATATCTCGAATTGTTTTTCTGTTAAAGTATTTTTATAAATTTGAGATAATATACTTATTTCTATGTTTTTTTCCATCATTACACCTTCTCTTTTTGTAATGCTATTATACTTTACACTATTTTAGTGTAAATGTCAAGAGCTTTACAGTAAAAAATCGGGATTTTTTAGAGGTAGTGGGATTGGGGAACGTTCTTTTTTTTCCTTTTAGGGATTGGGGGACGTTCCTAAAATCCCTCCAAAAAATGGAGGGATTTTTACATTTATAATTTTACTTACTCTACGTAATATTTCCTTGTTCTTTTATTTTTTGTGGTCTTAATTCTTGTCTTGCCTCTTCTAAATCTTCTATATTATCTACAACTGCTTTCTTCATTCTGTCTTCAATCTTTTTTCTTTTTGTCTTTCCCATAATTCCTAAATCTCTTAACCTTTGTATCCTTTGTCTATATTCTTCTGGAACTTCTGCTATATCACAACCAGCAAACTCATCTAACACTTTTCTTTCTGGTGCATTACGCCATCTAGCAGATAAATGAACTTCTGCTAATTGTTCTGGAGTTAATTCATCTACTTTTAAGTTCCTTCCTTCGCCACGTTTTCTAAAGCCTGGTGATGGTGCTTTCCCATGTTCTTCTATAAATTCTATATATTCCTCATAAGTCGTTTTCTGCTCTATACCCAAACCGAAACTTCTTAATTTTGCTATTTTCTCTCTGTCTTCTTCTGGTATGTCATCTAACTCTACCCCAGTATATTTATCCAATTTTTCTTTTTCTTTTGAATGTTTCCATCTGCCATATAAGTTAACTTCTTCTTTTTGTTCAGGTGTTAGTTCATCCATTAATAATCTTCTAGAATCTTTTCCAAAATTACCAATAGGAGTTCTACCGTTTTCCTCTAAAAACTCTACAAATTCTTCATATGTATCATGTTTAATTTTTTTCTTTAAGCCCAAGCCAAAACTTCTTAATGTAGCTACTTGCTCCCTGTATTGCTCTGGTACTTCTTGAATATCTCTTTCTGCATATTCGTCTAATATTTTCTTTTCTGTAGAATATGCCCATCTTTTAGCTAATCTTTTTTCATATTGTTCCTCTTCGCTTAGATCCTTCATTAAAATTGTTTTACCTTTTCCAGAAAAATTTTGCTTAGGCTCTCTTCCATTTTGCTCTAAATACTCCACATACTCTTCATATGTTGTTTTTTCTTCCAATCCAAGTTCTCTTAGTTTTTTTATTTTATATCTATATTCTTTTGGAACTTCTTCTATCGCTTTTCCTTTACATTTTTTTAGCATTTTTCTTTCCTCAGATATTCTCCATCTATGGTATAAATGCATTTCATCCTTTTCTTCATCTGTAAGCTCATCAGCTTTTAATCTTTTACCATCTTTTGAAAAATGTCCATGTGGCCTTCTTTTATTTTTTTCATAAAATTCTATGTACTCTGAAAATGTATCGTGTATTGTACGAGTTTTTAATTGTTCATCAATCTCTCTTAATAAATCTAGAAGTTCCAATTCTTCTGATTGCAACTTAAAAAAATTATAATAACTATTATCTGTTTTATCTTTTCCTTTTCCCATTGCATGTTCTATTTCCATAAAAGTATCTATTTGTCTTATCCAGTTGTTTACAGCATCAATTATAACCCTATCTTTTTTTGCATCGATACTCATTATTCTGCCTGTTTCTTGGCTAAATACTATCCAAGATTCGGTCGGCTTAAACATTACTATTCCATCTAGACCAGCTATATGCTTGCCCTCATCTAACATATCTACACAAAACATTAATTGTAGTGTTCCATCTTCTTCTGCTTCTTCAAAATTTTCTAATGTTTCTCTATTAGAAAAAGGGGTTTTTCCAAAAGTATCATTTTTTTCATCTCTACTTAATACATAATATATAGATATATTTTCATTTACTTTTCCAAATATTTCTTTTGCTCTTTTCATCTTTTCTTGCATATCATATCTATTAGCACAAAAAACAATATATTTTCCATTCTTATTTATCATTGCTTTTGCCATAATATCTGGCATATCTGGTTCATTACTTACTAAACTTTCCAATTTTTGATATATGTCCATTATTTTTTCTTTTCGGGTTAAATTTTCTATTTTATCAATTTCTGTTTTATATCTTATTAATTCTTTTCTTAACGCAGATAACATTCTTACATATCTTGCTCCTTGTAACACGACTTCGCCTTCCTTAGAACCGTCCAGTGCTTCTGTCATTGACATTTCATAGATTATACTATCTGCAAATTTTTCATAAAGCATATTTCTACCATCTGTTCTTTTAGGAGTCGCTGTTATGCCTATATATTTTGCATTTGGATGATTTTTCATAAAAATATCTAGTTCTGGTTCCCAAGTCGCAGCCCCAATCCTATGTGCTTCATCACAAATAACTACATCTGCTTTAAAGTCTTTCATTTCATTTATTTTACTTAAAGCTTGATATGTAGCTAACCTTATTTTCTTTGTTTTTAATAGAGAACTCCATTCTGTCATATATTTTTCTATATATTTTTTATACTGACTTTTTATTATTAAACTAGGAACAATTATTAATGCATATTTTTCGCCATTACTTAAATTTTCACATTCTTCTACATACTCTAATGCAGGAAAAGTTTTTCCTCCACCAGTAGGATATACATATGCTACTCTATTATGGTATTTTAATCTTTTTCTTAATAATACAGCTGTTTTTTGCTGATGTTTATATTTTAATATTATAGGCATTTTTTTCTCCTTATTTAAAACATTTTTTTATCCAGCTAAAAATTTTTTCATACCATTTTTTCTTTTTTATTATTGTAATACTCTGTTTAGTCGTACTTGTGTTAACTTTCTTAAATGGATTAATTACATTTTTATTTATTTCTTGTATTTTTTTATCTTTTATTCTTTTTTCTGTATCTTTTATAAGTTTTCTTTCTTCTTCTGTAGCTATATAATCTGCATAAAGAACAGCCAAAAGCTTTTCCGTATCTGGTAATAATTCATCATATTCAATATCTTTAAATGATACTATATATTCTTTATCCATTTTATTTTGAATATTTGTTATTATATCATCTGGAATTTTATTTTTCATTTTTTCTGGCATACTATTTATTATATAATTTGCTTCAGAATACGCTCTTCTATCCATTTTTACCTCGATTATTTTATTTGGTTACTATTATATACTAAAATATTTTTTATAACAATCAGATTTTTTAAGTTACCATCAAAATCTTTTAATTGATTTGGTGAGATATAATTGTCAACGCCAATATGGGGATTCTAAAATTTCTACCCCCACAAAAAATCGGGATTTAAGGAACGTCCCCAAAATCCCTAAATCCCGAAATGGAAAAAAAAGAACGTCCCAAATCCAGAAACGTCCCCATTTTTCCAAGGAAACTTCGAAAAATCCCTAGAATAAATTTCTTATCAATAAACTTTCTTTGTCTTTTATATGATTTATGACATACACACAGTCATCAAGTTGTGGAACAGCTTGATTATATTCCCCTACATCTATATTTCCTTTAATTAACGTTAATTGTCTTGCTACTTTTTCTAATTCATTATGTTCTATATAACAAGATAAAAGATTTAATTTTTCATTCCATTCTTGTTCTACTTTTTTTATTTCGTCATTTATTTTATTTACATCTTTATTTTCTTTTAGCATTTCATTTCTTAAATTTCCTAAACTATCATTTATACTAAAAAAAACTTTTTTAGTATAATTATTACTAAGTAAATCCATACTAAATATTAAAATAACTACTAAAATGCACACAATAATCTCTTTATACATTTTTGTTTTTCCTTTCTTTTGCTTGGCAGAAAAATTGTCCTTCTCCATCTATTGTTACTACCAAAGCATCTTTAGGTTTTATTTTGAATTTAGCAACTTGTTTTTCTAACCATTTTTCATCTTTTCCTAATTTTCTTAAATTTTCTTTCATAATTACACCGTCTATAACTAAATCATAAGAAATTCCTTCATATTCTGGTTCCAAATTAAAGTCTTTTACTACCACATTTCTCTTTTCTGGTTTTGGAATAACTGTTATTTGTCCGCTCGTTTCTAATATTGCATACTCTACATCTCCAATATTAAAAATATTGTTTGAACGTAATCTTTCTTCTAATTCATTTATAGTAAATCTTTCTTTTTTTAATATTTTTTCATCAATTCTTCCTCTGTAAATTAGGATAGATGGTTTACCACATATTATTTCTCTGAATTTTAAACTTTTCATATTAAGAACTGAAATTAACAAATGCATAACAAGTAAACCTAAAATAGGAATTAATCCATTTAGTATAGGTGTTCCAACATCTGACATAGGAATAGAAGCTAAATCTGCAATCATTATAGAAATAGCAAGTTCAAAAGGTTGTAGTTGTCCTATTTCTCGTTTTCCCATTAATCTCATAACTAACAAAACAAATATGTATATAATTATGGCTCTAAAAAAATTTGATAACATAATATCACCTACTTAATTTTTTCAATTTTATTATGTCATTTTTTATTTTTTTTATACATTTTGAATAATTATTTAACTTGTGTAAATAATACTATTATGAAACCATTTTAAGGAGGTTTTATATTATGGCTGATAGTCAAATGAATGTAAAAGGAAATTCAACTACAAGTACCATGGGGCAAATACTATGGAGATTAGTAACATCTGCTGTAGTTCTAGCTATAACTGCATTTTTCACTCCTGGTTTCTCAATTAATAATCTTTGGACATTAGCTATTGCTGCTATAGTTCTTTCTATTATGGACTATATAATTACTAAATTTACTGGTTTACATGCTAGTAGCTTTGGTAGAGGTATTGTCGGTTTCGCACTTGCAGTCGCTACATTATATGCTACACAATTTTTCGTTGCAGGTTATACAATATCTTGGATGGCAGCAATAATTGGTGCCTTAATTTATGGAGTTGTAGATTATTTTATTCCAGGTACTCAAAGTGTATAATTCTAGGATAATTTAATTTTGTATATATTCTGGCAATTATATATTCATAGTAATTATCCCCCGGCTTAGCCGGGGGCTTTTTACTCATAACGCCTAAAAGGCT